>Ga0194132_10011524_pt1 | contig 11349 bp, 10 predicted proteins | sample TA2KigOf80mmetaG_FD_148612 | JGI IMG/M metagenome (GOLD analysis project Ga0194132, IMG submission 148612) | Freshwater microbial communities from Lake Tanganyika, Tanzania - TA2015054 Kigoma Offshore 80m | ecosystem: Environmental > Aquatic > Freshwater > Lake | place: Tanzania: Lake... | reverse complement strand
AACTGCGGCGGCGCGAGATCCCCTTCCTCGAGGGGGCGCCGCTCCGGGTTCCCGTCGACGAGCGGGCGGCGCACTCGGTCCTGCGGGCGATCGAGACGCCGCTCTCACTCGTCCGCACCCAGATGCCGACGCTCGAAGACGCCTACCTGGAGATCATTCGCGAGCGTGACGATGTCTGAAGTCAGTTCCATCCTCATCATCGCGCAGCGCGACCTGCTGAAGTTCCTGCGCGATCGCCTGAGGATCGTCTCCGAACTGGTCTTTCCGATTGTCATCATCGCGGCGCTGGGCGGAAGCCTTCAGGCGAGCATCGGCCGCCAGGTCGGCTACGACTTCGTGATCTTCACGATGACCGGCGTGTTGGCGCAGACGCTGTTCCAGTCCTCGGCCTTTGGGATCATCTCGCTGATCGAGGATCGCCAGAACGACTTCAGTCAGGAGATCTTCGTCTCGCCGGTGTCACGCTACGTGATCATCTTCGGGAAGATCTGCGGTGAGTCGATGGTCGCGCTTGCTCAGGGGGTGGGGATCTTCGCTTTCGCCGTGCTCTACGGCATCCCGTTCACCATGGAGCAGATCGCTCGCATGGTGCCGACGGCGATCGTGATCTGCGTGTTCGGGGGGAGCTTCGGGGTACTGCTGATGGCGAACATCCGCAGTCAACGCGCGGCAAGCCAGGTCTTCCCCTTCATCTTCCTGCCGCAGTACTTCCTGGGCGGCGTATTCAGTCCGATCCAGAACCTGCCTCTGCCGCTGGAGATCGGCTCGCGCATCTCGCCGCTCCGGTACGCGGTCGATCTCATGCGCGGCGCGTACTACACGGGCACGAGCGAGTTCCCACTCACGGTGCTCGACCCGCCGCTAGTGACGCTCGCCCTGTGCGGCGCGCTGTTCGCCCTCTTCATGGTCGTCGGCACCTGGATGTTCGCCCGGGCGGAGGCGAACCGCTGAGACTCCGTCCGGCCCACGGAGGCCGCCAAGACCGCCGGCGACTCAGGGATGTGAGCGCCGCATCGGCGCGATCCTCTCGTCGCGCAGCGCGAGGGAGCCGCCCTCGCACCAGATGCCGACCCTCCCGCGATCCCGCTCCTGACTGAGAGTTGCGATGACCACATCGCCGTCGAATTCGACCTCGATGTACGGTCTGACCACCAGGAGACGGATCGTGACCTCCTCGCCGCTGCGGAGCGGGTGGCGCATCTCACCGCGTTGTAGGTCGCGATACCCATAGGTCACCCGCTCGGTGGGAACCAGCCACTTCTGGAGACTGACCGAGCGCGACTCGGCGTTGAACTCGACGTAGTAGCCGCCACTCAGGCTGTTGAGGCGGAACCCGAGGCCGTAGCGACTCGCGAGCGGGGTCATTCGCCCATCGAGCAGGAAGTCGCCGCACTCCTCGGCGGTCTCCGCCTGATCCATGCCGTCCGATGCCTCGACACGCCAGTCGGTGAGCGCCGTGCCGCGCAAGGTTGAGACGCGGACCAGCCGCGGCGCGACAAGCGGACTCTCCTGGTAGGCTCGCCAGCCGGGGTAGCTCTCGCGTCGGAGCGTGCCATCGTTGCGACGCCGCAGGACGAGTGGCGCGGGCACGTGCTTGCAGTAGCTGTTCCGGTTACCCGCCCATGCGTAGTCGGCGGGGTTCCAGCAGAAGAACAGATCGCGACCCTGCCAGTGACAGACCCGCCCGGCGTAGTGGCCCGCGGGCGCGAGCACGGCCCCGTCGGCCGGCACGGCGTATGGGCCGAGGAAGTCCTCGGCCTACCAGTAGTGCTGGAGGCGATCCTCCATGATCGCGGAGGTCAGGAAGTAGCGCCCGTCGATCGTGAAGACTTGAGGGCACGCGAGGTCCCAGTATCGGCCCGGCGCGTACAGAGGCGGCCGGGGACCTGCCAGTGGATCAGGTCGCGCGACGCCATGAGCGCGGCGCACCCCCGCCGCTGGAGCGGGCCATCCTTCACCCGTCCGTTGACCGTCGCGTGATACGTGTCGCCGACGAGGATCGGCTTCGGATCGCGCCAGGAGATTCGCGCGGTCTCCGCCAGGTCGGCCTCATACCAGCGTCCATCGGCCTCGGCGACTGACCCGTCGCCGTGCTTGCGCCAGGTGAGGAGATCGTCGGAGACGGCGAGCGCGCTGCGCTGCACGCGGCCACCTTCGGCCTGGGCAAGCGTGGTGTACAGCATGTAGAAGCGGCCCCCTCGTTCCGTAACCGACATCGTCCAGATCATGTCGTCGTCGCAGGCTCCGGGATCGCCGGTCCGGAGCGCCTCGGGCAGCGGCCGCCAGGCCAGGCCATCGTCCGATGCGACGTGCTGCGCGACATCGCAGTTGCGCAGTGTCAGGTGGAACAGGTGGACCTGATCGCCGTGGGGGAACACCTCGACATCGCCGACATCCGGCCCGAATTCGGTTGCGGGGGCATACATCGAGTCTCACCTCCCGTCGCCATGGTACTGGCCTCCCCACGCTTCCCGCGGGTCGGACTGCGATGATGGAGGGTCAGGTCGCGAGTCGCACCCCGCACTACAGGCGGGAGCGTTCGTTCAGATCGGGATTGTTCCCGGTGGAGAGGGCCAGCGACCAGACTCGCTCGCCGACGTCGCGGTAGAAGACAATGAACCAGCCGGCCGGCTGGCCAAGCCAGAGGTCGACCGCATTGTCCGACGACGCTACCGAGGCGAATCGGGCCGCCAGCGCCGCGCTGAAGTACCGGTCGTACCGACGGAGGAAGCGGGTCTCATGTTCGCTCATCGCGCCGGCATCTCCGGGAAGGAACCGGCGGGATTCGGCCCGCGCCAGGTCCTGGCCGACAGCGTCGGCGAAGTTCCACTCGCGCTCGACGTACCAGACCATCCCATTCGCGAAGGAGGCCCCGATGCCGCCGCGGTAGAGCACGAAGGAGGCGGTGCTGGAGACGGGCGGGCCGTACCGCGCCTCCCACTCATCACGAAAGAGGCCGAGACCTCCGGATACATACGGGATGAGCTTCGCCGTGGGTTCCCGGGTGGGAGGTCTTGTCAGGGCAGGACGGGTCGGGGTAGGGGGTGGTGGGAGGGCGCAGGCTAGCGGAACTGCAACGAGACCGAGCGTTCCTCCCAAAGCGAACGCGCGGCGCGTCAGGCGAGCCACGTGGGCCAATATGGGGGAACCGTCGGCCGGATCGAGCATACTGACCGAACGGTGAGCCGGCTTCACCCCGCGCTGATCCTCGCCCTCATACTGCCGCCCATTTTCGCGTGTCAGGCCGCGCCGACGCGAACTCGCGCGCCATCATCGAGCGCGCTCCCGCCTCTGTCCGGGCCGGCGGCACGGGTGACACCTACGCCGATGCGCCTCTGGCGGCCTCGGCCTCTTCCGCGACGAGTTCGAGGCCCGATTCGGCACGAACGGGCGCCCGAATGGCCGGTTCATCACCTACCGCAGCGGACAGATCACCGTCGCGCTAGCGAACGACATCATGTAGTACATCGAACGCGAGTGAGTTCCGGAGGAGATTCCTCGACGGGCCGAAGCGCGCGCGCAGTCGCGCGACCTCATTCCCGGCGATGCGATCCTGCTGGGAAGCTACGAGAGGTTTCGTAGCGCCGGACTCGCGGAGCGGTTCCAGAGCGCGGCGCGCATCGCCGACCCGTTCGATCCCTGGCCCGGTATGGAACCGGGCACCTTCATCGTCGCGTACCGCGAGCGGGGCGACTGGGTATCGGGAGTGCTGGTAATGACGGGGAGCGTGCCGCCGTAGGCAAAGTCAGAGCCGCGGCCGGCAGATTCGGTAACGCAGCGCCAATATCCTTCCGAGTACAAGTGCCGATGAGGGAAAGGTGACGACGAAGGAACCGACAACCGAGGAGCATCGTCGCCTGTCGGGCGATCAGGCGCGGCTTGGTGCGTGGAGACGCTGGGGACCCTACGTGGCCGAGCGATCCTGGGGCACGGTCCGCGAGGATTACAGCGCCGACGGCAACGCCTGGCAGTTCCTCAGCCACGATCAGGCGCGATCGAAGGCGTATCGCTGGGGCGAGGATGGCCTGGCCGGCATCTGCGACCGTTACCAGTTGCTCTGTTTCTCACTGGCGCTCTGGAACGAGGAGGATCTGATCCTCAAAGAGCGCGCCTTCGGCCTCGTCCCCGGCGAGGGCAACCACGGCGAGGACGTGAAGGAGTACTACTTCTATCTGGACAACCTGCCCAGCCACGCCTACATGCGGTATCTGTACAAGTACCCGTGGGCAGCCTACCCCTACGAAGAACTCGTGGAGCAGAATCGGAACCTCCCTCCCACCGAACGGGAATACGAACTGCTCGATACCGGTGTCTTTGACGGCGACCGGTACTGGGATGTCTTCGTCGAGTATGCCAAAGCCTCCGAAGAGGATCTTGTCATTCGCATCGAGGCTTTCAATCGCGGTCCGGAACCGCGGCGCCTCCACATCTTGCCCCAGATCTGGTTCCGCAACACCTGGGCATGGGACGGCCTCGATCGGCCCCCGCCGACGATCGCACGCGCGGCGGGAGCCGATGGCGCGGTCGTTCTCATCGCCGACGATTCCGCCGGACCTCAACTGAGCAATCTCGGCTTCTCCTACCGGCTTGGGACACGCTACCTGTACTGTGAGGAGGGCGTCACGCCGCTCTTCACAGATAACGAGACCAATTGCACGCGTCTCTACGGGCGGGAAATCCCCTCGCGGAGCCGCCACACGAAGGACGCCTTCCATCGTCGAATCGTGCACGGCGAGATCGAAGCGGTGAACTGGGACGAACGCGGATCGAAGGCCTGCCTCTGGCGCACAGCCGAGGTCCCGGCGGGGGGGTCCACCGTGCTGCGCCTTCGGCTCACCGACGGGCAGCCGCGCCGCCCGCTTGCGCTCGTCGATGAGATCGTGCGCCGGCGGCGGCGCGAGGCGGATGAGTTCTTCGCCGCAATCCACCCTCCGAAAGCGTCCGCCGACGAACGGGGGATCCAACGGCAGGCATTCGCCTCGATGCTGTGGACAAAACAGATCTACCTTTTCGATACGGCCCGCTGGCTCGATGGTGATCCGGCCTACCCGCCGCCACCCCCGGGCAGGGCAACCATCCGGAACGCGCACTGGCGGCATCTCAACTCGATGCGCGTGCTTTCCATGCCAGACAAGTGGGAGTACCCCTGGTTCGCGGCCTGGGACCTCGCCTTTCACGCTGTCGTCCTCGCGCTTGTCGATCCGGCGCTGGCGAAGGAGCAGCTCTGGCTCATGCTGTTCGAGCAGTTCCAGCACGCTAACGGGCAGATCCCGGCGTATGAGTGGGAGTTCTCGGATACGAATCCCCCCGTTCACGCGTGGGCGGTGTGGCGCGTCTACAACATGGATCGCATCCGCACCGGGGTCGCGGATCGGACGTTCCTCGAACGCTGCTTCCACAAGATGCTCATCAACTTCGCCTGGTGGGTGAACAAGGTCGATCGCTCGGGCAACAACGTGTTCGAGGGCGGCTTCCTCGGCCTGGACAACATCACCGCGTTCGACCGGAGCGAGGGGTTCGGCGGCGATGCGGTGCTGGAGCAGTCCGACGCGACCGGATGGATGGGCATGTACTGCCTGAACCTGATGCGGATCGCGCTGGAATTGGCGAAGGAGAACAGCGTCTACGAGTCGATGGCCACCAAGTTCTTCGAGCACTACGTGTACATCGGCGCGGCGATGAAGAGCATGCACCTCTGGGACGAGCGGGACGGCTTCTTCTACGACGTCCTGCGGCACCGGGACGGGACGTCGGATGTGTTCCGCGTGCGGTCGATGGTGGGGCTGATCCCGCTGTTCGCGGTTGAGCGCCTCGAGGAGCAGTGGATCCGTCCGTTTCCGGAGTTCCGTTTCAACCACGACTGGTTTCTCGCCAATCGGCAGGACCTGGTGCAGCACTGCGTGAACACGGTTGTCCAGGCCGGCGAGATCGTGCGCGTGTGCACGCTGGTCGACCTGGAGCAGATGCGCCGGGTGCTGATCAGAGTCTGCGACGGCGACGAGTTCCTCTCGCGGTATGGCTTGCGGAGCCTCTCCCGCGCTCACATGGCCCAGCCTTTCAGCCATAACGGCCGGACAGTGGCCTACGAGCCGGCCGAGGCGCAGACGAAGATCAAGGGCGGGAACTCCAACTGGCGGGGACCGGTCTGGTTTCCGACCTCGTTCCTCATGATCGAATCGCTGAGGAAACTCGCCAAGGCGTACGGGCAATCAATCGAGGTCGTCCCCGGCGTCACCTTCGGCGAAATCGCGCGCGAACTCGCCGACCGCCACATCGCGCTGTTCTCGCGCGGTGTAGACGGACTGCGGCCCATCTTCCCGATCGACAGCCCGTTCCAGCACGACCCGCACTGGCGGGATCTACTCCTGTTCCACGAGTACTTCCATGGCGATACGGGCCAGGGCCTCGGCGCCTCCCACCAGACGGGATGGACAGGTCTCGTCGCCTCGCTGATCGACGAGTGGCGACACTGACGATGGCATCGGCGTCACGGCCTAAGATCCTGCCAGGAGGGTGGGGGTGACAGAGCACACGCCGGGCCCGTCGGTCGGTCCCGATCTCTTCAGGCAGGTCATGCGTCGCTGGGCGACCGGCGTCACGGTCGCGACGATCCGTGATGGCGAGGAGGTACGCGGCATTACCCTCTCCTCGTTCACGTCGGTTTCGCTCGACCCGCCGCTCGTCCTCATCTGCGTCGACAAGCGGGCACAGTGCCACGACATGGCGATCCGCGCCGGGCGCTTTTGCATCCACATCCTCAATGAGGAGCAGCGTCTTCTCTCCGATCGGTTCGCAGGGCGGCGCCCCGGCGAGCACAGCCTCTTCTCCGACTGCAGCACGCGGAGCACCGCGTGGGACGCGCCCATCATCGATGGTTGCCTGGCGTATCTCGACTGTCGCATCGCCGAGGCCGTGGACGGAGGCGACCATACCATCTTCGTCGGGCACGTCGAGAACGGCGAAGCGGCGGGAGGCGGCGATCCGCTGCTGTTCTTCAGCGGGCGGTATCGGCAGATCGCGCCGCCCAGTCCGTACGACGCGGGTCCGCCACCACCACCGCCGGTGGACGCGTTCGCCTGGGCGTCGCTCTGACTGTCACCGCGTCCACTCCGCCGAAGCCGCGCACGGCGTGAGACGCGATTGCGGGGTGGCCGCAGTTGTCAGATCGCACCACGACATGCACACTTCGCACGATTTATGGTCGAGTTAGGGCCGCTCCGCACACGGCCAGATGCTCGGCCGCGCGTCTGGGGCGGGGATAGGCTGGGCCTCGGCAGCGGCATGGGCGAGGTCTGGGTCGCGCACGATGGGTCGTGCCTGCGCGGTCGAGGCGAGACGCTCGGTGACCTCACCGCGACGTGGGGGCGCCGTCTCGTCGGACGGCGCGGCGTCCGCCGGGCCCACCACCGCTTCCCGCTGCTCGTCAAACTCCTCGATACACAGGACTGGCTGTCGATTCAGGTCCATCCCGACGACGAGAACGCGCGTCACCTCGCAGGCGACGAGGCGGTCGGCAAGGCTGAAGCGTGGCACATCGTGCAGACGGCCGGCGCGACCGCCCGGGTGATCGCCGGTCTCCTTCCGGGCGTGACCGCAGAGACCCTCGCGGGTGCGATCGGAACCGTGGCGATGGAAAGCCTTGTCCGTTATGTCGAGGTAGTTCCAGGCGACACCGTCTACAGCCAGCCGGGCCTTATTCACGCGTTGGGACCGGGCATCCTTCTCTACGAGGTGCAACAGAGTTCCGACCTCACCTATCGCCTGTGGGACTGGGGTAGACCGGAGGGTGCGGGACGCGCCCTGCACCACGTGGAGTCGCTGCGCTCGACCGTGCCAGATGCGGCGCCGATGATCACACCCTGGGAAAGCGCTCCTCTGGGACGCGGCACACTCACCCGTTGTCCGCACTTCATGCTCGAGCAGGTCGGCCCGGAACCGACGGTTCTCTCTGGCGCGGGAGAGACCTGCCTGATCGTGACGCTCGTTCAGGGTAGCGCGGTTCTGCGAGCCGAAGCCTCGGAGACATTCCTGGAGCGCTACGAAACAGTCGTGATCCCGGCGGAATGCCCACCCATGAGTCTGGAGGGGCGGGGCAAAGCGTACCGGGCACTGGTCGCCACACTGCCGTAGGCGATCGCGCGGTACGCCCGATCGCCCGTCTAGACTGGCGGCCACGCGGGCGAGGTGAGCGCCTTGGACGGATTCCGTAAGTTCCTGATGCGAGGGAACGTGGTCGACCTCTCTGTGGCGGTAGTGATGGGTGCGGCGTTCGGCGCGGTCGTCACCGCGGTCGTAACGGGCCTTGTCACCCCGCTCATCGGCGCGTTCGGGGGCCTGCCGGACTTCGCGGCGTGGAGGTTCACGATCAATGGGAGTACGTTTCAGCCGGGCCTGGTGGTCAACTCGCTTTTCTCGTTCGTCGTGGTAGCAGCAGTGATCTACTGGCTGATCGTGATGCCGGCGAATCGCCTGGCCGACAGCCTGCGGCCGCCGCCCGCGCCGGGTGCGCCGACGACGAAGGCCTGCCCGGAGTGCCTGAGCACGGTGCCCCTCGGGGCGCGGCGCTGCGCCCACTGCACGAGTCAGCTCGCGGTTTGAGGGCCTTCCGACGCAATCGATCCGATCTTCCGCCGCCCCGCAGATGAACATCTGCTCGTCCCACGCGCCGAACGCGTGCCGCAAGACACTTGCCCCCGCCTCGGACGCGCAGCCACGGCCGTGATAGCGTGGTGAAGGATGTAGCCGAAGTTCCGCGTTCCCTCCGCGGGCGGAGTCGCATCGTTGAGGGCGAGCAGGCCGACCAGTGCCCCGGTAGAGCACTCGCAGGCCGCCAGGAAACGGTCAACCGTGCGTGAACCCTCCCGCGATCCCCGCGATCGCCGGTCGGCCGGGGCCGGTCGTACTGGGCAAGATCCGAGGCCAGTTACCCGACGATCATCTCCTGGAGCGCGGCCGCGTCGTCGGACTGGAGGTTGCGGACGGTGAGCCGGTCGGTCGCGATCGGGTTCACGCGAGCTCGGCGAGCGTGCGCCGGAACTTCGCGGCGTCGGCCGGTGCGTCCGGGTTATCCTCATGTTTGATGAAGGCAAGACTACTCACCGGGGCTGCCTTGGGCGGGCTGAAGCGGTAGGTGACCCGGGCGCGCGCGATGCCGTCGCCCGTGGGCGCGACCGAGACGTAGCGCACGAGGCGCTCAATGATCGTCCGCTTCGCGCCGAGGTCACCGCTCTGCTCGATCTGGTCCAGGGTGGCGCCGAGCTCGGCCACCATCGCGACCGCGTCCGTGTACTGGCTTTCGGTCGCCTCGGCCAGCTCCTCGGCCGTGCGGATGGTCTCGAGCTGCTCGCGTAGCTGCGCGGCCTCGCGCTGCACGTCGTCGATCTGCTGCTCGGCCTCGTCGAGCGGCATCCGTCCGCGGCGGTACAGGGTCATGACGCGCTCGCGCTCGGCGCTCTTCTCGGCGAGCGCCGCGAACAGGCGCTCGCGCTGGGCCTCGAGCTTCGGTTGGTCCGACAGCCGCGCGCGCAGCTGACGCTGCGCCTCGGCGAGGGCTGGCCCGGGATCGCGGAGGAACGCAGCGCAGTCGTCCCAGACGGCCGCCTCGAGATCCTCGGCGCGGATCATCCGGGCGTCGCAGGGGACACGGCCGCCGTACTTCCGGCCGACCTTCGCCCCGCTGCAGAAGTAGTACGCGGTCTTCCGGGCGGCGTGGGTGGCGCCGCAGTACGCCGAACCGCAGCAGCGGCAGTCGACCAGGCCGCGCAGCAGGTAGAGGCGCCGCGCGTTCTTCGTAGCGAGGCGGCGGTTGGAGCTTAGTCTGGCCGCGGCTGCCACCCTCAGCTCCTCGTCGATCAGCGCCGGGACGACCGCGATCTCGGTCCCGTGCTTGGACCGATGAACGTGCGTCCCGGTGTACAGGCTCTTGTGGACCATCTTCGTGATCCGATCCGGCTTCCAGAGCCCGGTCGTGACCCGCCGGCGGCCGCTCGCGCAGTTCCGCTCCGACGTCACACCCAGGGCGTTCAAGCGAACCGCCTCGGCGGCGGCCGATGATCCGCCGGCGAGGCGGCGGAAGAGGTCGACGACGAGCTCGGCCTCGGTCATGCCCGCCTGGTCGATCCAGCGCGCGCTCTTCTCGAGGGCGCCGTCGGGCCCGAGCTGATAACCGAATGGGATCGTGCCCGACACCCAGCGCCCCGCGCGGACGACGCGATCGCGGCCGCGCGACATACGCTCGAGCAGGTTGGCGCGGTCCATCTCGGCCAGGCCCGCGAGGAACTGCAGCATGAACTTGCCGAACGCCGTCGACGTGTCGAAGGGCTCCGTCCCCGACTTGACGCTGACGCCGATGCGCTCAAGCGCGTCGTGCGCGTCGAGCACCACGCGGAGGGAGCGCCCTAGCCGATCGAGGCGATAGACGAGCACCATCGCTCCCGGCCTGGCCTTCGCCGCCTCGAGCAGCGCCCGGCCCTCGCGACGCTGCTCGAGCGGGACAGTGCCCGACACGCCCGCGTCCCAGAACTGGCCGACGACGCGCAGCCTGTACAGCTCGGCGTAGTGACGCAGGAAGTGCTGCTGGCTCTGGATCGTCCCGGCCTCGGCCTGGTCGTCGGTGCTGTTGCGCCCGTAGAGCAGCACTTCCTGCGCAGGAGCGCCGCTGAGCGCCAGGCCGGCTAGGCCGCCCCGACCGTCAGTCTCTCCGGCGGCACGCCGAGAGCGCTCGCGAGCGCGCGGATCGTGCTCGGTCGCGGCTGGGTCTTGCCGTGCTCTATATCTGAGATCGTCGCCGCGCGAACGCCCGCCAGACGGGCGAGGTCCTCTTGAGAGAGCGCCTTCTGGACGCGAACGGTCTTCACTAGTACGCCCACTGGCTGAACCTTCTTCCGCCGGGGCACACCGGCAATCTATGGATGGGAGCGTATGAATAGCGTGCCTCAACCGCAAGCCTCCCGTAAACAGCGAGATTGACGTAGTTCCGTAAGACGTATTGTATCCGCAACCTAAGCGTATGACAACCGTAAGGCGTAGGAGGGGAGGGGGGCACGATGCCGCGCGAGTCGAACCGATCCGACCTCGACCCATCGACCGATGCCGCTCTGGCCGAGGCGCGGCGGGTGCTGTCGGCGTACCAGCACGCAAAGGCCGAGCTCATCGATCACGAGCGGCTGTCGCGTCAGGGCGACCCGGCCTGGCACGCCCGGCTCGACGAGCTGCGGGAGCGGGTCGCCGCGGCGCTCCTCGATATCGGTGCGGTCGCCCTGAACCTGGCCGAGCCGTACACCTACACCTCGGGTCTGCGCAGCCCCATCTATACCGATAACCGTCTGCTCATGTCCCACCCCGCGGCGT
>Ga0194132_10011521_pt1 | contig 11352 bp, 6 predicted proteins | sample TA2KigOf80mmetaG_FD_148612 | JGI IMG/M metagenome (GOLD analysis project Ga0194132, IMG submission 148612) | Freshwater microbial communities from Lake Tanganyika, Tanzania - TA2015054 Kigoma Offshore 80m | ecosystem: Environmental > Aquatic > Freshwater > Lake | place: Tanzania: Lake Tanganyika... | reverse complement strand
CAAGTAGGGACGAGCCCCGGAGCCTCCGACGTCTTCAACGGAAACGTGACAACCCTTGAACGAACCGTGACGCTGACCAATGCACCCTCTTATTACGCACGCATCCAGGCTGTCGACAAAGCCGGCAACCTCTCGGCCTTCTCGCCAAGCTCGACGGCGGTGTCTGTAGACCTCACGTCGCCCACCGTTGGCGGTGGAGGCCTAATAATGGTTTCAAATGTCACTAATTCCGCTGTCAATTTGAACTGGAGCAGAGGTACAGATAATGCATCGATGCAAAGTAATTTGAGATATTTTGTTTATTACTCACCAACAGATAATATCGGTACTTTATCCGAAATACTGGCAAACGGCACCCCTTTCGGGTCAGGAACATTCAACACCACCTCCGCAACTGTCACTGGTCTTTCACCCAACTCATCCTACTTCTTCAATATAATCGTCCAAGACCAGGCCGGTAACCGCACGGCGTACCAGTCCGTCAATGGTGATACAAGCATGTCCACCCCATGGACATGGACTAAGGGCAGCAGTACCGGAGAAGGCGGTCCTATCTATGGTACTTTCAAGGTCGGCTCCGCTTCAAACACTCCCGGGGCACGTAGGCAAGGCGTTAGCTGGACGGATGCTTCCGGAGGCCTTTGGCTTTTCGGTGGGGCACTTACGAGTGGCGGCACTACCAACTACTACAATGACCTATGGAAATTTGACGGCACCAATTGGATTTGGTGCAGTGGTAGCCAAGGTCCTAATCTACGCGGCACATACGGCACCATGGGCGTTGGTAACACTGTAAACGTGCCGGGAGCTCGGATGGGTGCAGTGTCTTGGCGGGATTCTGCTAACCGTCTCTGGCTCTTTGGTGGTTACGGTTACTCTGCCAATGGCAGCCTTGGCTATCTTAGCGACTTATGGAGGTTCGATGGCAGTCAGTGGACTTGGGTATCTGGCAGTAACAGTGTCAACACGGTCGGAGCCTACGGTTCTAAGGGTATAAGTCAAATCACTAACGCGCCCGGTGCGCGGATGGGTAGCGTGTCTTGGACCAACTCGAGTAATGAACTTTGGCTATTCGGTGGCACAGGTTTCGACCAGATTGGCAATTTAGTTTCATTCAACGACCTATGGAAATTCGATGGTATTGAATGGACCTGGATGTCTGGCAGTGACATGAGCAATCAGGCTGGCACCTATGGTACTAAAGGCATAGGTTCAAGTACTAATGCTCCCGGTGCACGTCATAGTAGTGTTGCCTGGGTCAACAGTTCAGGACATCTCTTCCTTTACGGCGGGTACGGTTACGACAGCAACGGACTCCAAGGTAAACTCAACGACCTATGGAAGTTTACTGGCAGTAGCTGGACCTGGATAGCGGGCGACTCAACGCGCAACAACCTAGGCGCCTATGGCCAAAAGGGTATGGCTGCCGTAACGAATCTACCTGGCGCTCGCGACGGAGCTATGGCATGGGCTGACAGCTCCGGTAACTTCTGGCTTTTTGGTGGTTCGGGTTTCGACAATAACAGCGTCAATGGTGTACTCAACGATCTTTGGCGCTTTGACGGCACCAACTGGACTTGGATTTCGGGAAGTACGTCGGTCAATCAACTCGGCTCCTATGGGGTACAAGGGTCGCCAGGATCCGCAAACGTACCAGGATCGCGCAACCAGAGCATGGCGTGGATTGATGGTAACAATATGCTTTGGCTGTTCGGTGGTTTTGGCTATGACCAGGCGGGTAATATTGTGCATATGAATGATCTGTGGAGGGGCAAGCCTTAGGCAGATAGGCCTGGGCAAATCTTGATACTCGGGTGCCTACAGGAGGTTCCATCGACAACCTTGATCTTGATGCAGCTGCAGATCCCAAAGCAGCACGACAGTTAGATCAATTCCGCCACTTCTCACTCAGCCTCCTAGCCCCCTCACCAAGCGGCATCCTACTAGGCTCAAGCCCATTCCAATTGATATCCATGGCGATCTTGTCTCGATTGACGTTGTAGAACTCGCCGTAGTTGAGATTTGGATTTAGATATGGATCAGAGACCAGTACTTGGCCCCACTTAGCGATCATTTGCTGTTTTTCAAATTCCTCGAGGCCTTGCTTTCGCGTCTTGGACTCGTAATGAGTCAAGACAGCATAGGGGTTGAAGAGGTTTGAGTAGCCCTTCTGGCGCAACTTCAGGCAGAAGTCGACGTCACCGTACCCATTTTGCAGGTATAGCTCGTCAAATCCACCGACCTCAAGAAACTTAGCCTTAGATATCATCAAACAAGCTGCGGTAACCGCGAGAGTCTCGTGCAGCGTGTTGAGCATCTGGCAGTATAGGTTGTGGTTTCGGTCGAGGTTAAGCCCTGCGTGCACTGCGATGTTGCGACCACTGCCAAGAATACCACCGTGCTGGATAGTGCCGTCAGGATAAAGCAGCTTGCAGCCAACTGCCCCAACCTCGGGGAACTGGGCCACTCGCAATAATTCCTCGATCCAGTCTGGAGTCAGGACCTCGGTATCGTTATTTAAAAAGATGAGATATGCGCCGCTGCTTTGGTCCACACCCGCACGATTTTGAGCGGCGAAGTTGAAGGGACGCGGATCTTTAACCAGTCGGAACTTTTGTGGATAGCGCACTTGGTAGTTAGCCAGCAAATCTAGGCAGCGGGCGTCGTCCGATCCATTATCAACCAGGATCACTTCGAAGTTGGGGTAAGTCGACTTTTCAAACACTGATTTGAGACACACTGATAACTGATCAAATCCGTTTCTTGACGGGATGATGATCGACACCAGAGGCAACTCGGCCGGCAAATCAAACTTGACCCGGTAGTGCGACGTATAGGGCTCAAACTCTACCTTTGCTGGACGTCCACGACGGATGCAGGCTTCGTGCACAGCCTTCTCGCCAGCGACTGCTGCGTATGGCTTAGCATCCACGCCACTGGCGGTGCTTAGTTCATGGGCGCGCCACTGATAGAGACACAGCGGCACATGGACCACAGGCTTCTTAGTCGCCTCAGTCATCCGCAGCATCAGATCATGATCTTGTGAACCCTCGAATCCCTTCCTAAATCCACCTAAATCACGCACCAGGCTGAGTCGGTACAGGGTCAGGTGGGTTGTGTAGTTCATCGCGAGGTGAGTAAAAGGAGACCATGATGGTTTATAAAAGGGGTCGTTGAATGCAAATCCGTCCCCATCGACCGTCCGCTCGTCAGAGTAAAGTACATCTGGCTCGCCGTGGACATTGATGTAGCGGACCATCTCACCCAGGGCATTTGGTAGTAGCCGATCATCATGATCTAGCAAGGCACAGTAGTCGCCCGTAGCCAGGTCTAGGCAGTGATTTGAGGTGATCGATATGTGCGAGTTCTTATCGTTAACGGCAAACTTCACCTTACTGGGAAAGGCCCCAGCAAACTCATTCACGATCTCATGTAGCTCCGGCATCCCGGAGCAGTCGTCAACGATGCAGACCTCCCAGTTATCATAGGTCTGGTAGGCGACACTCAGGAGCGTGTCTTTTAGGTATGCGGGTTTAACCTTGTACATGGGGATGATGACGCTGATCTTGGGCTGATAGGGGAGGTAGGTGGTGGCTCCTTGTAGCCTCTTTAGGTAGGCATACACTGCGGCGAAGGACTCCGAGGTGCCTTTAAAGTGCTGGCGTTTGACGTAGGGCATGCGCCAGAATAGGCGATCCAAGGTGCGTGCCGTGGTTCGACAAACACCAATAATTACTGCGATAGCGGCCATAATTGGCCACCCAATGAGTGGAGCGCCCAATAAACTTCTGATCGATCGATTCATGGGCATTCCCGTAACTAAGTACTATGACCAATCATGTTAAACGGGATCGGGCCCCGGCCGTATATCTAAAGAGCGCTAAACTCTTTACACACGAGTTCCACAAGATTGCCATCGTGGTTCAGTAAGTCGGCGGCATGCATTAAATTAAACTGAAGTACGTTACTGTCAAATTGGTAAATTTGAGTGATATCTGAATTGGAGAGACATACATCTACCACGTAGCTGCCAGATGCAAGGTCACCCGCATCATACGTCCATTTTACTGACTTTCGTCCTTTTTTACGCAACGCTTCCAAGCTCTCAGCCGTTGCACATACTTTACTATTGGTGCCGAAAGCTCTGGCCGCTATACCCTTCCGGATTTGAAATCCGGCCACTACTGGCTCAGATAAATCGCGGAGGATATCAAAACTACAATTGATCTCTATAGCGGTGCGACCTGATTTTGAGACAGGTCCGCCGGTAACTTCCAACCCACTAATCACCGATGCGTCGAGTGCCTTAGGACTACTGTTGATCATCTTGTCACGTCGCAGGCATTCATCGACTACATGCTGCGGATTATCATGCAGGTGTGTGCTCTTGGAGAGCTCATCATAAATCTCAAATGCCGTCCTCGGATTTCCGTCAAAAAGCATCTGGCCATGCCAAAGAAAAATCGCTCTGCTGCACAGCCCTTCAATGATTCCCCGGTCATGGGATACGATCACAATTGTGTTACCGCTGGCACGTATAGCTTGAATACGCTCGATACATTTCCGCTGAAACTTGGCGTCGCCGACAGCTAGTATCTCATCTACAAGTAGGATTTCTGGACTGATAATGGTCGAACAGGCGAAGGCGAGCCGCATATACATGCCGCTACTGTAGGTCTTTACTGGAGCATGGATGAATTCGCCAAGCTCGGCAAAATCCACTATCTCAGCTAGCCTGTTTTTTATCAGCTCCTTACTCGCGCCCATCAGGCGACAGGATAACCATATATTCTCGACACCAGTGAGCTCTTGATCAAATCCCGCTCCCAGTTCGATCAAGGGAGCGATAATCCCCTCAGTCGTGACCCTGCCGTACTGTGGTGTAATAACACCCGCTATGACTTTGAGTAGCGTACTTTTCCCGCAACCATTAGGCCCGATGAAGGCCAGCGTCTCCCCGGGTTGAATGCTTAGGTTCACATCTTTTAGTGCCCTAAAAAACCTAGACTCGCTCTTCGTACCCCTGATAGATCTGATCAAACTCTCTTTGATAGACATACTTGCATAGGTCGGGCTGGTGTACTCGACCGATACTTGCTCGCAAAAAATTGCTGGCTTGCTGTTCACGGTAGCTCGCTCTTTTAAAGCCTATAAATGAACTTATCTCGGGTACGGGAGTATACGTAGAGCCCGCATCCTAAACTTACTAAAGCGAATACGACCATCATGAGCACACTGGAAATGTCAGGCAATTGCCTGTCGTATAACAGTGTCCTAATTACACTGACGTAGGTAGCTACCGGATTGACGTTGAGTAGCCACCGAAATCGCTCGGGGATTGTCTCGGGAGGGTAAATGATCGGTGTTGCGTAAAAAACCATGTTTAATAGTGGCTCGATCATATGGGCAATATCGCGATAAAGCACATTTAAACTGCCAAGCGTCAACCCAATGCCGAATACGAAGACCACATACGGTAAGAGAACTAAAGGCATTAAGATCACAAACAGCGGCACTGATCCGACAACCACTAGGGAAATGATCACAAAAGGAATCATCGCTAGTAGGAAATTGACCAAACACGATCCAACGGCTGCAGCAGGAAAAACCGTTGCTGGCACACGCAGCTTTCTCAACAAAGACGCGTTATTAACTATACTGCCCGTGCCGAGGACTACACCCTGGGTGAAGATGTTCCAGGCCAATATTCCGGTCAAAATAAATAACGTATAATTCTCTGTCTTAAAGCGCATAACGTGCGAGAACACGAACGCCAACACACTCATATAGAGCAGTGGGTTCATCATGCTCCACATGTAGCCAAACACTGAGCCCTTGTAGCGAACCTTGAGCTCTTTTTTAACCAAGAGTGTAACCAGCCCAAACCACAGAGAAATCGCCTGCTGACGACTTTTGGCCATAGTCGGTCTGCTAGATTGAGCCTGAGCTGCAGAAGTATTCAAATTCATTAGAGGAAATTAAATTTAGAACGGCTAACGGTCAAGTAATTTGTCGGTAGCACACACCTTAAACCAGAGCCTCATGCGTCCAAGCACTTCAGGCTCTTGAGCGCTCGAGCTTGGTTGTGCTTAAAGCACACCTAAGCCGTAGCGAAATAAGCGCCGTAAAGACTTTTACCATAAACTCGGCGCTCTTGCGCCCTGAGATACTTGATTCACCACCCTGGCGAGGTGCCATAGTAACTGGCACCTCTAATAACTTTAGGCGCATAAGAGCACATAAAGCGATGATCTCTGGCTCCGGGTAATCATCAGGCATCTGCTTCACCAGGAAACTCATTGCCTTGCGAGAATACACCCGAAATCCGCTAGTTGGGTCGCCGATAGATGCCGTGCTGCCAAATGAAAAAAGTCCAAACCTAATCATGATACTGCCGAGCCGACGCATTAAGGTCGTGCTCTCTTTGTAAGCACCGCCCACTCGGACACCATTAGAGACAAACCTAGACCCGACCGTTAGATCCGCATCATGCTTTACTGCTGCGGCAATCATCTCGCTAATTTGATTCACCGGGTGCTGCCCATCTGCATCACATTGGACCACGTAGTCACAATCCAGCAGCTTGGCTACTTTAAAGCCGGTAAGTAACACGCCAGACACACCAAAATTACTCGGATGTGAGACGAAATTTTCAGGGGCATAGCGCATTAGCTGGGACTGGGTCTCATCCTGAGAACCGTCATCGACGAAACAAAACGTCCAACTCAACTTTGCGGACAATTCTTCTCGTTGCGCTAAAATCGACCCCACCATACGTTCGATATTCAACGCCTCATTGTAACTTGGCAGCAAAATAAGCGCTCGAGGACGTCCTGCAGCACCAAGAAATTTAGCCTTGGCCACAAAACTTGTGGCTGCCATGGTAGTCACTGAATCTCTCAATTTTCGCGTAATCTGGGTGTTACGGATGGCTCCTTCCAGCGTAACTTTCAGCAAAAAGAGCATCAGAGCAGCAAATACAAAATTACTGACCAGCGTGATGCCAAGAAATTGCGCGATGCTTCGGTACACGCCAGGGGACAGTACGCCCACCCCTAAAAATACGAGTATGAGCCACCATGATGTCGAGTCGCGAGCTAGCACCTGATTACCAAATCTAGTCACTAGATAAGCGCTAAATGCGACAAATAGTAATATAGCAATTACAGACATGAGTTACTTGTCCCGGAATAGTTCTGCTGAGTTCAAAGCCCTTCAACCCGATTTAGCGCGATACAACCCAACTCCGCGCTCAACTCACTTTTCTTTACTGTTTACAAACCTTAACGGCAACTTCATTAAAGTTTGCGCCAGCCCAGTAGATATCCCACGGGGTATGGCTGCCGATACATGCGGGCTCGTTGTCTTTATTGATTCCAGCCTGCAGCATCTGTTCTACCGATTCTCGCGCTTCCGCGGGGTAATACTGTGCAGCCGACCCTCTACGGAGACGATAAATATCTATCAGGTTAATATTTGTTATCGCGAATGCTCCGCAGAAGTACGCGACAAGTGCCTTAGAGTAAGCCTTCTCAGTACTTGGCAGTGGCTTAAATAGCAGAAAGATCATACACAGGGGCAAAAATGTCCAATATCTCAACTCATGATTCTGGGGAATGAATAATAATATACCGGCAGAAACCGCCACCACCCCGAACGGGAGACTAGCCGCTGTCATCCGATTATGGCGGAGTTCGATTAACCATCTCCAGAGGCCGAAAACCAAACAACCCATCACGACGTAGGGAGTCCAGCCTCCCATCCTGTGGTGCGGCGTCTCCGCTCCGCCACGGTATCCCCCCTGGTCGATGGAATACTTAAAACTCTCCGCCGACTCTTGCAGCCGATTAAGCTCCAGGGCGCTCTCTAGAAACATCCTCGGATTACTTGCGTCCCGAAGGTATATAGGAAACTGTCCCTTTCGCTCTTCAGGTCCAATCTCCGTACCCTTAAATTTGACAAGCTTACTTATAATCGGGGGCTGGAGGGGATAAGTAGGATTGCCGTATTTGATGAAATTCCTGACCGGCCAGGCCGCAGTACAAAGCACTGCGATACCAAGTATGGCGGCCCTCTGGCCGATTCCCATACGATTATCCCCGCGCTGGCTAGTCTGTGTCACCATTCCAAGGAATAGAAATAGCAAGAGCACAGCACAGAATGGCCAGGCCTGATACTTAGAGCTTGCTGAGATAGCAAGACCGGCAAAGATGGTGCTGGCAATTTTCCAGCTCTTACAGCCATCTTCCACAAACTTAACTGCACCAATGAACGCAATCCAAACCCAAGTCGCCACCCATAGATCGATGTACCCAGATCCAATCTGAAACAACACAACAGGCATAGCTAAAATCGCAAGCATCATCTTAGACAATGCTATTGTCGGATACATTCGCTTTAGGAGGCCCAGGCAACAAAAAAAACCAAGCCCATTTAACAAAGCAGCTGCTGATGGGTTTTGGAATAAAAGAATCAGTGCACCCTGGACGTAATGCGCAGTAGGTGGAAACACATCGTAAAGCATCATAAGGAATTCGTTGGGTTGAAATGTCGTGAGGCCGTAATGGCGCAGTGCAAATGGCAGGTGATACGCCAGGAAGTCCCATTCGATAGGGAAAGCCATGAAGCCACGCACAGACAGGATCACTGCACAGACACTCACGAAAAATGCAAGCAGCTGCGCCAGTAGCTTCCCGGCAAATATGTCCCTAAGTTTCAAGCTGGACAATTCGGTGTCGTCCTTTTTAGATATTTATAGATCACATCAATCTGATGTCTCGATTCAGACGGGATATAGTCATGCCAAAAGGCGACCTTGTTCGACCCCTTACGGTTTATCTTTAGCAGCTCTGTTTTCAAGTACGGAAACTTGAACTTCTCTAAAAGGACGTCCCACATGAATATTGTGGGGTTGCACGCTTGATGCCTGATCATCTCGTGATACTGGAAGGAATCTCCTAGACTCAAACAGAAACGTCTGAGTTCTGGATATTCAACGTATGCTCCTGGATAAAATCCCTGTTGTATAGCTTGATGAGTGAGACCAACTTCATATTTTTTGATGATCTTATCTTTATCATAGTGAAGACTTAGCGAGCTCCAGAATTCCTGCCAAAACTTTGATTTAAAAAAGCCGGGTTTGAAATGGAGGAAGTACGACTGTGCGTGATAGTGCGACTCCCAAGTATCAGTCATACCGCTGAAAAAGTTTGGCTTCGCCTCCAGTTCACGGAGGACACCAGTCAGATCATGAAAAGGGCCGAAGCAACTATCATTTGCAAGTAAGATACTATCGTAGCGATCAACAGTTGATGCTGACTTTAGTCCTAAACACCAGGATGCAAAATCTAGTCCCTTGTTATCCCGATGAATAACTGTGGTGCACAGCTTCAAAGCCTTCTCAACGTCAGCAGTATTCATAACCGCCGAAGTTGACACGAGAACAATCTCGTACCCGCAATCACGAATGCGCTCCAGGTGATGTAGGACATACGGATCAATAAAGCCATGCGGATCCCAGGTCGCAAAAAAGCAAATCTTGTTCTGCCGTGCTTGATCTTTGCTTTCGTACTTCTTTAGCAAAGTCGATTCGACTGGAACTGAACTCCACGCAGCTTCGATGCGTGCGACTCTTTGCTTCTCTTGATAGTTGCGAGCTCGCTTGATGATCTGACGGATCACTTTTACATCCTAGGTTAAGACTGGTGTACCAGAACTTTGGTTAGTAGTTCCTTGACTCGGTCCTTTATGGACATTCCTCGCTGCTCGTATTGGAGGTACTTTAGCATCCCTGCGCGCAGAGCCTGCCAAGTCTCTTCGTTATTATATAGCTCGGCACATTTTTTGCCGAACATCTCAGGATCTAGATGACTGCTCGCAAGGCACTCAACACCATCGACCCAACCCATCTGGTCAGCGATGAGATCGGTGCAGACACACGGCATACCGAAGGACGCCGCATCATAAACTTTTTGCGGTATCCCCGAGGCATATCTGGTTGGAACCACCATGAGCCTACAAGAGTCAAAATAAGGCGCTAAGCTATCGACCTTGCCCACCCACCGTACTTCCGTAGCATACGGCGCAAAGATACTCATATCTTTAAGCGCATTGTAGCCGACAACCACTAACTTTGCCTCTGGGCCAAGGTGTCTTTTTAGTTGTGGCCAAACTTGCTCGAGAAACCACAGCAGAGAATCCGAATTAGGCGACGGATGGTTATGTATCGAGCCCAAAAACAGAATGTCCTTACGCTCTTCAAATCTGCGCTCAGAGTACCGAACCTCAATATCGTGTCCAACTACCGTAACAGGCTTATTAGTCTTCTCAGCCCAGATCTTGGCTTCTTTTTCACTGACGGACACTATGTCATCAGCGTAAGCCACCAGTTCAAACTCAGTCATGCGACGTTTTCTTGGCGCCGTGGATTTACCGCGTACTTTTTCCTCTAATGATTCGCGCGCAGTAAACAGAGCTTCGGCGTCATAAATGATCTTCTTACTCGCAATCTCTGATTTTTTGATCAGCTTGGCGTCCAGCAGCTTGTGGACTGCCTCCATGTTGTGAGGTCTACAGATCCATGCCACATCGAACTCACCCCTCCGCTCAGAGAGGAAATCCTGCAGTCCATCAAAGCCCTGATTGTGAATAATCTCAACATCTCGCGGTATATCGGAATACAGCGACCACCATGACTCGGTTTTTATGAAAGACGCGAAAACCGTCACCTGCCAATTCAGTTCCGACAAAGCTCTTATGATTGCATTTGAGCGCGGGAATCCTGCGCCCAAATATTGATGTGGCACCAGATCCTCAATGATCAATACCCTAGGGCGATGATCTGAGTGCCTAGCAATGTAATGCGAAGACTCGGGTGAAAGCTTACGACCCAGGTAATCGCTATTCTTGGCGACAAATTTTTCGCGATTAATAGTCATTTGATTGAATGCCTGGCTAGACAACTCACTACTACCAAACTCGAAGTGCGTAATTGCGGCATTGGGTTCGTACCAAATATCGAGTCCCAGTCGTTGCACCGCCACGCAAAAGTCTGTCTCCTCGTAATATGCTGGCTTATAGCGCACGTCATATCCGCCGATGCGGTGCCAAATGTCAGCCTGGGTCATTAGGAAGGCGCCCGAACAGTAATCCGTCCGGCGCTTGAATCTAGCGCGACCGTCCTCTGGACTGCGGCCTCGTAAGTAGCCGACGCATGTACCGTCTCGCCACAGTATATTTCCTGCCTCCTGCAATGAATAATCGGGCAGAATAATACGGGCTCCCACCGCCCCGGCATTGGGCGTGTTGGTCAACGTATCGTAGGCTGCAGAAATGGCACCTGGGTGGACGATG
>Ga0194132_10011519_pt1 | contig 11353 bp, 9 predicted proteins | sample TA2KigOf80mmetaG_FD_148612 | JGI IMG/M metagenome (GOLD analysis project Ga0194132, IMG submission 148612) | Freshwater microbial communities from Lake Tanganyika, Tanzania - TA2015054 Kigoma Offshore 80m | ecosystem: Environmental > Aquatic > Freshwater > Lake | place: Tanzania: Lake Tanganyika... | reverse complement strand
ACAGGCATGTTGTCGGTTTTCGTTTTTGTGCGATGGTCGAAAGAAGCCATCCGCAGGCACTGGCCCGCCCTCGGAAAGGGGATTCTGATCAAATCCGGCACGGGAGTGAGGCGTTGGTGTATACTGTTGGGGTCCGGGAGACCCAAAATGGAAATCCCGGCTCCGGGCGTCGCCTTCTGAGTCACGAAGCTTCCCCAAACGAACACTCGTCTCACGTGTCCGGTCGCTTGGGCGTGCTCCAGCAGCGCGTCGAATCTTCCGATCAACCCCTCGCGCCGGGGTGAACTTCGTCCGAACCTCTCCCGAAACTCAGCCAATGCGGCAAGGTGGATCAGAGCCTCTTTTCATGGAGCGCCCGTGATGTGCTTTGCCGCGAGGATAGAGATCGCTGATAAGGGCAAACACGGTGCCGGGGCGTCGGCGGGCCGGTCTTGATAAACGGGGCGAGTAACGACTCCGTCCGGCAACAGCCTGCAAACGGAGGAGGGCAGACATTGCTTGAAGCCGCCCCAGCCTTTGGCCGCTGGTCTGACTTGAATGGCAGAGCGTTACCGGCTGTACGATTCGTTCGCATGGCCGGATCTTTCGCGATGACCGCGGTAACGCGTGGCGGTAACACGCGGCTGGAATTCATCGATTCAGGCTGCCTGATAAAATGGGGCTTCTCATGTCGAAAACCGTTGTCACCTTTGGCGAGACCATGCTGCGGCTGGCGCCTCCCGGATATGAACGATTCCTTCAATCGCCTCAGTTTCAGGCCACCTGGGGCGGCGGCGAGGCGAATGTGGCCGTGGCTTTGGCGGGGTTTGGGCAGGCGGCTCGCTATGTGAGTGTTCTGCCGGCGAATCCGATTGCCGACGGCCTGGTGGGCGAGTTGCGGCGGTTTGGCGTGGATACGTCCGCGATTGTGCGGGGACCGGGCCGGATGGGCATCTACTTTGTCGAGAACGGCGCGAACCAGCGCGGCGGCAAGGTGGTGTACGACCGCGAGCATTCGGCGATTGCGCTGGCCAAGCCGGGCGCCGTGGATTGGGATGGCGCATTCGCGGGCGGGGGCTGGTTTCACATCACGGGCATCACGCCCGCGATCAGCGCTTCGGCCGCGGAGCTGGCCATTGAATCGATGACGGCCGCGCGGCGTCTGGGGCTGGTGGTCTCCTGCGATCTAAACTTCCGGAAGAACCTTTGGAAGTGGGGGAAGAAGGCGAGCGAGGTGATGCCGGCGCTGGCGGCGCTGACCGACGTCTGCATCGCCAATGAGGAGGACTGCCAGGCGGCGCTGGGCATTGACGCCGGGGTGGATGTGCATGCGGGGCACCTGGAAGAGGCTCAGTATGAGGCGTTGTCGAACAGGGTGCTGGCGACGTACCCGAACCTGAAGGCGATTGCGATCACGCTGCGGGAGTCGAAGTCGGCTTCGCACAACGGGTGGTCGGCGTGCCTGAACAACCGGGCGGAGTTCCTGGTATCGCGGCACTACGATATCACGCACATCGTGGACCGGGTGGGCGGGGGCGACAGCTTCGCGGGGGGTCTGATTTTCGGCCTGATGAATCTTCCCACGCACCGCGAGGCGCTGGAGTTCGCGGTGGCGGCGTCGTGCCTGAAGCATTCGATTCCGGGCGACTTCAACCGGTTCAGCCGGGATGAGGTGGAGGCGCTGGTGAAGGGCGGCGGCTCCGGACGGGTGCAGAGGTAACCTATAATCGGGGTCAGGGGGCCGTCCATGTCAAACAAACTGATACTCGTTCCGGCGGTGGCCGCCGCGGCGGCCTTGGTAGCGTTCAGCCAGAGCCAGGCGCCGATCACGGTGCAGGTGAACGAAGTGATTGTGCCGGTGACGGTGACCGACGACAAGGGCCGCTTTGTGTCGGATCTGGATGAGAAGGACTTCCGGATCTTCGACGAGGACAAGGAGCAGAAGATCAGCTTCTTCAGCCGGGAGCGGAATCAGCCGGTGGTGATCGGTTTCCTGGTGGATCATTCGAACGCCAACCGGCTGCACTGGAAGATTTTCCAGGAGGCGACGGAAGAGCTGATTGTCGCTCTGATGCCGGGCGAGAAGAAGTACTCGGGTTATCTGATCGGGTATTCGACGGACGCCGAACTGCTGGCGAACACGACGCACGATCCGGAGAAGCTGCTGGAGAAGGTGCGGAAGATGAAGCCGGGCGGCGGCGCGGCGCTGTTCGATGCGATCTACATGTCGTCGACGAGCCGCAACCTGGTGAAGGGCGAGCCGATTGAACCGCGCCGGGTGCTGATCATCATCGGCGACGGGCACGACAACGCCTCGAAGCGCGGGCTCGAAGAGGTTCTTGAGATCGCGCAGCGGAACCTGGTGACCATTTACGGCGTGAGCACGGTGGCGTTCGGATTCAACGTCGCGGGCGAGAAGAATCTGACACGGCTGGCCGAGGAGACGGGCGGACGCGTGGAGTATCCGTTGATGGGCCTTTACAAGGACGTCTCGGGGTACCTTTCGACGCCTTCGGATGAAGGCAACTACGCGCTCAAGGTGGGCACGGGCGGTTATGCGTCGGAGATTGCCAAGGGGATGTTCAACGCGATCGCCAAGATCGCGGGCGACGTCACAACGCAGTACATTCTGCGCTACGTTCCCGAGAATACGGACCAGAAGAAGGCGTTCCGCAAGATCCGGGTGGATGTGAATCTTTCCAACGTCCAGGTGAGAGCAAGAAAAGGCTATTATCCGGCGAATCCCTAGGATGATCTAGGGAGGGCCGCCCAGGCGAGGCGAGACGGAACGGGTCGATTCATGAGCATGGTGGAGCTCCAGCGCGGCGACTGCCTGACGATTGAGGCTTACGGCGAGGCGATTGGTGTCTTGCTGTTCCACTCCGGTTCCGGGCGTCTGCAAGCGCAACTGCGCCGGGACTGGCCGCTGTTTGCCGCCGAGGACGAAGTGCTTCCGCTGCTTGAGGACGACCTGAACCGGAAGGCCGTGGAGATGGGGGCGGAATCGCTGCTCCGTTTCCTCGAAGACACGCTTTCGAACACGGTTACGCTTTCCGGGCGCGAGGCGGTGACGTTCGCCGATTTCGACAGCGCGTTGTGGCGGCTGTACCGGGCCCGCGTGAAGGCGCATGAACAGCCGTTTGTGACGCATCTGCCGCTGTACAGCCTGAAAGTAGCCTGCGGCGAACTGCTGGAGAACGAGACGGTTGAACCGCTGGGCTGGGTGGAGGTGCCGCCCGGGGTGCGGTTGACGGAGAAGCGGTTTGTGGCGCAGGCGGTGGGCCAGTCGATGGAGCCGGAGATTCCGGACGGCAGCCTCTGCCTGTTCGAGCTGGGCGTGGCCGGATCGCGAACGGGGCGGCGGGTGGTGGTGGAGGACCGCTCACAGAGCGGCAATGACCGCTATACGCTGAAGGAGTACAAGAGGGTGGACGCGGAGACGGTGCACCTGATTCCATTGAACCCCGAGTTCCCGGTGCAGGTGATGCGCAAGTCGCAGGACGAGGACCGGGGCGCGGTGATCGCGGAGTTCAAGAGCGTACTCGAATAGGGGCCGGGCAGCAGCCCGCGGCGCAGAGATCCGGGGCGGGGCCCAGTTTTCCGAGCCAGCGTTTTTCCGCTTCGCCACGCCGTTCGAGCACCAGTTCCCGGATCATGGAGACGAACCCGGGCGCGGCGCCCACGGTGGAGACCCGCCGCATACGCAGGCCCAGTTCCACGGCAAGCGCGGCGGCTTCGGTGTCCAGGTCATAGAGCACCTCCATGTGATCGGAGATGAAGCCGACGGGCACGACGAGGACATCGCGGATGCCCTGGGCGGCGAGGGTGCGGAGGTGATCGCAGATGTCAGGCTCAAGCCAGGGCTGCCCGTGGGCGCCACTGCGGCTCTGATAGACGAGGTCGAACGCGGGGGCGCCGGCGAGGCCGGCGATGAGGCGCGAGGCTTCGGTGAGCTGTTCGACGTAGAGCGAATTCGAAGCCATGGCGAGCGGCACGCTGTGGGCGGTGAAGACGGGGCGAGCTTCCGGCAGGGTGTCCAACTCGCGGCGGAGGTTGGTAACCAGAGGTTCGATGAAGCCGGGGTGATTGAAGCCGAGCCGCAGTTTGAGCACTTCGATGTTTGTGCCGGCCCGGGCGGCTTCGAGGTTGTCGAGGTACTGACGGCAGCCGGAGTATGAGCTGAACATCGAGGTGGCGAACACGTAGACCCGGGTGATGCCGTGGTCCGCCATTTTCCGGAAGGTGTCCCCGACCAGGGGATGCCAGTTGCGGTTGCCCCAGTAGACGGGCAGGGCCGGGCCCTGGCGGGCGAGCAGATCCTGGAGGGCGGCGATGAGTTCGCGGTTCTGCTGGTTGATGGGGCTGCGGCCTCCGAAGTGATGGTAGTGGTCCGCCACTTCGAGCATGCGTTCACGGGGCACGGGGCGGCCGCGGAGGACGTTCTCAAGAAACGGCATGACGTCTTCCGGACCGTCGGGACCGCCGAAGGAGAGGATGAGAATGGCTTCGTTCATCCGGTGCTCTTTCATCGGCTACTCCTCACGCAGCACTTCCAGCGGCTTCTGGGAGAGAATGCGGGCGCTGGCAAGCCAGCCGCTGCCGTTGGCGATGAGAGCGGTGGCGGCGATGGCTGTCAGGTTGGGAACAACGTCGAAGGTGGCCTTGCCTTCGAACAGGCGAACGAGAAGGATGTTCGAGAAGGCGGTGGCGAGCAGGCTGCCCATGACGCCGGCGACGGCGCCAAGAACGAGGAATTCGACGGAGAAGATGCCGGCCACGCGGCGCCGGGTGCCACCGAGGGTCTTGAGAATCACCGTTTCGCGAATGCGGCGGAACCGGGTTCCGGCGACGCTGGACGCCAGGATGATGACGCCGGCGAGGATGGCAAAGGCCGAGATGAAGCGGATGACGAGGGCGATCTGATCGACCACTTCCTGGACGATGGCGAGGACATCGGCCATGTTGATGACGGTGACGGTGGGGAAGCGGTCATACATGACCCGCTGCAGGGAGGCGACGTCGCGGGGCGCCATGCGGACGCCGCCGAAGAAGGTCATGGGGAGGGCGCCGAGGGCGGCGCGGTCGAAGTAGAACTCGAAGTTGGAGCGCATGCGGGTCTGTTCGATGCGGAAGACGCAGGCGACGACGGCTTCGAGGGTGCGGCCGTGGGCGGTGAAGATCAGGCGTACGCCCGGACGCAGGCCTCCGAGTTCGCGGGCGGCGTCCTCACCGACGGCGACGCCCATGGTGTCGCCGGCCTTCATCCAGGCGCCCTGGAGGATTTCGGCCTGTTCCGGCACGCCTTCCGACCATGAGACAGAGCGTGTGGACCGGAAGCGGCGTCCGAAGCCGGTGAGGTTGAGCGATTCGACGGCGGCGCCCCCGACGGTGAGCAGGCGCGCCTGGACGGCGCCGGCGATCTCCGGTTTGCCGGTGACGCCGGGCTGCGCGGCGATGAGGTCAAAGACTCCGGTGCGCTGCGGTTCGGTGATGTCGAGCAGGAAGACGTTCGCCATGCCGGGCGGCGCGGACTCTGAGATTTGACGGATCATGTGGTGCTGAACGAGGTAGACGCTGAGGGTGAACATGACGCCGAGGCCAAGGGCGACGAGCACGGCCTGGGCCTGATTGCCGGGCCGGTAGAGGTTGGCGAGGCCATGACGGACCCAGGAAGGCAGGGTCCAGCGGCCGGCGCGGAGGACGCCGCGAAGGAACTTCATGAGCAGCCAGGCGATGCCGGCGAGCACGGCGAGGCTGACCGACAATCCGCCCACGAAATAGCCTCCGACGCGGGCGCTTTCGGCCGTGAAGCCGCCGGCGAGCCAGGTGGCGATGAGGCCCAGACCGGCGAGAAGCGCACCGGCGGCGGCGAGCGCGGCGCGGGAGTTCCTGAGGCGGGAGCGCCAGGGGGCTCGCGCTTCCGCCATGTCGCGGCGCAGGATGACGCCGGGGCGGATGCGGCGGATGGCGAGCAGGGGCGGGAGGGTGAAGAGCAGGGTGGTGAGGATGCCGATGGCGAGGCCTTGGACGACGGAGGTCCAGTCCCAGGCAAAGCCGGTGTCCAACTGGAAGTAGCGGGCGATGAGGACGGGGAAGAGGCTTTGGATGAGGGCGCCGAAGCCGACGCCGATGGCTCCCCCGGCGGCGGCGAGGCCGGCGGTCTGGAGAAGGTAGATGCGCATGATGCCGCCGGAGCGTGCTCCGAGGCACTTCATGATGGCGATGGTGTCGAGACGCTGGCGCAGGTGGGCATGGATGGCCATGCCGACGCCGATGGCGCCGACGATGAGGGCGATGAGGCTGACGAGGCTGAGGAAGCGCGTGGAGCGGTCGAGCCCGCGGGTGATCATGGGGTGGGTTTCGCGGTAGTCGGCGATCATCGCTTCGGGGAAGGCCGCCTTGAGTTGGGCGCGCGCGTCGGCGACGGGTATGCCGGCGGCGGGCAGACGGAAGACGAAGCGTTGGGCGGCGCGGCTTCCGGGCCGGATGAGCCCGGTGCGTTCAAGGCCGGCGCGGGAGAGCATGAGGCGCGCGCCGACGTTCAGGCTGCCGGCCATGCGGTCCGGCTCATAGGCGAGCACGGCGGCGATGCGGAAGTCCTGGCCGCCGATGCGGAGGGTGTCGCCGGTGTTGACGCGCAGGCGGATGATGACATCGTTCGAGACGACGACGGTATCGGGCTGGAGGACGTCTTCCAGGCGGCCGGGCGGCTCCAGGCGCGGCGATCCGTAGAAGGGGTAGACGCCGGGTTCGACGGCTTTGGCGAAGACGAGGAGAGGATCGCGGGTGGTGGTGGAGGAGGCCATGGTCATGGTCTCGGTGATCCAGGTGCGGCGGACGCCGCGGGCGGCGAGGCGTTCGAAGGTTTTCTCCTGATCGGAAGTGGGGAGGACGAACATGCGGGCGGAGAGATCGCCGGCCATGAGCGTGCGGGCTTCGCGGGTGAGCATGCCGCGGAAGGCGGTGGAGAAGCCGCGCACGCCGGTGAGGGCGCCGACACCGACGGCGACGGCGAGGATGACGAAGGTGAACTTGGCGCGCGAGGCGCGGGCTTCACGCCAGGCGATGCGGGCGGCGGTGGACCAGCGGAGGCCGTTCACGGGCGCACCTCGTCGGCGACGACGAGGCCATCGCGGAGGGTGATGACGCGGCCGGCGTGAGCGGCCAGATCGCGGTCATGGGTGACGAGGACGAGGGTGGTGGCTTCGCGCTGGTTGAGGGAGATGAGAAGGTCGAGGACCTGGCGCCCGGTTGAGGAGTCGAGGTTGCCGGTGGGTTCATCGGCCATGAGGATGGGGGGGCGAACCATGAAGGCGCGGGCGAGGGCGACGCGTTGCTGTTCGCCGCCGGAGAGCTGAACGGGGTAGTGATCCATGCGATCGGCGAGGCCGACGGAGGTGAGAAGATCGCGGGCGCGGGCGCGGCCATCGCTTCCATCGCCCGCCAGTTCGTGGGGGAGCAGGACGTTTTCCTCGGCGGTGAGGGTAGGGATCAACTGATAGCTTTGGAACACGAATCCGATGGTGCGTCCGCGGAGTTGTGCGAGTGCATCCTCGGGCATGCCGGTGATGTCGTTGCCATCGAGCCGGATGGAGCCGGCGGACGGGGTGTCGAGCCCGGCGAGCAGGCCAAGCAGGGTGCTCTTGCCGCTGCCGGAGGCTCCCATGATGGCGACGAACTGGCCGCGCGGGATTGTAAAATCGATGCCCTTCAGAATTTCAACAGTGTGTGTGCCAGTATCAATCCTCTTGGCGAGGCCCCGAACTTCGATCATCTTCTCCCATTTTACGTGGCGGCAGGGGCTCCGAACGGAGCCACTTGAACGCCAGGACCGCGAGCGGGGGCAGGGTGAGCGCGATGCTGCTGGGGCGCCCGTGGGATGGCACGTCCTCGGTGACACTTGCGGCCACCTGGATGTTGCTGCCGCCGAAGCGGTCCTCATCGGTGTTGAGCAGGGGCAGGTAGCGGCCGGGCGCGGGCATACCGATGCGGTAATCGTAGCGGGGCACGGGGGTGAAGTTGCAGACGACGACGATTTGTTCCAGGGGATCGCGGCCGCGGCGGATGAAGGCGATGACGGAGGCGTCGAGATCTCGGAAATCGATCCACTCAAAGCCGGCGGGCTCGAAGTCCACCTGGTGGAAGGCGGGTTCGGCGCGGTGCAGGCGGTTCAGTTCGCGCACCAGGGCGCGCAGGCCGGCGTGGAAGCCGTACTGCATGAGGAACCAGCGGAGGGTGCCTTCATGGTTCCACTCCTCGTACTGGCCGAACTCGCACCCCATGAAGAGGAGCTTCTTGCCGGGATGGGTGAACATGTAGGCAAGAAACGCGCGGGTGTTGGCGAAGCGCTGCCACTCATCGCCGGGCATGCGTTCGATGAGGGAGCCTTTCATGTGCACGACTTCGTCGTGCGAGATGGGCAGGACGTAGTTTTCGTTGAAGGCGTACCAGAGGCTGAAGGTGATGTGCTGATGGCCGTGCTTGCGGTGGACGGGGTCCAGTTTGAAGTACGCGAACATGTCGTGCATCCAGCCCATGTTCCACTTCATGGTGAAGCCGAGGCCGCCGAGATAGACGGGGCGCGAGGTGAGGGGGAAGGAGGTTGACTCCTCGGCGATGGTCATGACGCCGGGCACTTCGTGGGCCAGTTCGTTGAAGCGGCGGAGGAAGGAGATGGCATCGAGGTTCTCGCGTCCGCCGTGCTTGTTGGGTATCCACTGGCCGGGCTGGCGCGAGTAATCGAGATACAGCATGGAGGCGACGGCGTCGACGCGGAGGCCGTCCAGATGATACTCGCGGAGCCAGAAGAGGGCGCTGGCGAGCAGGAAGGTACGGACCTCATTGCGGCCGTAGTTGAAGATGAGGGTGCCCCAGTCGAGGTGTTCGCCCTGGCGGGGGTCGGCGTGTTCGTAGAGGGCGGTGCCGTCGAAGAGGGCGAGGCCGTGGGCGTCCTTGGGGAAGTGGCCGGGCACCCAATCGAGGATGATGCCGATGCCGGCCTGGTGGAAGCGGTCGACGAAGCGCTTGAACTCGGCGGGGGGGCCGAAGCGGGCGGTGGGAGCGAAGAAGCCGGTGACCTGATAGCCCCAGGAGCCGGAGTAGGGATGCTCCGTGATGGGGAGGAGTTCGACGTGGGTGAAACCCATGTCCTGGACGTAGGGCAGGAGCCGATCGGCGAGTTCGGACCAGTTGAGGAGGGCGCCATCGGAGTGGCGCTGCCACGAGGCGGGGTGGATCTCGTAGATGGAGACCGGCTCATCGAGCCAGCGGCGGCGGCCGCGGTCGCGGAGCCAGTCCTGGTCGTTCCACTGGTAGCCGTGGGGGTTGGCGACGATGGAGGCGGTGTCCGGGGGCAGTTCGGCGGCGAAGGCATAGGGATCCGCCTTGAGCTGGAAGTGCCCGTGGGCGCGCACGCTGTACTTATAGCGGGCGCCTTCGCCGAGGCCGGGGAGGAAGATCTCCCAGATGCCGGCGGTGCGGCGGCGCATGGGGTGGCGGCATGGGTCCCAGTGGTTGAAATCGCCGGTGAGGCTGACGGATTCGGCGCCGGGGGCCCAGACGGCGAAGCGGACGCCGGGAACGCCTTCGGAGGTGACGAGGTGGGCGCCGAGCGTGCGGTAGGCTTCGGCGAGGGTGCCTTCGGCGTGGAGGTGAAGGTCGTGTTCGGAGATCTGGAGGGGGAAACGGTAGGGGTCGTGAAACTCCTCCAGGCGGCCGTTGTCATCGGCGGCGAGGAGCCGGTAGCCGAGGGGGATGGAGGGACAATCGGCGGCGTAGACCCGGGAGTTGCGGAGGGAGCGCATGGGGATACGCTGGCCGTTGTGCAGGAGGAATGCGCCTGTGGCTTGGGGCAGGAAGGCCCGGATCTGCCAGTGATCGCCTTCGGGCTGGCAGCCGAGGACGGCGAAGGGATCGTGGTGGCGGCCTTCGGTCAGGGCCATGATGTCTTTGCGGCTGAGAGGCATTAGAAGAGGGCTGGAAGGCGGGCGAGTTCGCGGGCGGAGAGCCCGGGGTGTTTGCGGATATCGGCCCGGGAAGCGAGCTTGCGCCGGTAGCGTTCGAAGTACTCGACGATATCGCCGCCGAACTGGAAGGTGTACATGATGTCGTCGAAGTTGGCGGTGTGGCGGAGGCCGATGGCGTGGCCGGTCTCATGGAGGCAGGTGAGGTAGACGATGGTCTCGCGGATGAGGGGGTCGCGCTGGCCCCGGGCGGCGAAATCGAGGCCGAGTTGGGCGAGGTCGGGGCGGACGTGGACTTCGGCGCCGGGCTTGCCATCGACGGTGATGGGGACGGCCTCGCCGTAGAGGCCGCGGTTGCCGGCCACCCAGAGGACGCGGATCTGGGCCTTGGCGCGTTCGGGGACTTCGACGAGTTCGAGGCTGCCGCCGGAGGCCTGGGCCCACGCTTGGAGGGCCCAGCGGGCGAGTTCAGGGTCGCCGGGGAGGCAGGCGGAGGCGGGGTCGGAGCAGGGCTCGATCCAGTAGGTGAAGCGGGTGGCGGCGAGGCCGCAGGTGGCCGCGAGGAGTGCGAGTGAGGCCAGTTTCATCCGTCGTTTGCATCCCCTTTCCGGTCGAGCACGCGGCGGAGTTGGGCTTCGAGATCCTCGACGCGGCGGCGCAGGTCCTCAATGGACTGGCCTTCGGGGTCAGGCAGTTGGCCGTGTTCGAGGACTTCGTGGACCTGATCGCGGACGCGGACGACGCGGCCGGGCACGCCGATGACGGTGGAGTGGTCGGGCACAGGGTGGACGACGACGGAGCCGGCGCCGACGCGGACATGGTCGCCGATGCGGATGTTGCCGAGCACCTTGGCGCCGGTGCCGATGACGACGTGGTTGCCGAGGGTGGGGTGGCGCTTGCCCTGCGCTCCGCCGGTGCCGCCGAGCGTAACATCCTGATACAGAAGGACATCGTCGCCGATTTCGGTGGTTTCACCGATGACGACTCCCATGCCGTGATCGATGAAGAAGCGGCGGCCGATGGTGGCGCCGGGGTGGATTTCGATGCCGGTGAAGAAGCGGGAGACCTGGGAGATCACGCGGGGGATGAGCGGAATGTGCAGTTTGTAGAGCCGGTGGGCGAAGCGGTGGAGCAGGATGGCGTGGAAGCCGGGGTAGCAGAGGAGGATTTCGAGCACGCTTCGCGCGGCGGGGTCTTCCCGGAAGATCGTTTCGATCTGTTCGCGAATGGCGCGGAACATCTCATCAGATTATCCCATCTCCGGTTCGGGAGAATAACAGGAAGACTAGGAACTTGTTGAAAAACTCCTGATCGAGCCCATTCCCTCTCGGAACATTTCGGGCGATGATTGTTGTATGCGCGGCGACGATCAGCAGCAGTCCGGGATGTTCAGCTACGTGACTCTGGAGGAG
>Ga0194132_10011518_pt1 | contig 11355 bp, 7 predicted proteins | sample TA2KigOf80mmetaG_FD_148612 | JGI IMG/M metagenome (GOLD analysis project Ga0194132, IMG submission 148612) | Freshwater microbial communities from Lake Tanganyika, Tanzania - TA2015054 Kigoma Offshore 80m | ecosystem: Environmental > Aquatic > Freshwater > Lake | place: Tanzania: Lake Tanganyika... | reverse complement strand
GGCGGAATTTACCTGCCTTCCGATCCGCCGCGGATGTTCAAGGTTGTCCAGCAAACCCGCAAGCCCTGTCTGGTGTACAAAGTCCTCGCCGCCGGGTGGCGCATCGGAAATCCTGCGGAAGTTCGCCGGTGCTTGGCAACCGCGCTGAGCAATATCAAACCCGGAGACGCGTTGATCGTGGGGATGTACCAGGAGTTTGGCGATCAAGTCGGTGAGAACGCGGCCATCGTGCGGGAGATCTGCGCAGCGCGGCGCAAGGTGCGACAGCCTTGAATCGGTGAATCGGACGCGAAGGGGTTCTTGGTACTGACAACGCACTTCCACGCCTGAGCCGAGTTCTATCGGTGCGGTTCGTTATCCCTATTCCATCGGCGAAGGGACGCGTCGTCGCGATCCAAAAACAGCCTCCGGAACGTTAAGGGCTCGATGTGGCCGTCGCAAAACGCAACGTTGCCCTTGCTCTGATGCCGCGCCGCGGCTTGTGTGACCGCATGCACGACGCCAACACCGCGAGCTCCGGATGATTCCTGTCGATTCAACCCACCAGAGGACTCCATCACCGTATCCACGGGGAAATCGCTGCGACTAGATCTCGGCAAGAGGGCGAAGTTATCCCCAAGGGCTATCATGTCGGCCGGAACGCGCACCTCGTTTTCTCTCAAGGAACGGTACTCGCTTCCGTTCGCTCCTCCTCCGAGGCCAAGGCTCTTGCGCAAAGGCGGAGCTTCGGAGCCAATGTAGCCGTAACCATTGTAACCATAGGAGGTGAAACCGCTGACGGACACTGCTGGACCACCTGTGCTGGGAGGATAAACACGAGTCGGGCACCGCTTTATGCCTTGCTCTTCGTGTCCTTGGGCCATTCCACCAGTGTATCTCATTAGTCCAGCGGATGTCCCAACCAGATTTGTCAACACGTAAGGATTCGAGGGATATGTGCTGTAGTCGTTAACATATAGAGTCAATTGGAGACCCAATTGGCGCACATTGCTTCTGCATTTGATCGAATTAACCTTTGCTTTGGCTCGTTGCAGTGCAGGCAAGAGCATCCCGGCTAAGATGGCGATAATCGCAATAACGACGAGCAGCTCGATCAGGGTGAAACCAGATTTCCAGATGGCCGTCGGAGTTAACAGTCGTCCAGCACGCGAAATCCGCCGTGTTCGCATAGAATCACCAGGACAACATTAGCCTTAGAAACCCAATCAGCGGCCTGGTAGCTCGCCGTCGAAATCGCGATAAGAAGGGGAACGATTCCAAAGAGATGCAAGACGTTCTCCAGTGCATAGCGAGAAACTGCGTCTGTTCCGCTCACATCCGCACCGCGCGGTAGAAACGCGCGGGTTGGCCGGCGGCAATCGGATCGGTGAAAGTAGCGCTTCCGCCCGCGGCCGCGATCGTCACGGTCGTCAACGCGGACCAATTCCTGAGGTCCGCGGAAACCTCGATGCGATACGACGCCCCCGGCCCGCCCGTCAGGCTGAAATTCAAACTCGCGCCCACTTTCGCCACGGTGAGCTGCGGGGCATCCCCTGGCTCAGTGATGGTATGGATTTGGTTGATGGCGACGTTCCGGAGTTCTTGCGTTCTCCCAGACGGCCATTCGATTCTCAGGACGTCGATGCGCTCCGCGTCACCGAGGCCAAAATGAGCCTCGAGCGGCTGAGAGTTTCCATAGCCATCGCCACCGGTGATCTCCCGGAGCTGCGTTACGTTCGCGCCACCGATGCGGGCCTGTGCTCGAATCTTCGCTCCGATTCCCGCGCGATTGGCTTTGGTGCCGGCGAGTCTGAACTTTGCCCAGCGGTTGTTGTTTCCATTATTTCGGAAAAGCGTGTTGGGCACATCCAGCACATGCCCGCCGTTGGCGAGAAACAGGTCCAGGAACCCGTCATTATCGAAGTCGGCAAAACTGCACTGGAAAGTGGCGCCTTCGACGGGCACGACCTGAGAATCGAACACGAAGGCAAACACGTCGTTTCCAAGGTTGCGATAGAGCGCGTTCCGGCCGCTGCCCGCCACAAAGATGTCCAGCCGTCCGTCATTGTCGTAGTCTCCCCACGTGGCGCCGAGTGAGGCGATGCCATTGGAAGCCAGAGCGGGAACGAACACCTCGGTGAACACGCCGTTGCCATCATTGTGATAGAGGGTGTTCGTCTCCACGTCGCTCGCGAGCAGCAGATCCTGCAATCCGTCGTTGTCGTAATCTCCCCACGCGGCGCCCACCGAGCCGCCCGTCGTGATGGTGCTTCGGGAGTCGGCCTCGAAATTGCCGTTGCCGAGATTGCGGAACAGGAAATTCTTGCCGTCGCCGGTCGCCACGACGAGATCGATCTTCCCGTCATTATCATAATCCGACCACGCCGCGCCCCGGGAATCGCCGCCCGTCTCGACGATTGCCCCGGTGGCCACGCGCGAAAAGGGCGCCTTGCCGAGATTGCGGTAGAGCGCATGGGGCAACCCTCGGGCGTTGGCAACGAATAGATCCACAAAACCGTCGGCATCATAATCCGCCCAGGCCGCGCCACCGAACCCGGCAAAGTCGGTCGCTTCCGTGCCTTCGCCGGCGCGGGTGAAGGTGCCGTCGCCGTTGTTGCGAAACAGGTCGTTCGCGTCGCCGTCGTTGTTGGCGGTGAAGAGGTCCAGGCTGCCGTCGTTGTCGAAATCAGCCCACACGGCGGAATGATGGTCGCTGGCATCGGTCGCCAGCGCGCCCTGAGTGACGCGCGTGAATCCGGCGGCGCCATCGTTGCGGAACAGGTAATTGGCCTTGCCGGTGGCCCCGCCGTTCCACGCCAGCAAATCGAGATCCCCGTCTTTGTCGTAGTCCGCCCAGGCGCTCCCGCGGGAGCCGCCGAGCTCGGAGACAGCGCCCGGCACGCGCGAGAAAGGATCGATAATCAACCGCGCCACGCGGCTGGTCAGTGACACTCCGGCGCTGGTGAGGATCGCGCTGTAATTGGCCGCATGCTCGCGTTGCACGGAATTGAGGGTCAGAATTTTGTTGGTCTCTCCGGCCAGGGGCTTGCCATCCCGCAGCCATTGAACCGAGATTCCTGACGGGCCGGTGAAGGTCACGTGAAGGATTCCTGATTCGCCCAGACCCGCGACCTGGTCTTTGGGGTTCGTTTTGATGGCGAAGGGCAGATCGCCGCCAGTTTCCGTCACGGTCAGGAATTGATCCGCCGGCACGCTTTTCATTTCATCGACCTTGCCGGACGGCCATTCGATGCGCACGGTCTCGGCCAGACGCGCTTCGCCCAGCCCGAAGTGCGCGATCAACTCACCTCCGTTGTGTCCGTTCCCATTGTTGATTTCGCGCATCTGCGTCCGGAGCGCGCCCCGGTAGGTGGCGGTGAGACGGACTTTCGCGCCAATGGCGGAGCGGTTGGAAGTCGTGCCGATCAGCCTGAACTTGAGCCAGTGATTGGTGTTGCCGTTGTTTCGGTAGAGGAAATTCTTCTCATCGCGGAGGTTTCCAACAAACAGGTCCAGGAACCCGTCGTTGTCAAAATCCGCCCAGCCGCAAGCGACGGAATGCCCGCCGTCATTGGCCGGGCTGCCCGTCTGAACGCGGTCAAAGTTCCCGTCGCCCCGATTGTGATACAGCGCGTTGTTTTCGCCGGTCTGTTCGCCGTTGGGAACGAAAAGGTCCAGGAAGCCGTCGTTGTCGTAATCGGCCCAAGCCGGGTACGCGGCATTGGACGCTGCGCCTTCCAACAAATCCGGCGGCATCCGCCGGAACGTGCCGTTGCCGTTGTTGCGGAAGAGTTGATTGCCCCGAGCGAGCGCATTACCTACGAACAAATCCAGGTTGCCGTCGTTGTCGAAATCGCCCCAGGCCGCGCCGCGGTTGCCGGCGTCCCCGCGTATCACGGTGGCATCGAGCACTTGCGAAAAATTGCCGTCGCCTTCATTGCGGAAGAAGAGATTCTGCTGGCTGAGGAAGTAATTCAAAAACAGGTCGGGTCGCCCGTCGTTGTTGTAATCCGCCCAGACGCCGGGGCGAAAGTTTCCACTGGGGATGGTCGTGATCAGGCCGCGCGTGATTTTGATGAACCGGCCATTGCCCAGATACTGGTGAAGGGAATTCTGACTCGAATCCCTCGCCGTTAACCACAAGTCAAGAAAACCATCCCCGTCGAAGTCCGCCCACGTGCCCGATTGCGTCTTGCCGCCTCGGGTGGTGAACGGCGTGTCCGTTACGCTGGCAAATGCGCCGTCGCCCAGGTTTCGGTGGAGCGCGTTGGTCTGGCCCAGGGCGCGAGCGACAAACAGGTCGAGGTTGCCGTCATTATCGTAATCGGCCCAGCTCGCGCCGAGGGAATTGTTGGTGGAGGTCACGAGATTTCCCGTCGTGATCTCGGAGAAGGTGCCGTCGCCGTTGTTCCTGAACAGTTGATTGCGCGCGCTTTGCAGCACGCTCCCGCGAACGACGTAGAGATCCATCCATCCGTCGTTGTTGTAATCTCCCAACGCGCAAGCCACGGAGATGCCGCCTTCCGCCACGATCGGTCCGGTCATGATCTTGGTGAAGGAGGGATCCACCGAGAGCACTGCCGGGGCGCTGGTGACGGAGCCGGACGAGTTACGGATGGTCACGGTATAGGTTCCGGCATGAGAAGCCTGAACGTTCGTAACGGTCAAGCTTTGGGCCGTCGCGCCGGAAAGGGCTGCTCCACCCTTCTGCCATTGGTAAGTGACCGGCAGAGAAGTCGGATCGATTTCCACGCGGAACGTCGCGTTCGCGCCGAGGCTCACGGAAGCGTTCGTCGGTTGGACCGCAATCACCGGTTGCGCAAACGCAGAGGCCACGCCCGCAAGCCAGATTAGGAAAACAGTCGTCGCGACCATGAACCTGCGGTGTCCCCAGGGAACTTCCGCGGTTCTCGGACCATGTTCTCGTCCCATGAACCAGGCAGGGTGAGTCCGTCCCGGCGAGCCGCTCGACGTGCCGGGAACACGTCCAACTCGGCTCGCTGGGGACAGGCTCGCCCTACCGTCGTCGGAGGCACGCAAGAGTCGTGGATCGCGTGCAGGCGCAGTGAGCGGAAAGGAGCGAGCTTTGACGCGCCAGCGTCTTGGAGTGCGGCAGTCCTCTGCCGCCTTTGGACCGACCTGGCGGATCGGAAGCGCCAGGAGACTGGCGCACTCCAAAGCCTGGCGGAACGGCGACCATTCTTGCGCAGAGTAGAGAAGCCGGAAGGAGGTCGTTGGCAAGAGGGGAGAGGTGTTAATATGCATGGTACGACGAGATGTTGCCCCACTCTTACCCGAATCACGCCGGAATCGGAAGCAGCTTTTTCGGCGCTCTCGACCGATCCGACCGATCACTGATCACTGAATACTGATTACCGGTCACCCTCCGCTCTAGGCAGGACGCTGCGCGCATTCCAATTTGGATTGGTTTTCGTCCCTGCGGCGCCTATTTTTCACCGCGTGGATGAGCCGCTGTTTTCTAAAGTCATCGAGCAAGCGCTGGCGCTGCAAGCACGGCTCCCGGAACTGAGGCTGATCGTCATCGGCGGAACCGCCGCCGCCGTGCATTGCGATCATCGGTTTTCGCTGGACGTGGATTGCGTCAGTCCATCGCTTGCGGAGCGTTTCGAGGACGCGGCGCAAAACCTCGAGTCCTGGGACGGTTGGACGACACTGCGCAGGAACCCTCCGAATTTCATTCTGGGCCAACGCTGCGGCATCGAGCTCGGCGTGCGCCAGAGCCGGCGCGACGTGCCGATCCAAACCGCCTGCGTCCAGGGCCTGTCCGTCCCGACCGTCCGGGAGATGATTCGGATCAAAGCGTTCTTGATGACGGAGCGCCGCGCCACGCGCGATTACGTGGATTTCGTCGCGCTGGCCTCGAAGCTGGATCAAGATTCCACGTTGAATGCGCTCGGGTATTTGAATTGCACTTACGGCGTCGGCGCCGGAGGACAAACGCCTGCGACCCGTTTCGCCGAGGCTTGCGAGATTCAGCCGCTGGATTTGCCGGCGGTGCCGTTGGGATCGTATCGCGGTCTGCGCTCGCCGTACACGCATTGGAGTTTCGACGCCGAGATTTGCCGGCGTTTCGGGCGGCTCTTGATCAAACGCGAACTGAACCATCAACTTCCCGGTGCGTTGGACGCGGGGTTTTTTGAATCATGAATCCGGACCGAAGCACCGAGGGCTTCACGCCGCTGACGTATCTCAACCTCATCCAGCGCGGCGGGACGGAAGATTGGAGACGACTGTATCGCCTCTGCCACGATCCGGGGATTGCCCGGCAAGTCGCGGCCATGCTACCGTTGCGCGACCCGGATTTGCTGGCTTCGGCTCGGGTCTGGAAATTTCTGCTGGAGGATTTGCATCCGGAACTGAACCTCTCGATCGAGATCAGGGAAACTCGGCGGTCCATCGGAGTTTAGACCCAGCCATGTCTTCCCATGAGCCGTAGGGGCGCATTCCACTGCGTCCCCAATCAACCCTGGAAGCGGAGGGCTGGCCAGGGAAACCACAGTGGAACTCCCGAGGTTTCCGGTTTTCTCGTCCTTCGCCCTCGCTTCAACCAACGCGCTGGGGATATCAGGGACGCGGTGGAACGCGTCCTTACCTTTTTACCTTCTGTTCAGAATCCGGACTTTATTGCTGTACGACCTAAAGTTTCTTCGGGGACTGCCGATAGTAACGGTACCTGGCATCAGATTAGGGGTGGGAGGTCAGGCTGGAGAACCGACCTGTGGAGGTTGGTTCCGACGACACGGATGTCGTTGTAGCAGGAACAAAAGACAAACGGATTTGTCTTATGCCTCTCGTGATCAACACAAATGTGTCCGCAACGCATTCTGCGCGTTTGCTGGACGTATCGGCGGCGCGGCTCGCCAAGTCGCTCGCGCGGCTGTCTTCCGGATCACGCCTGGTTTCCCCCGAAGATGACGCCGCGGGCCTGGCTCAATCCATCAAATTCGACGCGCAGATCAACCGCAACGTCGCCAGGAACAGCAACATTCAGAACGCGGTCTCGTTCAGCCAGACCCAGGACGGGTTCCTCCAGAAAGTTCAGAAATCCCTGGATAGGATGAGCGAACTGTCGGTCCTGGCCCAAGACGCCACCAAGACCAACTCCGATCTCTCCAACTACCAGTCTGAATTCACGCAGTTGCAGAGTTACGTCAGCGACATCACAGGCAAGCAGTTTAACGGCGTGAGCTTGTTTGACGCTAAGGGGCTGAGCATCATCCTCGACAAGGACAAAGAGCGGCTGGACGCCGCCGATCTGACCGGAGCGACCTCCACCGGGGTGCTCAACGCTTACAGCGGCATTTCGATCTCGACTTCGACGGCAGCGTACTCGGCCTTGAACCAAATCAAGACCGCCATCCAGGCGTTGGCGAACATGCGGGCGTTGGTGGGCGCAAATATCCAGCGGTTGAATCTGACCAGCGAGCAATTGACCATTCTGAATCAGAACTTGTCCGCCGCGAACAGCCGGATCAAGGACGTCGACGTAGCGAATGAGAGCACGGAGTTTGCGAAACAGAACATTCTGGTGCAATCCGGCACCGCTATGCTCGCCCAGGCCAACGCCGTCCCCATCGCCGCCCTGCAATTGCTCGGATAACCTTCTGAGGAGACCGCAGGATAGGCGACACTTCCTTCCCCCTCACCCCGGCCCTCTCCCTTGGGGAGAGGGAGAATCGTTCGCCGCACTCCAACAAGCTGAGAGCGTGGCGGATCGGTCGATACGCCGGCGCAGGATTCCCTCTCCCTGAGCGAGAGGGCCAGGGTGAGGGGGAACGCGGCGTCCAATAACCAAGCGCTGTAGCTTATCCCACGGACTGCACAGTTCGTCGGATTGCTGAAGGTAGGGCGAGCCCGTCTCGGCGAGCCGCTCCACGCGCTTGGAACACGTCCGGATCGGCTCGCTGAGGACAGACTCGCCCTACCTTCAGTTCAGGGAAGCGTCCTTGGTCTGATTGCCATGCCCTCGTCCATGAACCAGGCAGGGCGAGTGGCCAGCGATTCTCATTTTGCGACTCTGGGAGCGCCGGCGTCCCCGCCGGCGTGTTGGGTTGCTGAAAGATAACGGGAATTCGCCGACAAGGATGTCGGCGCTCCCGGCAGAAAATGAGAATGGCTACTCTCCGCCTTCCTGCCCTTGCACGAAAGGCCGCTTGCCTGTTGAATGCTCCCCAGTCTGATCCGAGTTTGTTTCTGGGTTGGTTCAGGTTAAGTTCCGGCATGGCATAGACCCCGCCGGCTGGTCCCGGAGTTGCTGATTATGGCATTAACGTAACTGTGAGTGCACTCAAAGAACAGAGCGGCCACGGCTTGTTCGCCGCGCGCACGGCTCCAGCCGTCGTCATTGTGCTCACCCTGGCGATCCTGGGCAGCACGATCTTCCTCGCGAGCCGATTCTTCCGGCAGAGCATCCGGGAACACATCATCCGCCGGGACGCCAGGCTTCTTTACTCCCTTTGGCTGGAGCAGGCCTTCAAAGATCCCCTGGACGAAGAGTTGATGGCGTTGGCGGAAACAACAGCCGGCCAACTCGAAGCCGTTCTGGAACTCACCCGGCTTTCTCCGTTGAGCGGTTACCTGGGCACCCGGCTTTTCGACACGAATGGAAATTTTGAGACGGCGCTTCCCCCGAATGTCTCCGAGGCGCAATTGACGCAGAAAGACCTGAATGAACTGAGAAACTTCAAACCCGTCAGCCGCTTTCTTCCTTCCGTGCGTCTGCCCGACTTTTCGCCTGCGGTGCCCGGCGACGACCCGCGAACCACACGGCCCTTGTTGGAGATCACGGTTCCGCTGCATTCGAAGGGCGAACCGCGCCTTCAAGGTATCGCGCAGTTTCTATTGGAAGGAGAAAGCCTGGCCGACGAACTCGCCGCGCTGGACCGGACCTTGTTCGCGCAAGTGCTCATGGCCACCGTGGGCAGCAGCCTTGTCGTGGGGATCGTCCTGGGCCTGGCGTTCCACCAATTGCAGAGAGTCAACCGGTTGCTCGTCGAACGGACCACCAATCTGCTTAAAGCAAATCAGGAGCTGACCTGGGCCGCCAAAGCGTCCGCGATTGGCGCCGTCACGTCTCACCTCATCCACGGTCTGAAGAATCCGTTGTCGGGCCTGCAGCATTTCATGGTGAACCGGAAGGCCGAATCGCGGCCCGCCAGCGACACGGAATGGCAATTGGCCGTCTCCACCGCCCGGCGCATGCAAAGCCTCGTCAACGAGGTCGTCCGCATCCTCCGGGAGCAAAACGACACGGCGCGTTACGAGATCACGCTGGATGAACTCGTGCAGATGATCGCGGGCAAGGTGACGCCTCTGGCCGAGCAAGCCGGAGTCCGCTTTCAAACGCGGCTGAACGCGGAAGGCACGCTGGCCAACCGCGACCCCAACCTGATTTTTCTGATTCTCGAAAACCTCATCCAGAACGCCATCCAGGCCACGCCGAAGGGCAAGGCGGTCACGTTCAGCCTGGAATCCGAAAACGGGGAAGTCTTTTGCGAAGTCCGGGACGAAGGACCGGGCCTCTCCGAGAGCCTCAAAGACAATCTGTTCAAGCCCTGCCAATCGACCAAGGAACAAGGAAGCGGCATTGGCCTGGCGATCAGCAAGCAGTTGGCGAATCACATCGGGGCCGTCCTGGACCTCAAATGCTCGACTCCTGAGGGCTGCGTGTTCGCGCTGGGGATCCCCATGAAACTCCTCACCGCCCGGACGGATGAACTTCGCGCCAGCGTCGCGGATTGCCGATGAAACGTATTCCCTTCAGTGAAGGTGGGGCGAGGCTCCTGCCGGGCTGCCGAGCCTATGCCATCGAAGGAAAACCTCGGCAGGAGCCTCGCTCCACCGGGGTTAATTGAGGGCTTCCCGATGAAACTCATCTTCTCCGAGCGGTTCGAGGCCGCTTTGGTCTACGCCAACCAGATTCATGCCGGTCAGGTGCGCCGAAAGACGGGTATGCCCTACATCGCGCATTTGCTCGGCGTCACCGGCATCGTGCTCGAACATGGCGGCACGGAGGAGGAAGCCATCGGCGCGCTCCTTCACGATGCCGTGGAGGATGCCGGCGGGCCCGGACGGCTGGAAGATATTTGCGGGCGTTTCGGCGCCAAAGTGGCCGAGATCGTCCACGGTTGCACCGACTCGGACGCGATGCCGCGCCCGCCGTGGCGCGAGCGGAAAACGGCTTACCTGGAGCATTTGCCGCAGGCGAGCGATTCCGTCCGGCTCGTTTCCGCGGCGGACAAATTGCACAACGCCCGGGCCCTGCTTCGGACGTATCGAAAGATCGGCGAAACCGTTTTCGAGCGTTACAGCGGCGGCAAAGCCGGGACGCTTTGGTACTATCGGGCGCTGGTCAATGCGTTCCAGGCCGCGGGGCCGCGTTCGATCGCGGAAGAACTGGACCGAGTCGTGGCGGAGATCGAAACGCTGAAACGGGATCAGGGGTGATCTGAGTTCTGCATTTGTCCCTCCTCGGCTGACTTCTGGATGAGCGTCTCAGTTTCCATGCGGTTTGAGTTCATGGAGTCTATTTCGTATCTTGGCTGCGCTGTCCCGGCTGTGGGGCAGCTTGGTCGTTTGGCGGCGTTGAATCGCTGGTCCTCGCCCGTACTGCTTGGTCCGCGGGATGGACGACAAAGCTCGTAGCGCAGAGTTGCACTCTGCCGTATCGGAGAATTGTATTCTGCGGGGCGTCTCCCAGTCCGAGCACGCTGGGACTTGCCGGCGTCCTGCCGATTGGAAATCGGCGATACAGCAGATTGAAAATCTGCGCTACGGTTCTCCGGTCGATCTGTCGTCAATCCCACGGTCTGCACAGTATGCTGCAACGCTGAAAGTCAAAGTGATTCTTGAGCAAGGCGAGGACGGTTATTTTGTCGCGTACTGTCCCGCGCTCAGGGTTTGTGCTGCATTACAGCGGCTGGGATTATGACGAGATTGATCGGCACACTTTGCGAGGATCTCTCCGGGACGCAGACATTGATGAGGAGGGCTTTCTTGAGCAGATCAGGTGATGACTTCGTTCCGTTCGATGGGCCGCGGAGATTCAAGAGTTCTTGTTCCGCTCGCCCCACGGCGACGGGCCGGGCCGGTGCGCTTGATCGTTCGGGGACCGCCTGTGAGTCGCCGAGTCTCGGAAAAAGCAGCAGCAGGTAGCAGCAGGTTCAACGTTCGATGTTCGACATTGAAGGAGCGCCGGGGTTCGCTTCGCGTGAGGATTCACGCGCCGGCCTTAGTGGTCCATTTCATAAATACGCTCACGTTCGCGGCAAGGGATTTTTCGGCCAGACGAGGCGCGAGCGACGAGCATATCCCGAAGTGGATCTGTAAGGAGCAAGCAACGAAGTCTGGCGAAAA
>Ga0194132_10011517_pt1 | contig 11356 bp, 7 predicted proteins | sample TA2KigOf80mmetaG_FD_148612 | JGI IMG/M metagenome (GOLD analysis project Ga0194132, IMG submission 148612) | Freshwater microbial communities from Lake Tanganyika, Tanzania - TA2015054 Kigoma Offshore 80m | ecosystem: Environmental > Aquatic > Freshwater > Lake | place: Tanzania: Lake Tanganyika... | reverse complement strand
GCACGGGTGTCCGACTTTGGAAAATGGAGATTCGAATCGGGCATCACCAGCTTTCTGTCGATCCGACCAAAACAAAGCTCGCGATCCGCCTTTTCAAAGGAAAGCGGATGGGTGGGTGACGCTTCCCTTCCGTCGATCACCCACTCGTCCATCCCCCAAAAATGAGCGGAATGCAGTTTCAACCCGATCGCGTTCACGATCCGGGCCACAAGCGGCAGCTGTTCGGTCGGGCCAATGGGCCCGCAGATCCCGGCCGGATTGTCCGGGGTCGAGGCCTTCCACGCTTCGATGTACTCCAGCGCTTCGGCCAGATAAAATTCCTCCAGGGTATCGTAGAACACGACTTGAAACCCCGGACGCGACAGTTTCAGCATCTGCTGGGGGGTCAACGCGGCGGCATCTCGCACGATCCCCTCGTCGATCGTGGTGTAATCCCACCAGTCCGGTGCGATGGAGCTGATCTTTCTCATGGTAATGTATCCTTCATTGTGAAAGCAGATTGGACTCAACCCCGTCCGGCTTCACGAAGCCGCGCATACTCTGGGTTCAACCGACAGTCTCTTCCCAGCAACTCCAACAGAGGGTTCGCATCGACGGCACAAAATCCGACGTGGAGGTGTCTCCTCCACCCTTCTCCATGGCGGAAGGTCTTGGAAAGTTTACCTACCTCTGAGGAGGCTTCCTCGATGGCCTGAAGGTAGGAATCCATTCCCTGGGAGACATCCAGCCATTCTTTCTGACTTTCATGTGCAGCGGCTGCGTGGCGCTTGCCAGCCAGCACATCACCGATGTTCACATAAATCTCCGGAATCACCCGCCAACCGAGAGGATCTCGAAGCATGTGAGGCATGGCGTGGTAGATCACGACATCCCCTTCCACCGGTGGACGCGAGGGCTGCGTCCGGAAGTTGGGCATGCCCCTGGAGAACGCAGCCGTCACCGCCAGACGGCACGTGTTTGTGTGGTCCTCCATGTAGTCAGCCGGCGAATGGGTCAGCAGGATGCCGGGTTTTACTTCCCGAATCACCGCCGCAAGTCGTCGCAAGCTCGCCGGCTCATAGAAGATGGCAAGGTCGTCGGCGATGCTCGGATGCCACGTTGCCCCGAGCCGGCGCGCGCCTTCGCGAGCCTCCTTGCGACGCATGGCCCGCGTTCGGGAAGGCTTCATCACCGAACTGCCCAGCGACCCACTCGAGAGGGTCATGTAGTGGAGTTCGCACCCTGCCCTTCCCAGAAGAAGCAGGGTTCCGCCCATCATGAACTCAATGTCGTCAGGATGGGCGGCGATCGCGAACACCACAGGAGCTTTCAAGCCGGGATTTCCTTCAGTTTCACCGGACGTCCGCCGGCTGCGGCTGACTTGTCGGCGGCAAAGATGACCCGATGGGAGTTCAGGGCTTCGTTCAAGCTGGTCAAAGGCATGTCCTTGCCCGCGGCGAGCGCCTTGAAAAAAGATTCAAACTGGGTTTGGTAGGGATGATCCGCCACGTCTCCCGAGTCGATGGGATGGATGCTCAGCTGGCTCCACTGCTTCTTGTTCAGGGCGGCGATCTTGTTCGTATGGAACTTTCCGTCCAACAAGCTGCCTTCGCTCCCCACCAGGTGCACGTGGAAGTAGTAAGGCTGGAAACAATCGATCACGGATGCGCACTTGCCCACGCGGCCGTCCTTGAATTTGAGGAGCGTCGTGGTCGTGGTCGGATATTGGTAGGCCTTGAAATATTTGTGAGTGGAGGTGGTGTTCAGGCTCGTGACGCTCTCGACCTCGCCGCCCATGCAGAGCAGAAGGGCATCCATGGCGTGACACCCGGCGGACAACAGGCTGCTGCCGCCGCCACGCTTGGTGACATTCCACCGATACTGCCCGTACCAGGGCCCAATCCCGTGGTAATAATCCACCTCCCCGTAGTGAACCCGGCCCAGTGCTCCGTTATCGATCATCGACTTGATCGTGAGGAACTGGCCGGAGTGTCGAACCTCGAAGCACACACAGGCCTTCACCTTGTTCTTCTGCGCCGCGGCGCGAATCGCGAGACAATCATTCCAGGACAATGCGGCGGGCTTCTCGAGAATGAAGTGCTTGCCGGCGTTCGCGGCAGCGATGGCGTTGCGAGTGTGCTCCCACGGATACCCCGTGATGTCCACCACATCCAGGTCTGGCTGCGCCAGGAACTTCTTCAGGCTGGTGAATGACTTTACGGGTCGACCATACCGCGACGAAAGCTCCCGATCGTCCAGCGGACGGGAGGAGAGGACGGAGGTGACGGATGCGAGACCCGTGGCATTGATGGCTGGAATGTGCGCAGTGGCAGCCCAGCCGTAACCGATGACACCGACGTTGCAAGATTTCATGAATGAGAATTGCGCGGAAGCTATCAGCAAGCCCGATCAGAGCCACCAAAAAACAAAGCCCTGCCCCCTCACACAATTTTATTTCCGTGTGGTCGGTGTATTCCGTGGTTCTCACTCCTTTTCCGTTCTTCTCTGCGTTCTTCCCGTCCCTGCGGTGCAACCCCGGCGTGCGATTACGGTCTTAGGCATCTCCAACTCGAGTGACCGACCACACGACGGAGTCCTAAACATCGAAGACGAACAGCCGATTACGAATACGAGGGGCACTCAAACCGGGAAAATGTAAGGGGCGCCTGAACCACGTCCCGCTCCAACTGTCGGGTTGACCTCGGAGATCCGCTCCCCTATGTTCTCCCCCCGTGAATAGGATCTTGAATGTTCGACTGCTTCTGACCACCGGCCTGCTGCTGTGCAGGACGGCGGTCGGGCATTGAGTTCACCCAAGAATTTCAAGACCCCACTGCCAAAACTGGCGGTGGGGTTTTTTGTTTCCCACGGTCGGGTGATCCATGGTCACAACCAGATCCCACCGCCGAACACCAAAGAAAAATGAAAAATAAGAATCAACGGATCATTGTGTTCGATACCACCCTCCGCGATGGAGAACAGTGCCCCGGCGCGTCCATGAACCTCCGTGAGAAGCTCGAGGTCGCACGACAGCTCGCACGCCTCAAGGTGGATGTGATTGAAGCCGGTTTCCCCGTAATCAGCGACGGCGACTTCACCGCCGTCCAGACCATCGCGCGGGAGATCAAGGGCCCCATCATCGCAGGCCTTGCCCGCTGCGTGGCCAAGGACATCGATGCCGCAGGACACGCTGTCAAACCAGCCGGACGCCGGGGACGGATCCATGTCTTCCTCGCCACCTCCAAAATCCATCGCGAGTTCAAGCTCGGCAAAGCCCAGGATGAGATCATCCGCCTCGCCGTGGAGGGAGTGAAGCGGGCGAAAGGTTTTGTCGATGATGTCGAGTTCTCCCCCGAGGATGGATCACGAACCGAGCCGGACTTCCTCATCCAGGTCTGCAAGGCCGCCATCAAGGCCGGGGCCACGACCATCAACATCCCGGACACGGTGGGCTGGGCTGTGCCTGACCAGTTTGGCGCCTTGATCAGCCAGCTTCACGAGGCGGTGCCGGAGTTCCAATCGGGCAAGGCCGTCATCAGTGTCCACTGCCACAATGACCTCGGGTTGGCGGTTGCCAACTCGCTCGCCGCCCTCGCCAACGGCGCCCGCCAGGTCGAATGCACCATCAACGGGATCGGAGAACGGGCCGGCAATGCCTCGCTCGAAGAAATCGTGATGGCCATCGACACCCGCAAAGACGTTTACACAGGCGTGGCCTGCAACATCAACACTCGGGAGATCTTGAAGTCGTCCCGCCTTGTATCGCGGATGAGCGGCCTCGCCGTCCAACGCAGCAAGGCCATCGTCGGCGAAAACGCCTTCGCCCACTCCAGCGGGATCCACCAGGATGGAATGCTCAAAAAGCGTGAGACCTACGAGATCATGGATCCAAAACGCGTCGGCTGGGGTGGGACTGAACTCCCCCTCACCAAACACAGCGGACGCGCCGCCGTCGCAGCCCGGATGCGACACCTCGGCTTCAAGATGTCAGACACCGACATCACGTCGATCTTCGCCCGTTTCAAGGAGATCGGTGACAAGAAGAAGTTCGTCTATGACGACGATCTCAGGACCTTGGTGGAAGGCCAGATCACCGAGGTGCCGGAAACCTGGTCCTTGGAATACCTCAACGTCACCAGCGGCAACCAAACCGTCCCCACCGCGACCGTGAAACTTAAGCGTGCCGGCTCAGATCAGGCCATGATTGACGCTGGCACGGGCGATGGCCCGGTGGATGCAGCCTTGAAGGCCATCGACCGCCTCACCGCCACCCGTGGCATCCTCATCGACTATTCGTTGAGAGCCGTGTCCCAGGGAAAGGACGCGCTCGGCGAGGTCACGATCAAGGCGGACTTCGGATCCGGAGAGCTTGTCACGGGCAAGGGCGCCAGCACCGATGTCATCGAGGCGAGCGCCCGCGCTTATCTCAACGCCGTCAACCGTCACTTGAACGAGAAGGCCGAGGGTGGTGTGGGATCCAAATCCGGCAAAGTCAGACCTGCCCGGAAAGGCCCTTGATCCACCCCGCTCCAATCTCTACCGTTTCGCGCTGCGCCCCAGCCCCGTCCCAGGCATGAGGCGCAGCCCTTGACCGAACCGATCCGCCTATGGAATCCGCCAAACAATCAGTGGAACGCAAAACGCTTGATCAACGCGAGCAGATGGATGAGTTGCAACGCTTGCGACATTCCTGCGCGCACATCCTCGCAACAGCCGTCCTCCGCATCTGGCCCGACGCGTTGTTGGACATCGGCCCCCCGACGGACGAGGGATTCTACTACGATTTCGACCTCCCCAGCCACCGGTTCGCCCCCGATGACTTCCCCCGGATCGAGGAGGAGATGAAGAAGGTGGTGAAGGAAAACCAGATCTTCGAGAAAAGCGTCAAGAGCCGCGAGGAAGCCCGCGCGTGGTTTGAAAGCAGGGGCCAGAAGTTCAAGGTGGAGCGCCTGGCAGACATCCCGGAAGGCGAGGCCATCTCCTTCTACCAGAATGGCGAGTTCGTGGACTTGTGCGCGGGGCCGCATGTGATGCGAACCGGCAACGCGAAGGCATTCAAGCTTCTGCGCGTGGCAGCCGCCTACTACCGTGGCAACGAAAAGAATCCCCAGCTCCAACGCATCTACGGGACGGCATTCAAGAACAAGGAGGAGCTCGAGACCTGGCTGAAGCAACAGGAGGAAGCCCGAAAACGCGACCATCGCAAGATCGGGAAGGACATGGGGCTCTTTGCTTTCGACGATGATGTCGGGCCCGGCCTCCCGCTCTGGCTGCCGCGCGGCGGCGTGCTCGTCGAGGAGCTGGAAAAGCTGGCGAGGGAAACCGAGTTCGACGCCGGATACGTGAGGGTTCGCACCCCGCATATCGTGAAGGAAAACATGTATCGCCTGTCGGGCCACCTCCCCTACTACGCCGAATCCATGTTCCCTCCCATGGAGCTGAAGGAGTCGCCGGATGATGCGCATCCGACCCGCTACTACCTCAAGCCCATGAACTGTCCCGGGCACCACAAGATCTTTGCAGCCGAGCCCCGCAGCTATCGCGACCTCCCCCTGAGGCTGGCGGAATACGGCAGCTGCTATCGCTACGAGCAAAGCGGCGAGCTCATGGGGTTGATGCGTGTGCGCTCGCTTCAGATGAACGACGCCCACATCTACTGCACGCCTGAGCAATTCGCCGCCGAGTTCAGGGCGGTCAATGAGATGTATCTCAAATACTTTCAGCTGTTCGGCTTTGAAAAATACCTCATGCGCTTCAGCACCCATGACCCTTCCAAGCTGGGTCAGAAGTTCGTCGACGAGCCCGAGTTGTGGAAGCAGACCGAGGACATGGTCCGAAGCGTGCTGGTTGAGTCCAAGATCAATCACAAGGAGGTTCCCAACGAGGCGGCGTTCTACGGCCCGAAAATCGATGTCCAAGTCTGGAGCGTCAGCGGCCGGGAATTTACCATCGCCACCAACCAGGTGGACTTCGCGGTTCCCAAGCGATTCGGGCTCACCTACAAGACCCGCGAGAACAAGGACGCCACGCCTCTCTGCATCCATCGCGCCCCCCTGGGCACCCACGAGCGTTTCATCGGCTTCCTCATCGAACACTACGCCGGCAACTTCCCCCTGTGGCTCGCCCCTGATCAGGTGCGGGTTCTGACCATCGGCGATGACCCAGCCCTCGCGGAATACGCCTCGGGCATCTGTCAGGAGCTCCGAGCCGCCAGGGTCCGGGCCGACCTGGATGCCGGCCCCGAGAAAATCAACGGCAAGATCCTCAGAGCCGAGGAGAGCAAGGTCCACACGATGCTGGTGGTCGGTGGACGCGAGAAGGACGCCGGTGCGGTGGCCGTCCGGCTCCACGGCAAAGGCAGCCAGGGAGTGAAACCCCGCGCAGCCGCCGTGGCCGACATCCTCCAAGCCATTTCCGAACGACGTCCCAACAGCTGATCTCAGCATCACGCGCCCTTTCGACCCCCTCAAACTCATCCACAAATGATCGCACGCTATTCACGTCCCGCCATGCGGGAGATCTGGACCGAACAACGCAAACTGGAGATCTGGCTCCAGATCGAGCTCCTGGCCTCCGAGGCCCTGGTCAAGGAAGGCATTGTCGCCAGAAAGGATTTCCAAAGAATGAAGGCGGGCGCCGCATTCAATCTGGAAAGGTGCAAGGAGCTGGAGAAGGTCCTGAACCACGACGTGATCGCCTTCACCACCTGTGTGGCTGAGAACATCAACGATCCCGCAAGCCGCTGGCTCCACTTCGGCCTGACCAGCAGCGACATCGTTGACACCGCGTTCGCGGTTCAAATGGTGCAAAGCACCGACATCCTCATCCAGGACGTCGAGGAATTGCGCAAAGCCATCGCGGTGCGTGCCAGGGAGCACAAGTTCACACCCTGCATCGGCCGCAGCCACGGCATCCATGCTGAACCAACGACGTTCGGCTTGAAGCTGGCGTTGATGTACGACGAGTTTGGCCGGGCCTTGAAGCGCTTGAAGCAGGTGCGCGACACGGTCGCGATCGGGAAGATCTCCGGGGCGGTCGGAACCAGCGCGCATCTCAACCCCCGGGTGGAGGCTTACATCTGCTCCAAACTGGGGCTTCAACCTGCGCCCATCGCCACCCAGGTGGTTCAACGGGATGTTCACGCCGAGTTCATGAACTGCCTGGCGTTGACCGGTGCCAGCATGGAACGCTGGGCCACGGAATTCCGCCATCTCCAGCGCACGGAGGTCCTGGAGGCCGAGGAGTTCTTTGCCAAGGGCCAGAAGGGCTCCAGCGCGATGCCCCACAAGCGCAACCCCATCACCTTCGAAAGAATCACAGGCCTCGCCAGGGTTCTGAGGGGAAATGCCGTCGCCGCCCTCGAGAACGTCGCGCTGTGGCACGAGCGCGATATCAGCCACAGCTCCGTGGAACGGATCATATTCCCCGACTCCTGCACCCTTCTGGATTACATGTTCGGGCTGATGACCCGGATGATCTCAGGCCTGATCGTTTATCCCGAGAACATGCGCCGGAACCTCGGTCTGTCGCTGGGCATGTGGAACTCGCAGACCGTTCTGCTGGCGTTGATCCGCAAAGGCCTGACCCGGGAACAGGCTTACGAGCTGGTGCAAAGGAACGCCATGCTGACCTGGCAGGCCAAACATGGCGGTGAATCGGCCGCCGACTTCCTGAAGCAGCTCCGGGCCGATCCGGAGGTCGCACGACATTTCAAAGCCGGCGAACTCGAGTCGCTCTGCTCTCTCGACTTCCATTTCAAGGAGGTCAACGCCCGGTTCAAGAAGGTCGGGCTCCGCTGAGACGCCGAGCGCGTTGGCCCGGGTTGAACGACAAGACCCGGTTCAACGCACCCTCTGTTCCCAGTCGGCGCGTATCTTTGCCAGTGCCTCCGGCGTCAGACTGCTGAAGTCCTCGCCCAGCTGATACGCAAGCTCCACGTCGTTGGTAAGCTCCGGACTGTGGGTGATCAGCTGTTCATAAACTCCCTGGGGCTGGGTGGCTGAAGGCACCGGGCTCACGATGGCCGATGTCGCGGCAGATGCGGTGTCCACGACCGCAAGGTTCTGGGGGGCCTCCAGCCGGTCGCCATCCCCGTTCTCGACCTCTACGGTTTCAGAATCAGCAACAGGCATGCCGGGGGTGCTCGCACCACCGTGCCATTGTGTTTGACTCACAGCCACGGCCAGAACTGCTGCCGCACCCAGCCCGATCAGAATTCGAACATTTTTCATTGTGACCACTTTCTGTTGGTGAATTGTTCTAAAAGCTTCTTCTTGCGTCATTCGGGGAGCGGGCGGGCGTGATGCCCTTCCCGCTCCCCGTTTCAAACCTACATTGACTACGTTCGCTTCAACCCGCTTCTTTCAACTCTGGCCGGGTTATTTGCCGATGATCGTAGTGCCAGGGATCTGCAGTTTCGGCGTGATCACAGGGTCGATCGGATCGATCGGAAGGATCGGGATCAGGGGATCGATGACTTTGATGATCCGTCCGTCATCGGGGCACTCGGTGTTGCCTTCGCCGGAACCGAGCAGGATTGTCAGGTTGTTGTAGTCCTGGACATTGGGGAAGAGCAGCGAGTAACCGTTTTGAACCCGGCTGCTGGCGCTGAGGATGAAGCTGTAAGCGCAGGACTTGCTGGCGCGCCATTGTTGACCACCCAGGGGCACGGTCAGGGAAGTGACACCGTTCCACCGCTTGGGACCATCCGCATTGATGTGATTCACAAAGAAGGGAGCCCCGAGGTTGCTGCCACCGTTCGCGTAGCTATCGCTGTAAATCGTGCCAGTGCTGCCCCCATGACCGTAGGTTCCCGCCAGGCTGAAGGCGTTGAGGGAGCCGCTGGGATCATTCACGGTGATCTCAAAGCTGAACCCGCGCGGCGCGCTCCCTTGAGTCACGATGCCGCACTCGCAGATGTCGTTCCCGTTGTACTGAATGTTGTCGAGGCTGACCACGGGCCGCGTGTTCACGATCTTCAAGGTCAGAAGGTTTCCAGCCGGGCTCGGCAGCACAAGGCCAGCCGCGTTGAGAAGCTCCAACCGCATACGGTAGGTGCCGTCGGGATAGTTGCCCTGCGAAGAGTTGCCCGTCTGCCACCCAAGGATCTGGTTCGGGTTGTACCAAAGCTCGCTGGCCGTCGGCACATCGTAGGCATCGTTGCTGTCAGGACCAACCGTCTGCGCCGTCCAGGTCAGCCCGGTCCACTTCATGTTCACCCAGCTGTGACGCAACCGCGTATAGGGCCCGCCATCCCGACTAATCAGGACGCGATACTTGGAGGCACCGAGACTGTAGCGCAGGGTGCTCCACCGTCCGAACACCCGCAGGTCACCGCCAAACGGCGCGTTGCTCGCAGAGTAGTAGCCAGGCTGCTGAATGTTCGCGAGACCATCGGTTCCGATGAACGTGGCCGGGACCAACCCCACCCCCATGAACAACGGGCCGCTTCCGCCAGGATAGGTCGGCGTGGTCGCCAGGAAGAGTTGGAAAAGATTGCTCAGGTCAGGAGAGATGGCGTTCTGAGGCTGGCTTACGTCGAATGCAGGCGTTTCAGAACGGGTGGTGACATTGAACCGCACCCGGGGATTCGATAGCGGAAGCCATGACCAAAGCGCGGGATGCTGCCCGATCTCGGTCAGATCAATGCGCATCTCCCAGAATCGATGCGGAGTAGCGGAGTTCAACGTCGGCCCGAAGCCCACTTTTCCTTTCGTGTCGGGATCCACAGTCGTGCATCCCGTCCAGGAGAAAGGACTCAGCCTGATGCTCTTGACGAACTCACGACCGTCATTGCAGGAGCTGTAGTCCAAATCCACGTTCGGCGTCACCGCATGGTTCAGATCCACATCGAAGGCCAGACGAAACCAGTCGCCCGTGTTGGGGCCGGCATGCGCAGGAGGGTTGTTAACGGTATCGGCTGTGACATCGAGCAGCACATAAAGGTATTGCGCGTTGTTCATGGTCATCAGGCGTCCGCGCGCCAGGGGGGTGGACTGGGCATAAGCCCATTCGCCGGGGCTGACCACACCGTCAATCACGGGCGCGCTGGGAGCCCAGCGGCGCATGATGTTTTGATCGGCCAGAGCGGATGCGGCGGTGCCGCACAAAGCCGCAACAACCGCGACAGCCTTCGCTCCCTTTCCATTCAGAATCTGATTCAAAAGTTTCATCGCAATTTCAAGTGGGGCTGCCGGCGCGTGGAACCTGTCGCCAGCCGCTAGCGGGGATACGCCCCCAAACGAAGGAATCTTTCACTCCGTTGAGAAAAAATTTTGATTCTTGGCCCCGTTCCCCCAGATTCCTCCCATGAATTCCGGCCCGTCACATGCGCGACTCGCCACTTTCGCTCTCTTGGCAGTCTGGATCCTGACCCCAGCCCCATGCCAGGCCGCCAAGCCCCCCGAATGGATCTGGGGAAATCAACCCAAGGACGGGGAGACACGCCTTTTCCGGCACTCCTTCATGCTTCCAGCCGCCGCGGAACAGGCGCAGATCGCACTCGCCTGCGATAACGGTGCCGACCTGCTCATCAACGGAAGACGAGCCGTGCGAAACCGGGAATGGTCCAAACCCTCCCGTCTCGGTAACGCATCTCTCTTTCGCCCAGGATCCAATTACATCTTCATCAGCGCCATCAACAGCGAGGGTATTGCGGGGTTGCTGTTCCAGGCAGACCTGCGGCTCCAAGGGGGAGAACGCCGTGTGATCGTCTCCGACGCGTCCTGGGAAACGGTCATCAATCCCTCCGGACAAATCCAGGAAGCCCGCCCTCCTGCCGAAGGATGGACTGCTGCCACCTCCCTGGGTGCTGTGGGTCGGGAACCCTGGGGTGACGTGTTGAAACCCAAGGTCGCCACTCCCGCTGAATCCCTCAAAACACTCCCGGGCTTCCGCGTCTCCCTCCTCCGAAGCGCCTCACCCGAAGAAGGCTCCTGGGTGGCCACGACGCTGGACCCTAAAGGACGCTTGATCGTCTCCCCTCAAGGCAATGAACCCATGCTTCGTATGACTCTCTCCGCCGATGGCTCGGTGGCCAAAGTCGAACAAATCAATCTCCCTGTCAGCGGTGCAATGGGGCTCCTGCACGCATTCGGCGGACTCTACGTCAACGGCCAGGGCAAGGACGGCTACCACCTGTACAAACTGACCGACACCAACTCGGATGACACTTACGACACGGTCACCCTGGTCCGAAAATGGGCCGGAGGCTCGGGTGAGCACGGTGCCCACGGCATCGTCGCAGGAACCGATGGAAAACTTTACATCGTGAACGGCAACTTCGTGGATGTACCACAAGACGTGTTGCCCAGTTCTCCCCACCGCAATTACGCAGATGACGTCACCCTGCCAAGATTCGAGGATGGCAACGGCTTTG
>Ga0194132_10011516_pt1 | contig 11356 bp, 13 predicted proteins | sample TA2KigOf80mmetaG_FD_148612 | JGI IMG/M metagenome (GOLD analysis project Ga0194132, IMG submission 148612) | Freshwater microbial communities from Lake Tanganyika, Tanzania - TA2015054 Kigoma Offshore 80m | ecosystem: Environmental > Aquatic > Freshwater > Lake | place: Tanzania: Lake... | reverse complement strand
TTAGAAAATGGACTCTCTGTAAGAAACATTCATTTTTATCATTATCATGCACTGCCTCCAATTTTTGAAGAGAAATATCCATCTTTTTTCAAAAATGAAAGTTTAAGATTAGAAAATGGACATGATTGGAAAGGTAATTTTATGGCTTCAGCATTTGTAGTGGAAGCACATTTATCTGCATAACATAAAATTCTAAAATCGTATTTTGTTTTCATCTGTCGATTATTTTTAATATCCATATATCATTAAGATTGAAAATGTAACTATCTATTTCTTTTTGTAATAATTTGTTTACAATTATTCAAATTCTGTTATTCCATCTCCAACTTTAATGTTGGTTTTGGCTTTTCTGTTATTTAATAATTCCAGAAATCGAGCCTCAATTCCTCTGTTTCTTTTTCCTGGCCTCAAAATATCAAAGTTTACACCTTCAAGCAATATATCGCCTTTTGATATTGGTCTTATTGCTTGAATAGATCTGGTGGCAAATCTTCTAAGTTCTATCTCATCTTTTAGAATTTCTTTTTTGCCAGATCCTTTTGCTAATTCGGTTTTTCTTATATAATTTATCATTAATTCCAACTCATTTGGAATTAATGCGAATGGATGATCAGGCCCAGGCAGTCGTCTATCTAATGTAAAATGTTTTTCAATCGCACGCGCTCCTAATGCAACTGCAGCAATTGGAGCAATAATGGGATCTATGCTATGATCTGATAAACCCACTGGTAGTTTATACCTTAATTTCATTTCAGGTATTGTGGATAGATTCAGAGCCTCTATTGGGCAAGGGTATTTTGAAGTACATTGTAGTAATCTGATGTTGTTATTCCCGTTTTTCTTTACTTTCTCTACAGCAAAATCAATTTCATCATATGTGCTAGCTCCGGTTGAAATGAAAATTGGTTTTCCAGTTTTAGCAAGAAATTCCAAAAGTCTTACATGATTAATTTCAAAGGATGCAATTTTATGAATTGAAACATGCTGGTCAACTTCAATGGCATCCTGTACTGAAAATGGAGTTGACATAAAAATAATATTATGTTTTTTTGCATAATTAGCCAATTCCGGAATCATTTCATACGGCATTGATAAATATTCAAAAATTTTGTTAATATCTTGATTTATTCCGTATTTTGATAGATAATCACTTTTTCCGGCTTTAGGAACATAGATTGTTTCTGGTCTGTATGTTTGAAACTTTATGGCATCTGCGCCGCTCTTTGCAGCAGCTTGAATTAGTTGTTTTGCTTGATTTAGATCTTCTTCAAATGTTCCACACTTCCAATTTGAACCTGCTTCAGCTATGACAAAAACATGATTTTCTTTATCCATTTTTGTCAATATATCTTCCAACAAAAATTAAACAACTTAGAAAATAATATATCTTTATTATGACCACATATTGCCCAAGACTACAATCTTATCAAAATTGTGAACAACAATCATAAATTTTACAATCTAGAATTTACAGCTTGTCTTCATATCAGGAGGCCTGATTGTATTATTGTTTTCTTCAATTCTTCTTTTGATAGTTTTTCAACGTTATCTGAAGAATATGTTTCAATATTGTTGATTTTTTTGATCTTGTTTTTATAGGATTTTTTAATATCTGAATCGTCTCGTAACGGATTGGCAATCATGTATTTTTTACCTAGATCCCAGCTTGAACGCATCTCGTCTTTGTTTATTAGCACCTCGTGTAATTTTTCGCCAGGTCGAATTCCAACAACCTCGGTTCCAGTTTTACCAATTAATTCAAACAGTGTGTCCTTGACATCTGTAATGGAATATGCCTTTAGCTTTGGAACATAAATCTCGGACTCCTTTCCGTTTAGAGCAGTATCTATGATCAGGTCTAAGGCTTGATCCATCGTAATGCTAAATCTTGTCATTTTTGGATCGGTTATTGTTATCTTTTTTCTGGCCTTGATTTGCTCGATAAATTTAGGAATTACAGAACCGCTACTCCCAACAACATTTCCGTAGCGTACAGCTAGGAACTTCGTTCGGTGTTTTTTTCGATTCATGTAATTGTTTGCAGTGATGAATAGTTTTTCCATTAGTAGTTTTGTTGCCCCATAAGTATTGAGGGGGGAAACAGCCTTGTCCGTTCCAATGCATACTGCAGTCTCTACGTTTTGTTGCAGGCATGCGTCAATTACATTTTGTGAGCCTATCACATTGGTCTTTATGCTTTCAAATGGATTATACTCTATGACCGGAACGTGTTTTAATGCTGCAGCATGAAAGACAACATCCACATCTTCCAAAGCTGATACTAGTCGCTCTTTGTCCCTAATATCGCCAATCAAAAATCTAAGTCTCTTGTCATGAAAGCCGGATTCCATCATGACCTGTTTGTTTTCATTTCTGCTGAAAATCCGTATTGTTGCAGCATCTGTCTGAAGCAATCTTTTGGTAAGCGCTTGCCCTAATGAGCCAGTTCCGCCTGTGATCAATATCTTTTTTCCGGCAAACATTAGGTTTTGTTAATATTGACAGTACTAGAATCTTTCTCTTAAATCGTAAATTTTTCTAGCTAGATAACACTAAAGTAATAATCATCCCAAATCTAGAATATGAAAGATAGAATAATTATTTGGGAGAGTGGTAATTTTTTTCCATACTCAGTATGTAACTCATTGAAAGAGCTCGGTGATTTTGATTTTTATGCAGTCATAGATACTACTGATAGAACAAAAGAGTTTTTTGAAAAACAAAAAATTGTTACATTTGAGAACAAATGGTTTTACCATGATCACATCTTCCCTCATAAAGACAGCATTGATACAGATTATCTTGCAGAATTTGAAAAAAAATATGGAATTGATCTGTGGCTTTTAGCACAAAATGAAAGGTTGTTTAATCAACAATACAACGATTACTACAAGTTTTCAACAAAAGAAATTTTGTCAATTCTTGAATCTGAATGCAAACTATTTGAAAAAATTTTAGATGAAGCAAAACCCGATTTTTTGATTACAATTGAAACTGCCATGCATCAACATCATCTGTTTTACATGCTTTGTCGTGCAAAGGGAATCAAAGTAATGATGCTTAATCAGTCAAAATTTGGATACAAGTGCATAATTTCACAAGAATTGCACAAGCTTGATTTCGTAAGTAGCATTTCTCCAAAAAACCCGTCTAGAAGTTTTGAGGAGCAGCAGAAATATCTGAAGAGTTTTGATATGCTCAAACAATTAATCGGGCACAAAAACACCTTTTTGAGCTCAAAAAAAGGTAAGATTAAAGCTGCAATTCAATTCCTTTTGGTTTCAAATAACAGTAATCTTAAAACACATTTTAGCTATTATGGGAGAACTAAGGCCAAAGTTCTGATAAAGGAAATAATTTATTCGCTAAAAATCAAGCGCCGTGAGGATTTTATTAACAAAAACTTCAAGAAAACAATAGATGACTCATCACCATTTGTGTATTTTCCACTTCATCAAGAACCCGAAAGAGTAACCCTCATTGGTGCTCCCTACTTTACAAATCAGCTGGAAACAATACGACATATACTAAGATCATTACCTGTTGGTTACAAGCTTCTAGTCAAGGAACACCCTACACAATCAATTCGCGGTTGGAGAGATATCTCATATTATGAACAGTTGATGAATCTGCCAAATCTTGATCTGATGCACCCATCCACAAACAATGATGATTTGCTGAAAAAATCATCACTAGTGATTACGATTGCAGGAACAACCGGATTTGAGGCTGCTTTCTATGGAAAACCGTCCATTATCTTCTCAGATCTTGGTTATTTGCTCTTGCCGTCAGTATTCAAAGTAAATTCAATCGAAGAATTGCCTCAAATTATAAAAACTGCATTACGACACAAAGTTGATCCTGGGTACTTGGATAGATATGTTGAACTACTTGATCAAAACTCATTTGAGTTTGATTGGCTTGGCTTCATCATGTCATATGAAAACTTGTTTTATTTCGGAGGACATTTGACAGATGTTGATATTTCTTCAGAAAAAATGGAGATTTTTATCAAAGAACACATTGAATCATTAAACAAGGTAGCCGGTGAATATGTAAAAAAAATTGAACAGCTTAAAAATAGTAAATGAGTTTAGAGATTTCCGCCCTTTTTGATTAGCTTAGAGCCCCTGAATTTGGTGTTTGGGTTCATTGTTATGCTAAATGTATCGCCAACTCTAAACAAATTTGGATTGTGAGTATCATTTCTACAAATATTACAGATTGTCATTTTAGTGATATTTTTTGTATCTGAGAATTCTGATCTCGCAGAAACATAGTATTCATTATTCCATATATTCATGATGCCGCTTTCAAATGCATTACCGAAATCTGTATTTTCGTCATCAATTACACAACAGGGAGATACTCCACCATCCCAGTTTATTGTTATTCCACTCCACGGCCAATGGCACGGCAAGATTTCTTTTTCTTTTAAATATGATTCATAGACAAATTCCTTGTTCTCTGGGAGCCAATCTCTCGCAGAATTTGGATTCATCTGAATGTTTCCTAACTCCATTTCATCCACGTTAAGTTGTTTTGATATTTCTCTGAATTCACCAATCTGATGTTCATTGTGTTTCATCACTAACATCCTTGTTTGAATTATGGGCACTTTCAGGTTGTTTTCATGTTTTATTTTCATTGCTTTTTTTGTATTTTCTAAAACAGTATGTAAGCTACCATTCCTTCTATATTGTTCATAAACTTCTTGTGTAGTCCCATCAAGATCAACAACTAGTCTTCCTATACCAGATTTGATGAGATCTTCTAAATACCCCGCTGGATATTCCACTGAAAAATTACTTGAGAGACGAGTGAAAACCTGATTATCATAAGCGTATTTTATCATCTCTGGAAGATCTTTTACTAATGTCGGTTCACCCCAATTCTGTAAGGATAACTGCAAGCAAGAATCCTTGACCTCATCAATTAGTTTTTTGAATCTCTCTAAATTTAAAACTCCTTTTTTTCTTGTTTGAGCACCTATTCCAGTTGAACAGAGAGGACACTGCAAGTTACAGATGTTCGTTGGCTCAATTACAATATTGTAGGGCTTTGATTTTAATACTATTTTTTTTTCTTTTTCTTCTTGCTTTGCTAACAAAAAATTCTCTAATTTTTTTTGTGATCTAAATTCTATTGGTATATCGTGTATTCTGAAACCCCAATCTTCATCAAATTGCCCCCATTGATCATTCTCTCTTCTCGCCTTAATGCTTACCCCGTCTGCTACGGAGAATGTTTTTGAAGCACCTTCTCGTATTTGCGCATCAACCATATCTGGAGACAATAGGAGAATAAACCAATTAAACTATTTTAGTGTATGTCAAAACTATTCAATAAAGTAATGCAGCTTAGTAATCTTATCACATAATTTTAGTTAATCATTATTTTCAGTTGAGCTTAATTGTATATCTATTACTAGATTCATGAAATAATAATTGAAAAAGACTGATTTGAAATCAAATTTAATAAAATCTATACAAGAAAGCGCTCAAACTGTGCAAAATACCGCAAAACTAATACCTGAAATAGAGAAATCAATAGACCTAATCATAAGATGCCTTTCCAAAGGAAATAAGATTGTTTTATTTGGTAATGGGGGAAGTGCAGCAGATGCACAACACATTGCAGCTGAACTTATAGGTCGATTCAAATTAGAACGACAAAGCTACCCAGCAATTGCACTAACAACAGATACCTCATGCATCACTGCATTGTCTAATGATTATTCTTTTGATGTAGTTTTTAGCAGACAATGTGAAAGTTTGGTACAAAAAGGTGATGTGGTAATTGGAATATCGACAAGCGGTAACTCAAAAAATGTATTCAAGGGACTACAAATGGCACAGAAAAAAGGAGCAGTCACCATTGGATTATTGGGATCAGATGGAGGTTCCATTAGTAAGTTAGTTGATGTTCCGCTTGTGGTTGCATCGTCTTCCACTCCTAGAATACAAGAAGCTCATAGAACGATATATCATATTATCTGTGAACAAGTTGAAAAGGTACTCTCTAAAGGTAAAACACATGAATAATGATATTCTATCTAAAAAAAACTGTTTAATCACTGGTGCAACTGGTGGTATTGGTAGAGAAATAACTAAGCAGCTTGCATCTAAAAATTGTAATCTTTTTTTAACATCAACAAACGAAAATAAACTAAACAAATTAAAAACTGAAATTAAAAAGATAAATGAAACAATTAGTATTTATCACTCACCTGGTGATCTTTCTAATTTAAAAGATGTTACAAAAATAATAAAAAAAGCAAGAAAGTGTTATGAGTCGATTGATATTCTGATAAATTCAGCTGGAGTGTTTGAAATAAAATCATTAAAACAAAGTAGTATGTCCATTTTTGAAAATTCTTTTAATGTGAACGTACGAGCTCCGTTTTTGTTATGCAGGGAATTTTCTCAAGATATGATAAATAAAAAATGGGGCCGTATCGTAAATTTAGGTTCATCATCGTCATATTCTGGTTTCAAAAACGGTTCAATTTACTGTGCTTCAAAGCATGCCATTCTTGGGTTTTCTAGAGCAATTCACACTGAATTGAAAGAAAACAATGTTAGGACATTCTGTATTTCTCCAGGATCCACAAAAACCAAAATGGCAAGAAAATCAACAGATCAAAATTTTGATACCTTCTTAGATTCTGAAGAAGTAGCTGAGTTTATTGTATATGTACTCACTTTTGACAAAGAGATGATAACTGATGAAATAAGACTAAATCGAATGATTATGAAATGATTCTATAATTTTATGTCTAAATTGTAATAACAGATTATCAGATTTTTGATTGATAAAAAACAATTAAAAAGGTGATTTTATTTTTTTTATATGTTGACTGGTTTTTTAATTAACACTGAAAAAAAATTAGGCAAAATCCAAAAAAAAAACTCAAATTTCTTCCACAATCGCCATTACGCACACTACCATCTAAAAAAATTATATCAATGCGACTAAATGGAGTTATTGAATCATTCGATGATCCTGATGTTAAGAAAATGCTGAAATTTAATTTGGAAAATTTAGAACAATTACAAAGTCATAAAGATGGACTCGCCTTGGGACATTATTTGCAATTTATCAAAGCGACAGAAAATATTGACGGTGATATTCTGGAATTAGGAACGTATAAGGGAGTGAGTACTGTACTTTTTTCAAAGTTTCTGGATTTGATAGGTTCAAAAAAGAAAATCTACACATGTGATGTATTTACTGGACTCCCTTACGACGATAAATTTTCTACCTCAAAAAATGTAAAAGGTGAATTTGGTGACACCGATCTGGAATTTGTTAAATCACAATTTAAGAAATTTAATGTGACAGATAGAATTGAAATCATACCTGGTTTGTTTTAAAATACGTTATATCAACAACTTTCAAATAACAGATTCTCATTTGTTCTGGTTGATTGTGATATTTATGATAGCACAAAATTTTGTCTACCATTCGTATATGAAAGAACAAATGGCATAATAGTGTTTGATGATTATGGAATAAGCGAATCTGGTGAATCCACATGGGGAGAAACTAGAGCTGTTGATGAATTTTGCTTTGATAAAAAAATTGAATTGAAAATGACTCCAATTCCACATTTGTCTAAATCGTTTTCATAATTTCTCAGTTTTTATTCACATTATGATGATCTGATTTTTAATAATGAACTTACTTAAATAGAACAACTTGAGATTGTTATAAGCAAAAAAAAACATTTCTAATTTCATTCATTAAAAAGGTCGTAGTTTTTTCATTACTGGGATTTCTGAATCCCAAACTCTTTTTACGCCGTCTCCGAGTATTGCTTCAGTTCGTCTTATGTCTCTTACTAATCTCTCTAAACCTGGGCGTTCTAAAGATGCAGGTTGATCTGAACCATACATGGATCTATTCAGAGTTATGTGCCTCTCAATTGAAGTTGCCCCAAAAGCAACTGCCAGAAGACATACGATGTAACTACTGTCCTCATGACCACTATATCCTACATCACAATTGAATTCTTTTCTTAATGTTTCAATACATCTGATGTTAGCTTCCTCAAGTTTCATTGGGTATGAACTGTTAGAATGTTGTAATTCAAATGGGCAACTATGTTGTTTGAATATCTCGACTGCATTTCTAATCTGCTCAATTGTACTCATTCCAGTAGAAATGAAAGTATGTTTTTTCTCTTCAGCAATGAAACGCAATAATTTTTCATGAGTTAGCATTGCAGAAGCTACTTTATTATGTCTCAGATTATAGCTTCGTAAAAATAACTGACTATCGATATCCCACGCAGATGCATACCATTCAATATCTTTTTGTTTACAATAGGAGTTTATGATATCATATTCTTGTTTGTTAAATTCCAACCCGAGTTTTTGTTCTCTAGTAGTGGTCCCCCATGGGCTTTCTCTTGGAGTGTCCAAAACTTCTTTTGAATAGACTTTTTCTATAGTTCTTTTTTGAAATTTGACAGCATCGCAACCACATTCCTTTGCCATATCAATAAGCTGTTTAGCTATATTGATATCGCCGTTATGGTTTATTCCAATTTCAGCTGTTATGAACACTTTATTCACGTTTTTAGTCATCTAATCGGTAATAAATCAATTTTGGATTGTGATGTTTGATAAAATCAAATCTGAAAGCTCTCTGAAAGCACCTTTTCCACCATTTGATTTACATACATAATGACAAATTTTTTTTGCTTCTTCAATTCCATCATTTGGAGTAACTGCCAAGCCAACTCTCTTCAATAATTCTAGATCATTGACATCATCAGCAATATATGCTATTTCTTTGGGAGAAACTCTGTGTTCTTTACAAATCCTGTCTAGTAGTAATTCCTTCTGTGTTATTCCATCGTACAGTCCTTCAATCTTCATTTTTTTTGCCCATTGTTTTACCATTTTGGTTTTTTCCTTGGTTACTATTATTGTGCTAATGTTATTTTTTCTCAATAAAGTGACCCCCATTCCATCCCGAACATGGAATTTCTTCATTACATCTCCTTCTGCAGTATAATACATTCCACCATCCGTTAACACACCGTCAACATCTGTAAGGACGATCTTGATCTTCTTGCATTTGTTAGAAAGATTCATCTTTCATCCATGTTTGCTATGAAATATCATTAATATATCTCACTTCAACTTTAATGGTAAGAATTACGAATGATAAAAGGAGTAAGACATGTGGGAATTACTGTGACTAACATGGAAAAATCATTAATGTTCTATCGTGATCTTTTAGGATTAAAAATAGAAAGAAACATGGATGAATCTGGTCAACATATAGACAACATGTTATCTATGAAAAATGTACGTGTTAATACGATAAAAATGTCTGCAAGCGACAATGGCCCTACTTTAATTGAGCTTCTCGAATTCAAATCTCACCCTAACAATTCTATTCATACTGACATATCAAAAATTGGTACATCACATGTCGCATTCACCGTTGATGATTTAGATGCAGTGTATCAAAGATTTACTTCAGCAGGTATAAAATTTAATGCACCACCACAATATTCTCCGGACGGTTATGCTAAAGTTACTTTTTGTCAAGATCCTGATGGTACTAATATCGAATTAGTTCAAGTCCTAGATTCTTCAATCTTACAGAAAATAAAAAACTGAGAAACATGGAAGATCTTTTTTCAATTCACAATAAAGTTGTTATTATAACAGGTGGAGGTCGTGGCATTGGTAAATTATTGGCTAATGAGATGTGGAAAAGAAACGCAATAATCTATTCAATAGATAAATTTTTTCCAAATATAATTTCAAAAGAAAATTATTTTGAAATCAAATGTAATATCACCAATATGAGACAATTTAACAGAATCTGTGATCAAATCTTTAAGAAACATGGTAAAATTGATATTTTAATAAATAATGCTGGAGTTACATTTCCAAAAAAGACCGACAGTAATTATCCAATTAATAAATGGGAAAAAACACTAAAAATTAATTTAACTGCTGCATTCATGTGTGCTCAATCAGTTATCAAATTTATGAAAAAACAAAAATCTGGTTCTATCATTAACATGACTAGTATAAACGCTGAACTAGGATTCCCTAATAATCCTGCTTACATCGCATCTAAGGGTGGACTAAAAATGCTTACAAAATCGTTTGCTAAAGATTATGGAAAATATGGAATTCGAGTAAATAATCTTGGGCCAGGATACATCAAAACTGACATGACAAAAAAGAGCTTTGAAAATAAAAAAACTAGAATTGCAAGAGAAAAACAAACACTTCTAGGTAAATGGGGAAATGCATTTGATTTAGTAGGTCCATGTATTTTTTTATCGTCAGATGCTTCCAAATATGTGACAGGCCAAGATGTTTATGTGGATGGAGGCTGGCTTGCCAATGGACTCGTGGAATGATATTACTTTTATCGTAGAAAACATCGTTTCAAAATAAATGACTCTTCTTAATTGTGATATCTTTATTCCTGTTCGCTTGAATAGCTCACGACTCCCACAAAAACATCTTCATCTAATAAATGATAAACCTGCATTATTGCATCTAATAGAAAGATTGCAAAACTGTAAAAAAATAAGACAGATAATTGTTTGTACTACAAATCACCCTACCGATGATCTATTAATTCAATTTCTAGAAAAAAATAATATAAAATATTTCAGGGGCAATGAAAAAGATATTTTACAACGGTTTTTAGATGCTGCAAATAAATTTGGAACTGATATAATAATCGACGTTGAAGGCGATAAAATTTACACTGATCCATTTTATGTTGATGAGATAGCTAAAAAATTAATCAATGATCTTAACATTGATTTTATAATTGGTAATGATTCTCAGAAGATATTTAATCCAGCAAATCATTTTATTCATGGATTTATTCCAGCCGGAATAAGAAAATCTGCATTAGAAAAAGTTTGTAAATTGAAGAAAACTAACAATACTGAGACTGGTTATAGAGAATTTTTCTTGATCCCTGATATGTTTAACTTTGAATATCTAATGTTAAACAATTTCAAATTTCATGAAAATATAAGATTGACACTTGATTATGACGAAGATTTAGAACTAGCTCGAAAAATATTTGCAGAATTGGGAACCCATTTCAATATCAATGATGTATCTAACTTATTTTATAAAAAACCTGAATTGCTTTCTATAACCGAAAAAATAATTAGAGAGTGGGAAAAAAATTACCAAAAAAATCGAACTACTACAAATTTAGGAAATAATTAAAATGAAATCTAACATATTCTTTCTTACAATTGACTCGCTAAGATCTGATAAAATTTACGGCCCAAACAAAAGCTCGCTTACACCAAACATTGACTCCCTAATCAATAACGGTGTTTATTTCACTC
>Ga0194132_10011513_pt1 | contig 11359 bp, 11 predicted proteins | sample TA2KigOf80mmetaG_FD_148612 | JGI IMG/M metagenome (GOLD analysis project Ga0194132, IMG submission 148612) | Freshwater microbial communities from Lake Tanganyika, Tanzania - TA2015054 Kigoma Offshore 80m | ecosystem: Environmental > Aquatic > Freshwater > Lake | place: Tanzania: Lake... | reverse complement strand
CGCCAGCGCGGTCACGAGGCCGGCCGCGAGCAGCACGCGCGCCCAGTCGAGCGAGGTCGCGAGCCGCAGGATCTCGTCGTTCAGCACGACGACCGGCGAGTCGGCATTGAGCTTCTCGTAGACCGGCAGCCGCACGAGCGCCAGCCCGGCGAGGGCGGCGGCCACCGGCACGATCCACGTCCGGACGGGTGGCAGCCTGCGCCCGCCGACCGCGGCGGCGACGGCGACGAGCAGGACGGGGACGACGTAGAAGAGGTAGCGGTCCTAGACGAGCCCAGCGCCGAAGCGCTGGTTGAACGACGCCACCTGAAGCAGGACAGCGACAACGGCCCACGCCGCGACGACGCCGAACCCGCGCTGAACGGAATCCGCGGCCGGACGCAGCCGGTCGACGATCCAGGCTGAGCCGACGATCAGCGGCACGAGACCCGTTGCGAGCACCAGGACACCCCACTGCTCGAGCACGAGGCGAAGCGTCTCGCCGTCGACGTGGATCCCTTCCGCGGTCACCGCATAGGAGCCGAGCAGGTCACCCGCCTCGCCCGAGATCGCAGCGACGACGAGCGCGACGACTCCGGCCAGGAAGGCGCCGATCAGCAGGCGGCGACGAGCGAGCGACGAGGCCGCCGCCCGCAGGAGTGGTCGGCCCGAGAGCCCACGCTCCCGTTGCTCCAGGAGGGCCTCGGTGGCGACCGCCAGCGCGAGCACGAGAGCGAGCACGAAGAACTGTGCGCGGGCGGTGACTGCGAGCACGAGCGCGCCGACGGCGAGAAGATCGGCGAGGGCCGTCTTCCTCGCCGTCGCGTGCACGAGCGCGAGGACGGCCCAGCAGAAGGCCGGATAGGCGACGACCTCGGTCAGGAGGAACGACGCCAGCACCATCCAGGGGACGACGACGGAGAGCGCCGCGGCCGCGAGACCGAGCACGCGCCCGACGCCGAGCTTCCGCGCCAGCAGGTAGACCGGGATCGCCGCCGACGCCATCACGTAGGCGTTCAGCCGGTGCGCCGAGTCGAAGCTCGCGGGGACGTCGCCGTGGCCGTACACCGTCGAGAGCAGCACCGGATAGAGCTGGTTGAGGTTGGAGACGACCTCACCCTGCAGCCGCGGCAGCAGCGACCCGGTCTGGGCAACGGAGATCGCGAGGCGCTGGTAGTAGAGCTCGTCCGTCATCACGAACCAGTTCTCCACCCGGGTCGTGAGGAGGGAGAGCCCCCAGCCGGCGAGCGCGGCGACGCCGATCACGGGGAGCCCCGCGACGAGCCTGCCGAGCAGGAGAGCCCGTCCGGGTACGGCGGCGGTCGTCGAGCTGCGCGCGTGCATCATTGTCCGATCCGGCGCGACGCACGGCCGTCCGGCCGTGCCGGTGGGGCGCACGTCGAGCGTACACCGGCGCGACCGGATGATGTTGCGGCGGTGGCCTACTTGAGGTCCTTGTTGGCCTCCTGATCGAACCACATCCCGAAGAGCGTGAACTGCGTCCCCGAGATCAGGAGCAGCGCGATCAGGACGATCGTCGGCGTCGTGATCTCGAAGCCGACGATGCGGCGGATCGAGACGACGATCCCGAGGATCGTCCCCACCGTGGTCATGACCGTGCCGAGCGCGTAGAAGAAGACGAGCGGGTGGAAGTCGCGGATCACGTACTTCTCCTTGAGCCGCCACCAGAAGCCCTTGAAGAGCAGCCAGGCGATGCGGGGAGCGACGCGGCGGATGCGGATCCCGGACTTCTCGCCGACCCCGTAGATGGGGCGCGAGGGGACGTCGCGCACGCGGGCGTTGACGACGTTCAGGTGGACGAGCATGTCGTTCGGGAAGCCGTAGCGGCGGTAGATCCGGTCGAGATCGAGTCGCTCGAGCGCGGCGAGCGAGAGCGCCGTGTAGCCGGCCTGCGAGTCGGCCACGTGCCAGTAGCCCGACGCGATCTTCGTCAGCAGGGAGAGCACGGCGTTCCCGAGATAGCGGGTCCGCGGGATCAGCGTCCACGCCTCGCCGGTCATGAGGCGGTTCGCCTTCGCGTAGTCGACCTCGCCGCGTGCGACGGGAGCGACGAAGGCAACGAGCTCGGCCGGGTCCATCTGGTTGTCGGCCGCCATCACGCACGTGACGTCGACCCGTTCGGCGAGCGCGCGCTCGTAGCCCGAGACGATCGCGGCGCCGACGCCGCCGTTCCGCTCGTGCACGATCACCTCGACGCGCGGGTCGCCGACCGCTTGCGCACCGTCGGCGGTGGCGTCCGTCGAGTGGTCGTCGACGACGTAGATCCGGTCGACGAAGTCGGGAATGCCGCGCAGCGTCTCCGCGACGAGGAGCTCCTCGTTGTACGCGGGAACGACGACGGCGACGCGCTTGCCCTCGAACACGTCCCGGACTTACGTCTCGGCGGAGCGCTTCCTGCGCATCAGCGAAGCCGGAAGCGCCGAAGCAGCGACGCCGCCGAGGATGAGCCCGATCAGGCCCCCCACGACGGCCGAGTTGCGCCGGCTCCGTGCGCTCGTCCTGGCAGCAACGGCCGGCTGCACGACCTGGCTCCGCTCGACGCTTAGGGTGGTGTTGAGGACGCTCTGCGTCTCGCGGAGGTTCGCCTCGCGGTTGGAGGCGCGCACCTCCCAGAACTGCAGGCTCCCGTTGGCGTTCGCTTGGAGCAGGAGCCGGACGTCGAGGGGCAGGTCGCTCTCGAGCGAGCGACGACGCTGCTCGAGGGCGGCGGTGATCCGCTCCCGGGCCGTCACAAGGCCCTTCGCGTTCTCCTCGATGCGCACACGCAGCAACCGCAGCTTCTCCTCGACGAAGCCCCCGATGTCTGCGACGATGATGTCCGCGAACGCATTCGCGGCCTTCTCGGCGCTCTCGCGACGCTTGAGCCGGACGCTCAGCTCCATCAGTGGCGCCGCGCGTCCGATCCCGGCGCTGGCGCCGGCCGCGGTGACCGCCTGGGCCGCGACGGCTCCCCGCAGGTTGGCCACCGGAACCCCGGTCTGGTTGGCCACCTGCTCCAGCACCGCCTCGCTCCTGATCAGAGCGGTGACGGTGCGCGGGTTGGTCGCGAAGGTCGTCACCTGCTGGCCCCCGATGAACGGCTGCCCCATGTAGAGCAGCGACTTCGCCTCGTAGACCGCGCCGCCGCTCGCAGCAACGAGGATGCCCGCGAGGATGCCGAGCGCAAGCCCGCCGAGGACGACCCACCAGCCCGAGAGGAGCCGGCTCCCGAGCGAGCGAAGCTCGATCTCGCGCTCTTCGCCGAGATTGTCCACAGGTCCGGTCGTCATGCCGCCGCGACCCTAGCAGCCGCCCATTCCCAGTGCGCCTGGAGCCCGTCCTCGAGGGCCGTCGCGGGCGCCCAACCGAGCTCGCGCGCGGCCTTGGCGACGTCCGCACGGGTCCGGCGCACGTCGCCTGGCGCCGCAGGCGCCCGCTCGACCTCGAGCCGGCAACCAGCGATCCGCTCCGCGAGCGCGATCACGTCGGCCATCGTCGCCTCCTCGCCGCCGCCGACGTTGTAGGCCTCGCCCGCGGTGCCGTCCGCCATTGCGGCGATCGTCCCCGCGACTGCGTCGTCGACGTACGTGAAGCTCCGTGCGACGCTGCCGTCGCCGAAGAGCCGGAACGGCACCCCGCCGGCGAGCGCCTCAAGGAGCGGCGTCAACGCCATGTCCGGCCGCTGCCGCGGCCCGTAGACCGTGAAGTAGCGGAGGATCACCGCGTCCAGCCCCATCGTGCGGGCAAGCGCGTACGCGAGCTGCTCGCAGGCTGCCTTCGTAACCCCGTACGGCGCGATCGGGCGGAGGGGCGCGTCCTCCGGGGTCGGGTACGTCTCGGCGTCGCCGTACACGGAGGACGACGAGGCGAAGACGACCCGGACGCCAGCCCGCGCCGCGGCCTCGAAGACCGCGGACGAGACGAGGAGGTTACGACGCGTGTAGAGCTCGAAGTCGCGGCCGAAGCTCGCGCGGACACCCGGCTGACCGGCGAGGTGGAAGACGCCGGCCGCGCCCGCAAGGAGCGCGTCGAGATCGAGGTCGAGCAGGTCGCCGTCGATCACGCCGACGCGCGCCGCGTTCTCGCGCTTGCGGGCGACGTCGTAGTAGTCCGTGAAGGCGTCGACGCCGACGACGTCGTGGCCCGCCACCTGCAGCGTCTCCGCCAGGTGCGAGCCGATGAAGCCCGCCGCTCCGGTGACGACGTACCGCATGCCTTCAGCGATCGAGCGGCGCGTAGCCGTCGCCGTCGTTCACGAGGACGAAGTCGGCGAAGAAGCGCGACATCGTCACGCCCTCGCGGAAGACCCCGAGCGTCGGCTCCGGCCGCTCGCCACGCGCGAGCGCCATCGCCAGCTCGGGATAGCGGCTGCCCGCGTTGAGCGGCACCGGGAAGCCGCCGCCGAACCGCGGGTTCACGTCGGTCACCGGCAGCGTGCCGTCGGGCTCGCGGAAGCACTGGATGTTGGCCGGGCCGACGATCCCGATCGTCTCGGCGACCCGCGCGCCGTGGTCGATCAGCACCGGGTCGGCGAGCGAGATGCCCTTGATCGACTCGCCTCCCTTCGACTGGATCATCGTGCGCGGGATCGCGTTCAGGCACCGGCCGTCGAGGTCGCAGAAGACGTCGATCGAGAACTCCTCGCCGAGGCACACCTCCTGCACGAACGACTCGACCGGCGTGTGGCGCAGGAAGAAGTCGAGCTCGGCCGGGTCGGCGGCGCGGTAGATGTTGCGGGAGCCGAAGCCCTCGCGCACCTTGACGAGAAGGGGATAGCGGGCGTCGGCGGGAACGTCGCCAGGGAGCCACGAGCGTGGCGAGGGGATGTCGTTGACGACGAAGAAGCAGTGCGCGAGGTACTTGTCGCCCATCGTGCGGCAGACCTCGGCCGGCGGCGTGAGGACGAGCGCGGGGGCGAGCCGCTCGCGCGACGTCGCGAGCACCTCCTGGTCGAGGTCGGTGAGCGGCACGACGAGCTCGACGGCATGCTCGGCGACGAGCGCTGCCAGAGCATCGACATAGGCCGGGTCGGCGACTCGGGGGACGAAGGCGCGGCGGTCCGAGTGGTAGAGCGCCGGCGCGAGCGCATCGACGTCGGTCGCGAGGGTCGTCGCGCCGGCGCGGCCGAAGGCGGTGACGATGTCGACGCGCTGACCGGCGCAGGTGAAGAGCACGACCGTCACGTGCGCGTGGCCGTCCAGCCACCGGTCGACCCCTTGTAGGTGCCGCCGAAGAGCGCGAGGGGCGTGCGCAGGAGGATCTGCAGGTCGACGCGCGGCGAGCGGTTCTCGACGTACCAGACGTCGAGCTCGATGCGCTTCTCCCACGGGAGCGTCGCCCGCCCATGGATCTGCGCCCAGCCGGTCAGCCCCGGCCTGATCGCGAGCCGGCGCCGCTGCTCGGGCGTGTACTGCTCGACCTGGTAGCGAAGCGTGGGGCGCGGCCCGATCACGGACATGTCGCCGCGGAGGACGTTCCAGAGCTGCGGCAGCTCGTCGACCGACGTGCGCCGGATCACACGACCGACGCGGGTGATGCGCGGGTCGCCGCGGTCGACGGCGGCGCCGGCGCCCTTGCGCTCGGCACCGACCTCCATCGAGCGGAGCTTCAGCAGCTCGAAGTCGCGGCCATCCTTCCCCACGCGCTGCTGCCGGAAGAGGACAGGGCCGCCGTCCTCGAGCTTGATCGCCACCGCCGCGGCGGCGAGGAGCGGGCTCGTGACGGCGAGGCCGACGCCGACGATCGCGATGTCGAGGAGCCGGTGCACGAGAGCCGATGATACGCAGGGGCCCCGCGGGGCGTACGATCACGCGCGTGACCGACGCCGTCACCGCCCGCGCCCGCGCCGTGCTCGAGGCGGCGGCGGCATCGGGGCTCGCCCTCGACGTCCTTCCGGGCAGCACCGCGAAGATAAGGCTGATGCTCGACCTCGCGGGGCTCCTCCGCCAGGCGGAGCGACCGCTGCGCGTCCTCGACGTCGGCGCCGGGGGGCGGAACAACCCCTTCAACCTGTGGGAGCCGTTCCTGCCGCTCTGCGACCGGATCGAGCTGGTGGGAGCGGACGTCGCGCACCTCGATCCCACGCGCCGGAGGGCGTCGGAGCTGGGCTTCCCGGTGGAGCTGCGCGAGGCCTCCGCCGACGGGCTGATGGCGGCGTTCGACGCGGGGTCCTTCGACGTCGTCGTCTCGACGCAGGTGCTCGAGCATCTGCCGCGGTGGCAGGACGCCCTCCGCGAGATGCGCGACGTGCTCCGCCCGGGCGGCCGGCTGCTCGTCACGTGCGACTCGGGCGATCTCGCGCTCGGCGCGGGCGCGTCCGCCAGGCTCGGGGGAAAGCGCGCCTACGCGCGGGTCGCGGCCCGCCTCCCGACCGTGCGCGCGGCGCTCGACCGCGTCGTCAGTGGCGAGTGGGAGCAGGGGCCGTCGCTCGACCGGGCACGGGACGCGCTCTCTGCACTCGGCCTGCGGACGCTGGCGCTGCGCCACTACGGGCTCCGCGACCTGAAGGACGTCCAGCCGCTCGCCGACGGAGCCGCCCGACTGCTCTCGCTCGCGGTGGAGGAGGCGCTCGCGCCGGGAGCCACGGGGCTCTTCAAGCTGCTCTACCTCTCGGCCGAGCGCCCTCCGGCCTGAGACGGCCCGAACACCTACGCGTCGGCTCGCACGAGCACTCCGCGATCGGCGCCTCGGGCTACCGGACGTACTCGCAGTCGATCAGCGCCTGCAGCTGGGTCGGCGAGTACGGGCCATCGAAGAGGTAGACGGCGCGCCAGCGCTGGAGCAGCCGTCCCGTCAGCGGGCCGGCGATCCGCTGGTAGCGCTCCACCGTGGTCCGCCCCTCCGCCTCGTCACGATGGAGCCAGACGGTGACGCCATTCCCCTCGATCACCGTGTGAAAGGCGCCCCCGGACGTCGCCCACAAGAGCGCTTCGCGGAGGTCCGTCTCGACCGGCAGCCCCTTCTCCCGGGTCAGGCAGCGGACGGTGCGCTGGTACCGCGTCGGCTCCTCGTGAACGAGCGACCAGATGCCCCAACCGACGAGCTGCGCGACCGCGAGGGCCGCGACGACGGCGAGGCCGGCCCGCACGAACGGCCACTCGACCGCGGCCGGGCGCGCGACGTCGGGACCGGCGTCAGAGGACACCGAACTCCAGGCTCAGCCCGAGGCTCGCGGCGAGCGCGACGAGGACGAGGAAGCCGGCGAGACGGTGGCGGCGCAGGACGACGTCGACCGCGAGCCCGGCGGCGAGGCAGAAGGCCGGCACCACCGGCAGCAGGAACACCGACTTCACCGTGTCGCCGTCGGCGATCGGGGCACGCGCGGCATAGAAGGCCATCGCGACGACCCCGACCGCAGGGTACAGGGCGGCGGGGAGCAGGGCGAGCCTGGTGCGGAGCCGGGTGGCGACGAGCCCGAGGAGCGCGAGCGCGCCGGCCACGGCGAGCGCGCTCGGGACGAGACCCGCGACGCTCTGGACGACCAGGCGGCGGTTGACGTCGGACGTCAACTCGATCTGCTGCGAGCCCCAGGCCCAGAACCCGAAGTAGTCGCCCCACACGTCCGTGTAGAGGATCGATAGGAAGCCCGGCGCGAGCGTCCCGCGGTGCGGCGCGGTGAACACCTCCGGCAGGCCCGCCGAGACCCAAAAGCGCGCGGGCTGCGACGACGACGCGAGCAGCAGCGAGGCGCGCGAGGCGAGCAGCCGCACGCCGGGATCCGGACGGTCGTGCTGCACCGAGACGGTGAGCGGCCCGGCGGTGAAGCGGCCGAAGATCGGGTCGCCGTACGCCCGCTGCAGGTGGACGTACCAGGGTAGCGGGATCGAGACCCCGACCACCGCCACGATCGCCGCGCCCGCGAGCAGCCGACGACGGGCCTCCGGCCGGACGGCCGCCGCCGCGACGAGCGCAACGACGGCGACGCCGAGCGACCAGAGCCCGACGTTGCGGACGAGTTGCGCGAGCCCCGCGGCGACGCCGATCGCGACGGCATGCCTCAGCATGGCCGTGCGCTTCACGAGCAGGCGGGTCGTGAGGACGACCGCGAGGAGACCGAGCAGCGCCGCCAGCGGCTGCGGGTGGTACATCGAGGCGTGCCTGACGACGACCGGAGCGGTGACGAACACCGCGACCGCGACGACGAGCACGACCCGCCGTCCGGGCAGCACGAGGGCGACGAGCCAGGCGAGCAACGCGCCGGTCAGGACGGTGAAGAGCACGTTCATCACCTGCGCCCCCTGGTCGGGCACCGCCATGTCCGCCGAGCCCGCGATCTTGCCGGCCGTCCCGGCGAGGAGGAAGAAACCGGGCGGCGTGTAGTAGCCGCGCTGGTCCGAGCCAGGGATGTCCCAGTGATCCACGAGCCCCCGGGCGTAGTCGAGGTAGTGCTCGGCATCCGTTCCCGCCACGGGCGGGTACTGGGTCGCGTTCCGAACGCCCACGACGGCGAAAAGGACGAGCAGCCCGGCCACGGCCACGAGTGATCGACGCTCGAATCCAAGCTCGAGCCTTGGTCGACGGACGCGCACGGAGGGGACGATAGCCCAAGCCCTTGGCAGCTTCTGTTTCCTAACGTGATACCGACCGGCAGCGACTGCGGCGAGCTCCGCCCGCCGGCCCGCCCATGGGGGTCACAGCGACGGAGGACGGGGGAGCGGCCCTCGAGAGCCGGAGATCAGCGGGTGCCCTCCGCCGCCTCCCAGGTGGCAGGGACGCCGCGGCGGAGGTAGTTCGCGAGCGACTGCACGGTCGCCCAGGTGACGAGCCCGTAGTACCGCGCGATAGGCACGCCCCTCAGGGCGGCACCCGCGAACGCGAGCTGCGCGGCGAGCGCAAGCCAGTAGATCCCGTCGCTGCCGAGCAGCGCCAGGTTGGCGCCGGCGAGGCCGAGGTGGAGTAGGCCGGAGCCATAGCGGAGGAGGCGATGGGAGAGCATCTCGACGAGGTACAGCGGGGGCAGGCCGCTAAACATGCGCCCGCACAGGGTGATCTCCCAGCAGTGCTCGAACATCCGCACCTTGCGCCGGTACTCGGTCTCGTTCGTCGGCGTCGGCTTCTCGAACGCGAGCGCCGCCGGCTCGTAGACGGCGCGCTTGCCCTCCTGCACCATGCGGTAGGGGAAGGAGAGGTCGTGGCCCCAGCGCGGGTCGACGTCGACGTAGCACTCGCGTCTGAGCGCGTAGATCGAGCCGTTGCCGCCCGTGACGGAGTCGAGCCGGGATTCGGCCTCGCGCAGGCGCATCTCGAAGCGCCAGTAGAGCCCTTCCTGATTGCCTCCCTCGGCCGCCTCGAGCCGGAGCTGCCCGCAGACGTAGGCGACCTCGGGATCGGCGAGGTTGGCGACGAGGTGCCGGAGCGCGTCGGGCGCCCAGGTCGCATTCGCGTCGGAGAACGCGACGACCGGCGTCTCGATCTCCGCGACGGCGCGGTTCTGCGCCGCGACCTTGCCGCCGCGCGGGCAGTCGAGCAGGCGGACGCGCGGCTCCCGCGCGGCGACCGCCGCGACGAGCTCGTTCGTCCGGTCGGTCGAGGCGTCGGAGGCGACGAGGACGCTGAGACGGTCGGCCGGGTAGTCGAGCCCGAGCAGGTTCTCGAGCCGCCGCTCGATCAACGGCTCCTCGTCGTGAGCGGCGACGACGACAGTGACGTCGGGCGTCCACTCGGGATCCTTGCGGACGGCCCGCGGACGTGTGCGGGCCAGCACCTCCATCGTCGCCGGGTAGAGCACGTGCGTCCAGGCGAGCGCCCCAAGCGAGCCCCAGAAGACGGTCTTCGCGAGCGCCACGGCGGGGAGTGTAGTGCGCCTGCCGCCTGCTCCCCCGTCCGACTTCAGTCGGACGGTGACGGCCCCGCTCTCGCGACATCAAACTGAGGTCGAACCGAGCTTTGGCGGTAGCCTCGATCCGTGAGCGCTCGCGTCACGATCGTCGTCGGGGCCCGCCCGAACTTCATGAAGGCGGCCCCCGTCGCCCGCGCGCTGACCGACGCGGGCGCCCACGTTCGGATCATCCACACGGGCCAGCACTACGACCCCGAGATGTCCGACGTGTTCGTCCGCCAGCTCGGGATGCCGGCACCCGACGTCTTCCTCGGCGTCGGCTCGGGCACGCACGGCGCCCAGACCGCGCGCGCCCTCGAGGGGATCGAAGCCGACCTGCTGACGTGGCGCCCCGATGTCGTCGTCGTTCCCGGCGACGTCAACTCGACGCTCGCCGGCGCCCTCGCGGCCGTGAAGCTCGGGATCCCGGTCTGCCATCTCGAGGCCGGGCTTCGCAGCTACGACCGGACGATGCCGGAGGAGCACAACCGCGTCGTCGCCGACCATCTCTCGTCCCTGCTGCTAGTTCACTCGGACGGCGCGATCGAGAACCTCGCCCTTGAGGGCATCCGCGAGGGAGTCGTGAACGTGGGCAACACGATGATCGACTCGCTTCTCTCCCATCTCGACGCCGCGCGAGCGACCGACGCGCTCGCCGAGATCGGCGTCGAGCACGGTACGTACCTTCTCGTCACGTTTCACCGACCCTCGCTCGTCGACGACCCGGAGCGACTCCGCTCGACGCTGGAGGGGCTCGGGGCGATCGCTGCGGAGATCCCCGTCGTCTTCCCGGTGCACCCGCGCACGCGGGCGCAGATCGCGGAGGCCGGGCTCGAGCGGACTGCGCGCTCCGCGATCCTGACACCTCCACTTCCGTACCTCTCGTTCCTCGCGCTCGAGGCGGCGGCGCGCGGCGTCCTGACCGACTCGGGCGGCGTTCAGGAGGAGACGTCCGCGCTCGGCGTCCGGTGCTTCACGCTGCGCGAGGCGACCGAGCGCCCGATCACCGTCGAGCTCGGGACGAACACGGTGCTCGGTGCGCGGCCCGAGCGGATTCACGAGATCGCGGCGCTTCTGGAGGCGCCGAAGCCGGGAGGGCCGATCCCGCTCTGGGACGGCCGAGCGAGCCCGCGAGCAGCCCGCGCCATCCTCGACGCCTGCGAAGCAGATGACTGAGCCGATTCGCGTCCTTCGGGTCATCGCGCGACTCAACATGGGCGGACCGGCGCTTCACGTGTCGTACCTCGCACGCGGACTGGCGCAGCGCGGCTACACGACGACGCTCGTGGCGGGTCAGCTCTCGAAGGGCGAGGGCTCGATGTCGTTCGTCGCCGAGGGACTCGGGGTCTCCATGCTCGCCGTCCCCCATCTTGCGCGCGAGGTATCGCCGCTCAACGACGTGCTCGCCGTGAAGGCGCTTGCCGAGGTGATCCGGCGGGAACGACCGCACATTCTCCACACGCACACGGCGAAGGCGGGCGCGGTCGGACGAGCGGCCGCGCAGGTCGTCGGCTCCGCCCGGCCTCCGATTGTCGTCCACACGTACCACGGGCACGTGCTCCG
>Ga0194132_10011511_pt1 | contig 11360 bp, 11 predicted proteins | sample TA2KigOf80mmetaG_FD_148612 | JGI IMG/M metagenome (GOLD analysis project Ga0194132, IMG submission 148612) | Freshwater microbial communities from Lake Tanganyika, Tanzania - TA2015054 Kigoma Offshore 80m | ecosystem: Environmental > Aquatic > Freshwater > Lake | place: Tanzania: Lake... | reverse complement strand
TTAGAATTATATTTAATTAAAACTTCTTCTATATCACGTTCTGGTGTATTAATATCAACAATTGTTTTAGAACCTTCCGTTTTTAGTTGTACTAAAAAATGTTCTTATTGTCCTACTGAAACTGATCTAAATGGAAATTTTACACAACCTAAATCATATTTATCTACTGAACCTGCAATGCGTAAAGCTTTAATACATAACTTTAATATTGAAGAACAATTAAAAAGTAGTATTACTGGATTTATTAAAACTGGAAATATTAAATTAAATAATAATAATTCTTATAAATTAGAAATAATAATATCTGGTGGAACATTTGATTTTTATAAATATAATTATCGTGAAAGTGTTATGAATAAAATATATTATGCTGCAAATACATATGATAATTTACGCGAAATGAAAACAATTGAAGAAGAAATAAAAATAAATGAAACCTCTAAATATAGAATAATAGGTTTAACAATAGAAACCCGACCTGATTGTATAAATCCAACATCAATAAAAAGTTATAGAAAATGGGGTGTAACAAGAGTACAATTAGGTGTACAACATTATAATGATGAAATTTTAAAAAAAATTAATCGTGAATGTTATACCAAAGATACAATTAAAGCATTAAAATTATTAAAACAAACAGGATTTAAAATAGTATGTCATTTAATGCCTGATTTACCATTTTCAAATCCTGAATTAGATAAATGGATGTTTCAAGAAGCAATTAATAATCCTGATTTACAATTTGATGATGTTAAAATATATCCAACCGCAGTATGTCAAAGTGAATCATCTAATATAATTGTTAAATCTGATATATTAGATTGGTATAATAATAAAACATATATACCTTATGCTGAAACTAATTTAAATAGTTTAATTGATATTTTAATATATTATAAAACAAATATACAACCATGGATTAGAATACAAAGATTAGTACGAGATATACCTAAACAATCTATTTTAGTTGGATATGAAAGAATTAGTAATTTAAGACAAATAATTAAAAATAAAATGAATAAATTAAATTTAAAATGTAATTGTATTAGATGTATGGAAATTGGTGATAATTATGATGTTTTACAAAATAATATATTAGCAGTTAGAAAATATAAAGCATCTGATGGAGATGAATATTTTATATCAATAGAAGTAAATAAAAATATAATATCATATAAAATAAAATATATATATTATATAATTAGTTATTACATAAATTTAATATTATTTGGAAAGATAATATATTGGTCAGGAAATTTGGCAAGTTATAATGGATTAATTGGTTTTTGTAGATTAAGATTAGATAAAAATTCTGGTGGTGATGTTTTTTATGAATTAAAAAATACTGCATTAATTAGAGAATTACATGTTTATGGCCATTCGTTGGGAACAGGTGATAATTTTAAATTATCTGCGCAACATAAAGGATATGGACAATTATTAATTAAAACAGCAGAAAATATTGCTATTCAAAATAATTATAAAAAAATAGCAGTTATTGCTGGTGTTGGATCTAGAGAATATTATAAAAATAAATGTAATTATATTTTAGAAAATACTTTTATGATTAAATATTTAAATCAAACATATAATAATAATATATTAAGAATCTTTATTATTATCCTTATTTATAATATTATTTACTAATTCTTCTATATTTGCTTTATCAGGTTCATTTGTTGTTTGATCAATTTTAATATCACTTAATTGTTGTGCTAATTTATTAAAATCAATACCAATATCATTAATTAAAAATGAATTCATTTCAGTTTTAATTTCATCAGCTTCATCATTAGTTTTTGCTGTATACATTTTTTGTAATATTCCTGATAATTTACCAATATCTAAATCTTTACCTAACATATTATTTAAATCAATATTGTCAATTTTATCAGTATTATCAACATTATCAGTATTATTACTTGATTTATCAGGAATGAATCCAAATTTGTCAGCCATTTTTAATATATTAGATATTTTAAAATTAGGTTTATCATTATCATTATTATCACCAACATCAACAATAGCAGTAGAAAAATTTTCATCAATAATAATTTTTTCTTCATTAACTTTTTCTTTATTAGGATTTATATTCATGGATGTAAAATTTTTAACTAAATTTTCCATACCAGGTAATTTACTAGTAATTGAACCTAATAATTTATCAAATTCAATATTACCATTAACAATATCATTTGAATATTTATCAGAAATTGTTTTACTAATATTTAATATATTATTGAAAGGATTTGATAAATTATCAGAAGTTTTTAAACTGTCTTCAAATGAAAATATTATATCATTTATTAATGCATTTGTATTATTATTAACATTCAAATTTAAAAAATTTTTATTATCACTATTATTATAATTTTTATTTATTAAAACTTCTAGTTCTTTTATTCTCACTTCATTTTTGTTTTCTTTATCTGATTCTAAATTATAATATAATACATGTAAATAAATCCAGATTATATGTTTAATTTCATCTGTTTGATGATTTAATAATTTTTTAATATTTAAATTTTCACCTAATAAACTAATTGAAATTAATTTTGTTTTTTCATCTTTATGAGAAAAAATTTTTATTTTTGAATTTATAAAACCATTAAAATGTTCATCATCAGATAAACTATTTATAAATTCATAGCCTCGTTTTATTTTTTGTTCATCATTTTCATTAATAATTTTTTTTATATCGTTAATTAAATCAGTGTTATTAGAGAAAAAAATATTTAATTGATATAAAAATTTATTAAAATATTCTATATATTTATTATCACATGTATTTTCCATTAAAATAATAAATATATAATTTCTTTAAATAAAATTTATTTATTTAATAATTTTATTGCGTTTTTTAGTAACGTCTAAATATCTAATATATAATAAAATTAAAGAAATTAAAAATATAAGTAAAAAAAAATAATTAGCTTCACAAATAATAAATAAATATTTATAAATTATACATATAATATCATATATTTTAAAACAAATATTGTAATAATAATTATTATCATTATTATTTGAAACATCATTAATCTGATTTTTATTAATTAAATATTTTAATATTTTAGGTTCAATTAATTTAGGTTTATTATAATAATACATTATTAATATATTTAGATAATATTTATAAAAAAATTGATTTTAAAATATATTATTTAAATATATTATAATATAATATAAAATGTCTGAATATGTAAATGATAAGTTAAAAACAAATAATGTTAATATTTATAATATTAATAATGAATATGATAAAGACGAGTATTTATTAAATCCTGAAAATAATAGATTAACAATATATCCTATTCAAAATGAACAAATATGGAATATGTATAATATTCAATTAGCTGCATTTTGGACACCTAATGAAATTGATTGTTCTAAAGATTATGAACAATTTACAACTAAATTAAATGAAAATGAACAATATTTTATTAAAATGGTATTAGCATTTTTTGCTGCTTCTGATACCATAGTAAATATAAATTTATCACAAAGATTTTTAAATGATATTAAAATAAGAGAAGCTATAACAACTTATAATTATCAAGTAATGATGGAAGATATACATTCACAAATGTATTCATTATTAATTGATACAATAATAAAAGATCCAGAAGAAAAAAATAAATTATTTAATGCTATTGTTGAATATCCTTGTATTGCTCAAAAAGCAGAATGGGCTTTAAAATGGATAGAATCAGATAAACCTTTTGCATATCGTTTAATAGCCTTTGCTATTGTTGAAGGTGTATTTTTTTCAGGCAGTTTTTGTTCTATTTATTGGTTAAAGAAAAGAAATATTATGCCAGGATTATGTGCATCAAATGAATTAATATCAAGAGATGAAGGATTACATACAGAGTTTGCATTATTATTGTATTCAATGTTAAATAATAAATTACCAGAACAAGAAGTACATAATATATTTATAGAAGCAGTAGAAATTGAAACTAAATTTATATGTGATAGCTTACCGTGTGCATTATTGGGAATGAATTCTGATTTAATGACAAAATATATTAAATATGTAGCAGACAGATTAATTAAAAGTTTAGGATACAATAAAATATGGAATGAACAAAATCCATTTGATTTTATGGAAAGTATATCAATAGAAGGAAAAGCGAATTTCTTTGAATTAAGACCAACTGAATATCAAAAAGCAAGTGTATTAAACAATACACGTAATCAGAGTTTCAATTTATTGACTGATTTTTAAAGGATTTAAAAAATTAAATAATATGATTAATAATGACAACAATAGATATAAATTATTTTTTATCCAAAAAAAATGTGGAAATAGAATTAGAAAATGAAATAATAAATATGTTAAATTTATTATTTAGTAATAAAATAGTAGATAAACCACATAATTCATCATTATTAAAAAACCAAAAAATTCAGATTCATAAAAAGTTATTAGTAAATAAAACAAATTTAATATTAAATAAATTATCAGAATTAAATATGGAAAATTTAATAGAAGAATTTATAAAAAGTATAAATAATGTATCACAAGAAGAATTTGAAGAAATACAAGAAACATTTTATATAAAAATAATATTAGATATAAAGTTTTTAAAAAATTATTTTAATTTTTTAATATATATAGTTTATATATATAATAAAGCATACAATTATAATTTAAATTATTTTATAAATATAATTCAAACAAAAACAATGTTAGATTATAATGAATCATTTGAAATAATACCCGAAAAATATGATTTTTTAAAAGATTTTGTAAGTGAAGAAAAAAGAATAAATAATTTAATTATATTAAATTATTTATTTGAAAATGAATACTTTAAAAATGAATTATTAAATGAATGTACAATGATAATATTAAATCAAAAAAAATATTATTATGATATTTATTATTGGATTAAAATAAATAAATTAGTAAATATTAATATATTAGATATAATAAATAATAATAATATATCTAATAGAGAAAAAATATTATTATATTCATTAATAGATAATGAAAAAATAGAAATAGAAGAAATAGATGATGAAAAAATAGAAGAATATAATTTAATAATAAATGATTATTTAACAAATAAATCATTAGAAGATATATGTAATTATATAAAACAAAATAAAAAAAGTTTTTTAGAAATATTAATAGAAAATTATTTTATTTATAATAGTATAAAATCAAAAGAGATTTATAATTTATTTCAAAAGTTATTAGAAAATAATATATACATAAAAAACGATTTTATGGAAATTTATAATGTTATAATAAATAATTGGGAAGAAAAAAATATAGATTATAATAATGGAGATAATAAAAAAAATAAATTATATATATTAATTAAGTAAATAAATATAAATTTTTGAAATACACCCACACAGTTGTAATAAAGTATCCATACCATCATTAATACGTATATAACATAAACTTAAAATTTCATAAATTTTTAATTTTTGTTCTTCTGTAATATCTGTAATGTTATTTTCAAATAAATATTTCATAAAAATTAAAAAAATATCATTTGGTATATATCCTTTATTGTATAAATATTTAATGATATTTATAGTTTCATTATAATTTTTCATTATACAATTTTTTAAAATTAATGAAATATAATATGGTTTAGGTTTATCAATTAATTTATAAATATTTTCATTTGATAATTCATTAAACGAATAATATATACACTCTAAATTATTAATAATTTGTCTAATATCATTGTCAGATACTGATATTAAAGTATTTATACTTTCTAATGTATATAATATATTTTCATTTTTACAAATATTTTCTATTTTTATAAATAAATTATTATTGTTTATTTTTGGATATTTTATAATAATACATTTGGATTGTATTGGTTCTATTATTTTATTACAATCATTACAAATAAATGCAAATCTTGTATTGTGTTTAAACTTTGAAATTAAGTTTGATAATAAATTTTGTGCTTTTGATGTTATACTATCTGCTTCATCTAATATAACTAATTTATAATTAATAAAATTATTATCAATTTTTTTTTTACAAAAAGGAAAAATAGTATTATTAATAATAGATAATCCTCTATCATCTGATGCATTTAATTCTAAAACATAATCATTATATTTATCTTTATAAATTTCTTTTGCTAAAAAAAGAATTGTTGAAGTTTTACCTGTTCCAGGTTCACCTGTAATAATTATATTTGGAATCATTTTAGTTTCTAATATTTTTTCAATTTTAGTTTTTATAAAATTATCTAATAAAATATCATTTGCATTTTTTGGTCTATATTTTTCAATCCATGGAATATTAATATTAATCTCTTTATTTGTATTAATATTAATATTATTATCAAATTCATTAAATATTATAATACTCATTATTTTTATATAAAAAATTACGTTTAATTGTTTTTATATAAAAAATAATATCTAAGTTAATTAAAATGAATATAAATAAAATCATTATATTAATAATAATATTACTTATTATAAATTCTTTATCTAATGGAAATATAATAGCAAAAATAAAAGAAATATTCTCATCGTATAGCTTATTAAATAAAAAAAGTAAAAATTTAAGTTTATCTATTAATAAATATAAACATACTAATGAAAATAATTTACAATTATTTATGTCCAATTTAATTAATAATAATAATACCAAATTTACAATATTAAAAAAGAAAAATTTAGAAGCAAATTCAGAAATAATTAATAAATTATGGAAATATATTTCAACAACATTTAATTGTAGTAACTATAAATTTACCAATATTCAAATTATTGATTCTATTTATTATAATTTATATAATGAAGGTTCTGTTTTTGAACCATTTAGAATTAAAACTGATGTTATCTTTAATAACAAAAATTTAGGAAAATATATATTATTAATTGAATGTTGTTATGATAATGTTAATAATTATTTCGTTTTTAATAAAATTAAAATATTAATTCATGAATATCCAAATAATAAATTTAATAATAAACTTAATAATATTTTTATTAAATCTAATGACAATGATAATAATAATGATAATAATAATAATGATAATAATGATACAGATAATAGTTTAATACCTAGTAATATTGAATTGTCTGCTAATGAATATGAAGTATCTAGTGAATAAATTATTGTTTTCTAAAAGATTTAAAAAATATATCATTTTTTATAATATCATCAGGTGTTATATATTCAATATTTTCTAATAATCTTCCTCTGTCTGTTACCGATTTACCACTTTGAAATTTATCTGGTACTATCCGTTTAATAAATTCTTTAACTTTATCTGGTACTTCTGGTTCAGTCCAAAAATCAGATAAAAATCCTTTTTTTGTTAACGTATTAAAAAAATAATGTAAATCATAATATTTATTTTGTTCTGGTTTAATATTAATATTATTTGTCCATTCTGCGTTTACTTTTGCATTATCAACAACATTAGGTATACATGCAAAATCAAAATCCCATAATTTAATTTGTAATCCAATATTTGGAACAATATAAGTTTGATTATTTATTTTATATAAATATTTTTTATTATCTGTTGATACATCAATATTATGTAATAATATATTATTCGCTTTCATGTCATTATGTCTAAATCCCGGATATTTTTCTTGAATAATCGCAAGAACTGAAATTATTTGAAAAAAAATAACTTTCCATTGTTTTATTTTTAATTGTTTATATTTTTTCCTTAAATAATCCAATAAATCACCTCCATTTGCCCATTCACTTATTAATACAGATACATTTTGATAATATTCTCCTTTTTCATATTTCTCTACAAATAATTCAAATTTCTTATTATTTATTATATTATTTTTTGTTAAGTTTAAAAATGGTTTTATACTCGTATTAAATGTCGTTATCGGTAATACAATATGTGGTGTTTGTTTATTTATTACAAAATATGATAATAACTTTATCATTAATAATTCTGTATTTTCTGGACGTTTAATATTATACATGTCACCATAATTTTCTTTTTTTGGATATGCTACTATTTTAACTGCATATGAATAACTATTTTCATTTTCATTTGAATTTACACTTTTAAATGTATGTCCCGTTGAACCACTTTTAATATATAATAATTTCCCACCCAAATCAGTTATGGCTTTTTGAAAATCAATATATTTTTTTGGTAATAATTCTCTTATGTCTTCTGATTTAATATTATTAAAATCATTACATTTTTTAAAATTAACAATTGGTTCAATATATTTACCATCCATTAATTCTTCTATTCTAGTAATTCTTTCAGGTATCAAATCAAAGTTCTTTGTTTTCTCTGGTACTAATTCATCATTTATAAAATTATTATTTCTTATTCTTTCAGATATTATATCAATGTTTTTTTTGTTCATATATATATAATTAAATAATATTATATTATATATTTTTATATATAATTATTTAATTAAAACAATAAATTAAAAAAAACATTATAAATATTAAATTATAATAAAAAAAAATTATATAATTAATATTATATGAATAGTAAATTAAAAAATGATATTTTAATAAATTTAAAATCTAATGATCTATTTGCCAAAAGTATACCATTTTTAAAAACCACTAAAATTAGTATTATTAAAAAAATTATTACTGATAAATTAGCTGGTTCTAAATTATTATATATAATTAATAAACTTAATGATAAATTTACATTAGATATGTTATCAGATGAAGAACTTACATTTTTAAACGAATTTTATAATAATCCTAAATATGCTATGATATTTAGTGTATTGTTTGAATTAAAAGATAAATATAATGAAATTAATAGTTATGTCAATACAATTAATATAATATATAATGTAATAGCATTTTTAATTACATTTGTATTTGTTTATTTAATAATTGATATGTATTTAATTAATAAAGATAAAACAGATATTGACTTTTATTTATATTATGGTGTTGATTTTATATCAAATATATTATTATTTTTAACTGTTATTAGTTTTTCTGAAATAATTAAATTAATTATATTTAATATTTTTACTATATTAAATTATTTACCATTTTCTGTATGGATTAGTGTTATTAAAATTGTTTTAATTAAATTATTATTAAACTATAAAGTTATATTTGATAAAGCTGGTGAAGTTCAAGGACGTATATTATTTGTTTTTATAATTATTTTTGTATTATTAATTAATTTTTATAATATATATGTTAAACTATATACCGACCAAAGCTATGTTACTTTAACCAATTTTACCGGTTATATTGCTAATAAATATATTAAACCTAACTTAAATTATATTGAATTAATTTATAATGTGTTAGACAAACAATTAGATATTTTATAACTTTTTTAATATTATATAATAATTTCCTTTTTCATATCCATTATCTATAATCTCAAACTCTGGTTTTAACTTTTTTATTTCATTTATTAATTCATTCTTGGAATATATATTATAATATCTATAATATATATCACCTGTTTTTATTGATTTCCATTTTACCAAATTATTATTATCTTTAAAATTTGTATTTTTATTTACATTATCTATTTGTTCTTTTGCCCATACTTCTATAAAACATAATCCACCTGGCTTTAATACTCTGTACATTTCATTTAAACTTTTCTGTCTGTCTAGTTCATTATTTAAATGATGATATGATGCAACAACTAATAAGCCATCAAATATATTATCATTAAATGGTAATTTAATCATATTTCCATGAATCACATTTAACTTTTTATTAATACATATTTTAACTAATTCTATTGATATATCAATACCTATTATATTAATGTCATTTCTATATGTCATATATTTACCATTACCACAACCTATATCTAATATATTTGAATTATATTTAAACATATCTAAATATTTTGTAACACAAGGCCATAATCGTACACGAGTTTTATCAAATTCATCTGCTATTGTATTATAAAATGTTTCTATATCCATTATTTATATTATAAATATATTTTAATATTTAAATCTAATTTTATTTCATATCTAATAATACTGTCATTGCACCTAATGATGAATAATAATATTGATTTGGATTAATAATATTATAACAATCTTTATAAGTATTAGATCCATTATGTCCTACCCAACTTTCATAATAATATCTATCACTTGTAATTATTGGAGGTTTAACATTTAATAAATGTGAAGCTTTAACCCAATAAAAATTAAACCATCCAAAACCTGCACTTGAACATGCTAGTGTAACTTTATTAATGTTATTATTATTATTTAAAATATTAATAATTTTATTCCATGGATAAATAATATTTTTTGTTAATATTTTATTATCACGAGTTCTAAAACCTTTATTATAACTCATACCCTTTGAATGCATGTATACAAAATAACCATCAGGATATTTTTTACTTAACATATATAATTTATTTATTCCCGGATATTCATAATGATTAATATTATATGTTTCTATATTGTAATTATTAAATAATATTTTATTAAAATATTTTTTAACAAATTTTATACAATTATTTATTAAAGGCATATTATTATTTGCAGATATTACTATTTCTATTTCAATATTTAAGTTATGATCTAATATACCACTTTTTTTAATATCTTTTAATTGACTTAAAATAATATCTTTCCAATTATTGTTTTCATTTAAATATACATAATAAACTATAACTATATTTTTTTTCTCATTTATTATAATTTCTTTTGGTTTTTTTATTAATAAAAATAATATTAATATAATTATTATATAATGTATTATCATTATATAATAATTAGATTTTATTAAAATAAAATTGAAAAAATTATTTATTATACACTTTATTTAATTACATAGTTAAATACATGACATCAGAGGAAAGAATATCTATTAATAATCTCTGTGAAAATATTATTCCTGTACAATCACCTATTAATTCATCACAAAAAAACTCTAGAAAATTATTGCGAAAAATATATAGCAAAAATAGTAATAATAATGAAAAAAAAGCCCGTATTGCACTTGTTAATCATAATAAATATAATCAAGCAGTACAATTTGTTGTATCTGTACTTAAAAACAACTGTGATAAAAGAATAAAATGGACTAATTATCATGAACTAAGTAAAATACATGCTGAAAAGTATAATATTGATTGTGTTCTTCCACAAATTGAACATTTACATCTTTATTTACGAACACTAGTAAAATATATTAAAAAGTAAATTATAAAGGTTCATTACATGTTTTTGTTGACCATGCCATTTTTTTATATTTATCACAAAAATCTTTTGTAACAAAATCTTTACATTCTTTATTGCCTAATCTACATGAACCATATATATTATTATTTTCATTACAGTTATCAATATTATCTATAATTTCAAATTGTGAATTAGAATTTAAACAATCTTTATCATTTAAT
>Ga0194132_10011506_pt1 | contig 11363 bp, 10 predicted proteins | sample TA2KigOf80mmetaG_FD_148612 | JGI IMG/M metagenome (GOLD analysis project Ga0194132, IMG submission 148612) | Freshwater microbial communities from Lake Tanganyika, Tanzania - TA2015054 Kigoma Offshore 80m | ecosystem: Environmental > Aquatic > Freshwater > Lake | place: Tanzania: Lake... | reverse complement strand
CGCCCAAACATGGCCTTGGGCGGGATCACCCCAAAACAGCGGCTGGCCATGGCTGCGTAACATCTACTTCTCAGTCCCACCAGAAATGGGGGGATTACCCGGGGACAGCCCACTAACCATTAGCTACTCAGTCGGTCTTAGAAAATAGCGCATTAAGAGCAGCTAGAAATCGACCATTTAGTGTAGAGGCGAATGCTGAAAGATTATCGTTTCGTAACGAGAAGTGAAGCATCATCAAAGCCGTCTCCAGTTTCATTTTTCGTTTTTCCGACTCAGAAGCACCTGACCATAGCCCACCGCTATGTATCCTGTAATGGTGAGGTTCGATATTCTCTAAAAATTTACCTCTGCCCATTTGTCCGTAATACGCCGGTAAGAACATATCGCCGTTTCTAGTGACATATAACTCTTTCGGCCACGGAATATCAGTTCGACGGAATGCACACGTAGAGAGTAAAATGTAGGCGTAGGAAAATTCAAGAAGCTCTTTTTTTGTATAATCCTTCTTGGCTATTATCGGAAATACAAAAGGGAGTCGAAAGCCGCCTTCATCCACTTGAACAAATTCATGGAAGCAAAATGAGGCGTCAGGGTACGATCGAAGGCAATCGGCTTGTTTCCGCATTTTCCATGGATCCACCCATACGTCATCAAGCTCTAGATAGAAAATAAACTCCCCTAACGTTTTTCGATTAATAGTTTCTTCCATATTAAGTGCGTGCTGCGACGTACCGAAAAGATTTTTTGTGTTTCTTAAGTGGTGAAAATTTTTATAAGCTTCCGAAAGCGACCTAAGCATCTCTGACGTCCCGTCGTTTGAGAAATCGTCTATCACCAACACTTCGGTGGGCCCATCAACCTCTTGCATGAAAACGCCATTGATCGCCTGGTTTAAGAAGCGGGCATGGTTATACGTCGCGCACACCACCGAGTAGAGTGGCGTACCCTCCAATTTCAATGCATCCGCTAACTTCATTCAAAGCCCTCCCTTCTAATACACAATGCGGCGCCTCCGGATATTAGCCCTCCGCTTCCTGCGGCGTTCCCCTGCGGCGTTCCATAGACATAATAGATAATGCATAGTTGGGAAGGCGTACTCGGCAACAATGTAAAAAAATACGAAATCAGTGGTTGACTGGAGCAGCCCCCATTTCGACCGGACAGTGCTGTCGTAAATAGGAGCTAGGCGTAAGCCTGATGATACGACTATGTCTTCGAATGCAGAGCGTGTTGAGATTTATTCGGGTATTCAATGCCGTAGACGGTATTCCGTCGACGAGAGGCTAAGGATCTTACAGGAAGCCTCCCGTCCCGGGATCACGATTTCCTATGTGGCTCGGCAGCATGGTATTTCTCCCTCCCTGTTGTTTCATTGGAGACGGCGCATGGCCGAGGGTGGGAAAGAAGCGATCCGGGTCAATGAGGAGGTCGTGGGGTCCTCCGAGGTCAAAGTCCTCGAGAAGCGTATCCGTGAACTCGAGCGGGTTTTGGGCAAGAAGACCTTGGAGAACGAGATTCTCCGGGAAGCCGTGAAGGTTGCGCACGAAAAAAACTGATCTCGCGCTTGCCGTCATTGCCCGACGAGGGTTCGCTGTGAAGACGGTCGCCGACACGCTCGGCGTCTCTCGCTCTCAACTCCACTCGCGTCTTCGCGAAGGGAGTCGCCCGCGAGGGCGATACCAGAAGACGGAGGATGCCGAGATCTTGGCGGCTATCAGAACGCTGACGGATGATCGGCCGACCTACGGCTACCGTCGGATCTGGGCACTGCTCAATCGACAGCGTGAGAGCGCCGGGGTTTCCAGGCTCAACCACAAACGCATTTACCGCTTGATGTCGCAGAACGGTCTCTTGCTGCAGCGATACACCGGTAAGCCGCCGGGTCGAGCCCACGACGGTCAGATCATCACGATCCGCCCGAACCTGCGCTGGACGTCGGATGGCTTCGAGATCGCCCGCTGGAACGGCCAGAGCGTTCGTGTCGCCTTTGCACTCGATACCTGTGATCGCGAGGTGATGTCCTGGAACGCCACCACCGGTGGTATCTCCGGGGAGATGATCCGCGATCTCATGCTCGAGAGCGTCGAGAGACGTTTTAACGATCAACAGGCCCCGCATCCCATCGAATGGCTCTCGGATAACGGCAGCTGTTACCGCGCCCATGAGACCGTCTCCTTCGCCCAGTCGATCGGCCTCGTGCCCTGCTTCACGCCGGTGCGATCGCCGCAGTCGAACGGCATGGCCGAGTCGTTCGTCAAAACGTTCAAGCGGGATTATGTGTACGTTCATGATCGCCCCGATGCACAATCGGACTTGGCGCAACTTTCGCGGTGGTTCGAGGACTACAACGACCACCATCCGCACAAAGCCCTGCGAATGAAATCACCCCGTGAGTTCATCCGCAGCTTCCATCAACCGGCAGCCCACTGTGCGGTCTGATGAAGGCAACTCCATTGACCGCGTTTACGACATTGGAAATTTTCTCAATGTCGGCTGCTCCTAACGACGGGAAAAAAGGCAACCCTAGGATTTTGGACGCGACATCTGTAGCAATAGGCAATGAACTGGCGCGATCCACCGCGCCTAACGCCGGATGACTAGCCAATAGCGGTGTATACCAACGGCGAGTCTCGATGCCACGCTCGGCGCAGAGTCGCTCGCACTCCGCTCGCGCGCTGGCACTATAAAATTGAATCACAAAAACGCTTATACAGTACGCGCGCTCAAGTCCCGGAAGAACAGTCCCGATTGGGTTAATTACCTTGAGTCTTCGCCGGTACTCTTCAAATAAGTAGCGGCGCGACGCCACATTATCTTGCCAGGAATCAAGAGACGCCAAAGCGATCGCCGCGTGATACTCGGATAACTTTGCATTGGTGCCAACTAATCCCTCAGACGACGGCAAACCAAAACCAGAAAGACGTTTTAGTTCAGCAGCGTGTTCTTCGTTGGTCGTCATGACGAATCCTCCCTCTGCAGAACACAGAGGCTTCGTCGCGTGGAGACTGAATGCTGCGGAAACACCGGGAAAAACTTTTTGGGCTCCATACGCTGCAGCTGCGTCAATTACCACCTTCACACTGTGTTTCGTCGCCCATTCGGACCACGCTTGTACATCTTGTGGGATGCCAAATGTCGCTACAGGAATTGCAGCGGAGACCCCCTCTAAGTTCACGCCGGAAATTGAATCTGGAGTCATCAAGCAGGTATCTGCTTCGATATCACAAACAACCGGTTGGTACCCGAGCCGCTTAATAGCGGTTCCGGTTGCTACGAAAGTTAGGGCTGGCACCAAGATTTTAGTTCCCGGCTTCAGGCGCAAGCTTTGGATCAGAATCTCTAGCGCTGAAGTGCCACTGCTGGCCGTAACAACCCGAGCTACACCACGATATACCGAGTGATACTCTTCAGCCAGTCGCAACTCTAGCTGTGAATTCAGGGGTCCAAAGTTTGTATAGAGTCGATTTTTATCGATAAGTTCAAGATAGGGTCGCAATTGCGCAACGGTCGGCAGTTGAGGCTTTAAGACAGGTATTTGCATCGACGAAATCAAACTTCGATTGATTTTCGGGTATCAAATTACGGTTTGACGATAACAGTTCCGGATTGCAGACTCCATCTGTCCAAATACGCTCGACCAATCGCCGATAGAGGATTGGCGGAATAAACGGTGATTGGGGTACCAAGGGGTATCTGGGCGTTCCGTCATCCACCGCCAGTCCGGGCTAAGCTTCAAAGGCAACCAGGTCTTGACAGCGAGCGCACCAGCAAGGTGGGTTAGCGAGGTATCGCTCGTGATCACAAGGTCGACACACTTCATGATCGCTGCCGTGTCTTGGAAAGCACCTTCAGACTCATCAAAATGGTCCGGTAGGATCTCAACTGCCGACCCCGGCAGCAAACTTGATAACTGATCAGATCCAAACCCCTTTTGTATACTGATCAGCCGTACCCCCTCAATATGGGCAAGATCTCTTAGAAATCCCAGTGGGAAGCTTCTGCCGATATCAAGTTTATTCTTGTGGTTTCCCTGCCAGGCAACAGCTATTTTGAAGCCATTCTTTCCAATATAACTACGCCACCGGTCAACTAGCCTGGAGTCTGCACTAAGGTACGGAACTTCGCGCGGTATTGTCTCGACCGTTGTCCCGAACGCTAATGGAAGACTCATTAAAGGACAATGAAAATCAAAGTTAGGTAACTTATCTCCGTGAGCGACTAGCTGATCAACACCTGGCAGCGTCTGCATTAGCGGTACGAGCGTTGGCTGCACCTCCAAGATGACCCGAGCACCTAGAGCCTGAACGCACGCCGCGTAACGACAGAATTGAATCGTATCACCCAGACCCTGCTCGGCATGAAGGAGGACCGATTTCCCCGTAATGCTGTTTTGTCCGAGCCATAAGGCTTGGCCAAAGGCTCTGCGCTTTACACCTGCCTCACTGATCTGCCATCGGTGTTCGTAAAGCTCGAACCCTTCGCGGAAACGCCCAAGCTGAAGAAGAATAAGCCCTTTCGATACGGCCGCTTTTTCATATCTCGGATTAATCGCCAAAGCTTGGTCGAAACTGTTGATGGCTTCGCTCGGTCGACCAAGCTCTGCCAAAACTTTTCCTTTATTGTAAAACACCTTAGGCAAACGCTGGTCAAGCTCAATAACCCGCTCGTACTCCACTAATGCCTGTTCCCAATTCCCATGTTGCTCGAGAGCCACGCCATAATTTAATCCTACTCTGGGATCAAACGGATCGACCCTGGTCGCTGTTTTCAAATCCTTTAACGCTCTTGCTCGCTCGCCTAGCGCCATAAGAACGAGTGCACGATTGGCTAATACTGATGAGTTGCTGGGCTGCAGGCGTAGCGCCCTATCATAACTTTCGAGTGCCTTTTTATAGTCAGTTTTTTTTTGAAACGCGTTACCCAGATTAAAATACGCGTCTGCCATCTTGGGCGCTAAGCGAATCGCCTTTTCGTAACAGTGAATCGCCGCTTCACTATTCGATGACTCTTGATAGACGTTGCCGAGATTGACGTAATACGAAGCATTATCGGGATCCATCGCGATCGCCGCCTCTAAACTTTGGATCGCCTCCGAATACTCGTGACGTCGGTAGTGAATTATTCCCTTCAGATGCCTTACCTCTGCAAAGTCCGGCCTAATCACCAAAATGCTTACACATTCGCCCAAGGCACTCGCGAGGTCATCTTTTTGATAGCTCAAAGTAGCACGCTTAAAAGCAGCGCGAAGGGAGTACACTTCATTCCCTACTGTTATATCTGTAATCATTTAGCAACAGGGATAAAGTAAAATCGGGATTAACTCTCGGTCATCATTGCGCGGACTTGATCTGGTCGTTGCCGCAAATAATGAACTAACACCGAAAATCCTGAATACGAGCCCTGAATCATCTTTGGGGCGAAAAATTCTTTAGCCATAGTCAGCAAAAATAAATCTGCTAAGCAGTCTAAATTAACAACAGGCTTGGGTAATCTTCTGGTGGTATGCAAACTTCGCTCGACCTCGACTAAGTGACAGAAATTAAATATCGGAGAAGAAAAATATTTACCGGAGACTTTCAGCACCTCGGCGCTATCGGTCGCTAGATAAATTGCCATTCTGTCTAGCGTAAAGAGTTCGTGTGAACTTAGTCTTTCAAATATCGGGCGGAAGTCTGTTTTATAATCGGTATTTCGAATATGCAGACCGAAGTATACCTCCGGTAACGCTCGTCGCCGTAAAGAGATGAGATCAATTAGTGGAGGATTCAGCCGAAATGCCGATAGCCCGTCGACACCCTCTACCCCACCTCCGCACGCATGATGAATTAGAAGTTTGTTTTCATGGGGTAACGAAAAATTAAACGTAATTGGCTCCCGTTTATCGCTGGTCACAAAGGTTTTTTGTCGCTCATCCCAGTCTGCTGAATAATCTGTGCCCTGCAGGGCGATAGACGCAACCTGAGAGTCCGCCCAAAGTTGCGGTAACAATTGATTAATTTTTCTCGTGTCATTAATCAAATCATTAATTTTCGGCGTGAAATAAAAAGAATGGTTTTCGCCAAACCCCGTTGGTGTCGTATCAATCAAGAGTACTCGCTGATGTTTTCGCGAGTAACTTATGCATTTCGCAATCTGAACAAGTTGATCGTTCAGACCTCCCTCAGGGCGACACAGTAGATAGCGTCTTTCGGTCATCGAATGAACTCCAACAGGAGTTGCCGGTCATATACCGGCCGGTCAGCCGGAGCGGGCTGACGAACTGCGTAATCAATTGACCAGCATTCCGCGGGGACGTCGGCTAGCGCGCCTGGCACAGGGGGCACTACTCGGACGTTCGGAGTTTGGAGGACCCTTGCAATCAGCTTTAGCCGTTTGTTTCCGTAAACGCGGTGGCGATTAAAAAGCACTGCATCCGGTCCGACCGGAAGCGCCAGATACACTCGCGCATCAGGTGTTAGCCACCGAGACGCTGTAAGTAACGAAATTAAATCCCCCTCCGGGTCGATCGCGTCCCCATATCGCCCCAAACCAGAGTGTTCCACGCTCGAGTATGAAATCAAGCGATCGAATCGCGGATACGGTGCCGAGTTCATGAACTCGTCAAAGGTTAGCGAAGACCACTCCGTGCGTGGGAAATCCGGGTGCCATCGGATCGCTCGATATTCAACCGTTAATATCTCTCGCGCGTCGCGGGTAGCCAAGAAGCATTCTAACCAAGGCACTGACGACCCGAGAACCAGAACGCTAGCGCCACTGAAATCGAGGTTCGAGAGACAGGGAATTGCCTCTTCGTAGTGCGTAAATTGACTGATGAGATCATCTGATGAGCGGGAGGATAAACCGATCGTGTTCCAATCCAACTGTAAGCCCGATCTGGTTGAGTTATAGTGCATGATGCGGTAGATCGGTATACGGAATCCATCCGTAAACCGAGTTAGATCGGAATTAGAAAGAGTAGAGAGTTCACGCATATTTTTGATAAGTTTTAAGCTATATCGATAGAAAGCGGACTTGCTCAACCAAAGGGACATCCATTAATTACAGTAAACAATTGTTAATGTTTAGTGAGATTAAAAAGTAATCCGTCAGCACTAAAGTTTTTTTCAAGCGGGTATTTCTCTTTTAAAATATTTTTGATTTGGTCTGGTAGATCTCGGTGGGCATAGGGAATAATTTTTCCCTCAAACTTTGTTGCTTTAACGGCATTGAGGTAATCACTAACGAAGTATCGATTTATATGATTTGAGTGATAGGTGTAGTAGCAAAACTCGCTTGCATTACGCTCACCAATCACCGGTCGTAACGTCGACCATAACTTCGCCGGTCCGTAAAGAAGGTGCCCCCAAGGGCCAACTAATTCGTCAATGTTGGCGTTATTCGACTTCTCCGGAAACGACCCGGACCAATGGTACCCAGTCGCTGACGACCAAATTGGTGCGAAACCGCTGTAAAGACGACCTGACTTAGGCTTTAAGCACGCGTACATCCGCGTCAATGCTTCCGGGAGTCGATTAACATGCTCAAAACAAGCAACAGAAAAAATCCCATCGAAACATCCGGCCCAACTCTCCGGTATGTCTTCCGCTGCTCCGCTTAAAGCCTCAAGCTGACCTAAGCTCTCTGGGCTAAGCCGCCGACTCATCGGCACAAGACCTCTCGGCGAAGTCGCATTCAACTCCTGATAATAGGGGACATACTCTACACTCACCCACTGTTCAGGTTGGAGAAAGTCCTCAACAAGCTTCGGTGGTAAGCGTCCACCAATCTCTAAAATTCTTTTCCCCTGCGGCTTCAAAAATTTACTTCCCCAACACAGGTGTCGAAGATGATATATGTCAACACCGTAGGATTCAGCGATTGACCGCGCTGGCGAACCGGATAGCTTCGCATCAGGCGCCGATACCGCTATTTCAAGCTCATTGATATTCATTGAAATTCTCCCCCGATCCGTTTTTCAAGGGGTTCTCGCCCGAAAGCTAACTGCCCGCGCTGCTCAACCATTTTCGCCAAGGACGAATTTGTCTCACACAGGTGCGTACACAGCACTCGAAGAAGCTCATACCGAAACGAGAATGTATGGCGATCGTCACGAGTTATGAGTAGTTCGAAAGACCGAAACAAGCAAGCGACAGCCTTCGGATTGTCATTACCGCGAAGCGTCAATCCAAGCTTGTACCAAGCAAACGGATTTTCTGGCGAGTCATTGACCCATTTCTTTAGGATTGTTAGATTTCTTTGTCTTTTCCTACTATTTCTCTCAGGGAATTTATACCCACTATGAGCAATTGATAACTCGGCTAAGGGCAGCAAGCGGGTTGGGTTGCGGCGGAACACCGCATCAGATAGGGTTTCATGTATAGGGTTTTCAAAAAATAATCCTAGGTTATTGCGAAATAGCCTTATGTTTGAGTGCCACTCTGTCGCGCCGTTAGCAAGATAATTTTTAATCTTAACCTCATAGGCAAATTCCAGATTTGTGGTTAAGAACAGTTCCTTAATGAACCGAACAGACCTGCTATTAAGCATTAGCTGCTCATCGCAATCGATAACTAAAATCCACTTCGACGTGCAACGCTGAAGCCCGTGATTCCGGGCCGCTGAAAAATCATCAGTCCAATCAAATTCGCTAACTCTTCCACCCGCTTGGGTCACTATCTTTTTTGTGTTATCGGTTGACCCGGTGTCAACAAATATCACTTCCGAAGCTACCTGACGAACTGAATCAAGCGCAGCTGGAACGCATGTTTCCTCATTTTTTCCGATCATTGCGACGCTTAGCATAACTCGACCTCACGATACCCTCCCTCGAGGAGACGCCATCACCCTTTTGAATCGTTGATTAGTTACCTAATCCGCTTACGTGCCTGCGTTGCGACGTTCGAATCGCCGACAGGGCTGTACCGTAAATTACTGAGAGCTCTCGGGCCGCCTGATGTGTCTCGTGAACCAGTTTACGAAGAATACTCTCACGCTCAGAGTCGCTGAAAACCCGCTTACGATCCTTGTACTCATTCAGCTCGATAAGTTTGTCATTGATCAGGAATGATACCTCCGGGCATCGCTTACTAAGACGCTGAATGTTGGCCAGCTTACTTTGTAGCACCTCACCATTTGAATTCTTTGAGTTTATCTTTTCACACGCATCCAAAATCGCATCGACGCTCTTTTTACGTTTTTCGAAGACGGAATAGAGTTTCGTAGAGGAAGTTTTTGACACTGAAGGCAAGGCACTCACCAGCCTGTGGATACTCGGCTTTTCGGCGGCGCTCGGCAGTGAGTCGAAGTTTTCGAAAGGAGCGCCAGCAATTACTGCCCCTTGCCGGCATAGATTTCGAAATTCGATCGACTTATCGGCCGATAGGTTCGTGATTCTTGCCTCTACCCACTCGCGAAACTTAATCATTTCCAGGCTCGCCCTAACGCTCCTACCATCGTTGGAGGGTATCAACTGAAGTTCTCCCTCGCGAAAGTGACTATCCAGCGGCGTACGCGTATAGGAGCGACCGTCGTCTGAAACAACGAACTCATCACCCGTACCGGCGCCCAATCCATAAAGTCGATTTTCGGGAAAGCCAAAATCAGTTCCGGCTAAATAGACTCGATGACACCCCGTTAGCACCGCAAGCTGAATAGCGCTGTGGACCGCGCTACCGGAGGTGCCGATAACGGGAACGTCTACAAGGTTCAACGTCCGTAGCAACTCAATCGGCAGATCGGAGGCAACATAAGGCAACAGCGCACATCCATCGATGGCCGCAACCAACTCGTCATGGGAGGCGACTTCAATTAGAAATCCGCCAATCTGCTTTAGATCCACTCCCTCCAGATGACGGATTTTCTGCTTTGGGTCCAAGCACACGACGAAGTCCGGTGCGATGCCAGCTGCAACGACGGCCTTTAGTGCTTTGAAAGCGCATATTACTATTAGTTTTTTTTGACTCGCCGCGATTTTTGGGAGTAACTCATCAAGAGAGGGGCCCGCCCCGATCACCACGGCGGAACATCCCAAAAGCGAGTCCTTCAACCCGAGAGCGTTTCGCCCCTCCCACGCAAGCTTGAAAATGTTTTTCAGTAATTGTGTTGTCCACAAGGGGGCCATCAACACGCTGGTGTTACGCCCAACGTGAAGCAGCTTTACTCGGCGTTGAATTTGAGCTGAATGACCGGCCACCAGAGTGGGACCGGCATCGGGATTAAGATAGTGTGCCCGTTCTGGCCTCACGGTGCGAATGTTCGGTAAGTCTTCAAGTTTATCTTGAAGCTGCATCTCGTCAATGTCATTCGACCCATTTTTTGTTGAGATTTCATTTAAATCGATAACCCGGCAAAATTTGCGAATTACCAAATGTTTTTTTAACTCGCTCACCCGTGAGCCGCCGACAAAAAATAAGTCGTTGTCCGGATCTACTGCAAGACCGCAGGTTTTTTCAAGGTACCGAACGTCAGATGGCAAGTCAGCGCTCTCTATCCATCCAAGAAGTAAAGCTTCATTTTCCCGTGACTTCAGAATCTTTTCTAAAAAAACAACTGCATCTGCTGACTCTTCCGGAGAAAACTGATGTCGGTCTTGGAACGATGGAGGGGGTAGCGCGTTCATCGCAACCCGCTGGCGACGAACTTCGTCTAACTTGTTTAGGGTTTCCTCGATGGCGGCCCCCTTTGTTGCTGCAGCCATGAACAGATATTGAGCATCCAGATATCGGTCAGCAGTCGCGATTCGGGGAGTCCACTCGGTTGTATTCATAAAATCACTAATCCGATTTTCGGTTAAAGGTGCTCTTAAGGCGCTCAGACGTCGACTTGAATTCTGAGAGAACGGCATTTAAGGCCGAGAACTGCTTTTCGTACTGTTCTTGAATTCCTTCAATATACTTATCGAGTTTCGATTGCTTCGTCTCAACAAGTACCTTGCGATTCTCGAAACTCGCCGTCATTGCTTTAATGAGTCCTGAACTTTTTAACAGCCCAGCCGCCGCAACTGCGACGTCCCCCGCGAGTCCGCTATCCAAAAGCGCTACGGTTGAAGGTGAGGACCGGTTATTCGACAGTGCTTTGATTACATCATCGGGCGCTGTTTCCATGGCCGCAGTAAGTTTTGATTCATCGAATTGCAAATTCCCGTTTCGATCAAATGCAACGCCTAAAGAATTAAAGTGGGTAACCGACCCACTTTTACTCGATGACTCTTTGATCACCTTCGCCCGCAACGCGGTATAAGCGCCGCGTGCACCACTGTCCCCTTTAAGAGTTCCCGAGATATCATCCCCTTTGACAGCAGGACCGGTCGCACGCTTGACTAAAGTCCCAAGCAGATTGAAGGCTTCGACAAACGTTTTCACATTATTCACGACCGCTGCACTGTT
>Ga0194132_10011503_pt1 | contig 11370 bp, 9 predicted proteins | sample TA2KigOf80mmetaG_FD_148612 | JGI IMG/M metagenome (GOLD analysis project Ga0194132, IMG submission 148612) | Freshwater microbial communities from Lake Tanganyika, Tanzania - TA2015054 Kigoma Offshore 80m | ecosystem: Environmental > Aquatic > Freshwater > Lake | place: Tanzania: Lake Tanganyika... | reverse complement strand
CGACGTCGGGGTGGGTGCGGAGGAACTGTCCGGTACGCACGAGGGTGGTGGCGTCGTGGCGGGGGAGGCCGTGGTGCCAGGCGAGCCAGTTGTGGGTGCGGAGACCGTCAGTGGTGACGGTGGCGCCGGTGGCATCGAGGTGCGCGGCGATCCGGGAGCGGGTGGCGTCGATCGCGCGGCGGGCGGCTTCGAGCGCGGCGAACGCGTCGGTGAGCTCGTCGGTGGCGCAGCTGGTCACGTCGAGCTCGGTTGCGGCGACCGCTGTGTCACGGAGCGTCTTGAACAGCCCCGTATCGAACAGACCGGGTTCGAACAGCTCGGCGTCGAACAGCTCGGCGTCGAACAGCTCGGCGTCGAACAGCTCGGCGTCGAACGGGTCGGGCTCGCGCGGTTCGGGTTGGCACCGGTCGGGCTCGCTGGGCTCAGAATCCAAGGGCTCGGTATCGAACATGTGTTCTATCCAACCACCGCCCTGTGACAGCCACATCGGGACGGCCCAGGCCGGCGCGGATCAGTCCGGGTCGACCTCCCGCCAGCACCACCACGCGACCACCGATCGGTAGGGCGCCCACGGTTCGCCCAGCCGTGCGAGCTCGCGGGCGTCGGGCGCGTCGTCGAGACCGAAGGCCTGCGCGTAACCGTTGCGGACCCCCAGGTCGCCGGTGGGCCAGACGTCGGCGCGGCGCAGCTCGAACATCAGGAACATCTGGGCCGTCCACGGTCCGATACCCCGGACCTGGGTCAGGTCCGCGATCACGGCGGTGTCGTCGAGTCGCGCCAGTCGGCGCCAGTCGACGGTGCCGTCGGCGGTGTGCTCGGCGAGCGACAACAGCGTGGCGACCTTCGCGCCGGACAGCCCGGCCGAGCGGAGACGTTCCGGCCCGGTGGCGACCACCGACGCCGGGTCGAAGGGCTCGCCGACCACCTGCACCACGCGGGACCAGATGACCGAGGCGGCCCGACCGGCGAGCTGCTGGTACGCCACGGCCCGGCACGTCGCGGCGAACCGGTCGTCGGGCGCGGCGCCCGGACCGATGGTCGGCGGGCCGTGGTCGGTGTGCAGCCGGTCCAGCACCGGGTGGCGGCGGGCCAGTTCGTCAGCCGCGTCCCGCCAGCCCGACCGCGAGGTCGCCCGGGCCATCAGCGGTTGCGGAACTCCGGCGGGCGGCGCTCCAGGAACGCGCCGACGGCCTCGTGCATGTCCTCGGTGTAGGAGGTGAGGATCTGCGTCCGGTTCTCCAGGTCGATGCCCGCGTTCAGGCTGCCGACCTCGAGCTGTGCCCACATGACCTCCTTGGTCATCCAGACACCCGTGGGGCTGTTGGCGCAGACCTGCCGGGCGGTCTCGAGTGCCGCGTCGAGCAGCTCGTCGTCGGGCACGACCCGGCTCACCAGACCGATGCGCTCGGCCTCCTCGGCAAAGACCATGCGACCGGTGAGCATGAGCTCGAACGCGCGTGACGCGCCGATCCACCGCGGCAGCAGCCAGGACACGCCGATGTCGCAGCCGGACAGTCCGATCCGCACGAACGCCACGTTGAACTTGGCCGACGCCGCGGCGACGCGGACGTCGGACGCCAGCGCGAGCGCCAGACCTCCACCGGCGGCGGCGCCGTTGACCGCGGCGATCACGGGGATGCGCAACGAACGCAACGCCGGGACCAGCCCGGCGATCCGCTGCTGGACGTCCATGCCGCGCTGCATACGGCCGCGGCCCCCATTGCCGGAGAGTCCGGTCGGGGACGCGTCCTGCAGGTCCAGACCGGAGCAGAAGCCGCGCCCGGCACCGGTCAGCACCACCACGCGAGCGTGGTCGTCCGCGCGCAGCTCGTCGATCCGCTCGTGGAGCTGGTCGATCAACGCCGGGTTCATGGCGTTGAGCCGATCGGGTCGGTCCAGGGTGAGGATCCGGATCCCGGAGTCCGGGCCGGTCTCGGCCACCCGCTCGAGTCGGACCACGGTCTCACTGCCCGCAGTAGCGGTGTCGTCGCTCATGGCCGAAGCCTGCCACGCACCCGACGCGCCGCGCCCGGTCGTCGACGGTTGGGCCGGGCCGATCAGTCCCGGGGTCGTGAACGGTGGTCCCACCAGGCGGCGACCACGTCGTCGTGCGTGGCGCCCGGGTTCGAGATCCGCCACTTGCGGACGAACTGGTTGTACTCGAACTGCGCCTCGATGGGCCCTGGCGCTTCGTCCCGGGTGCGGAACCAGATGTCGACCGCATCGGCGAGCCGCAGCTCGGCGACACCCGACGCGCCGCCGAAGAGGTCGCGCATGTGCTGGTCGAACCGGAACCCCGGACCGCAGTGCTCCGCCATGAACGTGCGCAGGGCGCGGGTCATGCGCTGGGGTGGGACGACCACCGTCTCCAGCGTGAGCTCCCCATCGAGCGTGTCTCGCGGCCTCGGTGTCGTCGAGGGCGGTGCCTCCTCCCCGGCGAGTGCTGCCCGCACCCGGGCGGATAGTTCGGCTTTGCGCCCGCCCGTCGCCACGCCCAACGAACGGGCGGCGGCCCGGAGATCGGCGACCGTCCAGTACCAGCGATCGAACTCCGCGGGCTGGAGTCCGGCTCGCAACCGGGGTCGCTCGCTCACGTCGGAGTCGGGCGGTCGGATACGGGTGTCAGCGGGTCGAGCATGCGTTGGAGCACCTACGCGTCGTCGTGGACGGTGAACACGGTGGCCACCCACCGTCGCTGCGGGTGGTGGACCACCTCGCCCGGGAGGTCGATCGTCTCGACGAGCGCCGGACGACCGGCGCAGCCGCCGACCTCGATGCGGTACGCGCCGGGCTCGCACACACAGTCGAAGTCCTCGTCGAAGTACGCCAGCCGTGAGGGGTGGAGCTCGAAGCTCACGCGCCGTGTCCCCCCGGCGGGGACGTGGACGCGCCCGAACCCCACCAGCTGGCGCTCCGGCCGGGCGACCGAGGCCGTCTCGTCGTGCGCGTAGCACTGGACGACCTCGTCGGCGTCGACGCCGCCGCTGTTGGTGACGTCGACGGAGATCGTCGTGGACTCCTCCGTGCTGCCGACCTCGACGAGCAGGTCGTGGTAGGTGAACGTTGTGGTGCTGAGCCCGAAGCCGAACGGGTGCAGCGGCGAGCTCGGGCTGTCGGTGTATTCGCCCCAGAACTGGCTGCGCCCGCCCCCGGCGCGGTGGTTGTAGTGGACGGGCACCTGGCCGACGGCTCGCGGCAGGCTCACCGGGAGCCGTCCCGACGGGGCGACCGAACCGAGCAGAACGTCGGCGATCGCGGTGCCGCCCTCGATACCCGGGAGCCAGGCCAGGAGCACGGCGCCGGACCGCTCCTCCACGACGTCGAGCGTGTGGACCCGCCCGGAGACGATCACGGTGACCACCGGGGTGCCGGTCTCGGCCACGGCGTCGAGCAGCTCGAGCTGCACGCCGGTGAGGTCCAGGTCGGTGGCGTCACGCGCCTCGCCGACCGTGGCATCGGGAGTGAGTCCGCTGCGACCACCCAGGCACACGACGGCCAGGTCGGCCTCGGCGGCCAGACGGGCGGCCGGTTCGATCCCGGTCCGGTCGGTGCCGGTGACACCGCAGCCGGCGTGGTGGGTGAGTTCCACGTCGGTGCCGAGCAGTGCGGCGCGCAGGCCGGCGAGCGGCGTCACGGTGTCGGGGAAGAACGGGCCCGGTGCGTACGCGCCGCCGGCGGCCGGCAGGAGGTTCGACGTCGCTGCTGCAGCGCCGTAGATGATCTCGAGGTGTGCGGGGTAGTGGTAGTCGCCCTGCATCAACCGCACCTCGTCGGCGGCAGGGCCGAGCACGGCGATCCGCCGCACCGGTCGCTCGACGTCGTCGAGCCGCACCGGGACGACTCCGTCGTTGGTGAGCAGCACGATCGACTGCTGCGCGGCGCGTCGTGCCAGCTCCCGGCCCTGCGGTGTCCCGAACGCCTCCTCGGCGGTGGATTCCTCCACGTACGGGTACTCGAAGAGTCCGAGTTCGAACTTCTGGTGCAGCACCCGCCGGACGGCGAGGTCGACGAACTCCACCGGCACGACACCCGCCTCCACGAGCGGTGCGAGTTCGCCGAAGCAGTCGGTGGCAGGCAACTCGACGTCCATGCCGGCGAGCAGGGCCATGGCGCCGGCGACCGCCTTGGTCGGCGCCACCCGGTGGTGCGTTCGGAGCAGGTCCACGGCGAAGTAGTCGGCCACGACGGTGCCGACCAGACCGAGTTCGCCACGCAGGAGGTCGGTCAGGAACGAACGTGATCCGGCACACGGCACCCCGTCGACCGACGAGTACGAGTTCATGACCGAGGCCATCCCGCCGTCACGGATGGCGGCGGCGAACGGCTCGGCGAACACCTCTCGCAGCTCGCGGGGGCCCATCTGCACGGGCCCGTGATTCAGTCCGCCGTCGGCGAGCCCGTAGCCGGCGAAGTGCTTGCCGGTGGCGACCACGCCGTCGGCCAGACCGGAACGATCGGTCCCGGTGGTGTTCTGCAGGCCGCGGACGTAGGCGGTTCCGAGCTCACCGGCGAGCACCGGGTCCTCCCCGTAGGTCTCCTCGACGCGCCCCCAGCGGGGGTCGCGGGCGATGTCGAGCACGGGGGCCAGGCTCTGTCGGGCACCGACGGCGACCATCTCGCTGCGGATGTGCGTGGCGACGGCACCGAGCAGCTCGCGGTCCCACGAGGAGGCCAACCCGATCGCCTGGGGGAACTGCACTGCGTCACGAGCGCAGAAACCGGCGGTCGACTCCTCGTGCACGAGTGCTGGGATCCCCAGCCGGGTCTCGGTGACGAGCCAGTGCTGTATCCGGTTGGCGGCTGCGGCCAAGCCAGCGGGCCGGAGCCCGGTGGAGGCAGCGATGCGGGTGACCTGGCCGGTCCCGTGAGGAATGACCTCCGCTGCGGCGGAGGGAGAGAAGTCGTCGTTCACGAACAGGCGGGTCGACCAGACACATCCGAGTTGGGCGAGCTTCTCCTCCAGCGTCATCCGGGCGAGGAGTTCCTCGACCCTCGGGTTCTCGTCGGGCGGTGGGGGGGTCGGCTCTGTGCGGTCGCTCACAGGCCGATCCTCGCACCTGCGGAGTACGTTCTGCGCATGGCTGACGTCGTGATCTTCCACAATCCGAACTGCAGTACCTCTCGCCACGCAGTTGAGGCCGCCGATGCGGCCGGGGTCGACTACGAGATCGTGAAGTACATGCTCGTGGCCGAACGCCCCGATCGGGCGACGCTCGAGCAGTTGGTCGACCAACTCGAGGACCCGGCGACCGATCTGGTTCGACGAGATGCGAACTTCAAGAAGCTGGGGCTGACCGAGGCCGACGTCGCCACGTCGGCGCAGGTGGTCGACGTGCTCGCCGCTCACGGGCAACTGCTCCAGCGCCCGGTGCTGGTCAAGGACGGCGTGGCGATCATCGGCCGACCGAAGGACCGGGTCCTTCCGTTCCTGACGGGCTAGGTCCGGCCCCGGCGCTCAGTCCTCCACGAGCGCCGCGAGGGGACGGGCGCACTCCGCTGCGATGAGGTGCTGGTCGGAGTCGGGTTCGAAGACCGTGCGGATGAATCCGGTGAGCATCTGTCCGACCATCAGTTGGGCCACGTCGTCGGGGTTGGTCACCTCGGGCACGGCCTCGGTGACCCAGCCGATGGCCGCAGGAACGAGGAGGTCGATCAGGTCACGGCCGACGGGCAGCACCGCAGCCTCGCCCCGCATGGCCTCACCGATCAGGATGCGCCAGATCGACTGTTCCTCCATGGCACCGGCGAACACGTGGATGAACACGGTGGCGAGCCGCTGCCCGGGGTCGGCGTCGTGGTCGACGGGGAGCGGGTCGGAGAGCCGGGCTCCGTACTGGCGCTCGGCCACCACTGCAGCGAGCAGAGCGTCCTTGGAGGGGAAGTAGTGGTAGATCGCCGCCACCTGGAGGTCGCAGGCCCGAGCGAGCTGGCGCATGCTCGTCCCAGTGGCACCCCGCTCGGACATGAGACGGAGTGCCTCATCGAGGATGTGTTCCCGTTGATTGGGTCGTAGCGGGTTGGACTGGAGGTCGGTCGACGGCACAGGAAGCGTCTTCAGTGCTGGACCGGGCAGGCGCTGTAGTCAGCCGGGATGTCCTGGAGGCCGATCACGAGCGACGACGCCGCCCGTGAGTAGTCGACGTCGAGCGGCACGGTGATGTCGGGCAGTCGGTGGAACAGCTCCTGGAACACCGTGACGATCTCCATGCGAGCCAGGTTGGCGCCCAGGCAGAAGTGCGGGCCGATGCCGAAACCCAGATGCGGGTTGGGGTCGCGGGTGAGGTCGAGCTGATCCGGCTGGTCGAAGACACGGTCGTCGCGGTTGGCCCCGGCGTAGAGCATGAGGATCCGATCGCCTTCACGGAGGTCGGTGTTGCGGTAGGTGTGATCCTCGGTGACGGTCCGGATGAAGCCGAGCACGGGGCTGACGAATCGCACGATCTCGTCGGCGGCCCGGTTCATGAACTCGGCGTCCCAGAGATTGTCGAGCAGGAGCTGGCGCTGGTCGGGGAACTGGGACAGGGCGATCAGCCCACCCGTCAGCGCGTTGCGGGTGGTCTCGTTGCCGGCGACGAGCAGCACCGTGAGGAATGCGAGCAACTCGTCGTCGTTGAGCTGGGCCGTCTCTCGGTCGCGCTCCTCGTGCATGCGCTGGACGTCCTCTGCGGAGATCCCCTGGACTGCTTTGTGGTCCTTGGCGAGGTCACCGGCGTCGAAGGCGGTGGTGAGGATCGAGATGAGGTCGTCGGCGGGGTCGGAGCGCCGGCTGGCGATCAGCTCGATGCACATCGTGGCGTACTCGCCGAAGGCGGCGGCGGCTTGGTGGAGGACCGGGTCGTCGGGGTCGACGTGGCCGTCACCGGCCATCATGGCGTCGGACCAGCGGTACATGTCGAGGCGTTGCTCGGGGTCGAGTCCGAGGATCTCGCAGATGATGATGAGCGGGACGTGCACGGCGAACTCGTCGACGAAGTCGACCGTCCCCTTGGCGGCGATCTGGTCGATCACCTCATTGGTGAGCTGACGCACGTGGGGGATGAGCTCCCGGACCCGGCGCGGGGTGAAGCCCTGGTTGATGAGTCGTCGCTGGCGGACGTGCTCGGCACCGTCGAGCGTGATGATCGACATGTCGCCGGCGATGAGCGGCCGCACCCCGAACCGGGAGCAGTAGCGCTCGGGGTCCCGGGAGATGGCGAACACGTCCTCGTGTCGGGCGGTCACCCAGAGATCGTTGGGTTCGTCGCGGTGGAGACCATCGAGAGCACGGAGGGCGGCGTAGGTGTCCCAGGCGTCGTCGAACGTGGCCGGGTCGCAGAAGTCGACCGGCACCAGGTCGACGGCCTCAGCGGTGGGAGGACCGGGGGGGCGGAGTCGCACGGATCCAACGTAGCCCTGATTGAACGTTCGTTCAACGAGGTCTAGAGTGCCGGCATGCAGCTCAGCGACGTGAACCTGTTGGATCTCGACGCCTTCGTCTCCGGGCGTCATCACGAGATGTTCTCGGTGCTCCGGGCCGAGCAGCCGGTCCACTGGACCGATGAACCGGAGCGGGAGGGCCCCGGATTCTGGTCGATCACCAAGCACGCCGACCTGCAGATGGCCAACCGGGACACAGCGACGTTCTCCAGTGAGCTCGGGGGGACCCAACGGATCGACCTCGCCGACGTCGAGGAGTTCGACACCCGTGGCGTGATGCTCGTCGACACCGATCCGCCCAAGCACACCCGTTACCGCCGTCTGGTCAACAAGGGTTTCACGCCTCGCATGATCGCTCTGATCGAGGCGCACCTCCGTTACCGCGCCGAGCTCATCGTCGACGACGTGATCGAGTCGGGGACCTGTGAGTTCGTTGGTGATCTCGCTGCTGAACTGCCGCTCCAGGCGATCGCCGAGATCATGGGCGTGCCCCAGGAGGACCGTCGCCTCATGTTCGACTGGTCCAACCAGATGATCGGAGCCCAGGACCCCGAGTTCATGGACCCCGAGGATCCGGACGCCGCCAAGCGTGCCGCCGCAGAGGTCTTTGCGTACTCCAATCAGCTCGCTGCCGCCCGGCGGGAGGATCCCCGCGACGACATCGTCACGACTCTCATCAACGCCGAGATCGAGGGCGAGCGCCTGAGTGAGCTCGAGTTCGACATGTTCATGCTCCTGCTCACCGTGGCCGGTAACGAGACGACGCGCAACGCCACCGCCTCCGGCATGGATGCCCTGTTGCGTCATCCGGACCAACTCGCAGCACTCACCGCCAACCTCGACGACGACGCCTACCTCTCGACCGCCATCGACGAGGTCCTGCGATGGGCCACGCCGGTGCTGCACTTCCGTCGCACGGCCGCAGTCGACACCGAGGTGCGAGGCCAGGAGATCTCGGCGGGAGACAAGGTGCTGATCTGGCACATCTCCGCCAACCGGGACGAAGAGGTCTTCGCCGACCCCTTCACCTTCGACATCGAGCGCACGCCCAACGAGCACGTCGCGTTCGGTGGTGGCGGTGCCCACTACTGCCTCGGTGCCAATCTCGCAAAGATCGAGATCGAGATCATCATGCGTGAGTTGTTGTCCCGTATGGGCGACCTGAGCGCAGCGGGCGAGACTGAGGTCCTCAGGTCCAACTTCATCGGCGGCGTGAAGCGCCTGCCGGTCCACTTCACGCCCGGCCATCGCAAGCACCCCATCGGCACCTCGGCCTGAGTGCAGCCGCAGCGAGCACCCAGCCAACAGGAGGCCAACTCTCATGCGCACACCGATCTGTGAACAGCTCGGGATCGAGTTCCCGATCTTCGCCTTCACCCACTGCCGTGACGTGGTGGCCGCAGTGTCCAACGCCGGTGGTCTCGGTGTGCTCGGCGCTGTGGGCTTCACCGCCGAACAACTCGCCACCGAACTCGAGTGGCTCGACGAACACTGCTCTGCCCCCTATGGCGTCGATGTGGTGATCCCCGGCAAGTACGAGGGCATGGGGGAGATGGATCCCGCCAAGCTCGAGGCCGAGCTCGAGGCGCTGATCCCTGAACAGCACCGGAGGTTCGCCGAGCAGCTACTCGAGGATCACGGCGTGCCGGCGCTCCCCGACGAGCAGGCCGCACCAGCGCTCCTCGGCTGGACCGAGGCCACGGCAGCGCCGCTCGTCGACGAGGCTCTCCGCCACGACAAGGTGGTGCTCATCGCCAACGCTCTCGGAACCCCGCCACCCGACGTGATCGATCGGATCCACGGCGCCGGTCGTCTGGTCGCCGCGCTGTGCGGTACCCCGGCACAGGCTGTGCGGCACAAGAACGCCGGCGTGGACATCGTCATTGCCCAGGGGACCGAGGGTGGCGGTCACACCGGCGACATCGGTTCGATCGTGTTGTGGCCGCAGGTCATCGAGGCCGTCGCCCCCACCCCGGTTCTCGCAGCTGGTGGGATCGGAACCGGCCGCCAGATGGCGGCGGCTCTGGCGCTCGGCGCAGAAGGCGTCTGGACCGGTTCGTTGTGGCTCACCGTGGAGGAGGCCGACGTGCCCCCGGCCCAGATGCAGAGCTACCTCGATGCCACCAGTCGTGACACGGTGCGGTCCCGTGCCTGGACCGGTAAGCCGTGCCGGATGCTCCGGAATGACTGGACCGAGGCCTGGGAGCAACCGGGCAACCCGGAGCCGCTCGGCATGCCGCTGCAGTTCATGGTCACCGGTGATGCGGTGGCCCGTGGCCATCGTTATCCGGAGCAGGCCAAGGACGTGAACTTCAACCCGGTCGGTCAGGTGGTTGGCACAATGAACCGGGTCCGACGCACCCGAGACGTCGTGCTCGAGATGGTCGAGGAGTACCTCGAGGCCACCGGTCGCCTCGAGAGCCTGAACGCTGCTGCAGCGGAGTGAGGCCCGGGCGATCGCCCGGCCGGCCGTCTACTTGACAGTGACGCCTCGGCAGCCGAGGAGGACCACCGTGTTGGTGGGATTGTCGATACCCCAGGCGCAGATCAGGTTGTCTCCGGGTGCGAGGTCGACCGTCACGCCCCACCGGTCGCCGCCGTTCCACTGGTCGAACTGGCGCAGATTGCCCTTGTTGGCCACGAGGACCCGCACGACCGCTGGACCGTTGGGGTCGACTGCCCATCCACCGAAGGCGTAACGGCGTCGGTCGAGCACGGCGATGTCGATTCCTCCGGAGACCGGCACCGGAGGCGGAGCGACCTTCGTTTGGGGAATGGGGGTCGGTGGTGCCGTGGTCGGTGGTGCCGTGGTCGGTGGAGCCGGAACTGGAGTTCCGGTGGCCTGCGCCACGTCGATGCGCCCAGCCCCGCTCATAGTGTCGAACCCGGGTGTGCCGATGTCGACGGCGGTTGTCCGGAGCAGTTCGGCGATCTGGGCCGGGGTCCGGGACGGGACCTGCTGACGTAGCAGGGCGACGCTGGCGGCCACCATGGGAGCCGACATCGACGTGCCGCTCTTGAGGCAGTAGCCCCCATCGATGCAGGTCGACAGTATCGACGCCCCCGGGGCGGCGAGGTCGATGTAGGAGCCCCGGGTCGAGAAACTGGCGATGGCGTCGGAGGAGTCGGTGGCGGCCACGGCGATGACGGGCGGATGGTTCGCCGGCCACTGGGAGACGCCGCCGACGCCGCCGTTGCCGGCTGAGGCCACCACGACGGCCGGTGCCGAAGCGCCGAGCGCCACGGTCGTCGTCACAGTGTTGATCGCTGCAGCAACGTCGAGCGGTATGGATCCATCGCCACTGAGCGAGACGCTGATGACGTCGGCACCTTGCTGATGAGCCCAGAGGATCCCGGCGACGAAATCGATGGAGGAGCCCTGGCCCGCAGCGTCGATCACCCGCACGGGGAGGATCCGAGCGCCGGGCGCCACCCCTCGTACACCGAGGCCGTTGTCTCGGGCCGCAGCGACGATACCGGCCACGTGCGTCCCGTGGCCGTGCGGGTCGAAGTTGCCCGGACCACCGTTGCTCCCGTCGGTCCTCACGAAGGATTGACCGGGTAGGACGCGCAGGCCACCGTTGCGGAGCGGTGCGGCGAGGTCGGCGTGCCACGCAGCAACGCCGGTGTCGACGACGGCGACGACCGTGCCGAGACCGTCGAGGTCCGAGGGGAGAAGGTCCGTTCTGGTGAGCGGCAGGTGATACAGCGAACTCGACAGAGGATCGCTGGCCAGTGAGATGGGGACATCGACAGCGGCGGTGATCACACCGGGAACCTCGGCGACGGAATCGATCAGGGAGTCCACGTCGACGCCCGGGCTCTGGATCCGCTCGACGGAGATTCCACCGGGCCGGATGCCGTTGGTGTCGACGACGACTCCGACGGTCACCCCCGGTTCCTCGTCGGTGAGCGCTGCGAGGGTGCGGACGTCGTTGAGCGAATCGAGGGCAC
>Ga0194132_10011502_pt1 | contig 11370 bp, 5 predicted proteins | sample TA2KigOf80mmetaG_FD_148612 | JGI IMG/M metagenome (GOLD analysis project Ga0194132, IMG submission 148612) | Freshwater microbial communities from Lake Tanganyika, Tanzania - TA2015054 Kigoma Offshore 80m | ecosystem: Environmental > Aquatic > Freshwater > Lake | place: Tanzania: Lake Tanganyika... | reverse complement strand
GCAAAACCGTGGGAGCCGGAGGGAGCCCGTTCTTGTTGCGAGTCTGAGAATTCACGCTGATTCCTATTCTCGCCCTGCTCAGTAATTAAGGCCAGGGGAGTTGTCTCAGCTATGTTGGCACGGAGGGCCGGCGGCATGTAATTTGAGAATGAATGCGGAAGCCATTTCGGGTACGTGAACGGGATAGTGGAATTTGCCCAACCGGTGGCGGGCGCGCAGTTGATCGCACCCGTTCGTTATTTGTGGATTGCCTTTGCAGAGGGCCTTCTCGGGATCAACTGCTCCTCCGGCGCCGGAACCCGAATTTGCGTTGGGGTGATGGGGCATCCGCGGTACGGGTTGCCATTCGGCCAAGACCGTCTGGTTCCGATCTTACTGGCCATTGGCGGTGCGGCAGCAGTCGCAGACGATCCGATTCAAGCCGGCGTCGGTGATGTTGGCGACCTTGCGGTATGACGAAGACCGGCAAAGAGTACCGGCGGCCGGTCGCGGCTGTCGAGCGGATTTTCGGAGCGACGATGTGCGTTAGACGGAATCGGCCTCCATTGCTGCGCAGCCCTGGGAAGGCTACCGGATCGAGAGGCGGAACGCGGCGGCAACCCTGGTCATGAAGATGCGGTTGTAGGTGATCTGTCCCATCACGGCCATCAGATAGTCGTCGAGCGCCGGAGCATCGCCTTCAGCGCGAAACGTCACGTACCCTTCGGTTTCGCCCGGACCCAGCGATGTCTTGCTGAGCTTCTCCTCATAAACCAGCCCAGGCGGGAGCTTGCTGAACCGCTGCATCAGGTTCCACAGAACGACGTTCAGTTCGACCGGACCTGCGTAGTTGTCGCGCTTGGCGCCGATCTTCACTGTAACGGACTTGCCGCGCTCGAGGACTACCGATTTCGGATTCGCGTCCAAAACGATGTCGCTGCCGAGGGTAACGGCAGTGACCGCAGCCGGCGTATGGAGGAAGCTTCTTCCGCCCGCTTGGCCCATCGGTGCGTAAGGCGTGGCGATTCGTTCGATCTCCACCCTCTTTCCGTCCGCCGAAGCGACGGTGGCGCGGCCACCGACGACTATGGGCCGGGCATCCGGCTTTGCGCGCTCGCCCGCCGTGATTACGATGTTCCCTTGGTTCATGTGGGCCGGGATCACGCTGTCGTGCGCGAACACACCCTCTGGCAGCCCTTGCACGAACAACCGTACCGGTCCGCGAAAGCCGTTGCGGCGCTCCACCGTGACGACAGCGGTCACTGACTCTCCTGGCCCCACGGGCATTCGATCGTCATCGAGCACGAGCGCGAAGTCTTCCCACTGCCTGCGTAGTGCAAGGAAGTAGAAACGGTCCGCTCCGCCGAAGTAGTTGGCGTCGCGCACATCGATCTCGTACTCTCCGTCGCTGGGCGCCATCCATTCGAGTCTGGGGTCCTTGTTGACCGGAAACGAAAGGCCGTCGACAGTCTGCCCAACCGCATTCGCCATGTCGTCTTGCGCCTCGAGGATGCGGCCACTCACATCGCGGACTTCAATGAGAGGATCGAGCGCCGATCCCCAACGGCGCGCCTGCACTTCGAACTCGAATCGCTCGCCCGCCTTGGCCGCGAAGCGGTAACGGTCCGTCTCGCCGTCGGAGAGAATGCGCGCGTTGATTCCCGCGGGAATCGGCAGATTTCGCGGACCGGGTGATTCTGCTTCGCTCTGCATCGGAAGATCGGAGATACCGAGCTCCACCCTATTCGAGCCCGTCACGAAACGGAAGCTGCCCTTGGCGTTCGCCGGAATCACGACCTCTCCGGCCTCCAGCCGCTCCAAGTTGAATCCCTCGAAGTGGAGCTTCGCTTTCTGGCCCGGCGAGACCACGGGAGGAAATGCCGATCGAACCACGGGGTCGCCGGTTATCGTCAACGCGTACCACCATTTGTCCTTGCCCGAGTGGTAGCGTGCTTCGCGAAGCCGCAGGTAATAGGAGCCGGCCCGCTCGAAGACGTAGGCCAACTCGGGATCCTCGGTGAGTCCGTCATCGGCGGCAGCCAGCTCCTTTCCGGCCGCGTCATGCAGGCTGATCGCGATGTCGGAGAAGTCCCGCTCGAGTTGCGGTACTGGCCGCTGAAGGCGCGCGGCATGCACCAGAAACGCCATGCGGTCCCCGGCCTTGGCTTCGATGCGATAGTGATCCGTGTCGGCATCGCCATCCAGGCGTCCGTTCAACGTCAGACCCGCTCGGACGGTCTGAGCTTGCGCGGCCGACTCGTTCGGTTCCGATTCGTTCTCGCAAGCACCCGCGACCACGAGAAGATGCGCCAGAGCCGAAAGACTGCCTTTAGTGAGAATGCGGAAACCGTGGATGCCAGGCATCACGTCCGGCGCCGTTTCGATCTTGATTCTCAGCCCTTCTCTCTCGAAGGGCTTTCTTTTGGCGGGCGGAAGCGAGGTGTCTCCCATGTCGAGCCATTCGACCACGGTCGCGCTGATTCCGCTTTGGTCGAACACGACTCGCGTGCTCTCGCGGAGGTTGTAGCGGCCGGCCAGCGTCACCTCGGTGGTGGAGCCGCGAGCCACCGCGCCGGGAAACACCGTCTCAATGCGCGGGTACCCGCGCTGTCCCCACGCGGCGGAGCACAGCGGAAGCAACGCAAGGATTCTAGCGAATCGACGCATTCGGCCCCTTCCTCTCGCGCAACCGGTCTCTGATTCCGGCCGAAGCCTGAAAGCGCCCATCCGGATCCACGGCCAGCCATTCCACGGGAGCCGAGCGCGCCGTGGCGCGATGCACGAACAGCCCGAGCAACTTGCCCGTCCGGACTTCCCACACACGGCTGATTCCATCGCCTCCCGCGGCCGCGATCCGGCGGGAGTCCGGACTGAACGACAGCGAGTACAGCAGGTCGTCGGCGTCAACGAGCGTGAGCAATGGCTGGCCGGATTTTCCATCCCAGAGCCGCAACGTCCGGTCCGCGCTGACTGTCGCCAGAACCGAACCGTCGGGACTGAATCGCATGTCATGGACCGGACCCACGTGGCCCTGCATCTTTCGAGCCGGCGTCCAGCCTCGTTCCGTGACGCTCTCGCCGATATCGGCGATCTCCCACCAGCGAAGTTCCGGCGACTCTCCGGCGGTTAGCACGTAGCGATCGTCAGGGCTGAAGGCGACGGTGAGGATTCCTTTCAACTCGGGATTGATCGTGAGCAGCCCGCCGCCTGTGAGCCCGTTGGAGAGTTTCACGGTCCGATCCATGCCGCCGGTGGCCAGCCTCTTGCCGGCGCGGTCGAATGCCACGCATTGCACAGTGTCCGAATGATCGCTGATTTGGGCGATCCGGTTCCCTTGCCGGACATCGCGGATCTCCACGGTTCGATCGAAACTGACTGTCGCCAGGTGCGTGGAGTCGGCGCTGAACGCTTGATCGAGGATCACTTCGCGATGCGCGGTCCATTGCCCGGCGGGTTCGAGCCGTTCGGCGTGGTAGAGCCGCAACTCGCCTGGCGAGAACGGCTTGCCTCCGGCCACGGAAAGGAGTTTTCTGTCCGGACTGAACTCGAGGCTGTTGACGCTTCCCGCCACGTCTTTCAACTCGCTGACCACTGCCCGCCGTTCGAGATCCCAGACCACGACACGTCCAGCCGAGCCGGTCAGCAGCCGTTTGCCGTCCGGATGAAACGCCACCGCTGTCGCCGGAGCCAACGGACCCGCGGCTGCCACTACTCCCTCCGTGTAGGGCGGCGTCACGATCTTCTCGGCGGAAGCATCGTCTTCCACGTAGAGTGAACCGGGAACGTCGAGCGGTGGTCGCGGCTTGGACTGGCGCAGTGCCGCCTGGGCAACCGGAGCACGCCGTCCGTAAGGCACGAATATCTCCGTGAGCCGGATCGCGATAGCGGGTGCGCGCGCCGTGTCGGGCGGGGCCAACGCGGCAAGAGCGGTACCAGGTTTCGCCCCGCCGGCGATCCAGCGCCGGATCAGATCGACCGACGCAGGGGAAAGGGGAGAGCCGCCGAGCGGCATCCGGCGAGTGGGATCGGCCGCTTCGATCCTCGCGATCAACTCGCTCCCCGATGAGTTCCCAGCCACCACCACGGCCCTGCCCGAGACCCCGCGCATCGCGGCGTCATAGGAGTCGAGCGCAAGGCCGCCGCTCACCGGCTTCTTGTCAACGGCCCCGTGATTGTGGCAACCGGAGCAACGCTCCTCGAAGATGGGCCGGATGTCCTTGGCGAAGTCCGGCTCCTGGCAAATAGCAGCGGCAATCAACCAGAAGCAGGATACGAACGCTCTCATGAGATCAACTCGGAAATCGCTTCGCCGCCGGCCAACACCTTCGTCGGGCGGTTGTCGGTGGAGGGATAGGACAGGTCCGGCGATATGCCGAGCGACCGGTACACCGTGGCTGAGAAATCCTGTACGGACACGGGCCGCTCGGTCGGATACTCGGATCGCTCGTTGGTGGCGCCCACGACGACGCCGGTCTTAACGCCGCCTCCGCCGAGAGCGAACACCTGCGTCGCCGGCCAATGGTCGCGGCCCGCTTCGGCGTTGATCTTCGGAGTCCGTCCGAACTCGCCCATGCAGACGATCAGCGTCGAGTCGACGAGACCGCGATCGTGCGTGTCTTGAAGCAGCGCCGAATAGGCCATGTCCAGCACGGGCAGCAGCTTGTTCTTCATGTCGCGGAAATTGTCGGTGTGGGTGTCCCATCCGGGCATCCCCACCGTTACGTAACGGACGCCCGCTTCCACCAGCCGCCGCGCGAGCAGGCAGCTTTGACCGAACATGGTCCGGCCGTAGGCGTCGCGCAGCTTCGCCGATTCTTCCTCGAGTTGAAACGCCTTTTTCACGCGCGGCGACGTCACCAGAGAAAACGCTTTTTCGTAGTAGCTGTCGACTTCTTTCAACACTGGAAGCCGGGCCTCGCCGCTTCGTTGCCATCGATCCAGCTTTTCGAGCATGGCGAGCCGGCTGCCCATTCGCTCGGCGTCCACGCCCTTGGGCGGCGTGACGTCCCTCACGCGAAACCCGGCGTCATTCGCTTTGTCTCCGATCTCGAGCGGATTGTACTGAGCGCCCAGCACGCCAGCGTTGAGCGCATCGCGCTTGCGGAATCCGTCCGGTCCGCTGATGTCGCCCACGTACACATATGGCGGCACGCCATCGCGGTATCCAGTCACCCAACTCACTACCGATCCGTGGGATGGATATCGCACTCCGACGCCGGAAGGAGTCGGCGCGTAGCCAGAGGTAACCAACTGGTCCGCCAGACCGTGCGTTCCCTGGTTGTGCGTCATCGAGCGGATCAGCGAGAACTGCTTCGTCATCCTTGAGAGCTTCGGAAGGTGCTCGACGAAATGGATGCCGGGCGTCGTGGTGGGAATGGTCTTGAACTCGCCGCGGATCTCGATCGGCGCGTCCGGCTTGGGGTCAAAGCTGTCCAGTTGGCTGATGCCCCCGCTGAGCCACAACAGGATGCACGAACGTTGTTTCGCTTCCTTGCCCTTCGAGCGGTTCTCGTCCTCGGCGCGTAGCAGGCCGGGGAGGTTCAGTCCGAACAGGCCCAGCGATCCGACGCGCAACACCTGGCGCCTGGAAGCCCCGGGCACATAGCGCAGGTCGATCATCGTTCCTCCCTCCTCAATGATTGAAAAGAAACTCCCGCGAGTTCAGAAGCGACCACAACAAGTCTTCGAGCGCTTTGCGGCGCGCCTCCCCCTCCGGCTTCTCGCGGATCATCGCCAAGGCCGTGCCAGCCTCCTCATCCCTGGGCGGGCGGCTCAGCGCCGCGTAATAGAGGTTCGAAACGGCCTGATCCGGCGGCAGCAGGGAATGCAAGTTCGCAACCCTTCCCGACGGCGCGGCGATCTTGCCTTGAATGAAATCGCTGTTCATCAGATGGAGCGCCTGCGTCACATTGGGATCGTTGCTGCGCGAACACTCGCAGGGTACCAGCCGCCGCGGCCGGCCGAATGTGTCGAGGAACTCCGAACTCACCTCCGGGTCGGGAAGCTGAATCGGGCGGATCCCGGCCGGAAGCGCCGGGTACTTGTCGGGCGCGTTGGTGGCCACGGTCACCGCGTCGAGCAACTGTTCAGCGGAGAGCCGCTTCGGCGGGTAGTACGTGTGGAACATCGCGCCCCCCGGCGAGCCCGCGGGCGGCGTCGAATCGCGCTGATAGACAGCGGAGTTGGCGATGGCGCGAAGGATGCGTTTCTGATCGAAGCCATGATCGCGGAAGTCGGTCTCCAACGCTTGCAACAGTTCCGGAATCGAAGGCGGGTTGGTATCACGGATGTCGTCGAGCGGTTCGACCAATCCGCGGCCCATCATGTATCCCCAGTACCGGTTGACGAAATTCCGGGCCAGCCACGGGTTGGTCTTCGAAGCGAGCCACGAAGCCAACTCGCGGCGAGGGTCGCCCTCATAGGGAAAGCTGTCGCCATCGGGGATCGACGGGCGCACGGCCTGCTGCGTCTTGGGGTGTCGCACGAATCCGGTGGGCTTGAGCCGCAGCGTCGATCCGCCGTAGTCGCTGTCCGGCTTGGAGTCGATCCTGGCGAAGAAGGCCGCCAAGCCGTAGTAGTCCGCCTGGCTCCATTTCTCGAAGGGATGCTGATGGCACTTCGCGCATCCGATACGCAGACCCATGAACGCGATGCTCACCGCCTCGGCCGCCTCTTCCGGCGACCGTGTCATGCGATAGAAGGCGGCCACGGGTTGGCTATTCGGCTGTCCCCTGGCGAGCAGGATCTCGCGTACCATCTCGTCCACGGGCCGGTTCTCGCGCATGGATCGGTTGAGCCAGCGATGGAAGTTCCACATCGCTTTCTCGCCCATGCCGTTCCTCGTCACACGGAGCAGGTCGCCCCAACGGAGCGTCCAGAAATCGGCGTAGGCGGGGCTGTCGAGCAAACGGTCGATGGCCCGTGCTCGTTTGTCCTGGGAGCGGTCCGCCGCGAAGGCGCGGATTTCTTCTTCCCTGGGCAGTATGCCCGTCAGATCGAGCGAGACGCGGCGGAGGAACTGCGTATCGGACGACGAGCCCGCGGGCTGGATCCCCAACTGCCGCCATTTGGCCGAAACGATTTCGTCGATGTAGCCCTTGGATTCGAATCCGCGCGAAGCCGCCGGCTGGCCGTAGGGCACCAGCAGGTTCTGCACCGCCGAACGGCCCATGTAGCGCGCGAGAATGGCTGTTCTCCCACCGGTCTTCGCCACGACCGTTCCGTCGGCCGAGACTTCGGCGACCGAATCGTTCAACGCCTCGAGCTTTGCCAGGGCGGTGACGTCGCGTTTGGACTTGTCGCTGTACCGCGCCGTGACGCGCGCTTGCACGCGCTCTCCCGGAGCAAGCGTCCGCGATCCCGGAGATACTTCAATGGCCGCAAGCACCGGATCCGCCGCCGTCGGCGGAGCCACGCCCGCGGCGATCCACGAGAGCAGAAGGTTGTAGGTGGTGGAACCTGGCGCGAAACGACGGCCGCCCCCGTGCGGCAGAGCCGTCGCGGGTTTGCGAAGAATCAGGCTGTCGGCAGGCGATTCGAGGTCAACGCGGCGGCCTTTCAAGTCCTTGACGATGGCGTCGTAATCAGCCTCGGCGTCGAACCCGAGGAGCGACAGCCTGAATCCGCCCTTACCGTATTGGGATCCATGGCAAGGCCCCGAGTTACACCCGAGCTTGGTCAGTACGGGTTGAATGTCGTTGCGGAAACCGGGCGCCGCCTGCCCGTGCAGCAAGGCGGCGCCCAGACCAAGTGTTGCGATCCGGATCAAAGTGCTCCCGTCAGAAAAGGAACTTCAAGCCGAACTGCATGATCCGGGGATCGAGAGCCCCTCCCTGGCGAAGTTTTCCGAAGTTGGGGTTGTCCACGTCCATCACCGGAGATCGCAGGTTGACACGATTGAATGCGTTGAACATCTCGGCCCGGAACTGCAGCCTGACCTGTTCGTGAATCGGGAAGATTCTGCCTATCATGAAGTCGTTGCCCGCGAATCCCGGACCGCGTATGATGCCTCGGCCCGCGGTTCCCCGCGTTCCGAGCGCGGCCGATCGGAACCCGGCCCGGTTGAAGTAGGAGTCGTTGATTTTCTGGTGGCGAGTGAGACCGCTCAGCCTCCAGTCGACTCCGGGAACTACGTCGGCGCGGTCGATGCTGCTATGACCGGGCGATAGAGAGTTGCCAAGGCTGCTGACCGGCGTGAACGGATTACCGCTTCTGAGGAATACGATTCCGGAGATCTGCCAGTTGCTCGCGACCGCGTTGACCGCACGATTCATGTTGGTCACCTTGGGCAGGTCCCAGACCACCGACGAGTTCACGACGTGCGTGCGATCGAACTCCGCCAATCCGCGATTGAACCAGGGCCCGCGCGGATCCTGATTGCCGAATGCGCCGGACCAACCGATATCGTTGGAGCCGGTGTCGATCGCCTTCGACAACGTATAGTTCGCCACGAAGGTCAGCCCGTTCGAATACCGCTTTTCTCCCGTGACCTGCAGCGAGTGGTAGTAGGAGTCGGCGATGCCGGTGCTGATGTTGATGGCCTGGAACTTCGGATCCGGCCTCCGTTCCTGCCGGTTGGCGAGGCTGGAAGCGCCCGGAATGAATTCAGGCAAGTTTTGCTCGTATCCTCCGATCAGATGCGTTCCCCTGCTGGCGACGTAGGCTCCGCGCAGCAGGATGTTGCCACCCATATTGCGCTCGACCGTGAGGCTCCAGTTCCAAGTGTTCGGGTTCTTCGCGTAGGGGTCATAGGCCCACTGCGACGGAAATGGCAAGGGAACGTTCGCGTCCCTCGGCGGCACGTCGATGGGAATGCCGACCCTGCCGTTGAAGGGCGCTGTCAGCCAGGGGTTCTTGAGGCTGACCGGGTTGACGATCGAAACTCCGCCGGATGGGAAGGGAGGAGCGCCGCCTCCGGCGCCGCCCAGCGCGAAGCCACCCGCCTGCATCTGGCCGAAGTATCCGCCGATGCCTCCCCGAATCGCCCACTTTCCGTTGCCCTGCGGATCGAAGGCGAATCCGAATCGCGGCGCGAATTGGTTCAGCCGCGCGAATGCGTTGGTATCCGGCGTGTCCGGATCGCCCCAATATAAAACGCCCGGCGGAGCCTTTGTGAAGCGCTGCGACTGCCTGCCGGGATAGATCCACGACATCCATCGCGTGCCGTCCAGGCGAGTATTGTCGCGGGAATGCGTGCCCGGATCCCATCGAAGTCCTAGGTTCAACGTCAGCCTGCGGGTCACGCGGTAGTTGTCATTGATGTAAAGACCGGCGAGGATCCGGTAGCTCTTGGCCAGCGTGATGGGTCCGTAGTTTCCGACCGTGTAGGTAGTGGGCCGGCCCATCACCGCGTCGGCCGCCGCGACTCCGGTGAACGTGTTCGCGAAAGCGAAACCTCCGCCACTCTGCAGCGCGGGTTCGTTCGGGTTCGCGTTCCAATGCTTGGAATAGACTCCGCCCATCGCGAGGTCGTGTTTGTTTCGAACCCACTTCACCGCGGAGTTCACTTCCCACGAGTGCGTGTCCTTGGCGCTGCAGCGGTCCCAAACGCGGATTCCGTCGCGGCCGGCAACGCTGAAGTTGAGATCTTGGCATTTCGGGTCGTTCTTGATGTCGGATCCGTGAGCCGACCACGAGGTCAGGAACGGATGCGGCGTGAGAGCGAATGGATTCTTGAGGAATCCGAATCCACCGGTGACAAGGAGCCCCGGCGACACCGTCCAGGTGTCGGTGACGGCCCACGACAACGCCTCCGTGGTGTTGCCGCCGTCGTTGATGCCTACGTTCCAGAGAGCGTCTTTCGGATCGTTGAACGACTTGCCGAACTTCTTGCCGTAGATGTACCGCCCCATTACGTTGTGCTTTCCGAAAATGGCGTCTCCGCGATTCACGATCTGCCACTGATCGGTACCGGCTGGGATGAAATGCGGGATCAGGAACCCGAGGGCCGGAGAATCGGGAGTGTGCTTGGAGAGAATGCTTCCCATGACCGGGTCGAGGCGGTTGCGTGGGATCTGATTCCCGGGAAATGGCATTCCCAGCGAACCGCATGCCGCGTTGGCGGTGGAGGGATCGAAGATGGTACCGGTGTCGACACTGAGCATCGTGCCATTGCAGGCCGGGGACGGAACTTGCCGCATGCGGCCGGTCAGGTGCTCGCCGAAGTCGCCGTCCTTCTCGCGCCGCGTCCAGCTCTGGTGGAACGCGGGAGTACCGGGCAGCCGGATTGGCGTGCTCTGATACGAGTTCATCCAGAAGAACCGGTTGCGTCCGTCGTAGATCTTGGGGATGTACACAGGGCCGCCGACCGCCCATCCGTATTGATTTCGCTTCAGACCGTCGTTTCTGCCCCGGGTGTCGAGCGCGTTGCGGGCATTGAAGCGGCCGTTGCGCACGAACTCGAACACGGAGCCGTGGAATTGGTTGGTGCCCTTCTTTGTGACAGCGCTCAACTGACCGCCAGGGTTGCCGCCCATTTCCGCCGAGTACTGCGAGGTGTTCAGCGTGAACTCCTCGACCGCGTCGGGGTTCGGGTAGATGTTGGCGACGCGGCGCTCCATGAACTGATTGCCCATGCCGTCGAGCAGGTAGGTATTGCTCTGGGTGCGATTGCCGTTGATCACCGCCGTGGTGGTGTCGAAGCCCGACGTGCCCGCGTAGAAGGCCGTCGAGGCGTCGGTCACGGTGGCGCCGGCCACGAGGAGTGAGAGCTGCGTGACGTCGCGTCCGTTGAGAGGCAACTCGACGACCCGGCGTTGATCGACAGTCTGCGACAGTTGCGCCGTGTAGGTATTCGTCAACTCACCCTGAGCCGAAACATCCACCGAAGTCGCGATCGATCCGATCTCGAGCTGGAAGTTCCGCCGGACGGTCTCATTCGTCCGGACCACGATGCCCGTGGCCTTGGCTACGTTGAATCCTTGTTTGGATACTTGAATGCTGTAGGCGCCGAAGGGCATCTGGGGAGCGACGAAGTTCCCCTCATTGTTGGTGGATACAACGCGTTCGGCGTTGGTCCCCTCGGCGGTTATTTTGACTTCGGCGTCCGGAACAGGGGCGCCACCGGGGTCAGTGACGGTTCCGAAAAGACTGGAACTTGCGGTGGCCTGCGCGAAGACCGCGGTAGGCACGGCGATTAGAACAGCCAGGAGATCGATCAGCACTCGGTACCGAGGCAAAATCATGGTGAAAACTCCCTTGAATCGATTCCGTTGGGGTGACCGGCCGGTTCTCGAATCGATTCAGTAGGACTGTATCAAACTCCGGGGGTCACGTCAAGCGTCTCCGACACGTCTGTCAAGGCAAAGTAGAAATGTCCCCCTGGCTGGCAAAGTAAGAATGTCCCCTTTTCCGAGGCCTGGAAAAAAGTCATGGTAGTCTGGGCTCGCCGGT
>Ga0194132_10011501_pt1 | contig 11371 bp, 10 predicted proteins | sample TA2KigOf80mmetaG_FD_148612 | JGI IMG/M metagenome (GOLD analysis project Ga0194132, IMG submission 148612) | Freshwater microbial communities from Lake Tanganyika, Tanzania - TA2015054 Kigoma Offshore 80m | ecosystem: Environmental > Aquatic > Freshwater > Lake | place: Tanzania: Lake... | reverse complement strand
GCGCGACGCCGAAGATCAGCCCGAGCGTGTCGAGCTCGAGCGCGTAACGGCGATAGAGGTAGTAGCTGACGAGCGACTGGATGACGAATCCGCCGGCGAACGAATCGATCGCGAAGAGCGCGGCGAAGCGGCGGATGAGCGGCGCCGACGAGACCGCCGTCTCCGTGCGCCGCGCGGGTGCCGCGCCGACGCGCAGTCGGCCGTAGGCGATCGCCTGCAGCAGCGCCGCGCCCAGGAAGACGAGAAACATGGTGCGATAGCCGGGCGCGAGGCCGATCGCGGCGGCCCCGACGGCGCCGCCGCCGTAGCCGAGGAAGTTGTAGAGCCCGAGGACGTGCGTGCGCCGATCGGGCGGCACCGCGCGCGCGACCACCACTTGCTCGATCGCGAGGAACGGTCCCGTCTCGCCGGCGCCGACGGCGACGTTGCCGATGATGGCCGCGAGCACGACGAGCGGCGCCCACGACGATCCGAGCAGGAGCAGGGCGGACGCCGCGGAGAGCGCGACGAGCGCGAGGAGCGGCGCGCGCGGTCCGAAACGTTCGGCGGGACGGCGCACGAGCCACGTCAACACCGCGCTCCCGGCCAGCGTCAGCGTCACCGCCACGCCGATGCCCCACGTGCTCACGCCGAGCTCGCCGAGATAGACGGGCAGCACGATCCCCAGGAACCCGTAACAGAACGTGCGCGCCGTCTTCGCGACGAGCACCGCGGCGACGTCCGCGGTCAGCGCGGGCATGCGCCGCCGACTCTATCAGAGGGCCCTTCACTTGGGGCTTGACAACTACACATCACGTGTTGAGTAATAGGAGGCCCCGAAGGGGTTTCGGGTCCTGGGGCTGTGGGGCCCCATGTTGGAGGTGGAAGTCGATGAACGCGGTGGACGCGGTGCTGCAGGACGAGCTGGGACGGCTGATGGATCGCCTGGCGGCGTCGGTGCCGGGCGGCAGTCTCGAGGCGACGAGCGCAGGCAATCCGGCGCTTCGTCACCGCCTGGACGATGTGGAGATCACCCTCGCGACCGCGCGGGCGACCCTCCTGGAAGACTACGGGCGCTGGCGGAGAACGCTGGAAGATCTGGAGTCCCTGTGGGCGCTGGCGAGCTGGGCGTCAGCCCCGGCGGCCGAGCCAGCGGCCGAATACGCCGCGGCGCGCGCCGCCTGACGACGCGTAATCGGCGCTGAAGCGCTGACGGACGATCTCGAATCGCTGCCAGTAGTCGGGCAGGGCCTTGGCCCTGCCGAGCTGAGCGCTGAGGAGCCGCCACTCCTCGTCGCTTGCGGCAACGTCCGCGTTGCCGTCGGCAGCTTCGCCCGCGTCCGTGGGGATCTCGTCGCGAAGGCGCTCGAGCAACGCGCGCACGCTCGCGGTGAACTCCTCGCGGTCGCGGGGGTCGTCCGCCACCGGCAGCGGCCGGCCCGCGGCCCGTCGCGCGGACACCATCGCGTCGAGACACGCGTGGTCGAGCGCCTCTTCGAGGCGCGTGCGCAGCTCCGCGTCGATCAGGCTCAGGAGGTCGCGCGGCGCGCCGGCGGGTGTGCGGAACGGCATCAGCCGAGCACCTGGCGCAGACCCTGGGCCAGGGGCATCGGCGTGATGCCGAACGTCGTGTAGAACGGCGTCGGATCCCCGGTGTTGTCCTCCTCGAGCATCAGGAGCTGATCGGGAGTCACCGGGAAAGTGGGCGCGCGATGCAGCACGCGAGCGACCGGGCGCATGAGTCCCATCGGCACGCGTGCGAGACGCACGCGGCGATGCATCACCGTCCCGATCATCTGGAGCAGCTCGACCATCGAGACGGCGTCGGGCCCGGCGACCGTGTACGTCTGCTTCACCGACGCCTCGGCGCGGACCGCGCGGGCGAAGCCGGCGGCGACGTGCTCGATCGGTACCGGCTGCAGGCGTTGGCGTCCATCGCCGATGACCGGCACGATCGGCATCCGGCGGACCATGCCGGCGAGCAGCGAGAGGAATCCATCGCCGGGGCCGTAGATGACGGAGGGCCGGAAGATCGTCCACGCCAGCCCGCTGGCGCGGACCGCCTCCTCAGCCGCCCACTTGGTGCGGTGATACTGCGCCCGGGCGTTCGCGCGCGTGCCGAGCGCGCTCATGTGGAGGAACCGGCGGGCGCCGGCGGCCGCGGCCGCGACGATGACGTTGCGGGTCCCGAGATGGTGGAGCCGGTCGAACGTGATCCCGCGGGTCTTGTGCTCGCGGATGATGCCGACCAGGTGGACGACCGTGTCGCAGCCGGCGATCTCCGCCTCGAGGGTGGGGACCGGGCCGAGGATGTCGCCCTCCACGCGCTCGATGGCCTCGAAGCCGTGGAGGTCGGTCTCCGAGCCCCGGCGGACGAGGCAGCGCACCACGTGGCCCTCGGCGCGCAGCGCCTGGATCACCGCCCGCCCCACGAAGCCCGTGGCGCCCGTGACGAAGGCCCGATGCATCGAGAGGTATCGTATCAAGCCCGCCGAGGCTGGATGCTAAGATCGCGCCGTGGCTTCGATGTCCGCTGTACGGCGCGGCCTCCTCGCGCTCCTCCTCCTGACCCTTCCCGCCGCCGCCCAGGCCCAGCCGTATGACTTCGCGGCCGTCGACGAGGCCGTCCAGGCGAGCATGTCGCGGGGCGAGATCCCGGGGGTCGTCGTCCTGATCGGCATCGGCGACGACATCCTCTATCACCGGGCGTTCGGCTGGCGCGCGCTGGTCCCCGATCCTCAGCCGATGGCGCCGGACACGATCTTCGACATCGCCTCGCTGACGAAGCCGCTCGGCACCACGCTCGCCGTGATGGGTCTCGTCGAGCGCGGGGCGGTGAGCCTCGATGCGCCGCTCGGCAGGTACCTGAAGGAGTTCCGCGGCCGCGCGTTCGAGGGCATCACCGTCCGCCGCTTGCTGACCCACAGCGCGGGCCTTCCGTCGATCCCGAAGGACAAGCTCGTCAAGCGAGGCTTCCCCGGTGCCGCCGCCGCGCTCGCGAGCGAGAAGCTCGATTACCCGCCCGGCTCGGCGTTTCAGTACAGCGACACCGGCTTCATCCTGCTCGGCGAGCTCGTGCGGCGCGTCTCCGGGCAGCCCCTCGACAAGGTCCTCGCGAAGACGCTGTTCACGCCGCTCGGCCTCAGCGACACGAGCTTCGATCCGCCGAAAGCCCAGCTGCGCCGGGTCGCGCCGACCGAGTTCGCCAATGGCCAGCTCCTGCAGGGCGAGGTGCACGATCCGCGCGCGCGCATGCTCGGCGGCGTCGCGGGCCACGCGGGCATGTTCTCCACGGCGCCCGACCTCGCGCGCATCTGCCGGATGCTCCTCGAGGGCGGTGCGCTGAACGGACGCCGCGTGCTGAAGCCCGCCACGATCCAGCTCATGTGGACGCGCTCGACCGAGGGACGCGGCACCCGCGCGCTCGGCTGGGACATGACCTCGCAGTACGCCGCCCTGTGGGCGCCGTTCTTGCCGGCGGGCTCCGTCGGTCACACCGGGTTCACGGGCACGTCGGTGTGGATCGACCCGTCGAGCCGCGCGTACCTGATCCTCCTCACGAACCGCGTCCATCCGAGCGGCGGCTCGAGCGCATCGATCCGCGATCTCCGGATGCGCGTGACCGCCGCCGTGAGCGCGACGTTGTTCCGTCCCCCGCTCGTCCCCAGCGCCGGAGCGGATTCGCCCGCGACCGCATTGGCATCGCCCGGGACCACACCGTCACCCGCGCCCACGCGCGTACGCACCGGACTCGACGTGATGGCGGCGCAGGACTTCGCGCCGCTGCGCGGACATCGTGTCGGGCTGATCACGAATCACACCGGTGTCGACGCGCAGGGACGGCGCGGGATCGACCTGCTGGCCGCGGCGCAGGGCGTGAAGCTGCACGCGATCTTCTCGCCCGAGCACGGCATCACGGGCACCGTGGACGCCGACGTGCCGCACGGCCGCGACCCCGCGACGGGCCGGCCGATCTGGAGCCTTTACGGCCCGACGCGCCGCCCGTCCGAGGAGATGCTGCGCGGCATCACCGCGATCGTCTTCGACGTGCAGGACGTCGGCGCGCGGTACTACACGTACCTCGCCACGCTGCAGTACGCGATGGAGGAAGCGGCGAAGCTCGACCTGCCGGTGGTCGTGCTCGATCGTCCCAATCCCATCACCGGACAGGTCGTCGAAGGCCCGCTGCTCGATGCGGACCTCACGTCGTTCACCGGCCCGCACGTGATCCCGGTGCGCACCGGCATCACCATCGGCGAGTTCGCGCGCCTGGCGGCGGCGGAGCGGAAGATCCCCGTGAAGCTCACGGTGGTGCCGCTCGAAGGTTGGGAGCGGAAGCGCTGGTACGACGAGACGGGGCTGCCGTGGATCAACCCGTCGCCGAACATCCGCTCGGTGACGCAGGCGCTGCTCTACTCGGGCATCGGCCTGCTCGAGGCGACGAACCTCTCGGTCGGGCGGGGGACGGACGCGCCGTTCGAGGTCATCGGCGCGCCGTGGATCGAGCCCGTCTCGCTCGCGGACGCGCTGAACAAGCAGAAGCTCGCCGGCATCCGCTTCGAGCCCGTGCGCTTCACGCCCACGGAGAGCATCTACGGGCGCAAGGAGTGCGCGGGCGTGCGGTTCGTCGTCACCGACCGCGAGGCGATCCGCCCGGTGACGGTCGCGCTCGCGATCGCCGCGACGCTACGCGAGCGTCACCGCAGCCAGTGGAACGCGGAGAAGGTCCAGAACCTCCTGGTGAACCGCCACACGATGTGGGCCTTGCTGCGCGGCGAGCCGTGGCCGCGGTTGCTCGCCTGGAGTGACGCCGACCGGAACGCCTTCCTGAAACGTCGCGCGTCGTATCTCATCTACCGGTAGCCCTCCTTGGGCGAACGGCGTGAGGATCAGCGCTCGATTACCTTGAGGTCCTTCGGGAGGGAGAGCTTCAGCTTGTCGCGCTTGTCGCGGGGAATGGTCAGGGTCGCCGGGTCCCCGTCGCTGACGAATCGCTCGGACGGGTTCTTCGCGAAGTAGTCCAGCCAGTACGCCAGGTCCTTCTCCACGGCCTGGATCCGCGGCAGGTGCATCGGATCGAAGTTCCGCGCGAACGGTGACGGCGCGGCACCGCCCGCGACCATGAGGATCGCATCGGTGCGATACGTGGTGCCCTTCGCGCTGCCTTCCTGCACCCACCCGAGGTTCTTCGGATAGACGCCGAGCGGGAGCGCGAGCGTGCGCAGCTTGTAGTCCGGCACGTGGCGCTGCACCCACACCTGCGCCTCGGCGACCTGCGCGCGCACCGTCGCCTCGTCGTACTTGCCGAGGTTCGCGTGCCAGAGCGTATGGTTGCCGATCTCGTAGCCCTGCTTCACCAGGAACTGCAGCTTGCGGCCCTCGTGCTCGGGCTGGTTGAAGAGCTTGTTCGGCTTGCTGGCGCCGGGCAGCACGAAGAACGTCGCCGCGCGCCCGAAGTCCGGCTTCTCCTTGATGAACGCCTCGAGGATGCCGACGCCGCACTTCGGATCGATCTCGAAGCCCCCGTTCTTCGCGACGTACTGGAACTGGCCGGGCGAGGAGTCGTCGAACGTCAGCACGACCGGCGTGGTGCCGGCGGGCACCGTGATCCTGCCGTCGATCAGCGCGTTCAGGCTCTGCAGCCGATAGCCGCGCGCGTAGAGCGTCTCGAGGTCGCGCCGGAAGTTCTCGGGCGTGCGCGTCCAGCGCTCTTCGGGGGAGTCGATCTTGTGGTACTCGAGCACCATCACGCGCCCGAGCTCGTTGGGAGGCAGGCCCTGCGCCGGCGCAGTGAAGGGAGTCAGGAGCGCGAACGCGAGGCCCAGGAGCGTCCGGCGCATCACTTCGCGGCCAGCGTGCCCTTCTGCTGAAGCGCCGCGCCTGTGTAGTCGTTGCGCGGGTTCCACAGCATCCAGCCCGTGCCGCCGCCGTCGTCCGAGCCCTTGATCTGGGCGCGGATCTCGCTGACGCCGAAGATGCGCTTGTCGAACGCGTAGTCCTTGAAGTCCTGGAGCCACGGGCGCACCTTCACCGGCGCGGTGCCCGAGCGCTTCTTCGTGAGGCGCACGCTCTCGTGGACGACCTGGTACGGGTTCTCGACGGGATTGCGATAGCCCGGGATGCCCTTGTGGTAGCCCGAGGGATAGACCATCGGGCAGAAGTAATCGAGGTGCGGCGCGAGCTCTTCCACGCGCTGCCCGATGTCCGTGTCGTTCTCGTTGAACGCGGTGTAGCCGAAGACGTCCGCGGCGACGAAGGCGCCGGTGGGCCCGAGCTCCTTGCGCGCCTTCTCGAGGAACGCGGCGATGGTCGGCAGCCGCGTCTCCTTGCTGTTCGGCTTCGCGTACTTCGCGGCGGAGAGCTTGCCGTCGGTCGGGAAGCGCACGTAGTCGAACTGCACCTCGTCGAAGCCCTTGCGCACCGCTTCCTTCGCGAGCGCGATCTTGTAGTCCCACACCTCTTCGCGGAACGGATCGGCCCACGCGAGCTTCTCGTTGTCGATCCACGGCTTGCCCGTGCGCGCGTCCATGACCGCCAGGTCCGGGCGCGCGGTGGCGAGCACGTTGTCCTTGAACGTCACGATGCGCGCGATCGTGTAGATGCCACGCGCCTTCAGCTCCGCCATCAGCGCGTCGAACTCCTTGTAGACCGCCGGGCCCTGCGCGCCCACGGCCGCGACCATCGGCACCTCGGACTTGTAGAGGAGCCAGCTCCGGTCGCCCTGGACGTCGATGACGACGGCGTTCAGCTCGGTCTTCGCGACGAGGTCGAGCACGCGCGTGCGGATGCCGCGGTCGAGCACGCCGTAGTAGGTGAGGTAGGCGGCCTTGATCGCGCGCGGCTTCAGCACGACCTCGAGCGGCTCCTTGCGCGGGGTCAGCGTGACCTTCTCGTAGCCCGAGAGCTTGACGACGATCGAGCCCGTCGGCTTCGTGAGCGCGAACGTGCCGTCGGCGTCGGTGAAGATCTCCCTGCCCGCGTTCACCACGCCCACCCGCGCGAGCGGCTGCTTCTGCGCATCCACGACGCGCCCGGTCACGCGCTCCGGCCACGCGGCCTCGGCCGGCTGCGGGGCCACCGCCGGCTGCGGCGGCGCCGTCATCGCCGGCTCCCCGGGGGTGGCGAGGGCCGATTCCGCCGCCATCGGCGGGGATGCCGTGGGGGTCGCGACCACCGAGGCGATCATCTGGGGCTGCTGGCGGGCCATCGCACGCGGAGCGCGCGAGACCAGGACGCCGTAGCCGACCAAGGCCACGATGACAACGGTCAGACCGATGCTGAGGATGCGACGGTGAGGAGCCACTCGCGAGAGAAATTTTTGCATCATCACGGTTCGACGATAAGTTGACGGCGCAAAGCGCGCCAAGGATTTTGTTTCACACTAGAATCATCGGCCGATGGACTCATTACAATTAGCCTGCCGGACGGCGTCAAGCCGTCGTTTCGACGTGAATGGTCTCGCGCTGCACGCCCTCGAATGGCCCGCTCCCGGCGCGCCGGGTCTCTGTTTCCTGCACGGCGGCTCGGCTCACAGTCACTGGTTTGACGCGGTGATAGGGCGGTTCATCGGCCGCTATCACGTCTTGGCGCTCGATCAGCGCGGTCACGGCGCGAGCACGTGGCCCTCGCCGCCGGCCTATGCGACCGAGGACTTCGTATCCGACCTCGTTGGTGTCATGAAGGCCCTCGGATGGGAAAAGATGACCCTCGTCGGGCACTCGATGGGCGGGGCGAACTCGATGGGGCTCGCCTCGTGGCATCCGGAGCGGGTGGAGCGCCTCGTGATCGTGGATTCCCGGCCCTCGATTCCCGCGGAGCGCCTCGGGACGATGCACGAGCGCGGCAAGCGTGCGCTCCTGACCCCGCGCCGCCACCCGACACCCGAGTCGGCGGTGGCGTCCTTTCGCCTGCTGCCTCGCGAAACGGTGGCGGCGCCCGAGCTGCTGGCCCACGTCGCGCGGGCGGGGATCGCGGAGCGCGAGGGCGGCTGGAGCTACCGCTTCGATCCCGCCGCCAACGGCTCCCGCCGGCCGCATGACATGTGGCCACACCTGTCAAAGATCGCCGCGCCGACCCTGATCGTGCGCGCGGCGCGGAGCCCGGTGCTGACGGGCGAGATGGCGGAGAGGATGCTGGGACTGATTCCGGACGTGCGGCTGGTCGAGGTGGCCGACGCCTACCACCACGTCACGCTCGACCAGCCCGCGCGCTTCGTCCGGGCGGTCGAAAGCTTCCTGCTCTAACCCGAAGTTCCACGCCCTTGAGGGCGTAAGGCCGCGAGCTGTTTGACGACGGTGTCCGCCGACGCCCGGATGTTTTGGCTACAGGGCGAGCGAGACGCCGAGCAGATCGAGGGCGCGCTGCTGAAGCGTGGTGGGCGTCGTGATCTTGTCGAACGCGATCGCCCCGTGTGATTTCAGGCGCACGCGATCCTTCACGATCGTCCCCAAATGGCGAAGGAGCGACTGGAAGCTGTGGACGGGCGCGCCGTCATCGGTCCGCTTCAGCAGCGCTTTGACCTTCGCCCGTGGCGACCGCTGGGCGGGAGCGACCACCGAGCGGCGCTCCGCCTCGCCGGCCGCTGGATCATCGTCGTCGAAGAGGATCGGAGCGAGGGCGCGCCGCAGGTGCCACTCGACGTAGTAGGCCAACATGCAGAGGAACACGTGGGCCCGGACGCGATCGGGCGCGCGGTGATAAATGGGCCGGACGTTGAGGTCGACGGTCTTGAGGCTCCGGAAGGCGCGCTCGACGGTGGCGAGCCGCTTATAACTGCGCACCACCTCCGCCGTGGGCAGCCGCTCCGCCGCCACGCTCGTCCGGAGGACATAGACGCCGTCGCGCGCGGCCTCCTGGGCAATGGCGGCCTCGTCGCGCACGGCGCGGAAGCTGGTGTCGGTGATCTCGAGGGTGAAGTGCTTGCCCATCTTGCGCCGCCCGAGCACTTTGCCGACCCGGAGCGCGATGCGCGCGTGCCCGCGGAGCGGCCGCGTGGCCCGCTGCGTGGCGGTGGCGATCGCGGTGAGGTCGCGCTCGGTGGCCGCGAGCAACTCCCGACGCTTGCGGGCGCGCTCCTCGGCCAGGAGCGGGTTCTTGCACACGATGAGTCGCTCCCCGGGGTAGTCCGGATGCGTGATCTCCGCCCAATCCTGCTGATCGAAGAGTGAGAGCTGCAGGGTGCCGCCCGCCGCCAGGGCTTGAAGGGCTGGGGCCCGCAGCGCGGTGATCCAGTCGAGCCCCGCGAGGGGCCGCAGATCCTCTCGCCGCCGCGCCTCCGTGAGCATGCCGCGATCCCCGACCAGCACGACGCGCGGGATGGCAAAGCGTTCGCGGAGCTTCTTGATCTGCGCGGCCACGGGCGTGGGGTCGCCGGTGTTGCCCTCGAACACTTCGACGGCGACAGGGCAGCCGTCGCCGTTCGTGAGGAGCCCGAAGACGATCTGCACCCTGTCGCGACGGCCCTCGCGCGGGTGGCCGAACTTCGCCAGGGGACACTTGCGGCCCGCGAAGGACGTCGAGGTGACATCGTACAGGACGAGCCCGCCGTCGGTCAGATGCCGACGAGCCAAGGCCTGTTCCACGCGCGCTTGCCGGGCGACAAGCCAATCCAGCGCGCCGTAGAGCGCCTCCTCATCGGCGTCCCCGACGCCCACGCTCTCGCCGAGCGATGACTCCGAAGTCTCGGCGGCCAGCGCTCGGGCGGTGGCGAGCGTGGAACACGGGGCGAGCACTCGGGCGGCCACCATCGCCTCGACGAGATCGCGTTCGCGGGTGCGCGGGGCCGCCAGCAGGGCCGGCACGCCAAGCTTCCGCATGGTGCCCACGACGGCGGCGACGTGCCCGTGCGGGCGAGAGCGCATGATGTCGAAGGCGTCGTCGGGCGCGACGAGCGCATCGCCGCGCACCGCGCGGCGAATGAGCTCAATCGTCGCGGACGGTAGCCGCGACAGATTCCCCAGCGTTTCGTGTTTGACCTGGTCGCCGTCGCGATACGTGCGGCGCAGGAGGTAATAGCGATACTGCCGGCGGCCGTGGGTGCGGGTGATCTCGGCCACATGGCAGGCGCCGGACGAGCGCGGCATGCGAGCACCGTACGCCGCGCGCGGCTGAGGGGCAAGAATGATCTTGGCTACATCATCCCGGGCGTTATTACGCGTCTAGAGACGGGACCTCACGCCGAGGTGCAGCTTTCATCTTGGCTACGATTGCCTACGCGGGATGGTGACTTTCCAACACGGTGACGCGGACTTATGCTTCGGACTAAAGTTCCTGGGGGACCCATGGCTCTCCGCACCCGACACGTCCTGCTCGCGTTGCTCGCATCGACCACCCTCGCCGTGGCGCCTTCCGGAGGTGCGGACGCCCAGACCATCCTCCCGACCGACGCGCGCTTCGTCCTCGGGGTACGGGCCGGCATCCAGGCCTTCAACTACCAGGAGCACATCGGCAACACCGACAGCGACTACGACTCGGTCGGGCCGGCGATCGGGGTGACGGGCAGCCTCAAGCTCATCGACCGCCTGCGCCTCAACGTGGACTATCTCGGCTCGTATATCCAGGAGGACACCGAGACCTGGAACAACATCGGAACGTTCGCCGGGTTCACGGTGAACCAGCAGAACGACATGGACGTGTCCTTCCACGTCTTCGACGTCGACGTCTCGTACTCGCTGGTGAAGACGCCCCAGGTGGAGTGGGCGGTCGCCCTCGGCTGGCACTACTACGCCGAGGACTTCACGCGCAGAAACTTCCGGTTCCTCGTCTCCACGCTGACGCTGTTCTCGCCCATCGGCCCCGTCAGCGAAGATGTGCGTGGCCAGGGCGTGAAGATCGGGACGACCGTGGGCTTTCGCCCGACCCCGAATCTCCTGATCGGCGGCGGACTCGCCTGGTACGGCCTCTACGACGTCGAGGCCGACAACAGCGTGCTCGGCACGGTCGAGTCCGACGGCTACGCGCTGCGATGGCGGGCGACGGTCGACTACGCCATCAACGCGATGGTGACCGTCGGCCTCGGGTACGAGGGCCACTACATCAGCATCGAGCAGGGCCAGAGCGCCATCGCCATCCTGCCGAGGAACGAGACGATGGCGCACACGTTCACGGCGGCGGTCCGGCTCCGGTTCTGAGTTCCGCCGGACAGGGGAGCTCGGCCGACGTTCTGAGGTGATGGAAAAGGCGCTACAGTAGGCGCCGTGGACACGCGCGTGCGCGAGGCGGACGGCAGCGTCAGCCGCTACGACGACGTGCCGGTGACCGGGGACACGGTGGCGCGCCTGCTCACCGAGCTGTTCTCAGAGCCTGTGAACCAATCGCCCGCGGACCGATGGGCCCGGGCTTGCGACGGTCTCACAGCGTAAGAGCATTTCGGTCACCGCCTGCAGTTTCTGGG
>Ga0194132_10011500_pt1 | contig 11372 bp, 9 predicted proteins | sample TA2KigOf80mmetaG_FD_148612 | JGI IMG/M metagenome (GOLD analysis project Ga0194132, IMG submission 148612) | Freshwater microbial communities from Lake Tanganyika, Tanzania - TA2015054 Kigoma Offshore 80m | ecosystem: Environmental > Aquatic > Freshwater > Lake | place: Tanzania: Lake Tanganyika... | reverse complement strand
CTTCGTCGCGCACCAACGCGTAGGCGCTGTCCGCGCCCTGCGATTCGAGCAGGCCATCGAATACCGCGTTGAGCAAATCAAGCGAGGGGTATTTTTCCAGAAAGCCGCGCAACAGCGTAACGCCTTCGGCGGCGCGGTTTTGTTGCTTGAACGCGCGGTAAATGCGCTCGGCCACCAGCGACAAATACTGGGGATTCTGGCTTTCGATGCGCTTCCAGGCGGCGACCGCCGCGTTCAGATCACCTTGCGACTGTGCCAGATCGCCCAACAAGACGTTGGCGCGCACGCACAAGCGATGATGTGCGAGCGCGCGCTCCAGGTGCGGCCGCGCCGCTTGCGGGCGCGTGTGCATGATTTCGCTGCTCGCCATTTCGCAGAAATAATTGGCGATGTCCTTTTGATGCGAATGCCCGGTGACGGTTTCGAGCTTGCCGGCGGTGTCCACCGCCTTTTGCCAATCTTTCTCTTGCTGGTAAATGTCGAGCAAAAATTTAAGCGCCGGCTCGGCGTAATCCGTGCCTTCCAACTGCCGGAACAGCTCCTCCGCGCGGTCGAGCAAGCCCGCCTTGAGATAATCCTGTGCCAGTTCATACAGCGCCAGCGTTTTTTGCGCCTTGGGCAAATCCGCGCGCGCCGCGAGATTCTGATGCATGCGAATCGCACGCTCGATCTCGCCGCGGCGGCGGAACAAATTGCCCAACGTGAAATGCAGTTCGATGGTTTGCGGGTCGACCTTGACCACTTCGATGAAAGCTTCGATCGCCTTGTCGGGCTGCTCGTTGACCAGAAAATTAAGCCCCTTGAAATAGGAGCTCGGCAGCACGCGCGACTCGGACAACAGGTGGCGGATATCAATACGCGCGGCAATCCAGCCAAGCACGAAGAACAGCGGAAGCGCCAGCAACCACCAGTATTCGATTTCCATGACGGCGCCTACCCTCGCCCACGCGACCAGCGCTTGACGCCGGCGCACACCCGCCGCCCGAAGGCCGTTGCGGCGCGTGCATGCCCGCCGCGCGGGGCAAACGAAAAAAACGCCGCACCCAGTAAAAAACGGCATGGTGTTAAGCCATGCCGTTTCAGCGCTCCAGGCGTGCAACCGGTTGGAACGGCGCTACTTCCTCGCATCAACGCGATCGCGCAATTCTTTGCCGGCCTTGAAATGCGGAACATGTTTCGCCGGAACTTGCACGGGGTCACCGGATTTGGGGTTGCGTCCAACGCGCGACGGCCGGTAATTAAGCCCAAAGCTCCCAAACCCGCGGATCTCGATCCGTTGCCCCTGTGCGAGGCTTTTCCCCATGGAATCGAGGATCATCTTTACCGCCAACTCGGCGTCCTTGGCCACCAATTGGGGAAAACGCGCCGCCAGTTTTGCGATCAACTCCGACTTGGTCATGATGCTCCCTTATTGTTGATTGTTCGCCGTATCCAGTTTGGCTTTGAGCAAGGCGCCGAGGTTGGTGGTGCCGGTGCTCGCCTGTTTGCCGTCCGCGGACATTTTCTGCATCGCAGCGGATTCCTCCGATACATCCTTGGCCTTGACCGAAAGGTTGATCGAACGGTTCTTGCGATCGATATTGATGATCATCGCCGTTACCGCGTCGCCTTCCTTAAGGTGGGTGCGAATGTCTTCAACCCGGTCGCGCGACAATTCGGACGCACGCAGATAACCCTCGACATCGCCCGCCAACTGGATCACCGCACCCTTGGCGTCGATGGATTTGACCGTGCCGTCGACGATGGAGTTTTTGTCGTTGGTAGACACGAAATTAGTGAACGGATCGCCATCCATTTGCTTGACGCCCAGCGAAATGCGCTCGCGCTCGACGTCGATCGCCAGCACCACCGCCTCGACTTCGTCGCCTTTTTTGTAGTTGCGCACGGCTTCTTCACCGGGCAGCGTCCACGACAAATCGGACAGATGCACCAAGCCGTCGATGGCGCCGGTGAGACCCACAAAAATACCAAAGTCGGTGATCGATTTGATCTGGCCTTTGACCTTTTCGCCCTTTTTGTGGTTCATCGAGAACTCTTCCCACGGGTTGGCCATGCACTGCTTCATGCCCAACGAAATACGCCGGCGCTCCTCGTCAATTTCCAGCACCATCACTTCGACTTCGTCGCCAAGCTGAACCACCTTGGACGGATGCATGTTCTTGTTGGTCCAATCCATTTCGGAGACGTGCACCAGGCCTTCAATGCCGGTTTCGATTTCGACGAACGCGCCGTAGTCGGTGAGATTGGACACCTTGCCGAACAAACGCGTGCCGGTCGGGTAACGCCGGCCCAAGCCCACCCACGGGTCTTCGCCCAGTTGCTTCATGCCGAGCGAAACGCGGTTTTTCTCTTGATCGAACTTAAGTACCTTGGCTTGAACTTCGTCACCCACCGTCAGCACTTCGCTGGGATGTTTGACGCGGCGCCACGCCAGATCGGTGATATGCAGCAAACCGTCGATGCCGCCCAGATCGACAAACGCGCCGTAGTCGGTGATGTTCTTGACGATACCCTTGACCACCGCGCCTTCTTGCAGATTGGCGAGGAGTTTTTCGCGCTCCGCACCTTGGGTCACTTCCAGTACCGCGCGCCGCGATACCACCACGTTGTTGCGCTTGCGGTCGAGCTTAATGACCTTGAAATCCATGGATTTGTTTTCGTACGGCGTGGTGTCCTTCACCGGACGGATGTCCACCAAGGAGCCCGGCAAAAACGCACGGATGCCGTTGACCATCACCGTCAAACCGCCTTTCACCTTGCCGTTCACCATGCCTTGCACGATACGGCTTTTGTCCAGCGCGTCTTCAAGATCCATCCACGACGCCAAGCGCTTGGCCTTGTCGCGCGAAAGCCGCGTTTCGCCAAAACCATTTTCTAGCGACTCGATGGCAACACTGATGAAATCGCCGATCTTGGCATCCAACACGCCATCGTCGGTCATGAATTCTTCGCGGGGGATATAACTTTCGGACTTAAGCCCGGCATTGACCACCACAAAGTTGTCGTCGATACGCACCACTTCGGCGGTGATCACTTCACCGATGCGCATTTCCTTGCGCGACAGGCTTTCTTCAAACAGCGCGGCAAAACTTTCAGCGCCGGCCACGTTAGCGGCACTGGTTACGGGTTGAGTTTTCATTAATTAACAATCACTTGGATTCCGATTGCGGCGTTCATTTTCATTGTAACGCAATCGCAATACGGGGTTAGTTGAAAAAACCACAGCCTTGGGAAGGCCGCGGTGCCGTGTGCTACGACTACGACTCCTGCAATCCTACAATCCGGCAACTGCACTGAATTGCCCACTTTGACATCGCTCGGGCTTTAGCGTTTGCCCGAAATCGCTGCAAAATGCTGTAACACTAGCGCCACAACCTCAAAAACCGGGAGATTTGTGCTATCCACTTCGATGGCGTCGGCGCACTTTTTAAGGGGCGCCACCGCGCGTTCGCTATCTCTTTGATCGCGCAGCGTTGTTTCCTCAAAAAGGTCGGCCATGTTAGCACTTAAACCCTTGGCAATCAACTGCTTATAGCGCCTTTCGGCGCGTGCCTCTGCACTCGCAGTGAGGTAGATTTTAAGCGCCGCATCAGGAAACACCACCGAGCCCATATCGCGCCCGTCCGCCACCAGCCCCGGCGCCTGGCGAAACGCTCGCTGCCGATCGAGCAAAGCGCGCCTTACTTGGGCGTGTGCGCTGACCTTGGAGGCGGCTGCACTGATCGGCTCCTCACGGATGGCATCGGACACCTCCACGGCCTCTAGCATGACCTTATATTCTTCAAATTTTATTTTAATATTCAATAAGATATTTAATATTTCTGATTCTGATTCGAGATTCACGCCAGCGCGCACCGCCGCCAGTCCGAGCACCCGGTACAACGCCCCGCTGTCCAGGTAGTGAAAGCCCAACGCTTGCGCGACCGCTTGCGCCACCGTGCCCTTGCCCGAGGCCGATGGACCATCAATTGCTATAACCGGAATTGCGCGCACAAAAAAATTCCATTAAATCAGATACTTACAAAATATTCTTAATTTTCGACTATTGCAGCCAAAACTTTAAAGTAATCTGGGAACGTTTTATCCACGCAGCGCGGGTCGTTGATGCGCACCGGCACGCCACCGAGCGCCGCCAGCGCAAAACACATGGCCATGCGGTGGTCATCGTAGGTGTCGATGACGGCGTGAGGCGTGAGGCGTGAGGCGTGAGGCGGGGTGATGCGCAAAAAATCCGCGCCCTCTTCCACGGTTGCGCCCAGTTTGCGCAACTCAGCGGCCATCGCCGCGATGCGGTCTGTTTCCTTCACGCGCCAACTGCCGATGTTGCGCAACGTCGTGGCGCCTTGAGCGAACAATGCGGCCACCGCCAACGTCATCGCCGCATCGGGGATCAAATTGCAATCGGCGTCCAGCGCTTTTAACTTGCCGCGGCGCGCGGCTTCGGCACTCGCCGTGGCCTCGATATGGTTATCGCCCAGCGTCACTTGCGCGCCCATGCGCTCCAAAAATTCCGCGAAGCGCACGTCACCCTGCACGCTGTTGCGCCCAACGCCTTGCACGCGCACGGGGCCGCCGCCTGTTAAACCACTAATTGCACCCGCCGCCAAAAAATACGAGGCCGAGGAGGCATCGCCTTCGACGTAAACCTCGCGCGGGCTTTGATAGCGCGCGTTTTCAGGAATGGTGAACGACGCCCAACCATCGCGTTGCACGTTCACGCCGAACTGTTTAAGCGTGTTCAACGTAATTTCGATATACGGCTTGGAAATCAGATCGCCTGCCACCTGGATCGTGGTTTTGCGCTTAAGCAGCGGCAGCGCCAATAACAAGCCCGTTAAAAACTGGCTTGATACATTGCCGCGTATGCTGATTGCCTGTGCACTCGTCAACGTTGCGGGATAGATGGCCAATGGTGGAAAACCCTTGTTGCCCAAATAGTCGATATGAGCGCCGAGTTGCGCAAGCGCATCGACCAAATCACCGATCGGCCGCTCGTGCATACGCGGCACGCCGGATAGTTTGTATTCGCCGCCACACAGCGCCAGCACGGCCGTCAGCGGGCGAAACGCCGTACCCGCGTTCCCCAAGAAAAGCTCGGCCTGTTTCACCGGGAACACACCGCCCGCGCCACGCACCTTAAGCACGCGCACGCCCGCTTCTTCGACGCCGACGCCCAGCGCGCGCAACGCGTTGATCATGTGCTGGGTATCATCGGACTCCAAGACATCGCGGATCACGGTTTCGCCCGCGGCGAGCCCCGCCAGCAACAGCGTGCGATTGGAAATACTTTTCGAGCCCGGCAAGGTCACTGTGCCACGCACGGCTTTAATCGGCGCGAGATCCAAATATTCTGAGCTGGCCATGCGCGATGCTACCGGCGTTGTGTCGGTCGTTGTGCCGGTCGTTGTACCGGTCGCTTTGCACCCACCAACCAACGTTCGCGCGCGTCGCGCGCGCCTTCAAACAACGCTTGCATCGCGGCCCCATCGCGCGCTGCGAGTGATTTACGTAAGTATTTAATTTCATTGATATATTTATCAATGGCCGCGAGCAGCTCAAGGCGGTTGGCGAGAAAAATATCGCGCCACATTTCGGGCGAGCTGCCGGCGATGCGCACGGTATCGCGCAGCCCGCCGGCGGAAAAGCCGAGCACACGCTTGGCGTCCTTGCGCCGGGCGAGCGTATGCATCAGCGCAAACGCCACCACATGCGGCAGATGGCTCACGTGCGCGAGGATTTCATCGTGCTCGCGCGGCTTAAGCCGCACCACGTTCGCGCCGCACGCAAGCCACGCCGCTCGCACCAACGCCAGCGCCTTCGCCTCGGTTTCGCGCTGCGGCACCAGGATCACCTTGCGGCCGCGATACAGTTCGGCAAACGCCGCCGCCGCGCCGGAATGTTCCGTGCCCGCCATCGGGTGCGCCGGCACGAAGCGAGTGAAATGCGCACCAAGATATTTGCGCGCGCAAGCAATCACGTCCTGCTTGGTGCTGCCGCCGTCGGTGACGATGGTCTTGGCGCCCAGATGCGGCGCGATCGCTTTCATCACCGCGGGCATTTGCCCCACTGGCGTGCCGATCAACACCAGATCGGCGTCGCGCACCGCTTGCGCCGCATCGTGCGAAATTTCGTCGATGACGCCAAGCTTTAGCGCCACGTTCAAGTTCTTGCGCGTGCGCCCCACGCCGACCACGTGTTTGACGACTCTGGCTTTTTGCAGCGCCAGCGCAAACGAACCGCCGATCAGCCCGACACCGATCACCACCAGCTTCTCGATGCGCAAACCGCTCATGAACCCGCCGTGGACCCAACAGCGGATTTAAGGCTCGCCAGAAACCGCGTGTTTTCCGCCGCCGTGCCGATGGTCACACGCAGCCATTGCGGCAAACCATAACCGGCGATCGGCCGCACGATCACGCCCGCTTTGAGCAGCGCGAGATTCACGGCTTGGGCGTCACCCACTTTGAAGGTGACGAAGTTGCCGTAGGAGGGAATGTAGTCGAGCCTAAGTTGTTTGAAACCCGCGGTCATTTGCGCCATGCCTGCCACATTCAACTCGTAACTCTTGCGCACGAACGCGTGATCGTCGAGCGCCGCCGCCGCCGCCGCCAGCGACATGCTGTTGACGTTAAACGGCTGGCGCACGCGATTCAATAAATCCGCGACGCCGCTGCTGCCCACTGCATACCCCACGCGCAAACCGGCGAGGCCATAGACCTTGGAAAACGTGCGCGTCAACAGCAGGTTCGGATATTTTTTAAGCCACGAAATACTATCCGCACGCAATTCCGGGCGCAGATATTCGTTGTAAGCCTCGTCCAGCACCACCAACACCTGCGCCGGCAGCGCGGCGATAAAACGCTCCATCGCGTCCGGCGCGATCCACGTGCCGGTCGGGTTGTTGGGGTTCGCCACGAACACGATGCGTGTGTCATCCTGCACCGCTTTCGCCATGGCATCGAGGTCATGCCCGAAATTTTTTGCCGGCACTTCGATGCCTTTGCAACCGATGGCCTGCACCACCAGCGGATACACCGCGAACGCATGCTGCGCGTACACCGCCGAATTCGCCGGCTGCAAAAACGCACGTGCGGCGAGCTCCAGCACGTCGTTGGAACCATTGCCGAGCACCAACTGATCCATGCCAACCTTGAGATGACGCGACAACGCCTGCTTTAACTCAAAACCGTTGCCGTCGGGATACAACGCCAGCCCATCGAGCACCGCGCGGATCGCCGCTTGCGCCTTGGGGCTGACACCCAGTGGGTTTTCGTTCGAGGCAAGCTTGATAATGTTCGCTTCCTGCAGCCCGAACTCGCGCGCCAGTTCCGAAATCGGTTTGCCCGGTTGATACGGCGCTATGGCGCGGATGTACGATGGCGCTACGTCACAAATATTCATGTCAGGCGCTCCAACCTAGCGCACGAAAGTGGCGGGATATGAACCCAAAATTTTGACAAACGTCGCCTTGCGCTCGATGGCGGCCAGCGCGCGCGCCACGTTTTTGTCTTGCACGTGGCCTTCGATATCGAGGTAAAACACGTAATCCCAGCGCCCGGTGCGCGCCGGACGCGATTCCAGCCGCGTCATGCTGACATCGTTTTGCTTAAGCGGCGTCAACAAATCCTGCATCGCGCCGGGCACGTTGCGCGCGGACAAAATCAACGACGTTTTGTCGCGGCCCGACGGCGCGACATCCTCGCGCGAGAGCACCAGAAAGCGCGTGATATTGCGCGATTCATCCTGCACGTTGCGCGCGAGCAGATTGAGCTTATAAATCTGCGCCGCGGTGCGGCTCGCCAGCGCTGCGGACTTCGCATCGCGCGAGGCGAGCACCGCGGCCTCGGCGTTACTCACCACCGCCACTTGCTCCACTCCTGGCAAGTGGCGCGCGAGCCAGCGCTGGCACTGCCCAAGGCTTTGCGCGTGCGAATAAACTTTTTTAACCGCTTTGAGATTTTTCGCCTTGCTCATCAAGCACTGCTGCACCGGCAGCATGATTTCACCGCAGACTGTCGCCGGCGTGGCGAGCAGCAAATCGAGCGTGCGGCCGATCGCGCCCTCGGTGGAGTTTTCAACCGGCACCACGCCGTAGCCGGTGGCTGCCGTTTCAACCAGCTTGAACACCTCGTCGATGGTGGCGCACGAGCGCGTCGTCACCGCGCCGCCAAAATGGCGTATCGCGGCTTCCTGGCTAAACGTGCCTTGCGGGCCCAGGTAACCCACCGTCATTTTGTCTTCGAGCGCGCGGCACGCCGACATGATCTCGACATAGATGCGCCGGATGCTCGACGCGGGCAGCGGCCCGGGGTTAATCGCCGATACCCGCCGCAACACCTGTGCTTCACGGTCGGCGCGGTAGATACCCTTGCCGTTTTTGATTTTGCCGACTTGCTGCGCGATTTTGGCGCGGGCGGAAAAAAGCTTTACCAACTGCGCGTCGAGGGCGTCGATTTTGCGGCGGATGGTGGTTAGCGAATCCATTAAAGCGTGAGGCGTGAGGTGTGAGGTGTGAGGCGCGACAGCCGAGCTATCCGACACTCACTGCACCCCTTGTTATAAAAACACAATAAAATCATATACTTATCAACATTCTTCCCGTCGGGATACGCCTCACGCTTCACCCCTCACGCCTCACGGTTTTTCCATCGGCAAATAGCGCACCGACAACACGCCCTTGATCGCCGCCAACTGCGCCACCAACGCCGGCGCGACGGGGCTATCCACATCCACCAGCGTATACGCCATCTCGCCGCGCGATTTATTCAGCATGTCGTGTATGTTCAAGCCCGCGCTCGCCATGGCGGTGGAAATCTGCCCCACCATGTTAGGCACGTTGGCGTTGACGATGCCCAAGCGATACAGCGACTCACGCTGCATCACCGCGTCGGGTAAATTGACTGCGTTGCGAATATTGCCGTGCTCGAGAAAATCACGCACTTGATCGGCCACCATGATGGCGCAGTTGTCCTCGGCCTCCTCGGTGGAGGCACCCAGATGCGGCGTGGCGATCACATTGGGCACGCCTTGCAGCACCTGCGCGGGGAAATCGCAGATGTAGCCGCGCAGGTGTTCGGTTTTGAGCGACTTGACCACCGCCTTGTCGTCGACGATGCCGTCGCGCGCGAAGTTAAGCAGTATCGCGCCTTTTTTCATCAACACCATGCGCTGTGCGCTGATCAAATTCTTGGTGGCTTCTAGCAGCGGCACATGCAGGGTCACGTAGTCGCTTAACTTCAACACCTCTTCGATACTGTTGGCTTTTTTCACCAGCGAAGGCAAGCCCCACGCGGCTTCCACCGTAATATGCGGGTCGTAGCCGATCACATTCATGCCCAGTTTGATGGCGGCATCGGCAACCAGGCTGCCGATTTTGCCCAAGCCGATTACGCCCAGCGTACGCCCCGGCAACTCGGTGCCGGAGAAGGCTTTTTTGCCGTCTTCGACGCGCTTGTGCAGGGTTTTGTCATCCCCCGACAAACCCGCGACAAACGTCAGCGCGGGCGCAATATTGCGCGAGGAAATCAGCAGCGCCGCGATCACCAGCTCTTTCACCGCATTGGCATTCGCCCCCGGCGCATTAAACACCGGCACCCCGCGCTCGCTCATTTTGGGCACGGGGATGTTGTTCACGCCCGCGCCGGCGCGGCCGATCGCCTTCACACTCGCCGCGATATCCATCTCGTGCATGTTGTGTGAGCGCACCAGAATCGCATCGGGCTCGCTCACTTTGGAACCGACGGTGTATTGGGGTTTGGGAAAACGATCGAGCCCGACTGGCGAAATCGCGTTAAGCGTCAGTATGTTTGGCACTGCGATCTATCCTTGTTTTTTTTCAAAATCGCGCATGTAGTCAACCAGCGCTTGCACGCCGGCCATCGGCATCGCGTTGTAGATCGAGGCGCGCATGCCGCCCACCGAACGGTGGCCTTTGAGTTCCACCAAGCCCGCCGCCTGCGCGCCTTTCAAAAACGCGTCGTCGAGCTTTTCGTTTTTTAAACGGAACGGTACATTCATGCGCGAACGGTCATTCTTGGCCACCGGCGATTGATAAAACTCCGACTGATCCAAATAATCGTAAACCAGCTTGGCCTTGGCGACGTTGGTTTTTTCCATCGCTGCGAGACCGCCCTGCTGTTTGAGCCACGCAAACACCAGCCCGGCGATGTACACCGCATACGTCGGCGGCGTGTTGATCATCGAATCGGCTTCGGCCTGGATTTTGTAGTTGAACACTTCGGGCGTGGTGGCCATCGCGCGGCCGAGCAAATCCTCGCGCACGATCACAATGGTCAACCCCGCGGGACCGACATTTTTTTGCGCGCCGGCGTAAATCAAACCGAACTTCGATACATCGAGCGGCCGCGACAGAATATGCGAGGACGCATCCGCCACCAGCGGCACATTGCCCACCTCGGGTATCCAGTTAAACTCCACCCCGCCAATGGTTTCGTTCGAGGTGTAGTGTACGTAAGCCGCATTGGGGTCGAGCTTCCACGCCGCTTGCGCAGGCGCGTAGCTGAAATTTTGGTCTTCGCTGCTCGCGGCGATATTCACCGCGCAGAATTTTTTGGCTTCGCTGATGGCTTTTTTCGACCACTGGCCGGTGTAAACGTAATCGGCGCTTTTTTTGTCCCCCAAAATATTCATCGGGATCAACGCAAACTGCGCCGCCGCGCCGCCTTGCAAAAACAGCACCTTGTAATTTTTCGGAATCGCCAGCAGCTCGCGCAAATCGGCTTCCGCGCGCGCGTGAATGCCGATAAACGCCTTGCCGCGGTGGCTCATTTCCATCACCGACATGCCACTGCCGCCCCACTCGAGCATTTCCTCGGCCGCCTGCGCGAGCACCGGTTCGGGCAGCACCGCCGGCCCCGCGCTGAAATTAAAGATTCTTGCCATAATTACGTAAGTATTTGATTTTAAACAATTTTTTAAATAAGGTTGCCTTGCGGATCATCGTCGTCATCGGTCTCGACGATTTTCTCCAAGCCCGCGAGTTTTTCATTGTCATCCAAATTGATCAGGCGCACACCCTGGGTCGAGCGGCCCTGCTCGCGCACTTCCGCCACGCGAGTGCGGATCAACACGCCACCGGTGGTGATCAGCATGATCTCGTCTTCCTTGCTCACCAATTGCGCGGCAAGCAACTTGCCGTTGCGGTCGCTGCATTGAATCGCGATCATGCCTTGCGTGCCGCGGCCGTGGCGCGTGTATTCGGCGACCGGCGTGCGCTTGCCGTAGCCGTTTTCTGTAGCGGTCAGCACACACAGTTTTTCATCACCTGCGGTCAACAGCGAAATCAACGCCTGCCCTTTTTGCAGCTTCATGCCGCGCACGCCGGCGGCATTGCGGCCCATGGCGCGCACTTC
>Ga0194132_10011499_pt1 | contig 11372 bp, 9 predicted proteins | sample TA2KigOf80mmetaG_FD_148612 | JGI IMG/M metagenome (GOLD analysis project Ga0194132, IMG submission 148612) | Freshwater microbial communities from Lake Tanganyika, Tanzania - TA2015054 Kigoma Offshore 80m | ecosystem: Environmental > Aquatic > Freshwater > Lake | place: Tanzania: Lake Tanganyika... | reverse complement strand
CACTGCCGCAGCAACCGCCGCCAAAACCGCTCCTTGCTACCCCGTCGCTGATTTGTTGTGGACATGGCCACCTCCTTTGCGGAGATTAGACCATGTCAGTCAAGAACGCGGTTGGCCGGACGGACACCTTCTGGAAGACAAGAATCTCAGCAGGATCACGGACGCGGAGATGAAGACGCTGATGCTCAACGCGTGCCAAAAGGTGGAAGAACTGCTCCGGCTGAAGGAAGCGAATCCCGACGAGTATTACACGTTCCTCGCGTCATACAACTGGCGATATTGCCGCCAATGGGAGCGATAGCGGGCGCAAGAAAAAGTCCCGCCACAAATTCCCCCGGCGTCGCCCAGTCACCGAAGGCCCTTCTGGCGGGACATCATCCTTGTATCAAATCCGTCCCCACTTGCAAGTGAAATCGCGGCTTTTGCCGGGTCGATGACCCGGCATCGACGCGCTTCGCGAAATGGCGCGACTGCCACGTTGCCCCCAAGACTTCACGGCGTGTAAATCGCCACTCCCGCTTTGGTGGCGGCGGCTCGCAGCGAGCCATCAAGCGTGGCCAGCGGCAAGCCTCGCCGAAGCGCCAGTTCGAGATAGGCGGCGTCGTAGGCAGATAGGTTGTGCGTACGGGCAAGGGCAAGAATGTCGCTGAAGGCGCGACTGCTGGTCTGCTCATCGACGGTGATCGGGAGGGAGCCGAGAAACGCAGTCCAGCTCGCGGTGTCTGTCTGGTCGCATCGGTCGCGCCGTTCCCCTACCAGGAGGACATTGGTCACTTCCAGGTGCCAGAGGCTCGGAACCATGGCTTCGATGTCGGGGAATTTCTTGGCGATTGCGTCGGCATAGGCATCGACCTCGTCGGCAAAACACCACGCCAGCGCTACTGAGCCATCGAGAACGAACGCCTCGCGCTTTTTCTTCGACGATTTCTTCTTCTTGGCCATGAACGTCCATTGACGAAAGGGAATCTAAAAGCGGCGGCCCTCGGCGATCATTTCACGAACGGTGAGCTTGCCGAGGGTGCGCTTGCGGCGATCCCGGTAGGCAAGCATCTCCTGAACCACGTGACGCACGTCCTGGGTGAGTTGCTGAGGAGGCTGCGTCAACAGGGCGACGGCGACGCCGCGCTTCGTGATGAGGATATTCTCCCCTTTGGCGACGCGCCCGAGCAGTTCGGGGAGATGTGTCTTGGCCTCGTATGTGCCGATGGCGGTCATAGGGTCTCCGGGGAAGGAAATGGTCTACTGACAAGACCAGATTAGCACAGTTGGGACATCTCTGGCAACTGTTGAAAATGCCCCCCACAACGAGTGAGTGCGACCAGGGGATGGCCTCCCGCATAGGGGTGCATCCCGCAAGGTCCGTAGAGAAGTGTCACAAAGGAGGTGATCCACCGACGAAGTGAACCCTGTCATGTCCAGGAGTCCCTACCCGGACAGGCAAAGGAGTAATCTGATGTCTGAAGCTCTGGGGACAATGTTCCGTTGACTGCGAGCCTCAATGCGGTCGCGGGCTAGGGAAGGATTGGAAGGTCGAACCGCGTGAAGAGTCGCTTAAAGCCTCGTGATGTGGAAACGGCAAAAGAGGCTGACATGCCGTAACCAAAAGGTACGTGGGGTGGTCTGTTCCCGATGCTCAGGAACAGCGACATGCATGATCCCCACCGGGGCACAGGCTCCGACCGTCCAATTCGCGTCTTCTCTATCGACAACTGGGTAAGCCCTTTGTGCCCCGCCGACGCGTAATTGCCGAGGCGGTATCCTAACCGCAAGGGAGGGGGACGGTGCAGAGGGTGTGAGAGTTCGGAGGAAGCGAATGCCGGCCGGTAATCGGTCGGATAGGGCCGCGACGAGCGGAGATACCCGACCCGAAAGGGTGCAGACTTCCGAATGGTTTTGGCGATGAACAAACTTTCGCAACGTCCGTATTCTCGGAGAAGTTAGACGGTGAAAACTTTCACTGAACGGACCGAGGAACAGCCGCACTCGTCGTGGGCCGACATCGATTGGCACGCGGTGGAGACGAATGTACGACGTTTGCAAGAGCGAATTCATCGAGCGACCGAAAAGGGCGAATGGCGAAAGGTGAAGAACCTTCAAAAGCTGCTCGTCCGAGCCACGTCTAATAAGCTCCTGGCCATCCGGCGTGTCACGCAGGAGAACCAGGGCAAACATACAGCGGGAGTTGACGGAGTGGTATGCGACACTCCCGAAGCCCGACTGGAACTGTTTCGAGAAGGTCTGAGCCTCAAGGGGTATAAGCCGAGTCCGGTGCGTCGGGTTTACATACCGAAGAGCAGAGGCAAGCTTCGGCCTCTGGGGATACCAACCGTGAAGGATCGGGTAATGCAGGCGCTGGTCAAGGCGGCACTCGAACCGGAGTGGGAAGCTCGTTTTGAGGCCAACTCTTACGGCTTCCGCCCTGGGCGCTGTACGATGGACGCGGTTGAAGCCATCCACACGACAGTGAACAAGGAAGGTTCCAGCCAGTGGGTGCTCGACGCCGACATCAGCGGTTGTTTCGACAACATCGAGCAAGAGCCGCTTTTGAGCAGGCTGCCGGTCTTTACCGCCACGATTCGACGGTGGCTGAAAGCCGGAGTGATCGAACTCGGTCACTTTTCGGAAACGGTCGCCGGGACGCCGCAGGGCGGGATCATCTCTCCCCTGTTGGCAAACGTGGCCCTGGACGGCATGGAACGGCTTTTCAGTTCGGAGCGTCCGAACGGCAGTTTCATCTCGCCAGCGCTACGCAAAGGTCTCGACAAGGGAATCAGTTTGATTCGCTATGCCGACGATTTCGTGGTCACAGCTCCTTCCCGCGAGATACTGGAAACCTACGTGCGGCCCCGCCTCGAAGTCTTTCTTCGGGAACGCGGTCTCGCGTTGAACGAAGCGAAAACCCGGATTGTGCATCTCACGGAAGGGTTCAACTTTGTCGGCTTCCAGATCAGACGCTTCAAGAATCGCACGCTGACGATGCCCCAGAAGGAAAAGGTCCTCGCACATCTCCGAGCGATCAAAGACTATCTGGCTAACCATCAGCAGGCGACCACAGGACAAGTGATTCGGGACCTTGGTCCGCTCATCCGCGGCTGGGCCTCGTATTACCGACACTGTGCGGCCAAAAGGACGTTTGCGAAGGTGCAATACGGCATTTGGCAGATGCTTTGGAAGTGGGCGACACGTCGTCACCCCAAGAAAGGACTCCGCTGGGTGAAAAAGCGCTACTTCCGGGATGACGGCCACTGGACATTTCATGACGGCCATGTGGAACTCGTCAGACCCGACGCGACACCGATCACACGCTTCGTGAAGGTCCGAGGACGTTCAAGTCTTTACGACCCCACGCTCCGTCTTTACTGGCGGGGGCGTATGAAACGGCAAGTGGCTCGAAGCACATATTCGAAACAGCGGCTTGCGCTTCTCAATGGCCAAGCCTCTCGTTGTCCTTGGTGTGGCCGTTATTTCGAGCCAGGGGAATCTCAAGTCGTTGTGAAGTCAAGCGGCTCTAGTGACAGCAAGGGCTGCCTTCTTCACCCCTGGTGCAACGACCAATACCAACGATATTTGGCTCGTCGGTCCCCAAAGCTTGAGCCGGATGAAGGGAAACTTTCAAGTCCGGTTCTGAAGGGGCCGGAGGACCAACGAGGTCCTCCGGCTACCTAATGGGGCAAATCTGAGAGCGGACCAACAGGTGTCTAGAAGGGTACGTTTCCTGCCTCGGCCTCGCCGTTGGTGACGACGCTGTCGAGGTCCTCCGGCTCGGCGGCTTCGCCGGGCAACGGAGTATTCACGCAGAACTCATGGGCGGCCTGAAGGGCCAAGAGGATCGCAGGGACATCCACAGGACGATAGGAACCCGCATCCTCCAACTCACCGGTCTTCTTGGACAGGAAGCGGCGCGGAGCCAGCACGATGGATCGTGCATAGCGAGTTCCCTGAGCCGTCTCAAACTGATTGAGAAAGACGGCAACTCCGGATCCGCCCGCGAAGGGTCCCCATTTGCGTTCGGGGTGCCGCTTTTCTCTCTTCGGGCGTTTCTCTTTCTCCTTGGTGGTCGCCATGGGCGGCCTCCTTTCAGTGGTGTGTAAAGACCGCTCTCAGACGGTCCTTGCCGGAAGGCAAGTGGCAGAGTCTAGCCGAAAATCGCTAGGCCGCAAGAGGCGGTAGTGACGCACATCGAGCGGTTACAGGGACGGCAGCAATCCTCGGGTAGCTCGCCAAATTCTGGCTTGCCACACTCCGGGGCCGTGGCAGGGTCACTGCCTGAGCCACGCTCAGATGCGGGGTGAACCCGTCGGGGAAGCGAAAGATCATCGCACCCGGGACAGACGCTTTCCAGCGAGGTTTTTTGAATTTAATGCTGGACAACGCCAGTCTAACGCCCGAAAATGTAGGGAATTCGACCGAGGCCAAACGGCATTTTTTTTGGAGTGGGCCCGTGAACTCTACCCCCCCTCAAGGTTTGTCGGGTAAGCCTGCTCTTGATATCAAGCAGATCAAGGAGATTACATCCCGCTCGGCAATCGTGAAGGAGTTTTTCCTTCCGCTGGAATCTTGCCGGTGGGACGGCGAACGGTTGACTCGCGGGCCGGGTAATCCAGCGTCTGCGGAAGTAGGAATCAGCGGACTTCGGCTTCAGGAACCCGATCCCACAAACCGCGAAGTCAGCCGCGAAAAAGCGGTCCAGAGCGATCTGACAGGCTTGGTTCAGTCCGTGGTCGAAATTCGCAAGCACCCCGACCTGGCGGGTGCGGTCCTGTCTGATGAAATCATCATCGGCAAGAACCCACAGGGGGGGGGGAAACGGGCTCGCTTTGGGTTATTCTGCCCCGCGGACGGTCGATTCAAGTCTGAGCAACCGGGCGCGGCGGAATGCCACAGGCAAATCCTCCAGGGCATCGGTCAGGCGGGCTTGCAGCCCGAAAACGCTCAACCATTCGATTCGGCCACGGGGTTTGCAGGCCTACATGCCTGGGTCAACCAGGTTCGACTGGTGCGGAAGAAATTGACTGTTTCGCCTTATTGGCTTCTTGCACTGGCTCCCCTGGCATTGCTCGCTATTCTGCCATTCATGTGCTCCGGAGGACGCGACCAGGTTCCGCGGCCCCCGTCCACACCCGTGTCAAAGACCACTTTTGTCGGCATCGAACTTGAGCCGCAGAGTTTCATCATCGTTCTCGACATCAGTGGCAGCATGGGGAAATACTTCGGCACTGTAAAGTCCGAGGCCCAAAGAGCCTTGAACGACCTCTTGCGAATCCAGGGGAGCAAGACCTACGTAGACATGATTGTGTACAATGACCAGTCGCAAAGTGCTCTGGGAGGCTTGCAAGAGTTGACTGCGCCGGTAGCAGTCAAGATCACGGATTTCATCGGCCAATTGCGTGAGGGGGGTGGCACTGTTCTGGAAGAGGCGATCAAGCTTGCCGGCGCGGAGGCCATCCAGCACGGCAAGAAAACAACCCTGCTCGTCCTCACCGATGGAGAAGATGCGACGATTCCCAGGATGATAAACAACAGTCAATCGGTTCGAGATCGCTTTGGCGGCGTTCCGTTCATCATCCACACTACCCATCCTCGCCTGTTCAACAACTTTGCGAATCCTGGACCCGGCGACAATTTTGAAAGAGGTATGGAGCGGTTTTCCCAACTCTTTGGCGGTCGATTCGGCCCGAGCCCAGTGAAAACTCCCGCGAAACCACAACCCTGAATTCGGAAAAGGCCATGATCGATCCCGCCCTCATTGAAAAACTGGAGTCCATTCGCACCCGATTCCTGCAGGCCCTGGAAGGGCTGGATGGCGCCGCAAGCTTTCAAAAGCTCTATCAGACCTTTGCCGACGTCAAACGACAGTTGGATCGCGTCATCGACGTCGCACGTTCTCCACGTGTCGAGAACCCTTGCGTTCCGGAATTCACGGTGGCTTTTGTCGGATCAAGCGGCCACGGCAAGACGTCCATTCTGGCCGAGATTTTTCCCGACCTGAACCGCCCGGACTGGAACTGGCTTCAAACCAACGTGACGGACACCACTTCTCAGGCACTGGTCATTCGCGAGGGCAAATGGATTGATCCGCGCGAGGAGCAAGTCCGCATCCATTCCTGGGACGTCGCGCAGATCACCCGCCTCGTGCATGCCGCTCGTGCCGACAATGACCGGCAAAACATCAAGGTGCGCTCGTTACCCGATTACGTCGAGGTCGAAGGCGACGAGGCCAAATTCGACAAGGAAGCCGTCAAGCATTTCAAGTTCGGCAAGAAGATCAAGCTCCGCCCATTTCCACGGCCGCTGATCTTGAGCCCGGAAGAAGCAGCCGATCCCAAGAAGCGACTCACCCTGACCACCAAGGAGGAGTCCTCGTTAGTTCCGACCGGCCCGGTGCTGCAGATTGACGGCCAGGAATTCGACGCCTTGCAACTGCGGGCGGTCATCAAGTCAATCGAGCTGCGCGACTCCTTTCACCGTATCCGGACCCTTTTGCAGATGGGGCAAAATGACCCCATTGCGCTGGTCTTCGTGGACACCCCCGGGCTGAACACTAGCGGCAGCATCAAGGACGAGATCTTGCGGAATACTCTGGCCAAGAAAAACCAGCAGATCGTTGTCGAATTGCTCCGCCATGACGAGCTGGATTTGATCGTTCACCTGGTGCTGTGCGGCAAGACATCAGCGTTTCATGAATTGTGGGGGCCGGTGCGGGAGCAGTGCGATGAGGACGAGTTGGCCGACATCGGCGACCGGTTGGTGCTCGTAATCAACGGCATGAATATCTATCTGACCAACAGCGACCTCAAGCGCAGCTGGCAAAACCCGGAGGTGGCCGCCATGGTGGGCGACCATTTCGCCATCACGCTTGAGGACAACATCCTGAAAAAAATGAGCACCCACGGGACTTTTCGGCCTGCCCGCATTTGCTTCGTGGAAAGCTTGCAAAACGTCTGTTCGGCATTCGGTTCCTACGAGGAGTTTTACGCCAAGAATCGCAGCGCCATGGAAAGCTGGGCCCGGCCGGGAGGCGTCGGCTACAAGACCCTCGAAGAAAAAGGGCTGGTAGATGCTTTTCGCCAGAACATTGCGGCTATCTGCGACCCCCAAGATCGTGGGCAAGGGTTTATGCTCCGGCAGATTGTCGCCTTGATCAAGGAGAGCGGTCCGCAGCTCATCCTCAGGAAATACCTCAACAAGAACAAGCTACAGCGTTCGGTTCGAAACCTGCGCGAGCTGGTCTCGTCCTACTACGATCCCACGGGAAAGCTCAACACCAGGACCATCCAGGAAGCAGTCAAGGCGTGTTTGTCCTTTCTCGACGGCACGCAACCTCGGGCCATCGAGTGGTTTGCCGAGGAAATGGTCGATCCCATGGTCGCGCAGTTTGTACCGGTGCCGTGTGCTGCCGGCACCGATGGGAAATGGGTCTTTGAAGCATTCAAAAAACTGTGCCAGCACCTGTATAAGACCATCGTTAACCGCAGCCGCCCGCCCAAAGACACCGAGGACATTTTTCGTAAGTTTTTCAACGACATGGGCAAGGGGTGGATGCGGCATTGGGGATACCTGGATGCCGAACTTCCATTCCCGACCGCTGAGCAACCCAACGCAGGTTACCTGGTCCGTCATTGCTTGAAGTTTCATGCTCGCGAGATGCTGTACCAGTTGTGGCGGCGAAACCCAGCGGGCGACCAGGCAGCCAGCATTTTCCAGGACGCGGATGATCACGCCCGCATGGGGAAAGTCATGAAATCGTTGGAGGAGGCGGAAAAACTGGGGGAGACCCTGTGCCGCCAATATGGAGTGCCCATTCCATGAGTGCCGCAACCATCACCGCTGCCGCCCCACAGTTCATAACGGTGCCCTTGACGGGCGTGCAAATTTGCCGCCGGGTCCCCCTAACCGTGCCGCGCGACATTGCGGATTCCGTTTGGGCGGCTGCCAAGCAACTGGCCGCCAATCCGGGAAAAAACCCGTGCCTGCCCCTGATCGGCACGTTCATCCCTTGCGACCAGAAGGTCGAGAACACGGGTTGGATCGCCTGCACTGCTCATGAGCCCGTTTTCTTTCGGCTCCTCAGAATCGGCACCGAGTGGTTCATCGACTTGGTCATCGACAGCCAGAATGGCGCCGGCAAATTGCCCCAAAACAGGATCGATTGCGTTATCGAGACGGGCTTCACTTTTTTCAAGAAGCAGCATCATCTGGCCAGTTTTTTCGTCGAGGCCAACCGCCAGCCGAAGAATTTCGTCGGCTCCTTGATCATGGACTTCGGGAACACGGGAACCTCAGCAATTTTTTCCCCGGATGGGGCTCGTCCGTTTCAGGTCCGGCCGATCTTCTTTCATAACCCATTCGACATCTCCGAGGGAGATGAAGAGAAGAGGCCCCGCAAGGAAAAGTCCGTGTTGAAATCGACGACGTTTCTCCTTCGGGTTCCCGAAGCGGATCTGGCGGACCCGTGGATCGTCCTGGGCAAGAGTGCGGAGGCATTGATCGCCAAGCTCGATCCGTCGATCACCTCACTTTACGCCCCCAAAAAGTATGTCCGGCACTGGCCCCAGCACCTCAAGGCCCAGGAGCCCACAACAACCTTTCGCGGCTATCTGGGGCAAAGAATGGGGCTTTTCCCCGCATTGTATTTTGTCGAGCAGGCCTTGCATCACATGCTGGAACTGGCACTGTCCAGCTTGACCAACCCCCACTTTTCCTCAAGGCACCCGGAATTTTACCCGCAATTCCGAGAGATCCTGCTCACTTTTCCATTGACCTGGCGGGAGGTGGACAAGTCGCTTTTCCAGGAAATGGTCTTGCGAGCGGCCAGCAAGCAGCTAGTGCTGGACGACAAGGTGCGCGAGCGCTTCAAAGTGGAACTGGTCTGCAGTGAACCGGTGGCGGTTGCCGCGTACGCGCTCTGGGAGATTCTCTTCCAGTTTTATCACCTCGGGCCGCCCGGACGGAACCTCCAGGGACCCAGCCTGGCCAGCAGCCTGTTCGGAAATTGGGAGGGCGACCCGAAACTTCGCCTTCTCATGTTGGATATTGGCGGTGGGTCTACCGACATCGCCCTGGTCGAGGCTTCGTGGGCAGTGCAAGAAGAAGAAAATGTCGACCGAGCCGTCAATGTCACGTTTCGCGTCCTGGAGTCGTTGCGATTCAATCGCGCCGGCGATCGGGTTTCCCACATCATGGCGACGGCAATCTGGGAATACCTGAGGGAAAAATACAAGATTGTTGAGGCCCTGGATTTTCGGGTGCCGGCCGCCAATCCGGCCTTCATTCTCCAGCGTAAGCGAGAGATCGTTTCCGAAATCACCGAGTTGGTGGAAAAAATGAAGGTTCACCTTAGCCAAGGAAAAGGCCCGTGGACCTTGAATTCTCAGGTTCCGGACGAGCAAATGCTGAATTCTTCCTTGAAAGCCGTCATCGGCGAGCCAATCGCGGTGGACCTGGGCATGGAAGTCTCCCTCGAAGTGCTGCAGCAGTGGGTGGAGGCAGATCGACAGTCCATGCAAACAGGGGGCGAGCCGGGGTTCATGGATATCTTTTTCTATCTCAAGGACCTGGCCGCCAGTCTGGCAGAAAAGAAACAAACTCCGCACCTGGTCATCCTCAGCGGCCGCAGCTCGCGTTTTCCTTTCATCCGGGATTTTTGCATGCGCTATCTGGACCTCCCCTACCATCGCATCCGCACCCTAGGCGAGCTGGTGCCGGACGAATTGAAAGGCCAGGACCATGAAAATATGGACAAGCTCGCCGTGGTCTACGGCGCACACCGCTTCCGCCACGGCAACCCAGTGAATTTTCGTTTTGTTGCCGCCAGCGAACAGGAGCAGTTCCAGCGCTTCGTCGGCACGTTGCAGGAGAGCCCGAGCGGACTGCGGCTCAACAGGATCCTCGTGAAGCCCAAAGACTCCCTGCCCCGAACCTGTAAACTGAAAATCCCCGGCGGCTCTTCGGTCCGCATCGGCAACGCCTTCCGCAAAGATGCCGCTGCCGAGACGCTTGCCACCATTGCCAACGAATCGGCTGAGGAACGCGAGGTCGAGATCGACCTTCTGGGCGATTACCATGTTGGGATGAAGAAATCGCCGCAAACAGAAAATGTTCACCTCGTCGAGTGGGTGCCCGGCGGCAGCAGCGAGATCGTCGATAACTTCAACGACACCGGACGCATTGATTGTGAGCCGGATGGCTTTCTCAGGAAAATCGTCCTCGAAAATCGCGCCGAATGGATGAAGGTATCCCAATGGCCAAGCTGAAAAACCTGCACCTGCTCTGGATCATCGCGGCCCTGAGCGGATTGACTTTCCTCGCATGCTTCTTTTATCTAATTTCGGAAAAGGGCAACGCCCGGGACATCTCGCGCCTGGACGGAGATTTCCAGCAAACCATGAAGAGCATATCGGTTTCGCGTCAGGAAGCCTCCACCAAACTCGATGAGGTTCAGAAGGGCCTCGATTCGATCCGCAGCCAACTTGGTACCATCCGAGTCGAGCTGGGCGCCGTCAAAACCGGACTGGCCAAGACTCAAAAATCGCTGGAAGCTGACCTGGGCTCTTTGAAGAAGCTTCCTGAAGTGCCTGGGCCGGAACTCAAGGGCTTGGGAATGATGCTGCAAGCGCTACAAGAAAGGATTCTCGCCCTCGAAAAGAAGCTCGACAAGAAATGAAGTCGTCCACATGATTTGGGTGCTGCTTTTTTCTGGATTGAATGTCGCCGCTTGCGTGGCCTACCATCTTCGGGCGCGCCGCTTCGTGGCGGAAGCTCGACAGGCTTTGGCAGGCGCGGACCAGCCCTTGGCGGGTGCTGCATTGGCCATGCTCAAAGTGGTAGTCAAGAGTGGCTTGCCTCCCTCCGGGACGGGTGGCGGGCTTCGCGCCTTGCCCGTGGTCTTTCGCGAGGCCCAGGATTCATACACGACGTTGTATGAACTGCTCGAAAGAATCGCGCGCACCTCGAAAGACGACAAACCCCAGGAGTTGCTGGAACTCGCGAAATTGATTTATCAGTTGCAATATAGCCTGGAACTTCCAGTTTCCACGTGCGATCCCTTTCTCGAAGCAATGCAAGATCGACTTGGCACGGCTGCCGGGGGCATTGGCATTGGTCGCATCGCCCGGATCGCACCGGGTGATCCTGTGGATCCGAAGACCTGCATGCCGCTTAATTTCGGCACACACGTGGCAGCCCCCTTCGGAGTCGTCGTCTACGACAGAGGAGGGAAAATTCTGCAAAAGGCGAAGGTCCTGTGCCGGTGACCTCGCAATGGAGCGCGACATGATACGCTTTCAATGCCCGACTTGCCGGTGCGTCCTCGTGTATTGCTAAGGGTTCCTGGGAATCGGCTTGTGTGAGTCTTTGGGCGGTGCGGATAGACT
>Ga0194132_10011498_pt1 | contig 11372 bp, 11 predicted proteins | sample TA2KigOf80mmetaG_FD_148612 | JGI IMG/M metagenome (GOLD analysis project Ga0194132, IMG submission 148612) | Freshwater microbial communities from Lake Tanganyika, Tanzania - TA2015054 Kigoma Offshore 80m | ecosystem: Environmental > Aquatic > Freshwater > Lake | place: Tanzania: Lake... | reverse complement strand
TGCGCGGCATTACCCTGAACAAGACAGCCATGCGGACGGTCGAAGCGCGACTGGAGCGTCATCCCAAGTTGCCCAAGTGGGACATCTTCATCCGCCCCGCTACTCCTGACTGATATAGGGGGATTTTCTTTTCCAGAATTCGCCTAAGACGAACAAATTTGGGACTAGCGGCTAGGGACTTGGGGCTTGTAGGGAAGAGGGAACTAGCCCCTAGCCCCCAACCCCTAGTCCCAAGTTTTCAGATCCCCTTCGCCGCCACCATCACCTCATCACGAAACTTCCTCAGTTGCGCGACAAACTCGTCGATTTGCGGGTTAGCAACTGGAGCCAGCAAACTCGATGCACCCTTCTGGCGGTACGCACGGATGGCCTCCAGCGAAAAATACGCTTTGTTTGCAGGGAACACACAGGTTGTAATAGAAGCGAAATCTCTGCCGTGTTCAGCGCACAGTGCTTTCAGTTCTGTTGACTTCGCCGCGAATTGTTCTGGCGAGACAAACGCCGGAAACCAGCCATCGCCTTGTTGCACCACACGTTTGAGTGCAGCACGGGTCTCACCACCGAACCAGATTGGTGGATGCGGCTTCTGCACCGGCTTTGGAGCGAAACCAATTTCTGTATCGTGGCCCCGTAATCCAGCAATACGCGGTCGCGTGTCGGTCCACAGCGATTTCATCGTCTGCAGATACGCACGTGAAACCTTAGCACGATCAGCAAACGGAACGCCGAGCAACTCGGTCTCCTCGGCAAACCAACCCACACCAACGCCAAAGATAAAGCGACCCTTACTGACTTGATCCAGTGTCGCAATCGCTTTCGCCGTCAGAATCGGCGGGCGATAGGAAATCACCGCCACGCTGGTCCCGAGTTTGATCGTCTTAGTGTGGGCTGCTAATGACGCCAGCAATACAAACGGATCGTAGAAATGATCGTCTGGAGTGAATGACGGGCGCCCATCAGCCGAGTATGGATACTTCGAGTCATGTTGAGTCGGGATCACAACATGATCGTTAATCCACACCGAGTGATAGCCTAGCTCCTCTGCGGCTTTGGCAGCGGTGACATAATCCTCAACCGAAGCTCGACGACCCAATCCTAAGAGATGAATGCCGAAATCCATGAGAAGAGGCCTTTCTGCTTATTTTTGCCCACTGTTCAGGCAAGGAACGTTGGGCCTGGCGTATAAACATTTGGGGCTGGGGGCTAGAGACTTGGGGCTTGTGGGGAAGGGAAAACAAGTCCCTAGCCCCCAGCCCCTAGTCCCATTTTTACGTTTTACGCATTACGCCTCACGTCCTCACCCCGCCTTCCGTCGCCGATACTTCTCCACCATGTATGCGCCCGCCGCAATGGTCCCGCCATCAACCGGCAACACGACACCTGTAATGAAGCTCGAATCTGGAGACGCGAGAAACAAGGCAGCATGGGCGATTTCATCAACCGTACCAAGACGGGCAATCGGCATGTGTTGCCCGCGTTCGCGTAACGCATCTGGTGGCCAGGTGCGCAGCAGTTCAGTATCGATCGGACCAGGGGCAATCGCATTGACGGTGATACCGTAGTCAGCCAGATCGAGCGCTGCCGCGTGCGTCAAACCAATGATGCCAGCTTTGGCCGCTCCGTACGGTGCAAGGTCAATCGGACCGATCAATCCAGCAATCGAGGCTATGTTAATGATGCGCCCATAATTGCGCTTGGCCATTTCCTGGGCTGCGGCTTGCGCGCAATAGAACGACCCATTGAGGTGGATATTGATGTGCCGTTCCCAGTTCTCTTTGGTGACTTTAAGAAAGTGCTGCGCTTTACCAATGCCAGCGTTGTTTACCAGCACATCGAGTTTGCCAAGCGCGGCTGCCGCCTCATGAACAGCAGCTTGCGCTTGTTCACAGTCGCTGACATCAACCGTTTTAACGAATGTCCTTCGTCCCAGCGCTTTGATTTCTTCGCCAGTTGACTGCGCCCATTCCGCATTCAAATCAAATATGGCAACGTCTGCCCCCTCACGAGCAAAACGCAGGGCAATGGCCTTGCCAATTCCGCGGCCTGCGCCGGTGATAAGGGCAACGTGATTTTGGAGTTGCATGAGAGTTCCTTTCTAAAGCGTAAAACGTAATGCGTAACCACCCCACCGCCCCGTCTTGTTACGTTCTACATATTTACGCTTTACGTGCTTACACCGTCTTCCCCGCCATAAACCCACCATCAATGGGAAATGTCGCGCCGGTAATGAAATCTGCTTCAGGTGAAGCAAGAAAAAGAATCAGGTTGGCAATTTCCTCGGGTTGCGCCCAGCGACCTGCGGGATGGGCTTTCTTCAAGGTATCCATCACAGACGGTTTCTCAAAGTATGAAGCCGTCATCGATGTCTGCACAACTCCGGGCGCAACCGCATTCACTTGAATGTTCTTATCAGCCAGTTCCAGGGCCATCTCTTTGGTCAGACCCACCACGGCATGTTTCGAAGACACATACGCAGCGCGATTAGGGACGCCAGTCAACCCAGCAACTGAAGCGAGATTGATGATCTTCCCGCCCTTCCCCTGCTTCACCAGATGTTGGGCAACCACCTGACTACTGAGAAACGTACCACTCAGGTTCGTGCCGATCACGCGCTGCCATTCAGCAAACGGTAAATCCAGGAAGGGAATGATCTCACGTACGCCTGCGCTGTTGACCAGAATATGAACTGCTCCCAGACTTGTCACAGCTTGAGAGACCATCGCTTGTGTCGACGCGGGATCGGTCACGTCAACCTTTATCGCAACAGCTTTTCTTCCGCTGCTTTGCACCTCAGCGGCAACTTTTTCGGCATTGCCAGCATCAAAATCGGCAACAGCAACATCGGCACCTTCTCGTGCAAATGCCAGACACGTTGCACGACCAATGCCACTGCCGCCGCCGGTAACGAGGACGTATTTGTTTGTGAATTTCATTGTACCACCCTCCTTTTCCCCCACGGTTCAGATCGTGGGTTATATTCTATCGTCCATTGAGGACTCTGTAGTTTTTTGGTTTCCTCCCTAACGCCTAAAGCCTGAAGCCTGAAGCCTATAGCCTCGCGCTTGCCTACTTCCTGAAAGCCGGCATCACCTCTTTCGCAAACATCTCAAACGCCGCCGTACCCTTCTTTGGATCGAGTCCAGGAAGTTGGGTCAGCATAATGAAATGCGTGCACTGGAACTCTTTCTGGAACTGTTCCAACTTGCGGGCCACTTGATCTGGCGTACCGACCATTGACGCACGGCCAAAGGCGGAGTCGCGTATCTCGCTGTGATGTTTGAAGGTCCAGACATCTTTATCGCCTGGAGCGTCATTGGCTTCAGCAAGGATGTGTCCATAGAACTCCATCATACTGTGCAGATGCGGTGCGACATTCTCCCAAGCTTCGTCTTCAGTCTTCGCAGTGTAGACCAAGCGGAGCTGGGCGATGTTGAAGTCTTTGGGATTGCGTCCGTTCTTCTTGAGTTCGTCGATATACCATGGTGCGGGGTCAGGACCGAGGGTCGCCATCAAATGACAGCCTTGCTTAGCGACACGTCGCGTCGCTTTCTCAGCGCGGGCACCAATCCACATGGGCATGGGACTCTGCACTGGTCGCGGCGAGAGCGTCATATTTTTCACTTGGTTGAATTTGCCATCGAACGTCACCTTCTCCTCGGTCCACAGTTGCTGAATGAGCTTCACTCCCTCGTGCATGCGCGCTGACCGCTCCTCGCGTTTCATACAGAAAGCGTCAAACTCCATGTACGAATAGCCCTGGCCAACGCCGAGGTCGAACCGACCATTAGAAATGACGTCAACGCAGATGGAGTCCTCAGCAGTCCTCACCGCGTTATTGAATGGGAGCAGCAGAATAAACGTGCCTATGCGAATGCGACTGGTTCGCGCAGCCACAGCAGCAGCCGTCGGCAGAACCGAGGGATTATAACCATCTTCCGTAAAGTGATGTTCAGTAAGCCACGCATTATCGTAACCCAGCTCCTCGCAGCGGACGATCTGATCGAGAATGTCCTTGTACAATGCCGGAAATGGCCGTTGCCATTGTTTTGGATTACGAAAATCTTCCATAAAGCCGAATTTCATGTACGTTTCTCCCTTAGTAGAGGAATCTCCGACGGCCTTGATCTTTGTGCACGCTTCTTTCAAAAGTAAAGTGGGTCGAAACTTGGGAGGAAAAAGGAGAAGCACTATGCGTACGGTTCTACGATTTTCACAACTCGTGATTGCTCCTTCTCTCTTCGCAGGGCAAACCAGCTTTGCCGCCACCATCAAGGAACCAGCGCCTCTTGTTGATACGACCGTGAATCAGGATCGGGGTCAAATTCCTGCAGATCGTCCCCTCTTGCAAGTTGCACAGGCGGCGTCTGACCGAAATGATTTTAACCAAAAGGTGATTACAGAATTCCGTGCGAACCAAGGAAAGGTTGGCGGTCAGTTTGCTAACAGACCGTTGCTGTTGTTGACGACAACTGGCGCGAAGAGTGGCAAGACATATACACCTCCACTTGCGTTCACAAAAGATGGCGATCGTTTCGTCGTTATCGCCTCGTTCGGCGGAGCCCCCAAGAATCCCTCTTGGTATCACAACTTAGTCGCTCACTCTGAGGTAACAGTCGAAGTCGGCAACGAACGCTTTAAGGCCAAAGCTACAGTGCCGACAGGCGAAGAACGCCAGCGTCTGTACGATCGTCAGGCCGAACAAATGCCAGCGTTTGCCGAGTATGCGAAAAAGACCAAGCGGCAGATTCCTGTCATCGTGCTCACGCGGATCAAGTAAGCGCTGGGGGAAAGGCCTCTCAGCCTCTTCTACTACTCCATTTGGGACTAGGAGCTTGGGGCTAGGGACTTGTGAGGAAGGAGAACCAATCCCCAGCCCCTAACCCCCAGCCCCTAGTACGTATCCGGCGGTAACTTACTGTGATCCCAACTGGTGGTTTTCACCGGTGTGATTTTGAGAATCGCCCGTTTCTTGGCACGTTCTTGCACCACAGCACTGGCTGGAGTCGGAGTGCCGCCTTCCTGAAATGCACGAATCTCCCGCATAATTTTGAATACTTCATCAGGCTCGTCGATGACCTCACACCGTCCACGAATCATGACGCCTTTCAGTTCGTTGTATGCCGTACCGGTTTCAACCATCACTGCGACTTGCGGGTTACGGCGGGCGTTCACCACTTTCTGTGCTTTTTTGAAGGACGTCATATACACGCAGCCATCTTTGATCATATAGGCCATCGCGACCGCATGCGGGAATCCATCTTTATCGATGGTACACAACATCATTGTACGCGCTTTTTCGCTGAGAAACTTATTGCTCTCTTCCGGCGTCATTTTGATTTGGCTTTGGCGGTTCATTCTCTTTCATCTCCTGGTCTCACATTCTGGATTGCTTTGAAGTAGGCTTTTAACAAGCTATCTCTCTTTTAAGAATTCGGACGGGCATCTCCGTGGAGTTTTTCCTGTACCCATAGATTCAACAAGGTCTCTGGAGACACCCCTCTCCGTTCAGCCAGTGCTCGTACCTCTGCCGACAACGTGGTATCCAACGCGTAGTAGGTGACTTCAGAGCGGATATCGACTTCAAAATCTACGGGTTTCGTTTGCTCCCAGTATTCAGTCAGGTCGTGGGTGTCCCAGAATTCACCCATTTCTGCATACGACTGGCCTTTAGAAATTGAACTTTTATTTTTTCCCATAAGTCCTCTTTTCCGCTGGTGTCATTTCGCGGGCTGATAAGATTAACGCACGTTGATTCGTCTTGTAAACAAAAAACACATTCAAGTAACGGCCTGCCTCTGTTCGTCCTTGGGCCACATACACGTTTTCCCCGCGGCGATGCCCTTTCTCAACAAAGCGATACTTGGGCTTCCGCCGAAAGACCTCTCTCACTTCTTGCTGTTGGACGTTATGCTTCCAGTCCAGCTTATCGACGATTTCGGCGAGCCAGATCAGACCACCAATCTTCACTTGAGTCCCTTTCGCTCTTTCTCAAACCGACGCTCTGTATTTCCCACAAATTCTCTTCATTCATGCCAACTCTTCAATTAACACCTTTGCCTCTTGCAAATCTTTTGTGTCGAATCCTTCGGTGAACCAGTTGTAGACTTCAGATAATATCCGGTGAGCTTCGGCTTTTTTTCCCTGTCGCTGCCACAATCGTGCGAGGCTAACTGTTGCCCGCAGTTCGAGGGATTTGGCGTGTTGTTTGCGAGAAATTTCAATCGCCTTCAGAAAACACGCCTCAGCTTCAGCTTGGGGATCAGGAGTCAGGGACCGAAGGCTGGTGTCTTCAGACTTGTCTTGACTTGTCATAATTTGATCGAGACTAGGCTTGGACTTTTGTAGTGTCAGTTCCCCTTTGAGCCGGTGAAGTTCAGCTTCGTAGAAACGTTCTTCATTCTTCTCTGCCAGCACCAGTGCCTCGTCAATTACCTTCAATCCTTCACCTGTCTGGCCGTTTCGCTCGTATCCCAAAGCCAACGCACCGAGAAAAATGGCACCCACAGCTGTTCCCCCGTGGCACCGAAAGCAGCCAATCCCTCTTGGAGCCGTGTAATGCCCGCTTCTCTCTGCTCTCGGGCTCCGGTTTGCGCCGCATGTTCAACAAGCGCCCACCCTTGCAGATTAGATGAGTACACAGACCATTCTGCAAACCCGTGTTCCTCAGTAAGTATTGATGATGCTTCCGCGTGAGCATAAGCCTCTTTCCCTTCACGACGGAACAGGCGTACAAAGGCAGCGTAACCCAGTGTCGCTGCCAAACTAAAAGGGTGAGAAAAGATCTGAGCTGAGGAAAGCACGATCTGAACAAGAGTCAACGCTTGGTCTGGATAACCACGACACCAGAGATTTGCTGTAGCAAAACCTGGAACCCAAGAGCCCGGATCCTGTCCCAAGTGATAGGCCAGACCGCCATGCTGTTCAACCTTATACAAAGCCAGAGCTTGGTCAAAATGTTTTTGTGCGGGAATCAACTCTCCAAGCCACAGTAACGTTCCCCCCACAATCCCGTGGGCGATAAGAGATAAAGTTAAATTATTCTGGCGATGGGCGACAGCAAGGAGCTGTTCTCCCAGGGTAAGAGAGGTTTTGAGGTTTCCTTGCACGGCGTTAAATGCCCATTGCCCAAACAGAACTTGTGCAACCTGTAACGGTTCTCCTATCTGTAGACACAATCTCTGCGCCTGAGTATAAATTTGCTCCGCTTCGGTAGTACCGTACCCTTTCATGGCAATCAGCGATGTACCAAGACCGAGGAGAGTGGCAAGCTCTTGTCGATCTCGCTCAGGTGTCTCCGGCAGCACCTTAAGCGACTCTAAGGCCGAAGTTAAATGTGTTATTGCTTCTGTATTTGCCGACCGCTGTACCGCTTGTTCCCCAGCCAGTTGGAGATAATCGACGGCTTTCTGCGTGTTGCCACTCCGACTGTAGTGATAGGCTAACTCATTGTAATGATCGGCAAGCCGAGTGCGGTACACTTCCTCAATCGCTTGCCCCGTACGTTCGTGCAGCACTTTGCGCCGTTCGATAAGTAAAGAGTTGTATGCCACTTCCTGCGTCAGTGCATGCTTGAAGATGTACTCCACTTCGGGAAATGCAGGCTGTTCGTAGACAAATTCACTGGTCTGTAACCGCGATAAGAGCCGCTGCAGATGCTCTTCCCGTTCTGTGACCACTTTGTGCAGAAGACTGGAAGAGAATTCGCGTCCGATCACTGCCAGTGTTTGCAGTAATGCTTTCTCTTGCGCCGGTAAGCGATCCATGCGGGCGGAGAGAACTCCTTGGACCGTGGTTGGAATGTGTATCGTAGGGGCGGGTTTCACACCCATCCCGATAGTTTGTGTCAACAGACCTTGCTCGCGTAATTCCTGCACGATCTCTTCCATGAAGAACGGGTTGCCTTCGGTTTTGTCGAGGATGAAGCGTTTGAGGGATGGTAACGCATCGGTCACTACCCTCACCCTGTCCCTCTCCCTGGCAGGGAGAGGGGACCCAAAATCGCTGAGAAGTGCCTCTAGCATCTCTTCCGCTTGCTCTTTACCTAATGGGTCAAGGCGCAACTGCGAGAAGTAAGTTTTGCCACTCCATTGCTGTTGATATTCGGGGCGATAATTGACGAGGAGTAGGATGCGCGCGGTGGCGATGCTCTCACTGAGCAGTTGCAGAAAGGCTTGTGTCTCCGCATCGAGCCAATGCAAATCCTCAAAGATGATCATTAACGGCTGATTAAGGCTCTCGCGCAAAAGCAAACGTTTGATCGCTTCCAAGATGCGCTTGCGACGAATCTGCGGGTCCATCTGCTGCAGCGACGACGTTGCTTCAGCAATGCCCAATAAGAAGAACAAATACGGAACTGTGTCCTCTAAACTGCGATCCAGTGTCAGCACTCTGCCGGTGATCTTCTCGCGGCGACGTCGCTCATCGTCTTGGTTGATGAGTTGAAAATAGTTCTTCAATAAATCGATCAGCGGCAAATACGGGTAAGCTTTACCATGTGAGACAGAGAAGGTTTCCAATACGAGACAGCCACGTTGCGACAACAGCTTGAATTCATAGAACAACCGCGACTTACCAACCCCTGGCTCACCCATGACTGCGGCGATTTGTCCATGTCCAGCTTTGGAATGTGCCATTGCTTGTTGAAGCAAATCCATCTCATGGTGGCGGCCTATAAACCGTGCGAGTCCACGCCGTACCGAGAGTTGCAGTTTAGTACGTAACGGCCCAACGCCTGAGACTTCATAGATATGCAATGGCTCAGCGAAACCTTTGATCTGCGCCTCACCCAGCGCTTTGAACTCAAAATAGCCCTCAGTGAGTTTGTAGGTCTGCTCGCTGACCAGAATCGAACCAGGCGTCGCGAGGCTTTCCATCCGAGAAGCAAGGTGCGTCGATTGGCCAACAGGGACGTAATCGGTATGGAGATCATCTTTGCGGATCGAACGCAAAACAACTTCTCCGGTGTTTACCCCGACTCGTAGTTGCAGATTGATCCCCTTCTCCTTGCGTAAGCGCTCAGCCTGTCTCCGATTCTCTTCTTGCATGAGCAACGCCGCATAGAGAGCACGCTGTGGATGATCTTCATGCGCAATCGGCGCGCCAAACAAGGCAAAGACACCATCGCCGAGAGATTGGGCGACATAGCCTTCATAACGATGGACCGCATCCATCATGAGTTGCAACGTCGGATCGAGAATGGCTCGCGCTTCTTCAGGATCGAGATCGGCAATCAGATCAGTCGAGCCTTTGATATCGGCAAACAGCGCAGTAATACTTTTCCGCTCCCCTTCTGCCACTCCACGTGCTTCCATCGCTTCCCGCTCGGCCCGGATACGTTCAGCGAGATGAGGGGGTGTCCAGTGTCCAGGGTCTAAAGGCCGTCCAGCGTCTACAGCTCTTGCGACTCTGGACTCCGGCCCTTGGACTTTGGACTGTCGCGTAAGCGGCGTCGCGCACTCATTACAAAATTTCGCCCCAGGTGGGTTGTCGGTCCCACACGATGGACATTGTAACGGCAGCGGAGTGGCGCATTCGTTGCAAAATTTTGCACCTGGTGGATTGTCAGTTGCACACGTTGCGCACCGCATTATTACCCTTTTCTTTTGCTCGATCTCAGTAGTCAGTTAGCAGAGGAATTGCAGGATGGCCAGGGTGAATGGTAAGAAACGAGAGGCGCGAACCGTAAAACGTATTAGGTGAAACGTGTTACGTGTTACGTGGATTCGTATACGCAGTTCACGTAATCGCTCACGCAACACGCAATACGCAACACGCAATACGTACCACGTAACAGGAGGTTTCCATGAATTTTCAGTTTACCGAAGAACAAGAAGAGATTCGCAAACAGGTGCGCTCGCTGTGTTCACGCTTTCCCGATGAATACTGGCGCGAGCGGGATGACAGCGGTGAATTTGCCTGGGATTTCTATCAGGCAGTTGCTGATGCCGGGTATCTCGGCATTACCATCCCACAAGAATATGGCGGCAGCGGACTTGGCATCACTGAAGCGGCGCTGGTCATGCAAACCATCGCTGAGTGTGGCGGTGGCACCCAAGCGTGTTCTTCGGTCCATCTTGGCATCTTCGGTTTGGAGCCTCTGATTAAATACGGCACTGCCGCAGCAAAAGAGAAATACCTCGCCAAAGTCCTTAAAGGCGATATTCACGTCTCGTTTGCTGTCACCGAACCCGATGCTGGCACCAACACCACGCAAATAACCACCTTCGCCACGCGTCAGGGTGATGGCTATATGATCAGTGGCCGCAAGGTGTTCATCACCAAAGCGCAAGAATCGAAAAAAATGTTGTTGCTCGCTCGCACGACCCCCTACGATCAGGTGCAAAAGAAAACGGCAGGCATTAGTCTTTTCTTCGCGGACATCGATCCCAAAGCGGTCGAGGTACGCGAACTGCACAAATGTGGACGCAAGTCGGTCGATACCAATATGTTGTTCATCGACAATTTGTATGTCCCCAAAGAAGACCTGATCGGCGAAGAAGGCAAAGGCTTCTCATACATTATTGATGGTATCAACCCGGAACGTATCTTGATCGCTGCAGAATGCGTCGGCATGGGCAAACGTGCAGTCGAGAAAGCCGTGCAATACGCCAAAGAGCGCGTGGTCTTTGGTCGTCCAATTGGTATGAACCAAGGGATTCAGTTCCCACTGGCTGATTCCTGCGCCAAACTTGAGACAGCAGAACTGATGGTCTACAAAGCTGCCTGGCTCTATGACCAGCACAAGCAGTGTGGAAAAGAATCCAATATCGCCAAGTACATGTCCGCCGAAGCCGCCTGCGAAGCTGCGGACCGTGCCATGCAAGCCCACGGTGGCTACGGCTATATCAAGGACTACGATGTCGAGCGCTACTGGCGTGAAGCGCGTTTGTTCCGCATCGCGCCGATCTCACAAGAGATGATCCTCAACTATGTTGGCGAGCATGTGTTGGGGCTGCCGAAGTCGTACTAGTACTCTGGCAACTAAGTTAAGAGGTATTCTTGATTTTCTGGATGCGGAACTCTTTCGGCTCCCCTCGGCGTTAAGCGTACCAGACGTAAGAAGGAAAGGGTGCCGAAAATATCAAAAAATTAAATAGACAGAGTACTAGTACCGTGTCTCATAATTTCGTGAGCAGTTGTAGGGCGTGCGAAGCGCGCCAACTGACTAGCGCGTGGTACGCGTCCTACGATTTCACCGCTAATGGACTTGCGAAACACGGTACTAAATAGAAACTCACTCGATGGAAAGTGCTAGGCGGCGAGGGGAAGCGCATACACCTGACGTTCCACCGGGAAGGACCGGCGTTTTTGCAGCCAAGCAAAGACTAAATTGACTAATTCCTCTATACTCTGACAGCGATGACAGCGGGTAA
>Ga0194132_10011492_pt1 | contig 11378 bp, 9 predicted proteins | sample TA2KigOf80mmetaG_FD_148612 | JGI IMG/M metagenome (GOLD analysis project Ga0194132, IMG submission 148612) | Freshwater microbial communities from Lake Tanganyika, Tanzania - TA2015054 Kigoma Offshore 80m | ecosystem: Environmental > Aquatic > Freshwater > Lake | place: Tanzania: Lake Tanganyika... | reverse complement strand
CGAAGTGGAAGTAAGCGAGGAAAAGCCTGCCGAAAGCGAATAACGCCAAGTCAGGGTGGAAACCCAATCTGTTACCATGGCAGAAGGGGTAGTAACGGCATGCGCCACAGTTGTCGTGTGAGCGGGCCGAGATTTTTGTTTTCTCTCCAAATATGAGTAAGATCCGAATCAACGAACTGGCACGGGAGCTCGAGGTCAAGCCAAGCTTGGTCATCGACGCACTCAACGACCTGGGCGTTACCGATAAAAAAACGCACTCCAGTTCCATCGATGACGATGTTGCTCTAGAGATTCGCCGCCGGCTGAGCAAGAAGGGCGGCGCGGCCGCCCCGCCACCACCCCCAGCGGAGGCATCGACGCGTCCGAATGACTCGACCGCCGAACCGGAAGTGAACGCTCCGCCGCCTTCGCGCGAGACGACAAAACCCATCGCTCCCCCGGTGGCGGCCGCTGCACCAGCCGCGGCGGAGCCTGTTCCGCCGCCTGAACCGCCCGCCGATGCGCCGAAAGCGATGGCTCCCTTGCGGCCACCGTTGGCAACGGGCAAACCGATTTTGCCGCCGATCGCCTCCGGGACATCAACGCCACCCCCCGCGGCGAAGCCAGCCGAGACGAAGCCGCCATCGCTGCCAGTCCGTCCAACGCTGGCGCCGACGATGCCGCCGAAGCCGGGCCAGATTCTGTCCGGGCCTCGCCAACCGCTCGTAACGCCCGGTGCAACGCGGCCTCCGGTGACGACAGCCCCGGAAAAGCCCGCCGAACCGGCCACTCCCGCGCAGCCCGCGCTTCCGGCTAAGCCCGCGGCGCCGCCCGCGGTTTTTGTCGGACAGCCCGCTACTCCACCCGCGGCCCCGGGTGCACCGCAGCCTCCGCCCCCACGACCCGCCGGGAACCGCCCGCTGGCAGGTCCAGGCCAGCAACTCCGTCCGTCCGGCCCCGGTGCTCCCGCGCCTCGTCCGCCGCAGGCATCCAATCGCCCTCTTTTCGGCCAGCCCTCCGCGCGGCCGGTTGTACCGCCGCGTCCGGACATGGTCGACCGGCTGAAGAGCCTGCAAAGTCCGATGCCCGGCGGGGCGCGGCCCGGTCCCGCCGCGCCCCGCCCCGGCGCACCCTCGCCCGGCCGCCCGCCGTTCCCCGGCAATCAGGGCGCCCGCCCCGGTCAGCCCCGTCAAGGAAGTCCCGGCGGTGGTGGATTCCGCCCCGGCGGACCTGGCGGTCCCGGCGGTCCTGGCCGCGGCCGTCCGATGCATCCGACCTCTGGTGGCGCCGGGCTGCTTCAGCCCGCGCCGATGCCGATCCCGGTCGACGCCAATCGCCGCATCGACAATCGCAAGCGTCAGCAGGGCCGCGTTCGCGAGGCCGAAGAGGGTAAACTCCGTCCCGTTTTCAGCCGCAAGGAAAATACCGATCACTTGCTTGCTCAAGGCAAGGAAATCACGGTTTCCGAAGGCATCACGGTCAAGGAACTGGCCGAAAAACTGGGCATCAAAACGACCCAGGTCATCAAGAAGCTGGTAGACCGCAAGATCTTCGCGACCATCAATCAGACGCTCGACGTGAAAATGGCCGAGGACATCGCTAAGGACTTCGGCGCGGCAGCCTCGCAGGTCAGCTACGAAGAAGAGCAAACCTGGGAGGTCGAACTCGCCGAGGATCCGGCCGATTTGGTGCCTCGCGCGCCTGTCGTCACGATCATGGGCCACGTCGATCACGGCAAAACGTCGCTGCTCGACGCCATCCGCACCGCGCGCGTCGCCGAACGCGAAGCCGGCGGTATCACGCAGCACATCGGCGCGTATCACGTCGAAATTCACGGCAAGAAAATCGTGTTCATCGACACGCCCGGTCACGAAGCGTTCACCCGCATGCGCGCCCGCGGCGCCAAAGTGACCGACATTGTCATTCTCGTTGTCGCGGCCGACGACGGCGTTATGCCGCAGACGATCGAAGCGATCGACCACGCCAAGGCCGCCGGGGTGCCGATCATCGTCGCGATCAATAAGATCGACCGCCCTGACGCGCAGATCGACCGCATCAAGCAGCAACTCTCCGATCGCGGTTTGCTTGCCGAAGACTGGGGAGGCGACACCGTGATGGTGCCGGTCTCGGCCAAGGCGAAACAGAATCTCGATCTGCTGCTCGAGATGATCATTCTCACCGCCGACATGAAGAGCCTCAAAGCGAACCCGACTCGCCCCGCGATCGGCAACGTCCTTGAAGCGCACCTCGACAAAGGCCGCGGCCCGGTGGCGACCGTTCTTGTTCGCAACGGTACGTTGCGGGTCGGCGACTTCGTGCTTTGCGGCTCGATTCTCGGCAAGGTCCGCGCGATGTTCGACGATCGCGGCGCGCAGATCCGCGAGGCGGGTCCGGCGACTCCAGTCGAAGTGCTCGGTCTGGAAACGCTGCCCGAAATCGGCGACAGCTTGCAGGCCATCACCGATACCGCCAAGGCCAAACAGATCGTCATGTTCCGCGAGGCCCGCGCTCGCGACGTGCAGATGGCCAAGACCAAACGCACGAGTTTGGAAGCGCTGCACGCCCATATGAAAGAGGGCGAAACGCAGGATCTCAACCTCATCATCAAGGCCGACGTCGGTGGTTCAGCCGAAGTGTTATCCGATACCCTGCAGAAGATGTCGAACGACCAGGTCCGCGTACGCGTGATGCTCACCGGCGTGGGCGCGATCACCGAGTCCGACGTCAACTTGGCCGCGACTTCCGACGCGATCATCATCGGTTTCAACGTCCGCCCGGACCGCAATGCGCAGGCCACCGCCGAGCGCGAGGGCATCGACATTCGGCTGCACTCGATTATCTACGAGGTAACCGATGAAATCCGCAAGGCGATGCTCGGCCTGCTCGCTCCGGTGTTCAAGGAAACATCCAAGGGCCGCGTCGAAGTGCGCGAGATCTTCCGCATTTCGAAGGTCGGTACCGTCGCCGGCTGCTATGTCACCGAGGGCGCGATTCCGCGTTCGGCGGAAGTCCGTCTGTTGCGCGATGGAGCCCTGGTCTACACCGGCAAGATCAGCGCCTTGAAGCGCTTCAAGGACGATGTCAGCGAAGTGAAGCAGGGCTTCGAGTGCGGTATCTCGATCGCCGGCTACAACGATATTAAGCAGGGCGACGTCATCGAAGCGTTCATCACCGAGCAGGTCAAACAAGACCTGAACTGACGGGACACCGATGCCAGCGATCGGTGTCTTGCAAATCGAAATTCACATCCCGCACGCGCGGTCGATCAAGGACCGCCGTAACATCGTGCGCAGCTTCAAGTCGAGGATGCGAACGAAGCATAACGTGGCGGTGGCGGAGGTGGACGATCAGATGCTCATGAATCGCGCGTCGATTTGCGTGGTGACAGTTTCGAGCTCCAAGGACTTCGCCGAGAAGGTGCTCGAAGCCGTCGAGCGCGACGCCGAAGCACTGCTGGGCGACATGTTCGAATCGGCTGTCGTCGATTTTGTGTGAGCCGCGCCGACCTCCTCAGTTCTTCGCGATTTCCGCAAGCATGATGCTGGTAACGGCCTCCATGTATGGCCTGCCACGGGTAAGTAGATTTTCCCGAGTCATATAATTCAACTCAATATCCGGGATCACGCCGACATTCTCAATGAACGGCGCGGCGGGCAAGTCGGGCGCCTTGACCGGCTGGGCGCGAACAACCAGACTGTTCGTCACGAATCCTACACCTTCGGAGTAAGTGCCAACGGTCCATCCGGACACCGACCCGCCGGCTCCCGCCGTGCGCATGCCGACAATCGGTCCTCGACGCGCATCCTGCATCATCCCCGGGAAAATGTCCCCAAACGAAATGGATAGCTCGTCGACCAAGACGATTAGAGGCTTGTCGTAAGCGGCCACACTGCCGTCCGCGTTCCGCGCCGGCTGTTCATACAACGACGGGATCGGGTAGGAATTCGTGACGAGGGCCGGGCACGCCGGAAGCACTCCCGTCATGGAACGATTCTCCTTCGCCGATTCCAACAACTCGTTCAGCCGCGCCTCAAATACAGCAATCACCCATTGATCGGCCCGTTGCACCTGCGCGGCACGCAATGCATTCGTGAAGCTCGAAATCAAACTCAGGGTTGGGCGCAGATGTTCGCCGAAGGTGTAGAACTCGCGGCCGACAAGTCTCTGCATATAGTCGATACCCACGCATCCGCCGCCCGTGTTACGTGTGATGTCCAGAATTAGCCCGTCGGTGTTGGCCTTGAAGAATGCGACTTCTCCCTCCAGTTCGCGGACCGCCGCCAGCGAGTTGGCCGGACCAAAATGCGGGATTCGAATCAGGCCGATTCGCTTGCCCGACGCCGTGAATGTCCCCGAAAAGAAATTGTCCGCCGCCGCCGTAGCTCGCCGCGTCACAAATCCGGCCGGCGGCGTGTAGTAGGGATTGCGCGCACCCCATCCCAGAATGAATTCCCTGGTCTTGCTTTCCCCATTTTCGTCAATATGCACGCGGTCGCGCATTGCCGCCAACTCTGGTCCGTCAAATGACCAATTGCGCATCTGATTCAACAGTTCCATATAATCCGGCGTCCCCGTCGCGGCCTTCTTTTGCGCCGCGAACGATGGACTTGGGATAGGTGGAACGTTGCGGATCGGTGTGCCGGACTTCAGCCACGTGAGTTGATACGTTTCCACTTGGCCGCTCTCGGCCCGCCTAATCGCAACCGCGGTTTCGTCGGGCAAATCGACCGCTCTCGGGTACACGCTCTGGGCGCGAAAGCCGAGGCCATCCGCCACAACCCGCCGCGCCCCGCCCAAGGTACCGTAACCCCGCTGACGCAACAACTCTTCGAGGATCGTTTCCACCGGCCGGCCATCAATGGAAACCACTTCATCTCCGACCTGGAACGGAAACTGATTCAAAGGGTAGCGAACGCGGTTGACCGACTCAACCAGGACCTTTCCTTCGTAGAGATCGGTGAATATACCCAGATCCGCCGAGAAACTCGACTGCATGGCGAAACGCGAATGCCCATCTCGCAGACTCGCCACAAACTCGGCGCAGATTTCGAAATAATCAAGATCGTTCTTGGCCGCGCGAACTCGGTCCATCCACGGCTTGAGCTCAAAAATATTGACACCGAGCGCCTGGATCTTCCAGTTCGCCGGGCCATAGCGCTTGGCATACAATCCGGCCAGTGCTTGAAATTCGTGGACTCGCTGATCCACAGTCATCTGGGCGGCAAGCGGAACCGCCAGCGCCGCGATCGCCAACAGCCGCATCATGTATCGCATTGTTGCTGTCTCCTAAGGTTTGAGTTTGGGTATAGCAGGACTCGCTCAGGGATTATAGCTCAAGCGATTGAGCGTAAAGTTACGGCCGCACGGCTACTTCAACCCCGCCATCATTTCGCGCCGTAGCACTTCTTTGACGCAGGTCTGGTATTTCGAGTGCATCCCACACAGCCACGAAAGCACGCCGGCGTCGACCCGGCTGCTGATCTGCTTACTGATCAGCCGCTAGAATCTGCTGGCTTCGCCCGATACCAGCGGATAGTCCAGAGGCGGGTTGCCGGAGAGGCCGACATCTTCGTCAATTATTTTCACAGAGCTGCCTCATAGAGAGCCCTGTCGCGCCGTATCGCACGAAGTCGAATCTCTTACGTGGTCGATCCGGGGTTTCGTCCCATCCGCAGGTAAAAACATGTCGATACATTGCTGTATCACACAGCCCCGTCGAGCGCCTGTTCAAAGTCCGCCAGCAAATCCCGCCAATCCTCGATACCCACCGACACGCGCACCAGACCGTCGACGACTCCAGACACCTGCAACTCTTCCGCGCTGACCGCCGAATGCGTCGTCGAGCGCGGATGACAGACCAGCGTCTCCACGCCTCCTAGCGACACCGCGTTGCGGCCTACTTTCAGCCGGCGCAGAAACTCGAACGCGGCCTTCTTGCCTCCATACAGATCGAGGCTAAAAAGGCCGCCCGGATAGTCGCACTGCGCCAGCCGGATGCGGATCTGTTCGGGGTCTTCAAAAAGCGTTGGGTAATAGACTTTTCGCACGGCCGGGTGGCTGACCAGCTTCTCGGCGATGCGCTGCGCGTTCTTTGATTGGCGGTTCATGCGCAGCCGGACCGTCGGCAGGCGCGAGTCGAGAATCCAGCATTCGTCGGGCGCCAGGATATTGCCGAACAGGCCGCGGCGCGCGCGGATCGGCCGCATCACTTCCGGGTCGCGCGTGATGGCGACGCCAGCCAGAATGTCGGAAAAACCGCCGAGATATTTCGTCGCGCTGTAAAGCGCCACATCTGCGCCAAGCGCGAGCGGGTGCTGAAACGCGGGGCCGAGAAACGTGTTGTCGACCATGACGAGTGGCCGCCGCGCGCACTTGTCGGCGGCGGCGACCGCGCGCGCGATGTCGGTCATTGTCAGCGTCGGATTGGCGGGCGTCTCGACAAGCACTACCCGGCAATTCGGCGTGTCGACGATAGCGCGGTCGATGGCGTCCGAATCACCGCCCGGTACTGGCACGCCAGTAATTCCCCATCCCGAAAGAAAACCCTGGATCAGCGACTGCGTTCCACCGTAGAGCGGCACCGTGTAGACGACGGCGTCACCCGGTTTCATGTGCGCCATCAGTGCCGTCATGATCGCCGCCATGCCGGAGTTAAAAACCGCCGCGGCTACTGCTGCCTTTTCAAGCGGCAGGACTTGCGCCTCGACAATCTCGGCATTGGGATGATTGAATCGCGAGTAGATGAGGTCGGCGGTTTCGCCTTCGCCCAGCTTCTCGCGCCCGCCGAGAATTGCGAATGCACGCTCGGCCGCCTCGGGCGTGGGGAAGACGTAGGTGCTCGAACGAAAGACCGCCGGCCGCGCCGAACCGACCGAAAGAGCGGGGTCGAATCCGGCGGTCAGCACGGCGGTCGAGGGATGCGGTTTGCGATCGGAGTGGCTCATCAACTCCAAGCTTAGCCGGATTCGGTTATGCGGCAACGAGCGTGCGGCGGCGCACGAGATATAGACCGGCACCGGCGACCATCAGCCATGCCGCAGGCTCGGGCGTTGGCGTTGCGTCGCCGCTGACGAGATCATAGTGCGTTTGCAGACTCCCGTTGATCGCACCGCCCAGCCACACAATCAGATTCTGGCCAAGATATGGCGCGGAGGTCGGTGTCGTGAAGCTCAGCGACCGCGCATCAAACAAGCCATCGCCGGGTGATGCCAGATTCGTCACTTGCGCCAGCAGCGTCGCCGAACCCAGATTGGGACCCGCGTACAACCTCATCGTGCTGCCGGCGAACGGCACGAACAAGCGGTCTCCGACCATTACGTTGATCGTGTTTGCCATGTCGGGTTGGGCCAGATCGCTCAGCACCTGATGCACACCAACGGTCGAATTTACGTAGAGCGTCCGCATGCCGTCCGGCGGTCCGAATGTGAAATCAAAGCCGCTGTCGACGTAGGTGCCGCAAGACCCACAAGTCCCCTGCCACGCCGTTCCAAACTGCCCGCCTCCAAGTTCAAAACTCGGATTCACAATATTCAGTGGAGCCGCGTGCAGTCCAATACCCACCACGGCCAATAAAAGTAATCGCATGTGTGAATCTCTCCTTCACCACGCGATTGCGCACGCCGCGAGTATCCGGGGTCAACTATTTCAATTTGATTCGATACAGCGATGTCCGCGCCGTCATCCACAACGTCCCGCCATCATCGGCGAACGCACAATTCGCCGGCGCCTCGTTCGGCTTGATCGTCCCCAAATGTTTACCATCCGCGTCAAAAATCCACACGCCGCCCGGCCCCGTCGCCCAGACGTTCCCCTTCGCGTCGACCTTCATGCCATCCGGCAAACCCTCTTCGGTATTCGACGTCACATCGGCAAACACGCGCCCCGGTCCGATCGTGCCATCCTCGCCCACCGAAAACTTCATCCAAACTTTGCGCGCCGCATCCGAGTTCGCCACGTACAACCACCGCTCATCCGGCGAAAACGCAATCCCATTCGGCCGCGACATCTCCTTGTTCAACAACGTCAGCCTCCCGCCAACCAGCCGGTAGATCCCGTTATACGGCAGCTCCTTCTTCGGGTCCTCATCCCGTTTTGGCAAACCATATGGCGGATCGGTGAAGTACAAGGCGCCGCTGGAATGAAACACCATGTCGTTCGGGCTGTTCAACCGTTTCCCTTCGAAGCGGTCGACCAGCGTCGTGATCACGCCCGACTTATTCCGCCGCGCAATCCGCCGGTTCCCATGCTGCGCGATCAAAACATTTCCATCCCTGTCGATGGCCATCCCGTTTGGTCCAAGACGGACCCCCTCGGGCGCATCGGCGCCGTCGTAACCGCCGGGCCGCAGGATCTCGACGATCGCGCCATCCGGCGACCACTCGCGCACGACATTCCCCGCCACATCGCTGAACCACAGCTTGCCCGTATCCTTGAACCACACCGGCCCTTCGATGAACTCGAACCCGCCCGCGATCTTCTCGATCTTCGCGCCCGCGGGCACAGGGAAACCCTCAAGCCGCAAGATCGATCCATCGCCCGCCGGCTCCGCGACAGGCCCAGCGGGCGCCTTCGCAACGGGTTCCGCCACCGGCTTGGAGCCGCACGAAACAAGCAGGAAACACACCAAAACGTATTTAGTCATTTTTGTTTAGTAGCCTCGACAGCCGCCTCGGTCAACACTCGCAGAAAAGACGCGTCGTCGCGCTTCACCGCTTCTCGTGTCAAATCCAATTTCCGAAAATCGTACGTCAACAACTCCGTGAACGATCCTGCCTCAATCCCATACGCCGCATTCAACGCCCCAATGTTGTACCCATACAGGTCTTTCAGAAACTGCACATACTGCTGCTTCGCCGGCGCCTCTTCCCGCATCCCGCGCACGAAGGAAACCCACTCGCGCGCAGGCGCCGGCCGAAACACGATTTCGGAAGACGCCCCATCCCGTCGAACCCTCGAAACAAAAGCCGAGTCGAATGGGTCAGCCCACGGCGCCAGCGCGATTACCACCAGCGCCGCGGCGAACATTAGCCAACTACCTCTGTGTCCCAGCCCCAACCCGGGCGGTCGTGCGGCCGCATATAAATACCCTCCGGCCCGCGTGAGATGTTGTAGATCTCTTCGAACATCTGGTAGACCTCCTTAGGTCCGCCCGGCGCCGGCAGGAACAATTCGGCCCACGGCGCGTTGACGTTGGCGATCGACCAGTGCGTCGAACCGTTTAATCCGCCGCCGTGCGGAATCACCGGAATGTCGTAAGCCGCCGCCATCGCGCCGATTTTTCGCAACTCCGTCAACCCGCCGCACCATTGAATGTCCGGCTGCCAGATCGAGGCACCCTTCGCCTCGAGCAGATAGCGGAATCCGTAGCGCCCGTACTCATGCTCGCCCGTCGCAATCCGCGTCGACTTGATCGCCGCGTTCAATCGCCCGAAGCCCGCGTAGTCGTGCGGCTGCAAAACTTCCTCGACCCAGTACACGCGATACGGCGCCATCATCTCGCACATCTCGATCGTGTACCACTCGTCCCAAGCCATCCAGCAATCGAGCATGATGTCGCCGTCCGGTCCCAGCGCCGCGCGCGCGCGCTTCACCAGTTCGAGATTTTCGCGCATACCCTCGCGGCCGCTGGCGCGCCCATGCGGAATGGCCAGCTTCAGCCGCTTGTAACCGAATTCCACGTGCTGTTCGATATCGTTGCCCGTGCAGTACGTCGGCACGCGGTCTTTCGTCTCACCGCCGAGCAGCTTGTACACCGGCATGTTCAGCGCCTTGCCGACGATGTCCCATAGCGCCATATCAAACCCGCTGATCGCGTTCATCGTAACGCCCATGCGCCCGTACGACATCGTCGACCGCCAGCAGATATCCCAGTTGCGCTCAATATCGAACGGATCGCGGCCCATCATCAACTTCGCCAAGTGCCCCGTCACGATCGCGCCGCCACCCGGCCCGCCGTTGCCGTAGCCTTTGATGCCTTTGTCCGTCGTTACTTCGACGGTAAACGACGGCACATTCGTCGCCGCGAACAGCTCGCGCCGAGGCTTGAACTCCGGATAGATCGACACCGGATTAGCGACTTCAACGCCCTGCGTCGACCACGCTCCCGCGGCCGGCTTGTACGCGGGATACGGCTTCCTCGGCCGAGTGCGGACAATCTTGATGTCCGTGATCTTTAGCTTGCTTTTCTCCTGCGCCCATGCGAGCGAAGGCAGCGTAACTCCCGCTGTCAAGAAATCGCGACGATTCATTTTTTGGTCACCTTTACATTCCGAAAATGTCCGATCGTTCCCGGGCCGATCCACAACCCAACTTGCCCCTTCCACGCGCCTTGCTTCAAGTCGTTCACAATCAACGTCGGCTGCGACGCGCCGTGCACGAACAACTTCGCCTTCACGCCGTCAACTTCGATCCGCACCCGCGTCCATTCGCCCGGCTGTAGATCGACGTAGCTTTCGTATTTCTTCGGTTCTTTCTCTCGCAGCAGACTCCACGTGTATTGAGGATGCGAGATGTATTGCGCCGAATGATTGCGCCGCACCTGATCGTCGGCGCGCCCATTGGTCGGCCGCAGGTAGAAGGCGTCGAACGTGTTCGGCGTATCGCTCACGCGGAACGCGATACCGACAAACCCGCGCGCGCCGCCCGCCGCGCCCGGCCCCGGCTCACCGCTGATCTCGGCTTCGATCACGCCGCTTTCAAAATCCTTCACCGGCAACAGCACCACACGGTCTTCGTTCTCGCCCGTTTGGCCCGGCGGCTCGGTTACGCGGACCCCCTTCTTGCCCTTGTGCTCGGCGACCACCGCGACGACGCGGCGTGTCGACAATCCCTCCATCGAGTCCAACAAAAATGTCTGCGCGGCGCAGGCGGCGGCGCTGAGAAGCAATAGTCGCATTGCGGAACAATTCTATCCTATGTAGGATGCTTCTTCTTGCCGCCATCCAGCACGTCCTCATCATCGGAGTCGACGGCCTCTCCAACGCTGGCGTCCGCGATGCCGATACGCCGCACATCCACGCACTCATGAACCGTGGCATGTGGACCCTCGCCTCGCGAGGCGTCATGCCCACCGTCAGTTCACCGAACTGGATGTCGCTGATTTCCGGCGCCGGCCCCGAAATGCACGGCGTACACTCGAACGAGTGGGAGCGCTTTAATAATAAGATTGATCCCGCCTGTACCGGCCCCGATGGCCTTTTCCCGGGCCTGTTCGGCGTCATCCACGCGCAACGCCCCAAAGCCAAACTCGCCGCGATCCACGATTGGAAAGGATTCGGCCGGCTGGTGGAAAAAAACACCGCCCACGTCGAACATGTCCTCGGTTCGCCGCAGGCCACCGACGCCGCCATCGCCTACTTTAAGCAACACAAGCCATATCTGCTTTGGGTGCATCTGGACGC
>Ga0194132_10011491_pt1 | contig 11381 bp, 7 predicted proteins | sample TA2KigOf80mmetaG_FD_148612 | JGI IMG/M metagenome (GOLD analysis project Ga0194132, IMG submission 148612) | Freshwater microbial communities from Lake Tanganyika, Tanzania - TA2015054 Kigoma Offshore 80m | ecosystem: Environmental > Aquatic > Freshwater > Lake | place: Tanzania: Lake Tanganyika... | reverse complement strand
TTTTTCTCTGACTTTCTTTTTTGCTTTGATTTATTCATACCTGATAATCATTTCTGCAAAATAATAAAATTCTGCATTATACTGTCCATACCTTTGATACTGTTGCTATCTATTTTTATAGAAATTTTTGAACCAGTGAATAAATTGATTTTTTTTAAAATTAATCTGTTAAATCTACTTATGTGAACGGTTCTGAGCTTGGTCTATTATAATGGTCTTAATATTCATGCAGATGTATCTGGAATTTTAGAATTTTCCAATAATCTCTGTATCAAAAGTTGGAGTTTTTTTGACTAATAGAGCATGATTAGTGTGGACGGCAAAAAACCTTAACTAAATAAAGGCAATCTGTAAGGTATGCCTTTGTGAATTCAATCCTTGTTGAAGCCGTCTTTGTCGAAGCCAGTTTTATCATATCTATTCCTAAATTTATCAAAAATAACCAAGAGATTTTGTCAGATCGCTCAATTAGGAGAATTCAACTCAATGGAGATCGTCTCGCACATCTGACAAAAACCCCATAACAATCTAACCCCTTACAAGACATGTGGGTATTGTGGATGCCTGGGTTTTCAAGATTGGCTCGGCAAAAAAGCCCTAAACAATAACCCAACGGTTAATTCATAACGAAAAATTGATTTTTTAAAGACCTTAGAGATAAAACCATCGTGCTTGTTGAAGATAATAAATCCGTTAAGATGTCTGACAAGAAGGTATTACCGTTCATAGCAATGGGATATGGCAAAGAGTTATGGCCAGTCATAACCGACACTCTAAGAAAGTAAGGACTAGAACCAGAGAAGCACATGTCAATTGGCAAGAAACTATACGAGACACTGAGCGGTGAAAAGGACTATCACTTGAAACTGTTAGGTTTCGTAGTCAACGCAGGTTCCGTCGCCATAGGTGGAAAGACCATTGTAGCCCTGATTGACGAAAAGGTAGAAGAAATTAGCAAGGATTTTCAAAAAAATAAAAGACGTTGAATAATCTTCTGGAAGATACATTTTAAAAAACGCACATGACGAATCTTACCACTCAAAATTTACTTCATATGAGTATAATGATTAGATATGATTCTAGAAAAAACCATGTTATTTGCAAGTCGTGGTGATGCTTTAAGTAATTGGCTATTCCAATTACTGTGATTTACTTTTTGAGACCACGATTTATCATCATGATTTAAAATCTCTCTAGGTTTTTGACCCCATTTTTTTGAACTGATCTTAAATGTATCGAAAAGTTTAGCTACATCCTCGAGACGCTTTAAATCATTTAAATTATTTGGACAGTATATGGAAAAATATGAAATTAATGTTGGTGATATGTGATATAGATTATCTTCATTTTTAAAAAATAATGGTTTTAGGCTTTCAAGTCCTATTTGAGCTAAACCAGGAATATCTTTTTTCCACAAATCCGATGCCGGAAAAATTTCGTTATTTGAAGAAATAACATCCTCTAATTTTAAAAGAAATTTTTTGAAAGGAATTTTAGTCAGACTAGAATCATCTTCCACTGACTTCAATAAATGATGCAATGTTAATGCTATCAATGCCCGTGGATCATTAAGTGTTATCGACCCAAGGTTTCCAATCATGACGTACCATCTACTATCATCTTTTACTAAAATTGCATTTACTACATCGCCATTTTTAAGACATTTAGATTCACTATCTTGGAGTATAACGTTGTACTTGATGTTACTAATTTTTTCACCATCATCGCATAAGACAGAACATGTGGCAGACTTTATTTTTATTGTAGATCCTTCAAAGATTTCAAAATTTTCTATTCTATCACTGATTTCATTAATTTTAATTATAGTCTTTCTTACTGAAATAATATTTTTGACTTTACTGGAATTATGATAAATTAAGTTGTTGATGTGAGAGTCAATATTTTTTGTTGTTGGCAACCTCCAATAACAATAATAAAAACAATCTCTAATTTTTTCATGAGCTGATTCTTCTAACAATTCCACATTGGCATCATTTCGTTCAAATAAATTTGGAGAATAATATTTAGTGGGTTCCCCATCCGTGAAAATATTTTTTTCAAATATATCTTCCCTACTTCTTATGTAATTATTCAAATCCCCTTTATTCCATACTGATCTCATGACGACGTGGTTTATGCTGGGTATGTAAGAAGGCACATGTCCCAAAAATGACCAAATATCAAATTTATATTTGATATTTCTTACTAGAATTTTGAAGCATTTAGGAATGTACATTGGTACAGTATGGGTAAATTCAATATACCAATAAGAAATATTCCGCATTCCGCAAATTCTAAACAAATTTTCTCCTTTCCAATCTGCGAACCTACTTACCTGATCATGTAATGCAGATGCTTCGATTAGCATACCTTGTAATATTTTATTATTATATTCTGGAATAATCTTCTCGAGTAGTAACCCCGGCCTTCCATAATTCCGGTAATTTGGCACCATATCGTTAACTCAAATCATCAAATAATGAATCTACCATGAGTGAAATCTTTCCTGCAGCAGGTGGCCCAACTTTTATCATTATTTCATAATTTGATGATAGGGCACCCTTTGAAATATTTGCAGACCCGATTAAGGCTGTGTTGTTATCTATTGCTACGATTTTTGCATGCAAAATTTTGTCCTTTGTAGATTTAAAGAATTTGGGAAAAAAATTATTAGAGTAGTTATTTTTTAATTTTTTAATTTTTCCTCTTGCAAAATCAGAACAAGTACCGTTTTTTTTTCCATCATCATTAACTATTATTTTGACTTTGAGTCCATTTTCTAAACGTTCTTCAATAATGCTGAAGAATTCGTTCACCTCGAAATTGTTCATCCCAAGAGTATAGGTGGTAATTAGGATCTGTCTTTTAGCTTCACGTAAAGTATCGAAGAAAAGATCTCTGGTATCAGAAGCAAATTCAGCCCCCCACTTTCCTGAAGCTGCAATTTCTTGTACATCACCTAGTCCTCTAGACATTAGTCGTCTCCGAGACAAGATTTCTGTCAAGAAATTTGTGAATGTAAGAACATGATGTTTCCGAACCAATTATACAAGCATGACATCCAGCTCCTCTATGTCTTTGTCCATTAAATTCCCGTTCTGCACAAATTGGATCATTCGAGCATGATTGTAATCTCTCTATTGCTTTATCGACAATTAACGGGAGTATACTATCATCAACCATGCTTGTTAGTCCACCCAACGTGCCGTCACTACCTTGAGCTGAGACATAAACTATAATCCCGGTACTATATCCACCATTTCCATCTTCAATACAGTAAACCCTTTCACGTATTGCGGTGGCAGCAAAACCTGAGTCTATAGATAACTCTGATATTATCTGATGAGCTAATGTATGCCACCAAACGAATAATGGGTTTGAACCCATTATTGCTTTCTCTATGTTATCTCGCTCAACTGCAGATTTAACAGAACTGAGTTTTTGTTTTCCTTCCGCTATTATTTTCTTGTGGAACTCGTTCCAATTGTTTGCATGTTTTTTAACTGAAAGATCTGATATGCTGGAAATCTTTTTCTTGTTTTCATCAAATTGTATGAATATCCCCTCCCCATAACCCTGATTGCCCATATACCAAACATAATTTGAGTGACTCTCTTTATGTTTAGAAAATTCTGTAACTGGTTTTCCAGAACGAATATGCAGCATACTCTGTGGAGCACCTTGATTATTTGGAACATAGTCTGTCATCTCACGTGTGTAGCCTGTTTGAACTGTAGTGACTCTTAGGTTACTAAATGGCATTGCCTTAAAACTAAATCCGTATTTACTGTCAAATATTATAGGATACTTAGTTTGAACTCCTCCGGGTGTCACTTGTCTTGCACCATTTAGCATACCATTTCTTAAATTTGAAAGTTCATCAGCAACCTCTTGCTTTTCAGTTAGTACCTCCCCACTTTTTTTCTCGTTCACAAACTCGTCGTAAAGTGACGTCAGTTTGTTTCTGTCCATGTTCTCTATTTCATCAATTAGTTTATTGGGCATTTTGTGAATTTCTTGAGTTTCTCTCAATTTTTTTGCTAAATCTTTTTCATTCCAATTTGAATTTCCACCTTTGACACTTATCATAGTCATCATATATCCGACATTGTAATTATAGAGTCGTTCAAAAAGGTCTGAGTTTTCATGAGTAACATTGACTGTGGATAAAACTATTGGTTGTCTAAGCGACATGGTGCTTTTTTTAACGAATTTAGCTTTGGCTTCACAGGAGTTATTCCCTAAAACTTCAACAAAGAAACCAAGACAATCTAATTTGCCCGTATCAGCTTGATGTTTGACTTCACTATATTTTGTCACACAACCACAAGTAGTTGGGTTCCATTGATCCAAATTTGGACCATGCCAATAACCATAGCATCGAAAACTCACATCATCACCATTACTCTCGTCCCACATGAAGACTCTATTTTCATCTTGACAAGAGGTATGACTGCATTTATTGTTAGTGTGAATAAGTTTATTCCAATCTGGATCATACAAGTGACCCTCTGTACACGCCATAACAAATTTGGTAGGAACAATTTTTGTACTTTTCATGTCATTGTAATCGTCCATACATTTTGGGCATTTAACTGTCGGTTTCACACCATCGATTATCTTTGACAATGTTTTGTGTTCTTGACAGTACGCCCAAGTTGGGAATTGTTTTGTTTCATAGATTCCAAGCAAATTATTAATTTGATTAGTTTCACTGTTCAATGATTCATTAGTTGGCATTTCAAAGATGTGAATTTGGTCAATTTCTGAATTATTGTTATAACTTCGTAACATTTTTCTCATTTTAAAATCATCGATCTCAATTTTTTTTAACCCCCTTTTGCCATCAACGATCTCATCAAAATTACCAATTGGTTTTTCAAGTTGTGATACCATATTAGAGACTGGAAGCGCAATTACTGAGTTTGTGCCTGGAAGGAATGCCCCTGAACCGTATCGAGTCATAAATTGAGATGGTCTTATGGAAAGTGAGTCATTTCGATTAAAAAAGACAGCTGTTGATTCAGTATTTCTCAGAGAATTTCTGGTATTTTTAAATGCAAATTTGAAACCTCGTGAGTTTTGAAACGGCGAACCCAAAATAGTATTGTTGTTTCCTGGTCTAACGGGATTTCTTTCACCGTAAATGACATCATCTTTATCTTGGATAATTTTTTTCCATTTGTTTATCATCACATTAATTTTATATGAAAAGTTTTCAAATCTCCTAAATTTGGGAATTAGAGGATTACCGCCCAAGCACTCTAGAAAAATTTTCAAAGAATTAACCTCATTCAAACCTCCAGTGATATTTTTGAGCATTCTGTATGGTCCTTCAAAATTTGATTTTTTCCCAAAGTTAGGAATCCAGTGATTTGGAATCTCCTCTCCGTTGATCTTTCTTCCATTTCTTAATAATGAGACAATCACTGGCCCTAGGCATAGATCTAATGATTCTTCTGAAAAAGGATTAGCGGTTATTGGTTCCACATGGCTGTTGATTTTTCTATGGTATCCGACAAAGTTTTCATAGTGATCGAGATCTCTAGGTCTTCTGGGGCTAAACCAAACTAGTACCAAAGCGGGTTTACTTCTTCCAACTCTACCAGTTGCCTGAATGTACCCTGAAGTACTTTTTGGCTGTGTCATAACATTCATCAATCCGAGTCTGTTCACATCTATGCCTGTACCAAAGATGGGGGATGTAAGAACTGCATCAACCGTCTTCTCATGATTATCAACTAATGAAGTACTTATCTTATCCAACTCAGTAGGGAGTTCTTTTGATGATGTCTCTGATGATAACAGGACAGGTTCTTTAATTCTTCGCCAATCTCCAAGTAATTGTATTTGCATGGGTGGTTCATTCTTTTGGGCTTTTGGATTGAGTAAATTTATCGGATCTGGAAATACTCCATTGCTAACATTGGTTATTTCGCTCCACTGCTTTTGATTTTTTACTACACAAAAAATAGAGTCCGCATCTGTGAATACGCCAATATAAACATCGTCTCCGCGTTTAAAACTAACGGGAGTTATTCTTGATTCGAACACATTTTGACCATCAAGAATCTTTTCTAGTTTTGAATTAAAGAGTTTTTTTCCCTCATGATTGTAGATTGCTACTGAAATATTTCCATGTGAATTGTATGAGAGAATTGTTATGGAGTGAACGTCAATATCATTATCTATCTTAATTGGAAAAATTCTTGCTCCTGCTGGAAAATTTTTAACGCCGATGGTGTCCTCATCGCCTATTCTGTTTGGACTAAATTTTTCGATGTCACGTTGTATGTCATCATCATAAAACCTGGCAAATATTGACTGTAGCCGAAGGTCGCTAAAGTACGACACACATGTCCAATAAGGATCAATCTTCGCAAATACCTCTGACACTTTGCTTCCATTGGATATTAGTTGATTTTTGATATCAAATACGGTACTCATAGTTATGGAACATAACTTGATTGGTAACTCGAATACTGATTTTGCTGAACATATTCCCATGTATAGTCTACCGCTGGACTCTGCAACGCAAGATGGATCTTCATGAGTATCAGCAAAAAAATTATCAGAGATCTCAATTCCTGGGCTGGGAAATATTCTGGCTCTTCTTCTATAAATTGTGTTGATCAGAGAATCAACTTCCTTAATGGTGGCGCTAAAGCATATGTATTTTGGTTTACTTTGAATAAATTGACATAATCCATCAAGAGCCATCTCATAAACACCAACCATGCTGCCGAGAGGACCCTCAATTAGGTGAACCTCATCTTGTATTATTAACGAAGGTGGCAGAAATGGGGAAATTTCTTTTAGATCACATTCTGGAGGTTTGTATCTTTCATTTTTTCCTGGAATGAGTAATGGAGACTCGAATGGTGTTTTTTTTCTTCCATATCCGAAATGTTCATGATAGCAATCTATATTTCCAAAGAGAGATGCACATCTAGGTTCCCACGGTAAATTTGCAAACTTATCCACAGTAGATATCACTAAAGTAGGACAACGCGAATACACCTGTTCATCGATCGTATATGCAGAAATGGGTATTGAAATAGAACGTTTATCTGTATTAGAAACTTGGAAAGCTTTTGGTATTGTGTTCTCATCACATGTACTTCCAAACCATTTTTTTCCAGAATTGAGCTCACATTCAGAATTTGTACAATGAATAACAAAATCGTAAGGCCTAGTTTCACCATCGCGATAAATAAAAAAGTAACCCGGAAATGACGCGGAAGTAGATTGGAGAGAATCCTTTGAAAAATTAGGCTCAACAAAATCTAACCACCATTTGTCAATTGCTTGATGTAAATTGTCAGTATTTCTTTTAAGAGAAATTTTCATTGTAACTCTGACATAATTTTCTCCGTTTGGATTAGTTGAAATAAGTTCAAATTGCGGTTTGTTATCAATGTCAATATCAGAAAGTGTGTGAACAAATGATTGTTTGTCAATTGAACGAAGATCCTGAATTGTTTTTCGTGTTTTTACTACCCATGTGAATGAGTTAATAAAACCTCCCCCTTTATCTGGAAAACATAACGCGTTGGCACAAATTGGACATTTCTTTATTATTGCTGGTTCTCCCTCGGGCTCTTCAGAATATTCCAAAACTCTTTCAGCTATTGATCGTCCATTACCCTCGATGAATCTAGGGATTAACTGTCCTTCCGCATTAAGTATGTGTTTTCCTCTATTGCCACCTGGATAGTAGGCAAATCTTGAAGGTGTAGAAGCGGTTCCTATCCAAAGACCTATTGAAAACCTGGATTTTCCCCACAAAGAACCATTGGAAAATCTTTTTTTGATCGATTCACTTAGATTTACGGTGGTCGTCCCTTTGGGAATCCAGTTCTCAATTCTTTTCATGTCTGCAATAATTATCGCACCAATTGCTCTTTGAAATTGCTGCATCGTAAGTAATCTCAGTGTGTATCGAGAGATAATATTGACTCCACCATCATTTTCGAATTGAAGTTTTTCGGAATCGACACAGTCTGATTTTTCTAAGAGTCTTCTGTATGCCATAGCAAACACACTGATTCCAAGATATGCCTCTGTTTTTCCTCCTCCAGTTGGAAACCAAAGAACATCTGCTAATTCGTGACCTTTTTTGTCATTTCCTGAAACACTTCTCAATGTTTGGAGTATGAATGCCATTTGAAATTCAAACCATTCGAGCTTCTTTTTATTCTCGATTTGAAACTTCTGTGACATGACTGAATTCATAAAACAGAATGATAGTCTAGCTCGCTCATCAGTACAAATAAAATTTATTCCTTTGTTTATCTCATCTAATGATACATGGCATCCGTCAATATGCTTCTTAGCCTTGTCTTGAAGATTAGGTGGTAGCGTTAGGATCTTTTTTTCCTGCTCACTTATCCATTCCTTATATCTATCTATGAGCGGAATTAAAATTCCTTTGATTTTTCCTGTATCCCACTCGTCTGCTAACCTTTCAGCATCATATGTATTTCCAGACTGCTTAGGTTGCAGAATAGTATAAGTGGGAAGATACTCTGTTCGTATATCAGGACAGGTAAATTCTGTTTTAATTTGTTCAGGAATGGTATTGATGTCTTTGTCTGGCCAACTGAACTCACTAAAACCACCTGGGGTGCCCTCTGGATCGATTTCCTTCCAAATTGCACCACATTGAAACCCCCTTGCTTTAGTACCTCTGTTCAGATGAAGTACTTCCTCAGTATTATTTTCACCCAGATCTACTATTTTGTTTTTAATACAATCTTTAAGATTAATCCTGATCTGAGGTTGAAAAATTCTGTGAACTGTATCCTGTCTTTTTGGTTTTCCTTTTTTCGTTTTGTTAATATACTCTGTCCTATTGACCAAAAAAATCTGAACTATCCGACCTTTTTTTGACTTAATTGCACGCATATGCAATTCTGCGCCTCCAAGAGTGACAACATTGCCACCACCGTTTACTAGCAATATTTTTTTAACTTCACCAAACTCATCTACTTTCTCCCAATCTGTGAGAAAATAATTGGGACTCCTCTTGAAAACTCGCAAAGACTTTGGCAAGATGGAGTTTGAATATTCATATCTTCCCCATGTGCAACATATTTTGATCTCAGGAGAGTCTCCTGAAACAACAAATGAGACTCCTAATGTAAAAGAGCCTTCTAGGCTAAGCTCAGTATCCGGCCATGGTAAATCTTCATGACCTGATGGTTCGTTTGATTCAGGACTTGGTGAAATTTTACTTACGATTGAACCAACTTCGGATGGTTCCGTGGTGACACTAGGCAAATGACCTAAATGAAAACACGATGTTAGTATTCCCACCTGATATTTACTATAAGGATCCACGATGGTTTCATCAATTCCTTTCTTAGGACCGACAAGATTTTGGAAAAGTGATTTAACAACTTCAGTTCGAATCATTAGGTTATTCTAATCGTACTTTTTTAAAAGCATGATCTTATCTTAGAGTATATTGTGATTGTCCTCTAGAATTAATTGTCCAACTAAATACGTTAATTTCTGCAAGTCTGGACATAGTAGCAACTCTCCATCCTGTTATGGTTCTAACCTTAAGGCCCTCATTCATGTTCTTGAATCTTTTAGCAATTGAAGAAGAGTCGGAATTTTTATTAAAATAATCTTTGGCAATTCTCAAAAACTCAGAATCGAGTAAATTTGTTATTGTTATATTAGTCTTATTTTCTTTGATAATGTTAATTGAAGCACTAATGAATTTGTGCTCTAATTGGAATTTCTCATGAACGAGTTTTAAAAGGAAATTGGACTCTTCTTTAGAAATTGTACCATGTTCAAATGATTTTCTGAGTGCATAATTATTAAAATTAAAAAATGTCATTCCATTTTCAGTCAGTGTAACAAAACAATCATCAGAAATTTTAGAATCTGGCTTTCTATAAAATTTTGCTAATCCAAGTTCAGCTAAAGCTCCAGTAACAAATGTAGTCGAACTTTTTTCTGAATTTCTAATATTAGAACTCTTCCTGATTATTTTTCCAACAAAATGATCTTTAAATCTTTTTTGAGTTTGAAATTTTTTTTGCTCGATATCTGAATCAAAATCACTTATTTTAGGGAGCCCCGTAGAAATTTTTTCATTTCTGATCATTTTTTCATTTTTTTCGAATTCCATCATTTCAGATGAAATTTCTTGTGCTATATCGAAAGATTTAACTCTGAGATCTGTAAGAGATACTCCGGTTCCACCAGTTTGTTGATCTCGATAAATCATATTTCCTAATACTGAAACTACCAGTTTGACTGGAAAGAATCGGTTGTAGAAACTATTGAGAATTGGACTGGGATTAGATTTTATTTCGTCACCTAAAATGAAAGGAAGCTCGTTAGCACTAAAATACTCCAAAGATTTAGTGAGATCTTCTCTGAACTCTGAGATATCATTTTCTGAATTGTGTAGTTTTCTTTGCATCTCCTGCTCTTTGGAGATTCTGGCTCCCTCACCAAAGTACTTCTCTCTCTGATTTGATTTCATGACATCATTCATCATAATTTCTTGTTCTTTAGTAAAAGGCATCAGTGATGTCATACGTACCATTACTTGTTTAGGATCCTCACTTTCCCAAAGAAGGAAAATCTCTATGGCGCGATCGATAAATTCAGTAATATCATGATATGGGCGACCACTGTTGATTACTTCCTGAATACGCTTACGTTGATAGTCACGAAGTAGGTATTCATTCTCATCCATGGGCTTTATATCACAATCACTTTTTAAATCGTGAATATAAAGCTGTTTCTTCCTCGGATCGGAAAAAATTCATAAATCACGCATAAAACCCCTAAAATTGGATCTCTTTATACTAGACATAGAAGGCTTTATATCTGACATTAAGTATAGTATGCTATGGAAAACGATTTCATAACGTTTGGAAATGATTGCCAAGGAATTGGACTTGCATCTAGACACTCGGAAATCCCGGATGATGTAATCAATCTGGTGCTTGGCATGGTCAGACCTGGTATGGTTGAAAACTTTCACTCTGCGTTAGAATCACTAACAAATAAAAAATCACATGTCACGGCACAACCACAGATCAAAGTGGCGGTAAGTAGAGAATGAATCCGATTGAAAAGCAACTACCTGAAATATGGAAACTGATGAGAGAATACTATGATTTTCAAGATGAAACTGACCGTGCGAAGATAATTACGTTGCTCCTTGAAGATGTTGGATTTGTAACAAATGAAGGGTGTGAAAAAGTTGCCAAATCCCTTAAAACATACACATTCACAGAGTTACCATTAGGAGTTCAAACAGAAATGATAAACACTGATTTGAGATGGAGGTACCCTCACATGAAACAAATTGAACGACCTGACGTACAGGAATTGGTGTAACCATGTCA
>Ga0194132_10011487_pt1 | contig 11384 bp, 11 predicted proteins | sample TA2KigOf80mmetaG_FD_148612 | JGI IMG/M metagenome (GOLD analysis project Ga0194132, IMG submission 148612) | Freshwater microbial communities from Lake Tanganyika, Tanzania - TA2015054 Kigoma Offshore 80m | ecosystem: Environmental > Aquatic > Freshwater > Lake | place: Tanzania: Lake... | reverse complement strand
CGGCCCGCGCTCCGTCATCTCGATCAGCATGGGTTTCAAATGCCGCCCGAGCTCGCCCTCGAGCGCAGGGTTCTTGAGAAACAGCCCGACAATGCCGCACATCATTCACCTCGCGCTTCTGAGGTGCACCAGACGAAAATTTCCTCCCGGTTATCACCCCGTGCGAGATGAAAATCTAATTCGAGTCGAGCGAATGTTCAATATCTGTGAATCGAATTTCCTGTGATGAAATGGCGCGTTTAATCGTGGTTTATTCCGTTTCCTCCTCGTCATCCTGGCCATGGGCGATGCAGCAGATAAAGCGGATCGGGGTCTCGATCAGCTTTTCCGGCCCGTGCGGCGCCTCGCCGTCGAAAAACAGGGAGTCGCCCGGCCCGAGCGAATAGGTCACGCCGCTGTGGTGGTAGTCGATGCGACCCTCGAGCACGTAGAGGAACTCGGTGCCCGGGTGCTGGAACGAGGGAAACACCTCGGATTTGTCGGTCAACGTGATGAGATAGGGCTCCATCGTCACGTTCTTGCCGACGGAGTGGCCGAGCAGCCGGTATTCGTGGCCGGCCAGGCTGCCGCGGCGGTGGATGATGAGCCCTTCGCCCGCCTTGACCATGGTGGCGTCGCGCCGCCGCTCGTGCCGGCGGAAGAGGGTGGTGACCGAGACGTTGAGCGCGGAGGCCAGCGCCTGAATGGTCGAGAGCGAGGGCGAGGTCAGGCCGTTCTCGATCTTCGAGAGCATGCCGGAGGAGAGGCCGGCCTGACTCGCCAGCGCGATCACCGTCATGCCGTACTTCTTGCGCAGGCGCCTGATCTCGCGCCCGAGCGACATTTCGAGCGTGTGGTGGCGCCGATCGGCCAGCGAGACCGCGCTGTGCGCGCTCTCAGGCCGGTCGTAAAGGGCGCCCTCGGTGCTAGAGGCAGCCGATTTTGACGGCATGCCGGAATCGTCGTCGGTGGTCATCGGGTAGCCTCCCGGGCCGGCGGGCGCCATGGGCGCGGATCGCAATGCTTGAGCTGGATCAGACCATGGAACGAATCGAATATAGGTGTCGGCCGCCCGCGTGCCAAACGTCAAACAGGTTTTCTTTCCAGGCCCGATTCATTCGCTGTGTTATTTTGGATTATACAGCGCGTCCAAGTTCAAATGCGTCGGCCAGCAGCTCGTAGGAGCGGCAGCGTGCGCCGAAGTCGTAGGTGATGGTGACCACGACGATCTCATCGACCCCATAGCGCGCCGCCAGCGCCACCAGTCTGTCGCGGCACTGCGCGGGCGTGCCGATCACTTGGCGCCGGCGATGCGAGCGCACGATCGCGAGGTCCTGCTCGCTGAAGGGGTGCGCCTTCGCCGCCTCGACGCTCGGATAGGGCCCGAGCCAGCCGCGCTCGAAGCGCAAGCGCCAGAGATCGCGGCTCAAGGAGAGCGCCTCGGCTTCTTCTTCCGTGTCGGCGCAGATGACGAACACGCCGATGCTGCCCAGAGGCGCCGGCGCCCAGGGCGAGGGCTGAAACGCCGTGCGATAGGCCGCCATGATTTCCGGCCCCATTCGATCCGAGATGAAATGGGCGAAAGAGAAGGGCGCACCATAATGCGCGGCCAGCGCCGCGCTCTGATCGCTCGAGCCGAGCAGCCAAATCTCGGGCGCCGTCTCGATCGCGGGCTGAACCTTGAGTCCCTTGAAAGGATGTTCGGACCCAAGGGCATCGTGGACATAGCCGATCACATCGCCCACCTGCTCGACATAGTGCTCGGCCCCAGGGCTCGCGCCGGGGCGCGCGAGCGCATGCGCGGTGCGTTGATCCGAGCCCGGCGCGCGGCCGAGGCCAAGATCGATGCGCCCAGGATGGAGCGTCTCCAGCATGCGGAAGGTCTCGGCCACCTTGTAGGCGCTGTAGTGGCTCAGCATCACGCCGCCGGCGCCGACCCGGATGCGCCGGGTCAGGCCCGCAATGCGTGCGATCAGCACCTCGGGCGCGCTGCCCGCGAGGCCGTCGGCGTTGTGATGCTCGGCGACCCAATAGCGCCGGTAACCCAGACGATCGGTGAGTCGCGCCAATTCCAGAGTCTCGGCCAGCGCGTCGGCCGCGCTGCCGCCCTCGCGGATCGGCGATTGGTCGAGCACCGAAAGCGCGATCATCGGCGCGTCCGCGTTGCAAGATGGCGACTCAGTTTCTCGCGCGCCAGTCGCGCCGGGGCGTACGCGCCATCACGCGCGATCGCGGCATCGAACTCGACCAGTGCGCGATCAAACGCTCCCAGCGCCTGCGAGCACAGCGCGATGTTGTAGCGCGTCTTGGCGTCATCCTCTTCGAGCACGAGCGCGCGCTCGAAGAAGCGGCGCGCCTCGGCGAAACGGCGCAGCGCGAACTGGATCTGGCCGATGGTGAAGACCACGGGCTCCTTGGCCGAAAGGGGATAGAACCGCTGCCACACCGCCTCGAGTGCGGCGATCAAATCGGCCCGCGTGTCCGATTGCTGGCGTTGGCCCTTGCGCTGCAGGACGTGGGCGAAACGCATGAACACGTCCTGATCGAAATCGGCGAGGCGGATCATTGCGAGCGCGGAGGGGACGCTCGGGTCGCTCCAGCGCCGCTTCAGCTCATCGAGCGTGGTCTGATAGTGGCGCGGCCCGACGCCGGCGAGGGCTGCGTCATAGGCGAAGCGCGTCTCGATCGCGGCCGCCGGTTTCGCGCCGGTCAGGAAGGCCGAAACGGTGAAGGTGAGGTCGTGAAGCGGCGCATGGAGCGCGAGCCCGCCCCGGCGCGTCACCACCCGGCCGATCGCGTTCAGGTTCACCATGGTCGAGAAGCTGCCCTTGGCATGGAGCGAGAGAAAGGCACCGACGCCGGCCTTCAGCTCCGCATCGCTGCGATAGCCCTTGTCGCCGCAGATCACCAGCATCGGCGCGCGCGCCACCTTGCGAAACCACGCCATGCAGTTGAACGCCCCGATCGGAAACAGCATCTCGCACTCGTCGAACGCGGCGCGATACTCGGCCAGCACGCCATCGAGCGCCGGGTCCCTGTAATAGGGCAGCTCGATCTTCCTGTGATGCTCGGTCAGCTCGAGGTGGTCAAGCGCATCGGGATCGCGTCGCTTCGGCATGGTCTTGTGGCGCGGTTTCAACGCAAGGCCGACGCGCGTCTCATAGAGCGCGCCATCCTCCACCTTGAAGGCATCGTGATGCACCGTGTCGAACAGGTAATTTGCGATCAGCGCAACCGGGCGCGGCCGACCGCCCGGGCCCAGGCGCTCGCCGCTCCGACGCAGCTTGAAGGCCGCAGGATGTTCGGCATCGAACAGCGCCATGTCGAGCACGCCTTCATCGGCGAGCTCGATGACCCTCGGGTTGGTTTCATAGGTGTGCAGATTGCTCGGCGTGAAGTCGGTGAGCACATAGCGAAACGAGTTCGGCGCCCAGCCAAGCGCCTCGATCAGCCGCTTCAGCTCGCGCGTCACCAGAAAGCCGAGCCGGCCTGCGCCCGCGCCGAGCTCGACGATGGTGAGCGGCGTCGTGCGCCAGCGATTTCCCATCCGCCCACTTCTCAGATCGCGCATGAAGCCGAGCAGGATCTCGGCATAGCGCCGCGCCAGATAGGCGTTCGAGGAAATCTCAAACGGCACATGGCTGTCCTGCCAGGCCTTGGCGCCGTGCGAATCATAGAAGCGGCGCTGCAGCTCCCACACGATCGAGCGGGAGAGCGGCTTCGGGTGCTCGAAATAGCGGCGTTGTGTGGGGTTGACGCTTGCCATCGAATTGCTCGTCGTCGTGCTGCGGGCGCACCCTCATGCTTCGACAGGCTCAGCATGAGGGCGCTGTTTGGTTCGCCGCATCCTGAGCCAGTCGAAGGATGAGGCCGTGGGACTGTTTGCGTGAGCTCTTTACGGGCGCATGATTCGCCGCTCTTATCGCATCAGTTGAGGGCGCGCTGGAAGCGCCGAGACGAAGAGGGGGAGAGAATGCGGGCGACGGTCAATGGCGTGGCGCTGAACTATCGGGTCGATGGCCCGGCAGACGCGCCCTGGATGGTGTTCTCGAACTCGCTCGCGACCGACCTCTCCATGTGGGACGCCGAGGCCGCCCACTATGCGAAGCGCTTCCGCGTGCTGCGCTATGACACGCGTGGCCATGGCGAGAGCGGCGCCACGGCCTCACCCTACAATCTTGATATGCTGGTCGCCGATGCGGCGGCGCTGATGGATCAGGTGGGCGTCGCCAAGCCGATCTTCGTCGGCCTCTCGCTCGGCGGCATGACCGCGATGGGCCTCGCGCTGTCGCGGCCAGACAAGCTCAAGGCCATCGTGGTGTGCGCGGCGCGCGCCGACGTGCCCGAGGGCTTCCAGAAGATGTGGGACGAGCGCATCGCGACCGCGCGGCAGAAGGGCATGGCGGCGCTGCTCGACGCCACGGTTCAGCGCTGGTTCACCGCCGAACTCCTGGTCACCAAGCCGGGCTTTCTCGGCAATGTCGAGCGCATGATCAAGGCGACCGCGGTCGAGGGCTATGCCGGCTGCGCCAACGCGCTGCTCGGTCTCGACTATTTCCGCCAGCTCGGGCGAATCAACCTGCCCGCCTTGTTCGTAGCGGGCGCAAACGACGTGGCCGCGCCGAGCGCGCACATGAAGAACATGGCCGAGCAGGTCAAGGGCGCGCGGTTCGTCGAGCTCAGCCCATCCGGCCATATCATCAACATGCAGCAGCCCGCGAAGTTCCGCGAGACGCTCGACGGCTTCATCGCCGGGTTGCCGGCCTAGTGCAGTACCTGCACGGGGGCACCTGAGTCCCGTGCGACGGGCGCTGGCGCGCGCTCATGATCGAGCGGCAGATGCTGGCCGTGCTCGGCGAACAGGCGGGCGAGGCGCGCCGCGGCATCGATCAGCTCGCCGGTGCCGTCGGGCTCGACCAGGCCCTCGGCCGCGCGCGCGGCATTCAGCCATGAGGCGCGCTGGCACTCGGCGATGATCCCGATCACCGTGCGCTCGTCAGCGCCCAGGCACGGGCAATGCGGCTGGTGATAGTTGAGCGGTCGGCGCGCGTGCCGGCAGAGCGTGCGCACCAGCGCCTCGATCGCCACCACGGCGCGCGTGCCGTCCTCCCGCCCGAGCACATCGGCGAGGCGCTGCCAGGCGAGCTGCCAGTGGCACGCCCGGCCGCGCACATGGCCCGACACCCATTGGCGGAACGACCAGATCAGCGCCCCCTCGGCTTCGACCGTGATGGCGTCCTCGGGGTTGGTCAGCACAAGCGGATAAGGGGTCATGGCCTTTGGTCCTCAGGCTGCGATCGATTGACCGGAGGGTATCGCAATTGCAACTCATTCGCAATTAGAACTTGACGGATCCGAGGGCGGCACCGTGGAATGACGAAAAGAGGATACGGCGGCCGTCTGCCGCGCGGCCCAAATGAGAAGACCGTATGTCCGTTCCTGGGGCTGGGGTGGCTCGCCCTACTCTGCTCGAGCGAGGGTTGCTCGGGTGGGCCGAGCCGATCCTCATCACAGGAGGGCGAGCCGTGGGCAATTCTACAGAGGTATTTGTTGGGATTGATGTCGCGAAGGCGCGCAACGCGGTCGCGATCGCCGAGGGCGAGCGTGGCGGGGAGGTGCGCTATCTCGGCGAGATGGACGCGTCCGAGGAGTGCATGCGTCGGTTGGTCAAGCGGATCGCGGCCAAGCACGAGCGGGTACATTTTTGCTACGAGGCCGGGCCAACCGGTTATGGCCTGTATCGGCTCATCACCGCACTTGGCTATTCATGCATGGTGGCGGCACCGTCGCTCATCCCAAGGAAGCCCGGCGACCGGGTGAAGACGAACCGCCGCGATTCGGTAGCGCTCGCCAAGCTGCTGCGGGCCGGCGAACTCACCCCGGTATGGGTGCCTGACGAAGGCCACGAGGCAATCCGCGATCTTGTTCGCGCCCGCGCGGCTGCGGTCGAAACCGTGCGTGTGCATCGCCAACAGGTGAGCGCTTTCATGCTCAAGCACGGTCGCATATTCCCGCGGAAAACGGCGTGGGGTGCCCGTCACCTTCGATGGCTGCAGGAGCAAAGGTTTGACCATCCCGCTCATCAGATCGCTCTGCAAGAGATGGTCGAGGCGGTTCGAATCTCGAAGGAGCGGGTCGTACGGCTCGAGGCGGCGATCGAGGAGTTCGTGCCGACCTGGTCGCTTGCGCCTATCGTCCGAGCGCTGCAAGCGCTACGCGGCGTCGATCTAATCGTAGCCGTGACCTTCGCCACCGAGATTGGCGACTTGCGCCGCTTTGATAGCCCACGTCAGCTCATGGGTTATCTCGGCCTCGTTCCCAGTGAGCGCTCGACCGGCGACACGGTCCGGCGCGGCGGCATCACCAAGGCCGGGAACGGGCGCGTGCGCCACATGCTGGTCGAGAGCGCCTGGACCTACCGGCACCCACCCCGGATCGGCAAGGCAAAGCTCTACAAGCTGGAGCAAGCTCCGCCGAAGGTGCGCGAGATTGCGTGGAAGGCGCAGACCCGGCTCACTGCTCGCTATCGCGCCCTCAGCGGACGCGGGAAGAAGACGACAGTCGTCTGCACGGCCATCGCTCGCGAGCTCGTTGGCTTCATGTGGTCGGTGGCGCGCGAGGTGTCCCCGGCCGCCTGATCGGCGCGGCGCTCGCCAGCAGACGAGGCGCATCGATCGCGCACAGGCGGGGGCGGGGCCGCGGCAGGGGAACTCCCGTCAGACGCTTTGTGGCCGGCTTCACGCCGACGCCCGCGGTAAGAACGGGACAGCCCCGGACGCACAATCGGGAATGCGGTATCCAACCCGCGCATCAGAGCTTGATCACCGACGTCCTTCAGGCCCCGCTCCCACCTGTGCGCGATGACGCGATGGCCGCTCAATCGAGCGGTGGACCACGCTTGCCCGGAACCTTGACAACGGACATCAGAGCGTCATGGCCCGGCCGAGGCAAAGCCGAGGACCGGGCCATCCATGGCGGGGGCGGAGTGCGTTGTCCGATGGATGGCCCGGTCGTCGAAGCGGCGCCGGGCCATGACTCAATTTCGGTTGGCGGAATGCGCGCCTATCCGCATTTCCGTCATTCTCCGGCGCGCCAAGGGCGCGACCGGAGAATCCATCGGACAGCGTGCGTGGGACGGTGGATACCGGGTCGCCATCCTCGCACCCGAACACCTGCGGTGTTCGGGCTCGACTAGCGCCCGGTATGACGAGTGGGGATGGAGCGCAGGAACATGCCCGCTATGCTTGCGCCCAATAGGGCGAGCCTTCTACCAGCGCGCCCGATAGGGTGAGCCTTCTACCCGCGCGCTCGATACGGCGCGACGCCCTGATCGGGCAGCCAAAGACTTTTGGGCGGCGCGCCGGTCTGCCAGAAGACATCGATCGGGATGCCGCCGCGCGGATACCAATAGCCGCCGATGCGCAGCCAGCGCGGCTCGATCACGCCGACAATGCGCTTTGCAATGTCGATCGTGCAGGCTTCGTGGAACGCGCCGTGATTGCGGAAGGCGTGGAGATAGAGCTTGAGCGATTTCGATTCGAGCAGCCAGCGATCGGGCACATAGTCGATGACCAGGATCGCGAAGTCCGGCTGCCCGGTGATCGGGCACATCGAGGTGAACTCAGGGCATGTATAGCGCGCGAGATAGTCGATCTCGGGATGATCGTTCGGCACGCGCTCGAGCACCGCGGCCTCGGGCGCCGAGGCGATCTCGGCCTTGTGGCCGAGCAGGGTGAGCCCCTCACCCTTGCGGTGGCCGATCCCCCTACGTTTTTGGTTTGTCGTCACCATGGCCGATCCTCTTCCTGTTACTCGCGCAGCCCCCTCATGCGCTACCGCCCCTCACGTGCCAACACCCCTCACCCTACCCCTCTCCCCAAGGGGGAGAGGGGATTCGAAGTGGATGCTGAATGCCAGCTCCGTCCCTCTCTCCCGCGCGCGGGAGAGGCGGAAACGCATGCGTTTCCGGGGTGAGGGGCCTGTCCCGCGCTATGTTTTCTTCCGCCGCACGACGCGGCCCGGTCGCGCCGGGGTCGCGCCGCCGTCCTGCCAGACCGTCGCGCCGTTGACGATGACCCTATCAATGCCGGCGGCCGGCTCGGTCGGGTGGTCGAAATCGGCGCGCGCGGCGATGGTCGCGGCATCGAAGATCACGAGGTCGGCATAGGCGCCGGGGCGAAGCTCGCCGCGATCCTCAAGGCCGAAGGTGCGCGCGGTGAGGCCGGTCATGCGGTGCACCGCTTCCTCCAGGCTGAACAGCCCAACCTCGCGCGCGTAATAGCCGAGCACGCGCGGGAACGTGCCCCAAAGGCGCGGGTGTGGCCGCTCGTCGTGCGGCAGGCCGTCCGAGCCGATCATCGAGTGCTTGTAGGCGAGGATGCGGCGCACATCGTCCTCATCCATCATGAAGTAGATTGCGCCCGCGGGCTGCAGCCGGCGCGCGGCCTCGAGCGGATCCACGTTCCAGTCGCGCGCGATGTGCGCGAGCTCGCGGCCCGCCGCCTCCGGCACCGCCTTCGACCAGGTGATCACGACCTTGGCACAGGAGGGGATGAGCTTCTCCAGCAGCACGGTCGAGCCCGCGGTGTAGGGATATACATCGAGGCCGATCGTCTGGGTCTGGCGCGCGGTTTCGATCTTGGCGAGCGTCGCGGCCGAGCGGCCGAAGTTCTTCACCCCCGCGACCTTGTGATGCGAGATCACGACCGGAAGATTCGCTTTGCGTCCGATCTCGAAAGTCTCATCGAGCGAGCGCTCCACACCCTCGTGCTCGTCGCGCATGTGCGTGGCATAGAGCCCGCCATGGCTTCCCGCGACCCTGGCGATCTCGATCACCTCGCTGGTCGGCGCAGCGGCGTTCGGGGCGTAGAACAGGCCGGTCGAAAAGCCGATCGCGCCGGCGCGCATGCCCTCATCCAGCCGCTTCGCCATGGCATCAATCTCGGCGGCGCTCGCCGGCCGGCCGACATCCTCCATCGTGCCGACACGCAAGGTCGAGTGGCCGATGAGGAGCGCCGCGTTGGTCGCGGGCGGGGTCTTCGCGAGCTGATCGACGAAGCCCGCGACCGTGTCGAAGCGGTAATGCTCCTGGCCACCGAGGAGATCGAGCGGCGGCGGCGGTGCGCCCTTGAGCGTCAACGGCGCGAGGCTGACGCCGCAATTGCCGACGACGACGGTGGTGACGCCCTGGCTCGTCTTCGGCGCCATGTCGGGCCGGTGCAGCAATAGATTGTCGTCATGGGTGTGGGCATCGATGAAACCGGGCGAGACCACCTTGCCACGCGCGTCGATCGTAGCGGTGCCCTGCCAGTCCGTGAGCGCGCCGAGCGCCACGATGCGCTCGCCCTTGACCGCGACATCAGCCTGGCGGCGCGCGCCTCCCGTGCCGTCGATCACCGTGCCGCCCCTGATCAGCAGATCGCACCGTTCCATTGCCGCTCGCCTCCGGTTGGCGCGCTTGAGAAAACCCCTTGGGGCAGGCGCCGCGTCATGCTTCCATCCGTCCCCGGAGTGTCGGCGAGCGGGGCACGGGCTTCAAGGGGATCGAATGCTGAAAGTCGAAGGAATCATCGGCCATGTCGATGACTCGGTGATCGCCTCCAAGCTGCATCACCTGCACCACCATGGTGTGATCGAGCATGTCTATCTCGCGCCCGCCGATACCAAGCGGAAGCGGCTTCGGGTCGCGACCGACGCCGGCACCGACCTCGCGATCGCGCTCGCGCGCGAGGATGAGCTGATTGACGGCTCGGTGCTGCTGATCGACGACAACCGCGCGATCATCGTCAAGCTCGAGGCGCTGGATTGGCTGGTGCTCGAGCCCGCCGGCCTGCCCGAGGCGATCGAGCTCGGCTATTTCGTCGGCAATCTCCATTGGCGCGTACAGTTCGATGGCGCGCGCATCCGGGTCGCGATCGAGGGCGAGGAGGCGTTCTATCGCGAGCGCCTCGCGCCCATGCTCGCCAAGGGCAAGGCGCGCATCGTCGAGATCAGCCAATGATCGATCTCCTCCGCGCGCTGCAACACGGCGACAGCTTCTTTCCCTCGGGCGGTGTCGCGTTTTCGCTTGGGCTCGAGACCTTGAAGGAAGACGGCAAAGTGCGCGATGGCGCAGGTGTCGAGCGCGTGATCGCCGAGCAATTGCGCCAGCGCTGGGCGAGCGCGGACCGGGCCTTCATCGCGGCGGCACACGGCGCGGCTGCGCTCGACGACGTGGTGCGGCTCGACGCAATGCTGGATGCGATGACCTTGGCGAAGGAACTGCGCGAGGGCGCGCGGCGGAACGGGGCCGCGCTCTTACGCGTCCATGCCGAGCTCGGCACGCCAAGGGCCGCGGACTATCGCCTGCTGGTGCGCGAGGAGCGTGCGCCCGGTCATCTCCCGATCGTGCAGGGCCTGTGCTTCGGCGGGCGCGGTCTTGCCCGCGATGAGGCGCTTGCGGTCGCGGGTCATGGCTTTCTCGTCGGTCTGCTGGCGGCGGCGCTGCGCCTCGGGCTGATCGGCCATGTCAACACCCAAAGCGCGTTGACGCGACTCCACGCGCTGCTCGCCGAGGTGCTCGCGACGCCCGTGCCTTTGCCCGAGGACGCTCACGCCTTCACGCCGATGCCTGAGATCGCGGTGATGCGTCACGAGGTGGCCGCCGGCCGCCTGTTCGCGAATTGATGTTGGCGGGTCGGATGGATTGAAGTGCCGATTTCACCGGGCGCTGCTTCACCCCCCACCCTGACCCTCCCCCACGAGGGGGGAAAGGATGGATGTGAATCGGCCGAACGCCTTTCGGCTTCCTCCCTCACGATCGGCGAGGGCATGGACGTAGAGCGATTGCTGCCTTCTTTACTCCCTCCCCCTCGATGGGGGAGGGTTGGGGTGGGGGCGACACCTTCAACCCCAAGGTCGTCATCCCCGCGAAAGCGGGGATCCATCGGGCCGCGGGTTCGGCGGACGGAGGGATGGGTCCGGGCTCGCTTCGGCGTCGGGATGACAATCGAGCGCGCTGAACGGAGGGTCGCAATGGCGGTCGCTCACCCAAGGTCGTCATCCCCGCGAAGGCGGGGATCCATCGGGCCGCGGGTTCGGCGGACGGAAGGATGGGTCCCGGCTCGCTTCGCGGCCGGGATGACAATCGAGCGTGCTGAACGGAGGGTCGCGATAATGGTCGGCTCACCCAAGGTCGTCATCCCCGCGGAAGCGGGGATCCATCGGGCCGCGGGTTCGGCGGACGGAAGGATGGGTCCCGGCTCGCTTCGCGGCCGGGATGACAATCGAGCGCGCTGAACGGAGGGTCGCGATAATGGTCGGCTCACCCAAGGTCGTCATCCCCGCGGAAGCGGGGATCCATCGGGCCGGAGGCGCGATTTGTGCGGTGGCTCTGGATGGCCCGGTCACGCCGGGCCATGACGAAA
>Ga0194132_10011484_pt1 | contig 11387 bp, 7 predicted proteins | sample TA2KigOf80mmetaG_FD_148612 | JGI IMG/M metagenome (GOLD analysis project Ga0194132, IMG submission 148612) | Freshwater microbial communities from Lake Tanganyika, Tanzania - TA2015054 Kigoma Offshore 80m | ecosystem: Environmental > Aquatic > Freshwater > Lake | place: Tanzania: Lake Tanganyika... | reverse complement strand
CGCGCTGCCGCGCGGCTGGGTGCCCGACGACGCGCACCCCGGCTACGCTCGGCGCGACGGGCGGCTCCTGTTCTCCGAGAGCTGGATCCTGCTCACCGCGCTGGTGACCTTCGGCTGCCTCGGCCTGTTCTTCCTCTGGTCGGCACTGCCCAGCGGTTGGAGCGGAATCGCACGCTTCGGCCTGCTCGTCGGCGGCGTCCTCGTGGTCGGCGGTCTGGTCGCGCCGCGCATCACGCGCGCGCTGCAGCGGCGCTGAGCCGCCGCGGGAAGAGCGCGTCCGGCGGCTGGACGCGCACGATCTCGAATTGGAACTCGCATTTGGGCGCGCCGAGCGCACAATCCGCGTCGCCGAAATGCGGAATCCTGGTGTCCGGGACCCGCTGCTCGGACTAGATCGCAGCAGCGATCCCTCGCCCCCGGCGGATCGCGACCCCGCGGCGGCGTCTTCCGGCCCGACGTCGCCCGCCAGCGCCCCTCCTCCACCCGATGCCCCGCCTCCCTCGCGCGGTGCGCGCTCGTTGCACGAGTGCGCTCGCCGCGCTGCTCTCCCTCTTCACGCTGCAAGCCTGCTCGAACGGCGACGTCGAGTTCGAGTCGCAGAACGAGCTCGTCATGACGCCGCAGGTCGTCGGCCGCTTCGAGCTCGCCTGCCCGCAGACCACCGTGTTCCCGCTCGAAGGCACGTTGCCGGTTCCTCCGGGCACATGGTTCGAAACGCCGCAAGGCCGCGCGTTCTTCCTGCGCGGGCCCGACGGCGCGGTCGTGCACGCGCAGACCGAGATCGTGTCGCGCTATCCGGACGCCGCCCAGGGCGCCGACGTCGTTCAACTGATCGCGCGCGTGCAGCGACCGCCGGCGACGGCGGTGGGCGCGACCCTCGGGTACGACGTGATCTATTTCCAGCCGCAGGGCTCGCACGCGCTGCTGCCCCCCGGGTACGCGCTCGGCAATGAAGCGTCGATCGAGCTCCCCGACGTCGTGACGAACCTGCTCGGGCAGTCGGGCGCGTTGGTCGTGCGCGCGCGCGACGCCTACGACAATCAGTACGCGGCCCTGATCGACACGCACTCGGCCTTCCTCGGCAGCGGCCAGGCGACCAGCGGTGTGATGACGCGCAACGGACACCAGGTACAACAGGCGCGCCTGTATTCGATCCTGCAGCCGGTGCTGGCCGGCCCGACGCCGAACACGTTCCTGCCGCACCTGTTCTCGGTGCACGCCTACGTCAGCGCCTATTCGAAGGAGCGCGCGCTCACGTTCGACCTGCGCGTGTCCAACGGCGGCAGCGGCGCCGATCCGGTCGATCCGCTCGACGATCCGCTGGGCCGCGAGTACTTCAAGAGCCTCGAACTGATCGTCCCGAACGGCTGGCTCGTGCACGCGGCAGTCGAGGATCCGTACCTGGGAACCGCCTACGCGCTGCCCGGCGGATTCAAGGCCGTCCCGCTGGTCAAGCCGATCGCGGGCGGGAAGATGCACGTGATGCCGTCGCAGGCGCAGTTCCAGCGCCGCCTCGTGCTCGCGCCGACGGCGGCGCCCGGCCAGCCCGATTGGAAGAGCGCGCAGGTGCTGTTGCGGCGCGAGCAACTGGCGTTCTGCCGTCCCAATGCGCTGCCCGCCTCGGGAACGCCGAGCGAGTCGTGGTGGTCGTGGTGGAACCCCGCCACCGCGCGCTACTTCCCGCAGCGCCACGCGCTGCCGCGCCTGGACCACATCGCGCTCGCGCCGCTGCTCGCCCAGCAGCAGGCCGATCTCGACAAGCTGGTCGCGCACGTGCAGAGCGGCGCTTCCTATGGCGCGCTGCCGGTGCCGAGCCCCGGCCTGGGCTGGGCCCACCCGTGGGGCGTCGCCTACGGCGGCATGAGCGGCGGCGACGAGATCGTGCTGTGGGAGGGAATCGAGTGCGCGTGGAGCGCGTCGAACGCCGGCTACCGGCTGTTCGAGCTCGCGCACCGGATGAACAACGACCGCCAGGCGGTCGCGCTGTTCGACCGCGACGGCGAGCCGACGCGCTTCGAGCAATGGGTCGAGCAGGGCCCCAACGGCCCCTACGTCGACATGTTCTTCTACATGACGCTGAAGCCGGGCAACGATCCCTTCGGCTTCGATGTCGCGCCGACCTTCCAGGAACAGTACGTGCTCGCCAACGGCCTGGCGCCCGACTGGGAGGACGATCTGGCGCTGTACGAACCGCACGACCAGCAGCACCTGGTGCGCTACCTGCGCTGCGCGCAGGTGCTCTCCTGGCTGGGCAACGACGCGCTGGCCAAGGACGACCTCTCGATGCAGGCGCAGCTCGTGCGGCTGTCCTACCACCCGTACTACAACTCGATCTACAACCACGTCTCCGACACGGGCCTGTTGTACGACCAGAAGGAGGTCGCGCTGCACCCGCATTCGGGCTTCGACATCGGTCGCGGCGAGGGTTGGGCCTTCCAGGCGCTGAACAGCGCTTACGCGCTCGCGGAGCCACAGTGGCGCGCGCTAACGCGACCGTACTTCGACCAGCTCGTCGATCTCGTCGCTACCGGTCAGAGCTCGTGCACGGGGATCCTGCAGTCCTACGCCTACGAGAAGATCCTCGAGGGCAAGTACCACGCGCGACAGTCGATCGAGTAGGCGATCCTCGAGAATGCGCTGTGGTCGATGATGGAGACGGTCTACCGCGGCGCGGACGACCTGCGCGCCTCGCAGCTCAAGGCGGTGATCGCCCTTTCGACGACGTCGATGACGTCGTTCCCGGCCTGGAGCGAGGAACTCGACGGACCGCTCGCGCAGGTCGCGGTCGCTCCGCTGGACCCGAACATGCCGCCTTTCTGCGCGTGGCTCCCGTACGACGGCGCGTCGGACTGGGTCGACGACTTCCAGACCTGGTCGTCGTTCGCGTACGGGTACGAGCTGACGAAGCTGCCGGTGTTCCTGGTGCGCGCGCAGCAGATGGCCAAGGGGCCGCTGCTGGAAAAGATGAATCAGGCCGGGACGGCGAACCTGGGCAACCGCGCGGCGCTGCTGCGACTGGCGCAGGATCTGTGACCCTGATCGGGTGCCCGACGCAGGCCGCGGACGGGCGCGCTCGAAGCTGGACCGGACTTGACGGCCGCCATCGCGAGGCCGCGCGGCAACGGGACTTCAGGTTTGCGCCTGCGGGGCGCCCCAACGCGCGGTCCCCGTGCGGATCGCCAGCTCGAGTTCCTTCGAGTCGAACGGCTTCCTGAGCAGCACGACGCCGTGCGTGCGGCACAGCTCGTCGATCCGCCCCTGCCGATCGTAGCCGGTCATCAGGATCACGGGCAGCTCGGGCCGCAGCGCGCGCACGCGCAAGAGGACCTCGTACCCCCCCATGCCCGGCATCGACAAGTCGAGCAGCACGAACGCGAACTGCGTTTCAGCGCGTTCGACGGCCTCCAACGCGGAGCGACCATCGGCGGCCGTCTGAGCGCGGTAGCCGAGCAGCGCGAGCAGTCCCGAAGTCGCGGCGCGTACGGCCGGATCATCGTCGACGACCAACGCCGCAGGCGAATCGTGCGGCGCGGCCGGCAGGGCAGGCACTGGAGCGAGCTCCGCCGCGGCGAGTTCGCGAACCGGGAGACAGACGGTGAACGTCGCGCCGCGGCCCGGATCGCTCGCGACGTGCACCTCGCCGCCGTGGCCGTGCACGATGCCGTAGACAGTCGACAGGCCCAAGCCCTTGCCGTCGGGCTTGGTCGTGTAGAACGGTTCGAACAAGTGCTCGCGTACGCCGTCCGCGAGACCGGGACCCGAGTCCTCGACGACGATGTCCACGCACGATTCGACCGGGGGCGCACCGAGGGCGCCGTTCGAAGCGCTGCTTGCCGCCGAGGCATGGTGGCGGGTCCGCACGCTGACGCGACCCGCATCACCAGCGGCCTCGGCCGCGTTCTTGAGCAGATTGAGGAGCACGCGCTCGATCTGCGCCGGATCGGCGGCGAGCGCAGGCACCTCGGGCGACAGATCGAGCTCGATGCGCCGACCGGGAAACGCGACGCGCACGAGGCGCGCCGTGCGCTCGATCAGCGCGGCGAGGTCGATGCTCTCGCGACGCGGAATCGAGCGGCCGGAGAACGTCAGCAGCTCCTCGGCAAGCAGCGCCGCGCGACGCGAGATCCGCACGATCTCGTCGAGGTGCCCGGTCGCGCGCGTGGCTCCAGGCGGCGCGCCGCGCGCGAGCTCGGCGTGCCCCAGGATGCCCGTCAGCAGGTTGTTGAAGTCGTGCGCGAGCCCGCCCGAGATCAGCCCCAGGCTCTCGAGCTTGTGCGCTCGCGCCAGGCGCAGCTCCATCTCGCTCGCGCGGGCCAACGCTTCGTGCGCGCGGCGCTTGTTGCGATAGCGGCTCCAGCCCAGGAGCGCCACGAGCAGCAGGGCCAGCGCGCCGCCGGCCAGCGCCCAACGCAGCAGCCGCTCGCGCTCGCCGCGACTCTGCTGCAGCGCCGCCTCGCGCTGCAGGATGTCGATCTGGCGCTCGCGCTCGTGCAGACCGAGTTCCGCGTTCTTGGTCGCGAAGCTCGACAACCGCTCGAGCTCGGCAAGCTCGCGCGCAAGTTCGAACGCCTCGCGCAGCGCAGCGAACGCGGCGAGCGGATCCCCCGCCGCGAGCTGCGCCTCCGACAGCGCGCGCAGGACTTCCACGCGCTGCGACTTGGCCTGGATCGCCTCGCTCAGCTCGAGCGCTTCCGAAGCCGCGCGCAGTGCTTCCGCCGGCCGGTCGAGCGCCGCGTGCGCCAGCGACAGTCGCCGCAACGTCGAAACCATGCCCGGCGTCTGTCCGGCGGCGCGCTGCGTCTCGAGCGCCTGCTGCAACAGCGGCACGGCGCCCGCCGCGTCGCCGAGCGCGACGCGCAGCGCGCCGATCGACGAAAGCGAGAGCGCAACCGCGGAGTCCACACCCGCGGCGGCGCGCAGCGCCAGCGCCTCCTCGTGGAGTTCGACGGCCTCGTGGTAGCGCTCGCCGAGCGAGGCCAGGTCGCCCAGGTTCGCCAGCGTCGCGGCCAGCGCCAGTCCGTCGCCCGCGGCGCGAGCGATGTCGCGTGCCCGCTCGAAGCAAGCGCGCGCGCCGTCGAGCTGCCCGGCGTTCATGCGCAAAACGCCGAGGTTGTTCAGCACGGTGTACAGGCTTGCAGCGTCGCCGCGCGCCTCGGCGAGCTGCACGCAGCGCGTCCATGCCTCGAGCGCCAGGTCGCGCTCGCCGGCGCGCTCGTGCGCCGCACCGAGCAAGTTGACGGCCCCGAATTCGAGGTCGGAGCGCCCGCCGCGCCGCGCCAACTCGGCCGCCTCCCGGGCGCTCGTGATCACTCGCGCGAAATCGCCGGTCTGCACGCACGAGAAGGCGATGTAGTAGCGCGCGAGGAGCAGCGTGCCCTCCGCGCCGCGCGCTGTCGCCAGCTCGGCGGCGCGCGCGAGCTCGACCACGGCTTCTTCGTGACGCTGGCCGTCCATACAGGCCTCGCCCAGCCGCAAGCGCACGGTCATGGCGAGCTCGCCGGTCGATGCGGTCCCCAGCGCGTCGAGCGCCGCTCGACCGAGCTCGATGCGTTGCTCGACCGCCGTCTCGGGCAGCGCGCGCATCCGCGCGAGCAGTTCGGCGGCGCGGGCCTCATCGGCCGGGCTGTCATCGGCCGATGACAGCAGGACCGGCGCGGATGCGGGCGGATCTTGTGCCGAACGCGCGCCGCCGGCTGCGCAAAGCGCCAGCAACAGCGCGGTCCAGGAGCGGCAGGTCACCTCGGCAAGCTTAGGTCCGCGCTCGCCGCAGACAAGGGCAGCGCCGGAGCGGCCCGCTCCGCGATCACTCCCACTCGATCGTGCCGGGCGGCTTCGACGTGATGTCGAGCGCGACCCGGTTGATCCCGCGCACCTCGTTGATGATGCGGTTGGAGATCTTCGCCAGGAGCTCGTGCGGCAGGCCGGCCCAGTCGGCCGTCATCGCGTCCTCGCTCGTGACGACGCGCAGCACGCAGGCCTCCTCGTAGGTCCGCGCGTCCCCCATCACGCCGACGCTCTTCACCGGCAGCAGCACCGCGAAGTACTGCCACAGGCCCTTGTGCAACCCGGCCGCCTCGATCTCGCTGGTCACGATGTGATCGGCCTCGCGCAGCACGTGCAGGCGCTGCGGCGTCTGCTCGCCCAGGCAGCGCACGGCGAGGCCCGGCCCCGGGAAGGGTTGGCGCGCCACGATCTCCTCGGGCAGCCCGAGGTGCCGGCCGATCGCGCGCACCTCGTCCTTGAACAGCTCGCGCAGCGGCTCGACGAGCTGCATGTCGAGGTCCTCGGGCAGGCCGCCGACGTTGTGGTGGCTCTTGATCACCGCGGTGTTGCCGCCGTGCGCGGCCACCGACTCGATCACGTCCGGGTAGAGCGTGCCCTGGCCGAGGAAGCGGGCGTGCTCGAAGCGCTTCGCCTCGGCGCGGAAGACCTCGACGAACTCGTGGCCGATGCGCTTGCGCTTCTGCTCGGGATCGGTGATGCCGGCGAGGCGCTGCAGGAAGCGCTGCGACGCGTCGACGACGGTCAGATCGATGTGGAAATGGCCGCGGAAGGTGCGCTCGACGATCTCGCGCTCGCCTTTGCGGAGCAGGCCGTTGTCGACGAAGATGCAGTGCAGCCGCGAGCCGATCGCGCGCTGCACGATCACGGCGGCGACCGAGGAATCGACGCCGCCGGACAGACCGAGGATCACCTCGCCCTTCGGCCCGACCTGCGCGCGGATCTTCTCGACCTCGCGCTCGACGATCGCGTCGGGCTTCCAGTCGCCCGCCAGAGCGCAGGTGGAGTGCAGGAAGTTGTCGAGGATCTCGCGGCCGCGCACGGTGTGGCTGACCTCGGGATGGAATTGCAGGCCGTAGAGCCGGCGCGCTGCGTCTTCCATCGCCGCATACCGGCAGGTGTCGGAGCTCGCCAGCGCCTGGAATCCGGCGGGCAGCGCGGTCACCGAGTCCCCGTGGCTCATCCACACGACGGTGTGGCCGTCGACCGTCTCCAGCGGCCCGTGCGGCAGCGCGACCGCGATCGAGGTGCGGCCGAACTCGCGCTTGCCGGTCGACTCGACCTTGCCGCCGAGCACGTGCGCCATCCACTGCATGCCGTAGCAGATGCCTAGCACGGGCACGCCCAGTTCGAGCAGCTCGCGCGGCACCTTCGGCGCGTCCTTCTCGTAGACGGAAGCGGGCCCGCCCGAGAGCACGATGCCGGCCAGATTCATCGCGCGGGCGCGCTCGAGGGCCTTGGCGGGCGGCGCGATCTCGCTCCACACGCCGGCCTCGCGCACACGGCGCGCGATCAACTGCGCGTACTGCGCGCCCATGTCGACGACGAGGACGCCGCGCGGCGAGACTGAGCTCGTTGAGGCAGGGCTCATGCGCTACTCCTGGAAGTAGTTCGGGGCTTCCTTGGTGATCGTGACGTCGTGCGGGTGGCTTTCCTTGATGCCGGCCGCCGTCACGCGCACGAAGCGCGCCTTCTCCCACAGCTCCTGGATCGTGCGCGCGCCGCAGTAGCCCAGTCCCGCGCGCACCCCTCCGACCAGCTGGTACACGAAAGGCGAGAGCGGGCCCTTGGCCGGCACCATCCCCTCGATGCCCTCGGGCACGAGCTTGTCGGTCGGCACGTCGCCCTGGCGATAGCGCTCCTTGCCGCCCTCGACCATCGCGCCCAGCGAACCCATGCCGCGCACGGATTTGAAGGCGCGGCCCTTGTACAGGATCGTCTCGCCCGGGCTCTCGTCGACGCCGGCCAGCAGCGAGCCGACCATCACGGAACTCGCACCGAAGGCCAGCGCCTTGACCAGATCGCCCGAGAAGCGGATGCCGCCGTCGGCGATCAGCGGAACGCCGGCCGGGCGCAGCACCGCGGCCACGTCCTGGATGGCGGAGAGCTGCGGTACGCCGACGCCGGCGACGATGCGCGTCGTGCAGATCGAGCCGGGCCCGATGCCGACCTTGACGCCGTCGGCGCCGGCCTTGACGAGCGCTTCGGCCGCCTCGGCCGTCGCGACATTGCCGGCCACCACGTCGACGTCGTGGCGGCGCTTGAGCTCGCGCACGGTGTCGACGACGTTGGCCGAGTGGCCGTGCGCGGTGTCGACGACCAGCACGTCGACGCCTGCGCCGACGAGGCCCGCCGCGCGCTCGTGGTCGTGCACTCCGACGGCCGCCGCGACGCGCAACCGGCCGCGCGCGTCGGTGGCCGCGCTCGGATAGCGCGACAGCATGTCGAGGTCCTTCATCGTGATCAGCCCGCACAACCTGTTGCCGGCATCGACGATCAACAGCTTCTCGACCTTGTGCTTGTACAGGAGCTGGCGCGCGTCATCGAGCGAAGTCCCGGGCGGCGCGCTGACCAGGTTCTTGCTCGTCATCACCTGTCCGACCGGCGTGTCGGCGCTGGTCTGGAAGCGGCAGTCGCGGCGCGTCAGGATCCCGACCACGCGGCCGGAGTCGAGAATCGGCAGGCCCGAGATGTTGTGGCGCGCCATGATCTCGCGCGCCTCCTTCATGCTCGCCGTCGGAGGCAGCGTGACCGGGTCGAGGATCACGCCGTTGGCCGAGCGCTTGACCTTGTCGACCTCGCGGATCTGGTTCTCGATGGTGAGGTTGCGGTGGATCACGCCGATGCCGCCCTCGCGCGCGAGCGCGACCGCGAGGTTCCAGCCGGTGACCGTGTCCATCGCGGCCGAGCACAGCGGGATGTTCAGCGTCACGTTGCGGCTGAAGCGCGTGCCGACCTCGGCCTGGCGCGGCAGCAGGTCGGAGTAGCGCGGGACCAGCAGGACGTCGTCGAAGGTCAGGGCTTCGGGCAGCTCGCGGGGCATGGAATGCGATCCGGAAGGGGTGGCCACCAAAACGCCGACTCTAAGGCTCCCTGGGGCCGGTTCCAAGCGTTCGGAGGCGCCCCCCGAGGGCTGATTCACAAGCCCGATGACAAGACCGGTACATTATGGGAGACTTTCCGGTTCGCCGAACCCGTGAGGAATTCGGCAAGCCCAACTCTCTGCGGAGCGCTTCAAAGGCGCCACAACTTGGCGTCTCCGTACTCCGCATACCCCCAACCCGACTGCTTCCCATGACTCTCCGTATGTTCCGTTCCAACCATTGGTCCCTGCTCGCCGCCTCGGCAGCGCTCCTTCCCGTCCTGGCCGGTTGCCAATCCACTCAGAAGGAACAGGCTCCCGCGCCGGTCGTGGTCAAGCCGCAACCGAAGGCCGAGCCCAAGGCCGAGCCCAAGCCGGTCGTCAGCGCCGGTGCGGTCTCCATGGCGTTCCCGACGGGCGATCCTTCGACCAGCGCCGTGCTGCTCGAGAAGTTCGTTCCCTCGACCGTCGTGATGGGCCAGAACTTCACGTACGAGATCCGCGTCAAGAACCTGACCGGCATGTCGCTGGAGAACGTCGTCGTCTCCGAGCAGATGTCGCCGAACTTCAAGGTCGCGAACCAGTCGCCTCAGCCGAACATGGTCGGCATGGTGGCCAACTACACGTTCAAGAACATTCCGCCCAAGGGCAGCGAGACCATCAAGATCACCGGCGCGCCGAACGCGAAGGACTCGATCTCCTGCTGCGCTTCGGTCACGTACAACCAGATGTTGTGTGCGCAGACGAACGTGATCCAGCCCGCACTGAAGGTCGCCGCCGCCGCTCCCGCGGAAGTGCTGATCTGCGACGAATTCCCGGTCGAGTTCACCGTCACCAATCCCGGCGACGGCAGCACGGCCGACGTCAAGGTCATGGCCACGCTGCCCCAGGGCCTGGTCGCGAAGAACGGCTCCAGCCAGGTCGCGCTCGACGCGGGCGTGCTGAAGCCCGGTGAGTCGCGCAAGGTCGCCGTGATGGCGAAGGCCTCGAAGACCGGTTCCTACGCCAACGCGGCCAAGGCGACGGCGGCCAACAACCTGTCCGCCGATTCCAACACCGTTACGACGGTCGTGCGCCAGCCGGTGCTCGCGGTCGCCTGCAACGCGCCGGCCGAGCGCTACATCGGACGCAAGGCCACCTACGATTTCACGGTCACGAACAAGAGCGACATGCAGTCGCAGAACACCGTGATCGAGGCCTCCGTGCCGGCCGGCGTCCAGGTCAGCGAGATCTCCGACAATGGCAAGCAGTCCGGCGGCATGGTCCGCTGGGATCTGGGCACGCTGGCGGCCGGCGACGAAGAAGCTGTCGCTGGCCTACAACTCCACGGCGGCAGGCAAGTTCACGACGACGACCAGCGCCAAGGCGCTGTGCGCCGAGCCGGTCAGCTGCCCGTCGCAGACCGAGTGGAAGGGTATCCCGGCCGTGCTGCTCGAAGTGGTCGACAGCCCGGACCCGGTCGAGGTCGGCGAAGCGACGACCTACACGATCGACGTGACCAACCAGGGCTCGGCCCAGGCGACGAACGTCAAGGTCGTGGCCTACCTGCCGGCCTCGGAAGGCTATGTCTCTTCGCAGGGCCCGACGGCCGGCACGGCCGACGGCTCGACGATCACGTTCGCTCCGGTGGGCGTGCTCGCGGTCGGTGGACGCGTGCAATACAAGGTCGTGGTCAAGGGCCTGAGCCCCGCGGACGCGCGCATCCGCGTCACGATGAACTGCGACCAGCTCACGGGTGAGCCGGTTCAGGAAACCGAGTCGACGACGATCTACCAGTAGTTCGTCACGGGACCTGGCGATCCCCTCGCGGGGATCGCCAGGAACGCAAGCCGGGCGGCGCTCCCCACAGGAGCGCCGCCCGGCTCGCTTTCCGGTACCGAGCCTATTCCTGCTCGATTTCCTGCTTCAGCTTCTCGAACTCGGCGTCGGCGTTGGCATCGGTGATCGCCTGCTTGGCCTTGGCCGCGAGCTCGGCATCGGTGGGAGCAGCGGCGGCATCGGCGCCGCTGGAGCCGACGGACGCCGGAGCCGAGTGCTCGTGGGTGCCGCAACCGATCGAAAGCCCGCCGCTCGCGACGAGCGCGAGCAGCAACACGGGACGAAGTTTGGTTCTTTGCATGGAGGATTCCTGATTCTCGGTTTCGCGGGGAGTCGCGAGTCCTACTTGTCCTTGTCCTGGCCGCGGCCATTGCCGCCGCGCTCGTTGCCGCCGCGAGCCGCCTCGCCGCGCATTTCGCCCTGTTCGGCGGCCTTGGCGCGCCGGCGCGCGTGCTTGTCCTGTTCCTTGCGCATCAGCTCGTCGATCGCCGCGATGCGCTCGTTCTGCCCCTTGGCGACAGCCAACTCGCGCAGGCGCCGCAGCCGCGCCAGCTTGTCGCGGTGTTCGACTTCCTCGGGGTCCTGCCCGGCGTTGCGAACGCGCGCCGGGGTCGCATCCGCCGGAATCGGACGCTGCGCGTCGGGCTGCTCGGCACCTCGCACGCGCTCCGGGGTCGCGTCGGCCGGAACCGGGCGCTCGGGCGGC
>Ga0194132_10011481_pt1 | contig 11390 bp, 8 predicted proteins | sample TA2KigOf80mmetaG_FD_148612 | JGI IMG/M metagenome (GOLD analysis project Ga0194132, IMG submission 148612) | Freshwater microbial communities from Lake Tanganyika, Tanzania - TA2015054 Kigoma Offshore 80m | ecosystem: Environmental > Aquatic > Freshwater > Lake | place: Tanzania: Lake Tanganyika... | reverse complement strand
ATCGAAACGATCGCTTGAAGCGTTGACAAGGACCCGGATAGGTGTCCAGCCCTCGTCAGGCTACCCGACGCGTTCCGGGAGGGACGCGAGTGAGGGGGAGGTAGGGGATGCCAAGCTGGAATCGGTCCGCGGTCGCCGCAACCGTCACGCTCGTCCTCGCGCTTCCGTTCCTGCCGACCGATGCGGGCGGTCAGGAGCCCGATCCCGGCCTCGAGGCGATCGACTCCCAGGTTCCGAAGCCGGAGGGCGCCGAGGCGCCGTCCTCCTACGTCGAAGAGATGACCGAGCCGCGCAACGTCGGCGGCGTCGAGGACGAAGCCGACGCGGAAGCCGCGGAAGCGGCCGAAGCGGAGGCGGCGGGAGCGGAAGCCGCCGGTCTCTCTCCGGAGGAAGCGAAGAAGGTCGAGCAGATCGTCGTCAGCGCCCGGCGCCGTCAGGAGCTTCTCGAGGAGACGCCGATCTCGATCACCGCGCTCAGCGAGGAGACGCTTCGCGCGACCGGGACGACGCAGCTCGACCAGATCCAGTACCTCGTTCCGAACCTCTCGATCTTCCGGACGGGCAACGGCCAGACCGCTTCGATCGTGCTGCGCGGCGTCGGGAACTTCCCCTTCGTCTACTACGACCAGGGAACCGGGCTCTACATCGACGGCGTCTACCTCTCCCGCAACCAAGGTTCGCTGCTCGACATGGTCGACATCCAGCAGCTCGAGGTGCTGCGCGGCCCACAGGGGACGCTCTTCGGCAAGAATACGCTCGGCGGCGCGATCAACATCACCACCGTCAAGCCGCGCGAGGAGCTCGAGGCCTTCGCGATGATCCGCGCCGGCGGCTACGGCACCCTCGACACGCGCGCCACGTTGAACCTTCCCGTCGACATCGGCTGGTTCGAGGACAAGCTCTTCACGCGCTTCACGTTCGCGTCGTTCAACATGGACGGGTATGCGTACAATTCGCTTCGCGACGAGTACCAGTCGAACCGGAACTCGCAGAACTTCCTCGGCGCCGTGCGCCTCCTGCCGACCGACGACGTGACGATCGACGTCACGGGGACGTACGCGACGTCGCACGCCTATGGCCTCGGCGGTCAGTGCGTCGTCATCCCGCAAGCCTTCGAGGATGCCCTCGCTCCGCTGGTCGCGGCCGGTCTCGTGCCGGCCGGCTACGCGGAGCAGTATCGACAGAGCTGCGAGAGCTCGCAGCCGTTCAACTTCCAGTCCGAGGCCGCGCGTCTCGCGTCGATCGACAGCTACGGCGTCTGGGGCACCGCCGCCTGGGACGCCGGCGAGGTAGGCTGGCTCGAAGCGCTCGATTTCAAGCTCACCTCGGCCTGGCGCCAGCAGACGCCGCGCGTGCGCGACGACTTCGACTTGACGTCGATGCCCGTCTCCGTGCTGTCGACCGCCGGAGGGGGCGATCCCTTCGACGGAACCCAGGACTGGCAGAACCAGATCCAGCTCGAAGCGCAGGTGAACGGCACCGCGTGGGACGATCGCATCAACTTCGTCGCGGGTGCGTTCTGGTTCTGGGAGAAGGCGCGCACCGACAACGGCTTCCGCTTCTTCGCGCCGACGGAGCAGTTCCAGATCTCGCCGATCGTCGTCAACGCCGGGTTCAGCCAGAATTTCATCTCGACCGACAACAACGACTGGGCGCTCTTCGGGCAGGGAACCGTCGACATCACCGACTGGTTCAGCCTGACTGCCGGCGTCCGCTACACGGAGGAGACGAAGCGCCTCGATCGCCTGCTGCTCGAGCCGTGCAGCGACGGCGCGCCTCCGGGAAGCCCGGCATGCTCCGTCCCGTCGGCCGATCCGGTCACGGTCGACTTCGAGGGCGAGCAGAAGTCGAGCGCGTGGACGCCGACGGTCACGGCGGCGTTCCCGGTTCCGGAGGAATGGATCGATCCGTGGTCGATCAACTACTTGATGGGCTACTTCACCTACTCCCAGGGCTTCCGGGGCGGCGGCTTCAACGGTGGAGCGCGCACCCCCGCGCCGATCGCCCTCGAGCCGTTCAAGCCCGAGTTCATCGATTCCTACGAGATCGGCGCGAAGAGCATCGTCTTCGACAATCGAGCGACGATCAACGTGTCGTTCTTCCTCGCGGATCGGTTCGATCAGCAGGGTCCCGAGATCGTCGTGACGGAAGCGGAACCGATCGACCAGGTCGACGTCCTGACGCGGAACGCAGCCGAATCGAACACGCGCGGTGTCGAGCTCGAGGTGAACACGCAGCCGATCGACGACATGCTGATCGACGCCTCGATGGGCTACGTCGACGCGAAGTTCGGCGGCTATTCGGGCGCGCAGAACGCGGTCACCGGCGAGCCGATCGACCGCGCGGGCCAGCAGCTGCCCTTCATTCCGAAATGGCAGACGCATCTCGGCATCCAGTACTCGATGGAGATGCCACGCTTCGGTCCGGATTGGCTCCAGGGCTGGCTGACGCCGCGACTCGACTGGTCGTTCCAGGGCGCGACGCAGTACTGGGCGCCCGAGCTCCCGCAGCTCCTCCAGCCTTACTACAACCTCCTGAGCCTGCGGCTCTCGTACGACTTCATGGACAACACGTCGCAGATCGCCTTCTGGGGCTCGAACGTCGCGAACGCGACCTACTTCCAGGAGAGCGTCGCGATCCCGCGGGTCATCGGCGTCGTGACGCGGTACTACGAGCAGCCGCGGACATTCGGCATCGAGATCAGCCACCGATTCTGACCAGCGGAGGGGCGCTGCGCGGCGGGAACCGGGATTGCTACCGTTCGCGGGCGATGGCCACTCTCCTGGTGATCGAGGACGAAGAGGTCCTCGCGAAGAACGTCCGCCGCGCGCTCCAGAAGCTCGACCACGTCGTGCACCTGGCGGCGAGCGGCGCCGAGGGCGAGCAGGCGTTCGCGGTGGAACGCGGCGAACGATCCGTCGTACGCGGGGCTTGCGGCCGGTGTCTCGAAGAAGACGACGGCGATCGCGGTGTACGATCTGTCGCGGCCGGTGGGAGCCCAGCTCGTGTGGGGCGTCGAGCCGGATCCGGGGGCGCCGGCGCCTTCTCCGACGCCGACACGGGTGCTCTCGGCCACTCCGCGGCCGACGGCGACTGCGACTCCGAGGCCGAGTCCGACGCAGACCCCCCGGCCGAGCGTCACGGCGACTCCCTCACCGACTTCTTCGCCGACCCCAAAGCCCACGGCCACGCCGACCCCGAAGCCCACGGCCACGCCGACACCGAAGCCGAGCGCTACTCCCACGCCGACGCGCACGCCCGCGCCGACGAGCCAGGGCCTGGTCGCATCGATCGTGGTCGAGTCCTCCTGGCAGACCGGCTACTGCGCCGGCATCGCGGTCACGAACGCGTCGTCCTCGCCCAGGCTCGCGAAGACGTTGCGCTTCCAGCTCCCGGCGAACGTGCCGATCACGCAGTCGTGGAATGGGCAGCTCACGCGCAGTGGTTCGACGGTGACGGTCACGCTTCCCAGCTGGGTGAGCGCCATTCCCGCGGGACAAACCCAGAAGCACTTCGGCTTCTGCGCGACGGGCTCGACGCTACCGACGAGCCCGACGGCGTCGTGAGGCTCCGTGGGCTGCTGGTAGGACGCTCGGGTCAGCCGGGAATTTCCGAGGGATCGACCAGCCCGTGACGGCGCCAACCCACGCGTGCGAGCCACGTCCGCGCTCCGGCGACCTCGGGCGGTTCACCGCTACTCTCGCAGGTAGGGCTGCAGTCTCTCCAGCCTTCGAACCAGCGCGCGGACGAGGCAGCATCCGGCCGCACCGGCGGTGCGCATCCGAATCGTTGGCGCCAGTGCTTGCGCGCGTTGAGGAGAACGTAGGCGAGGGCTGATCGTACCTCGCGCGGCGTCCGCAACAGATGCAGGTGGTAGCGCCCGTCGAGCACCGCTCCGACCCGCCGGAAGGTCCGGTTTACAGCCCGCGCGAGCCTCGCGCCGATCGACTTCATCCCCCGCGCGAGCGCGTCGCGCGATTCCGCCTCGACGAGGAAGTGCGCGTGGTCGCACTGGATCGAGTAGTGGAGGACGCGAAAGTCGCCGCGCTCGCAGGCGACGCGTAGGCTCTGGCGGAATTCGTGCACGAGCCGGACCGAGCGGAGGCTCGGGACCCCGCGCCGAACGCGGAGCGTCACGTGAGCGGGGCAGGGGCTCGAGAGCTCGGACCGACTCCGGTGCAGCACCCGAGCGCGCCGCGATCTCGGCCGCCCCGCACCAGTACGGGGACCGCCCCACCCGGAGCGCCTGCGCACGTCGTCGAACGTGAGCTGCGCGGACGAACTCCGACGCATGCGGCGAGACTACACTCCCGCTGTACCGAAGTCAAGAAAAAAGAACTGTACGACGCGATTTGAATCGGGCGATGTTCTTCGGCGACGGAGCTGTCCCGATCGCTCACGAGTCAGTCGAGATCCGCGCTTTTGCTCTCGAGCTCTTCCTTGAGCGTGTGGAACCGCGCTACCACCTCGGCGGCTTCTGGGGGTATCCCGACGTCGTCGAAGAGTCGTTCCACCACTGCGAGAGATTGGAGTGGGTGTACGCGGAAGGTCGTTCGCTGCGACAGCCGGTTCACCGCGTAGGCGATGTCAAAGGACTCTCGCTGGACATCCCGGATCCGCTCCCGCGCGACGGAAGCCTCTGCGAGCGCACCCGCGCGCTCAGCGCTGCCTCCGCTGCGGTTCCAAGAAATCCGTCAGCGTCGAGCGCGTTCTTCAGGGGCATCGCAACCTCTCCGAGGCGGCAGCCCTCAATTCACCCGCCGCGTCCCCTCCCCCCAGAAGCTCTCCCGCAGCCGATACTTCTGCAGCTTCCCCGTCGCCGTGCGGGGCAGCTCCGGCAGGAAATCCACCGACGTCGGACATTTGAAGTGTGCGAGGCGCCCGCGGCAGAACTCGATCAGATCCTCCGCGGTCGCCTTCGCTCCGGGACGAAGGACGACGAGCGCCTTCGGCGTCTCGCCCCACTTCTCGTGCGGCACGCCGATCACGGCGCACTCGAGAACCGCGGGGTGCTGGAAGAGGGCGTCCTCGATCTCCGGCGAGCTGATGTTCTCGCCGCCGGAGATGATCACGTCCTTCTTCCGGTCGACGATGTGGATGCTGCGGGTCTCGTCCCAGACCGCGAGGTCGCCCGTGTGGAACCAGCCGTCGCGGATCGCCTTCGCCGTCTCCTCCGGCTGCTCCCAGTAACCCTCGAAGACGACGTTCGAGCGCGCGCACACCTCGCCGATGCTCTTCTCGTCGCAGGGCACCTCGTTCCCCTCGTCGTCGAGAAGCGCGATCTCGACGCCGATTCCCTGCACGCCGGCGCGCGAGCGACGCGCCCAGTCCTCCTTCTTCGTGTGATGATCGGGCCTCGAGATCGTGAGGAGCGGCGACGTCTCGGTCAGCCCGTAGATCTCCATGAAGTCCCAGCCGAGCTCCTTCTCGAGGCGCTCGATGAACGCGGACGGCGGCGGCGCGCCCGCGACCGTGAAGCGCGGCCGCGTTTGCACGTCGTGCTTCGCTCGGTCCGGATAGTCGAGAGTCGCCCGCAGCACCGCCGGCGCCATGCACGCGAAGGTCACCCGCTCGCGCTCGATCCGCTTCCAGATCTCGCCCGCGTCGACCGCGCGCAGCACGACGTGCGTGCCGCCGACGCCCGTCAACGCGTAGACGCCGCCCCAGCCGTTGCAGTGGAACATCGGCAGCGTCCAGAGCTCGACGTCGTCGTGGTGGATGCCGAGGTGCATGATCATGTTGAGGGCGTTCAGGTAGAGGCTCCGGTGCGAGAGCATCACGCCCTTCGGGCGCGCCGTCGTGCCCGACGTGTAGTTGATCGAGACGAGGTCACGCTCGTCGAGCTCCGGCGAGCAAGCGGGCGGCGGCTCGGCCGAAGCGGCTCCGACCCACTCGTCCCAGTCGCGCCAGCCCTCGGCCGTCGCCTCGTGCGTCGGCTGACGGGCCGAGATCCACTGCTCGACCGTCCGAAGCCGAGGCCGGATCTGCTCGACGATCGAGACGTACTCGCGATCGGCCAGGACCACGGTCACGCCGGCGTGGTTCAGGATGTACTCGTGATCCTCCGCGACGAGCCGGTAGTTCAGCGGCACGAGGATCGCGCCGATCTGGCTCGTGCCGAAGAAGCTCTCGAGGAAGAAGTGCGAGTTCGGCGAGAGGATGCAGACGCGGTCACCCTTCTTCACGCCGAGCGCGAGGAGCGCGTTCGACATCCGGTTCACCCGCGCTTGCAGATCCGCGTACGTGAAGCGGTTGTCGCCGTCGACGACCGCGAGCTTGTCTCCGTAGAGCCGCGCCGCGCGGTGCAGGAAGTCGTGAACGAGCATCGGGACGTACATTGCGAAACTCCTCCGACGTGTCAGATCAGCTCGACCTCGCTTCCGCCGTGATCCGGATCGGAACGACGTGCGCGACGTCCGCCGAAGAGCGGCCGACGTGCAGCTCGTACTCGCCCGCGTCGATCCACCAGCCCGGCTCGGTCCGCCCGAGGTCGAGCTTGCCGCCGGGAAGGAAGCTCGCCGCCGGACCGAGCTTCGTACGCAGCGCCTCCTGATCGGGCGCGCCCGGATCCCAGCAGGCGAACGCGCGGTCCTCGAGCACGAGCCGTACGATCGCGGACGCGCCGGGCTCGAGCCAGACCTTCTCGAAAGCCTTCAGCTCCTTTGCGGGCCGGACGAGCTTGCCCGGCGGCGGCGCGACGTAGCACTGCACGACCTCGGCACCGCGACGCGGGCCCGTGTTCGTCACGGGAACCTCGACGACGAGAGGCGATCCCGGCGCGTGCTCGCGCGCGGTGACGCGCGGCTCGCCGATCGCGAACGTCGTGTACGAGAGACCGTGTCCGAACGCCCATCGTACCGGGAGACGGCGCGTGTCGTACCAGCGGTAGCCGACGAGCACGCCTTCGCCGTAGAGCACTTCGCCGTTCTCGCCGGGGAAGTTCCCGAACGACGGGTTGTGCTCCAGCAGCGAGGGAAACGTCGTCGGCAGACGGCCCGCGGGGTCGGCGGCTCCGAGCAGTACGTCGGCGAGCGCTTCGCACATCTCCTGCCCGCCGAGCCACGCCTGCAGAACCGCCGCGACCTCGTCGGCCCACGGCGTCGCGACCGGGGCGCCGGTGTTGAGGACGACGATCGTGCGCGGATTCGCCGCGCGCACGCGCGCGACGAGCTCGTCCTGTGCGCCGGGGAGGTCCATCGAGCCTCGATCGTGTCCCTCGGACTCCCACTCGTCGCTCGTTCCGACGAGCAGGATCGCGACGTCCGCTTCGGCGGCGAGCGCCGCGGCGGCTCCGATCGGATCCTCCTCGACGGGCGACCGATGCCCGATCTGCACACCGCGGAGGAGGAGCGCCTCCCGGCTCGAGTACTCGACGCGAATCTCGACCGCGCGTCCCGCCGCGAGCTCGACCGTCGCGAGACGCTCCTGGCTCGCCATGCCGAGGAAGCTCGGTCCGAGCGGCGGCGGGTCCGTCACGCCGTCGAGCACGATCTTCCCGTCGACGAAGACGCGCGCGCGTCCCGCCTGTACGAGCGCGAAGGTGTGGGCACCGGACTGCTCCGGTGTGAAGACGGCTCGCGCGCGCAAGGAGAACTCGCGCGCGCCGACGCCCTCGGCGGGTGCTCCGAAGAACGCGAGCCGCGTCTCCTCGAACACGAGGCGCTTGACGGGCTCGCCGGCGAGATCGAGGTTCGGGAAGATCTCGACCGCGATGCCGGGCTCGCCCTCCGGCGTGCGCAGCACGGCGCGGTTCATCGTGCGCGTCGTGCGGTCGATGTTGCAGCCGGGATGGTGCAGGACGCGGCACGTCGCACCGAGCCGCTCGCGCATCGTCTCGAGCGGCGGTGTACGCCGATGCGGCCGCAGGCTCGCCGAGCCGCCGCCCATGATGTGCGCGCGACCCCAGTTCGGGCCGAGGAGGGCAACGGAGCGAAGACGGCTCGCGTCGAGCGGCAGGATGCCGTCGTTCGCGAGGAGCACCGTCGACTCGCACGCGGCTTCGCGCGCGAGCGCGCGGTGCTCGGGTCGCTCGACGGAGCGCTCCGCCGCCTCCACGGGATCCTCCCACGCGCGCAGGCGATCGACGACGGAGAGGAAGCGCTCGACCTTCGCGTCGAGGACCTTCTCGTCCACGGTTCCCTCCCGGACCGCTTCGCCGAGCGCAGGTCCGAAGAAGCGGCCCGGACCCGGCATCTGCAGGTCGAGCCCCGCGGCAGCGGATGCGGCGGTGTCTCCCGACGAGAACCAGTCGGTCATCACGATGCCGGTGAAGCCGAAGTCGTCGCGCAGCACGCGCTCGAGAAGCCACTCGTTCTCCGAGCAGTACGTGCCGTTCAACCGGTTGTAGCCCGTCATGATCGCGAGGACGCCGCCCTCGCACACCGCGAGCTCGAACGGAACGAGGTAGATCTCGCGCAGCGCGCGCTCGTCGACGCGCGAGCTCATCGTGTAGCGCTGGAACTCGGCGTCGTTCGCGACGAAGTGCTTCGCGGTCGCCGCGACGCCGCGCGATTGCACGCCGCGCACGAAAGCGGCGGCCGTCTTGCCGGAGAGGAGCGGGTCCTCGGAGTAGCACTCGAAGTTCCGTCCTCCGAGCGGCGAGCGATGGATGTTGATCGTCGGCGCGAGGAGGATCCGGCACGCCTTCGTGCGCGCTTCCTCGCCGAGAGCCGAACCGACGCGCTCGACGAGCGCCGGGTTCCAGGTCGCGCCGAGAGCCGAGCCGCACGGAACGCAGAGCGCCGTCTCGCTTCCGGCGCCGAGCAGTGCATCGCCGCGCGCGCCGTTCGGTCCGTCCGTCATCTTGAGGGCGGGGATCCCGACGCGCTCGATCGCCGCCGTCCGCCACATGTCGGCGCCGGCGGTGAGCAGGGCCTTCTCCTCGAGGGTGAGCTTCCGGACCAGCGTGTCGTCGCGCATTCCGCTGGTCCCCTAGCCTGCATTTCTCACCAGATCACGTTGCGAGGCGGTCGAGAGTGCCGAAGATTCGCGAGCCTCGGACCGGAGGGCGACGCAGGCGTACTTGAACAGTACGTCGAGGAGCCCGGAGGGAGAAGCTCGCGAAGATTCGGTGCTATCGGCCGCCGCAGTAGGGATCTGGTGAGAAATGCAGGCTAGCACGGGTCCTCCGCGAGGCCGAGTCGAAGGAACGCGGCCACGGTCGCGTGAGCCGCCGTGGAGACGTAGGGCCAATCGGGGTCGCTGCTGGCATCCTCCTCGCAGGTCCGAGAGGCATGCGTGGAGTGGGAGTCCCTCCGCGACCAGTGGGAATACTCGCACGTCGCCCGCGCGGCGCTTGCCGCCCTGGCTCTCGTGGCGCTCGTCGTCGCGATCAAGGCCGACGGGCGCTTTTGACCGCGCGAGCGCTCCACGCTAGCCCTGCCGGGGTGACGACGAACGGCTCCTCGGGTTGCGCGATCACCGACACCGCGCGTCGCTCGCCCGCGAAGCCGGCGATGATCCTCGGCGAGCGCGTGCGAACCTACGGCGAGCTCGACGAGCGCATCCACCGGACGGCGCGTGCTCTCGTGCGGGCCGGCGTCGGCGAAGGAGACCGCGTCGCGGTCGGGCTGCACAACTCTTTCGAGTGGTTCGAGCTGCTGAACGCTCTCGGGCGCCTCGGCGCCATTCTGGTGCCGGTGAGCTACCGCGGAAAGGGACCGGAGATCGCGCACATGATCGCGGACTCCGGGGCGCGCCTTCTCGTGACGGAGAATGCGCTCGCGCCCGAGGTCGACCGTGCTCTCGCGGAGCTCGGATGGAGCGACGATCGCGTCTGGGTCATCGGAAGCGAGCCGCCCTGGCGCGGAAGCCCTCTCGAGGCGAAGCTCGCGAGCGAGCGTCCCGAGCCGATCCCGAACGCGCGTCCTGGCGGCGCGTACAACGTGATGATCTACACCTCCGGTACGACGGGACGGCCGAAGGGGATCCTCCGCGACCCGCTCCCGCCCGAGCGCGCGAGCGAGCAGATGAAGGGTCTCGCCGCGATGTGGGGCTTCGGCGAGACCGAGGTGCACCTCGTGTGCGGCCCGCTCTACCACACCGCGCCCGGCGCGCAGGGACAAATGCACCTCGGTCTCGGTGCGACACTCGTGATCCAGCCGCGTTTCGACGCCGAGGAGTGTCTCGCCCTGATCGAGCGCCACCGCATCACGACGGTGATGATGGTCCCGGCGATGTTCTTCCGGATCCTCGCGCTGCCGGAGGAGAAGCGTCGGCGGGACCTGTCGTCGATCAAGAAGATCCTGCATGCGGCGGCGCCGTGCCCGATCGAGGTGAAGCGACGCATCCTCGAGGTTTTCCCGCCGGGCGTCGTCTGGGAGTTCTACGGCGCTTCCGAAGGAGGCGGCACGTGGATCGGCCCCGAGGAGTGGCTGCGCAAGCCGGGAAGCGTCGGCCGGGCTTGGCCCGGCGCGCGCATCTTCATCGTCGGCGACGACGGGAAGGAGCTCCCGCCGAACGAGATCGGAACGATCTACCTCCAGTCCGGCGGCGCCGGACGCTTCGCCTACAAGGGGGACGCCGACAAGACCGCGTCCGCGTTCCGCGGCGACGCCTTCACGGTCGGCGACGTCGGCTATCTCGACGAGGACGGCTGTCTCTTCATCTGCGACCGGAAGCACGACATGATCATCTCCGGCGGCGCGAACATCTATCCCGCCGAGGTCGAGCAGGTCCTCTACCGCCATCCCGCCGTCGTCGACGCGGCGGTGATCGGCGTGCCGCACGACGAGATGGGCGAGGCCGTGAAGGCGATCGTCGAGCTGCGCGCGGGACGCGCGGCGACGGCCGAGGACCTGATCGCGTTCTGCCGGCAGGAGCTCTCGCACTACAAGTGTCCGCGCACCGTCGACTTCGTCCCGGAGCTGCCGCGCGAGCCGCAGGGGAAGGTGAAGAAGCACGTCCTGCGCGAGCCGTACTGGGCCGGTCGCGCGACCCGCGTGTGAGCTCGTGTACACGAACGAAAATCTTTCCGCGCGCGCAGCGCGCGGCCGAGCGGCAGCGAGCCCGGGAGTGGGCCCTGCGCAACTCTGCCGCGCGGGGCGAGGGGCGCGAGCCCCTCGTTGAAATGAAGGCCGGGGAGTACGGCGGGAAGGACCGCGAGCTCGAGCCGGAGCGCGAGCGGCTTCGCTACCTCTCCGAGGCGCTGAATCCTTCGACGCAGCGCTGGATGCGCGAGATCGGCATCCGCCCGGGCTGGCGCTGCCTCGAGGTCGGCGCCGCCGAGGGCTCGATGACGCGCTGGATGGCCGAGCAAGTCGGGCCCTCGGGGTGCGTCGTCGCGGCAGACATCGACGTCCGCTTCCTCGCCGGGCTCGACCTTCCGAACGTCGAGGTGCGCGAGCTCGATCTGCGCACCGCCGAGCTCGAGCCGTCCGCGTTCGATCTCG
>Ga0194132_10011479_pt1 | contig 11392 bp, 13 predicted proteins | sample TA2KigOf80mmetaG_FD_148612 | JGI IMG/M metagenome (GOLD analysis project Ga0194132, IMG submission 148612) | Freshwater microbial communities from Lake Tanganyika, Tanzania - TA2015054 Kigoma Offshore 80m | ecosystem: Environmental > Aquatic > Freshwater > Lake | place: Tanzania: Lake... | reverse complement strand
ACTGTCCGTCTTCATGCTCGACATGCGCGAGGCATTGAAGGCAGGCCTCACCATCCGCCCGATTCGCACCATGATGAACCACGCGACCACCGAGGTCTTCTTCGACAACGTCAAGGTGCCGGTCACGAATCTGATCGGCGAAGAGGGCCAGGGGTTCCGGTACATCCTCGACGGCATGAATTCCGAACGCACGTTGATCGCTGCCGAGTGCCTGGGCGATGCGCAATGGTTTATCAAGAAATCGGTCGACTACTCCAACGACCGGAAAGTCTTCGGCCGTCCGATTGGCCAGAATCAGGGCATTCAATTCCCGATCGCCCGCGCCTATGCCCAGTACAAAGCCGCGTCACTGATCGTCAACAGCGCCGCCGACAAAGCCGACGCCGGCGAGAAGATGGCCGAGGAAGCGAACATCGGAAAAATGCTGGCCTCGGAAGCAGCCTGGGCGGCGGCCGAGATTTGCATTCAAGTGCACGGCGGTTTTGCCTTCGCCGAGGAGTTCGACATCGAGCGCAAGTTCCGCGAGACGCGGCTTTATCAAGTTGCGCCGATCTCGACCAATCTGATCCTCGCCTACATCGGCCAGAATATTCTCGGCCTGCCGCGCTCGTATTGAGGCGACAAACGTGGTTCGTCTGCCGCCCTATTTCGCCGCGCTCAATCTCAATGAAATGCTGACCGATCATCCGATCGGTCCCGAGTTCCTGGCCAAATATGCCCGCATCAGCCGCGATGCGTTGCGGGTACATCAGGACAGGCTGTTCATGAACTGCGTGCGCCGGGCCTGGACGGTGCCTTTTTATCAGCGCCTCTGGGGCGCCGCCGGGGTAAAGCCTGGTGATATCAGGTCTTTGGATGACATCACCAAGCTTCCGGTGTTTTCGAAATCGGACTTGATGGACTCGATTGCCGAGCATCCGCCGTTTGGCGACTTCGGCGGTCTCGACTTCACCGACCCCGGACATATCCCTGCCGTGATGCACACGACGTCCGGCACCACCGGCACACCGCAGGTGTTGTTGTTCGGGCCCAAGACTCGCGAGATGCAAAACCTTCTGGTCGCGCGTGCTTATCTTTGGCAGGGCATGACCGGCGCCGACGTGGTCCATTCGGTCTACGGTCACGGCATGGTGAACGCCGGTCACTACATGCGCGAAGCAGTGCTGCATTTCACCAACGCCGTTTTCATGTCGGCCGGTACCGGCGTCGAAACGCGCTCGGTTCAGCAGATTCAACTGATGAAGCGCTTCGGCGCGACGGTCATCGTCGGATTCATCGACTACGTGAAGCGCCTGGGCCAGGTCGCGCGCGAGGAAGGCGTGATTCCCGGCCGCGACATCAAGATCCGATTCATCTCGGGTCATTTTGGCCGTGAGAACAAGAAGGAGATTTCGGACCTTTGGGGCGGCGCCGAATGCTTCGACTGGTATGGCGTTGGCGATACCGGAATTATTTCCAGCGAAGGTCCCGATCACACCGGCATGTACGTCTTTGAAGACGCGCACTACGTCGAAATTCTCGACGTCGACACGGCGAAGCCGCTGCCCGATGGCGAAAGCGGCGACATTGTTACGACCGTCCTATTCAAGGACGATCTCTATCCGATGATCCGGTTTAACACTCACGATGTATCGGCCATCGCGAAGCACGGCGGCAACGCGCTGGCCTTCAAGCAGATCACCGGCATTCTCGGCCGCTCCGACAACATGGTGAAGCTGCGCGGGATCAATGTGTTTCCGCACGGCATTGGCGGCGTGCTCAACAATCGGCCCGAGTTCAAGGGTGAGTTTTTCTGCCGCGCGGTGTGCGACGCCACCGGCCGCGATGACATGATTGTGATGATCGAAGTGCCCGAGCCGTCGAGCGACCTCAAGGTCAAGTTCGAGACCTTGCTGAAGACGCGAATTGGCGTCGAGATGCTGGTCGAACTTCATAAGCCTGGCGCGCTCGCCGATTTGACCGAGGTCGAGAAGCGCCAGAAGCCGAAAAGACTGGCGGACGAGCGATTCAAGAAATGACCGCTGGCGTCGCCGCTCTGGCCGATCAACTCGCGCGCGGCGAGACGACCTCCGCGGCCCTGACCGAGACTTTTCTTGCGCGTATTGCCGAGCGCGACAAGTCCATCAATAGCTTCATCACTGTCACGGGCGAATTGGCGCGCAACGCCGCCGCCGAATCCGATCGCCGCCGCGCCGCCAAGATGGCGCGCGGCCCACTCGACGGCGTCCCGATAGCCCTCAAGGACAACATTGACCTCGCTGGCGTTCCAACGACGGCCGGCATCGAGGCTCGCCGAAAGAGAGTTTCAGCGACTGATGCGCCGGTGACAGCGCGGCTCAAGGCGGCTGGCGCAGTCATCCTCGGCAAGCTCAACATGCACGAAGGCGCGCACGGCGCGACCACCGCCAACGAGGCCTACGGTTTCTGCCACAACCCGGACCGGAGAGGTTTCACGCCTGGCGGATCGTCCGGCGGATCGGGCGCCGCAGTGGCCGCGGGGCTATGCGCGGCGGCGCTCGGCACCGACACGCTGGGGTCGATCCGAATTCCTTCGTCATTCTGCGGAATCGCCGGTCTCAAACCAACGCGTGGCTTGGTCAGTGCACGGGGTGTCGTGCCGCTCGCCTGGTCGCTTGATCACGTCGGCCCAATGGCGCCCAAGGCGGCCGATCTTTCACTGATGCTTGAAGTCATTGCCGGGAGGGATAGCGCCGATTCTTACAGCGCTCACACACCGGCGCCGATCAACTTTGCGCTTGAGGGTCTTTCATCTCTGAAAGGGCTTCGCCTTGGCCGCGTTGCCATAGACGGCACCGTGGACCCCGATGTTGCGTCTGGGTATGAGGCGGCGCTCGCGCTGCTCACACGGCTTGGCGCCGAGATTGTAGCCGCCGACCTCGATGGCTTCGATCATGCGCAGCTGCGGTCGAAAGCGCTGCTGGTGATCGAAGCCGACCTTGCTCTCATTCACGCCGAAGATCTCGAGAAGAGTCCTGCCGGCTTTACGCAAATCTTTCGCGATGGCATCGAATTTGGTGTCAAGCAGTCGGCGCCCAAATTGGCCGCGGCCTACGAGGCGATTCGCGCCGTCGGCCCGATTGCGGCGCGGCTGTTCGCGTCCGTGGACGCTTTGGTGACGCCGACCACGCCTGTACCGGCGTTCTCGTTCGAACAGCCGATGCCGAAGACCATCACGGCGTTCACCGCCTTCGCCAACTATGCCGGCGCGCCGGCAGTGTCGGTACCGATGGGCTTCACCAAGGACCGCTTGCCGATGGGACTTCAAGTCACCGGCCGGCCCTTTGCCGACATGACCGCGCTGCGCATTGCGGCCGCCTACGAGCAGGCGGCCGGCTGGGACATGCGGCCCGCAGATTGATCACCACAGTCTTTGAACTCGATAGCGATCGAACACACGCTCGTTGCTAACGAGGGTCATGCCTTCGATCTGAGCTTGAGCAATCAAAAGTCGATCAAACGGGTCCGTATGATACGACGGCTGCGTGGCGGCGACCTGGGCATGACGCGATCCAATCGGAAGAATTTCGAATTCTTGAAGCTGTGCGGCAGCGGTCGGTGAATCGTGATTGAATTCATCGCGATGCAAACGGCCAAGCTGGCGTTTGATGGAGATTTCCCAGATAGAGGCCACGCTGACAATGACTGGATTGGTAGAGGTCTCGATCGCTCGGCGCGCTGGCTGCGAGAGCCTCGTGCTGCCGGCAATCCACCAAATGAAGGCATGCGAATCGAGAAGCAACTTCAAGACTTCGCACCGAAAGCGCGAAGAATGTCGTCGGGAAGCGGCTCGAAAAAGCGCTCGTCGATATCGACTTTGCCTTTGAGCGCGCCGAATTTTCGCTTTGGTATGGTTGTTTCCACCGGCACAAGCTTTACCACCGGCTTGTCACGGCGGGCGATCACCACCTCCTCGCCGTTGCAGGCGCGAGCGATCAGTTTTGAGAGATTGGTTTTCGCCGCGTGGATCGTGACCGGCTTCATGGTCGCACCTCTAATTAGCTAAGAAATACAGCTAACTTCTGGCGTCACGGCAACGCCGCGGGCGTTACACTAAGCATGCGCGACACGCAGGTCGTATGGCGTCGGACGCCACGCGACCAACGTCACGTCCTTGCGTAACCCGTGAATCCAGAATGGATCGCCGTGGCACAACTTCAATGCTGTGGCGCGATCATCGGTGTTGATCAGCCACATCCCTCCGACCGGACGCCCGAGATCGTCAACGAACCGAACGACCTCGCCCGCGATCAGCGCCGCGTTGGCCGCAAGATAGGCACTGTGCGCCGCCTGATGGGCGCGACGGATGTGATGAGTGGCGGGATGGTCGTCGAAATGGGCGATATACATGGCGGGCGTCGTCAGTATGATGCGCCCACAGACACAAGACCAGGGATCCCCTCATGAGCACCGCACCAGCTTCCGGCCTTCCCATTCGCCAGCGCGACCACAAGGTCTACCAAGGCACGATCGTCTATCTGTCGAAGAAACCCGACCGCATGAACGAAGAGCGCGGCCGCGAGTTTTATACGCTGGTCGTCCATGGCGACGGGTCGCGCACCATCACGGTGCATACGGAGATCGACGATCGGCCTTCTGTGCATCGCGACGCGGTGTATTCGCTCGACAAGGACTGGATGCCGCTCGACTGCATGATGCGCCTCACCGTCGGCGACAAATTCATGGGCACCGGCTGGATGAAATTTCACGACACCCATGCCGAGTGCGAGACGTTCACGGCGATCGAAGGCCGCGTCACCCAGACGTACAAACTGAAGGCGCCACTCAAGACCTTCCAGAATCACGCCATCGCCTGCGATAGCTGGCACTTCAAACACTACGACATCGCCAAAGGCGGCATTCAAAGCGTCGGCCAGATTCTGCTGTCGTCACCGGATCACCGCGGCGCGACGGGTCCGCTGTTCTATGCGATCAACATGTCGCTTGGGTACGTCGGCAAGGACAAGGTGACGGTGAAGGCCGGAACCTTCGATGCCTATCACTTCCAGTTTCCCGGCTCGAAAGAACTGCCTCAGGAACATCCGCCTTACGAAATCTGGACCACCGCCGACGGCGAGTTCACGTTCCTCAAAGGCGGCGTCGCCGGCTATATGCAAACCTATTACGAACTAATCGATTTAAAGGAAATAAAGATGAATTAAATAGGGTCGTACCCTATTTAATGTTCCCTATTTAGTGCTGGCGGGGGCGAAGCGTCGGATCATCGCGATGTAGTCGGCGAGCTTGCCGTCGAAGCCCGGGATCGGGCCGATTCGGTTGACGAACTCGGCCATGCTGGCGGTGATCAAGAGGTGTCGCGCGACCCGGAACAGCGGCAGCGCGGCCAGCTCCGCCGGCGTGAGCGGCCTGATGGACTGGTAGCCGGCGACGAACGCCGGGTTCAGCGCATCGCCGACACCGTCGAAGTCGCTGCGCCAGAAGAACGTGACGATATCGCGCCCCAAAAAATCCTGACCGCAGTCCGAGAAGTCAAAGGTGGCAAGCGCGCCGCCCGGTGTCGCCATCACATTCGCGTACTGGAAGTCGCCGTGAATGGCGCCGAACGGCATCGCGGCGCGGTCCATGGCTGTGATACGAGCCACGACATCGCTTGCGGTGTGCCTCAGAAATTGAGCGGACTGCGGATCATCTGCCACCATTTCGACGAGTGCCGGCAATCGTTCGTTGATCTTGCGCTCGGTCTCGGGCGACCGAGGGCTTGGCGGATTGAAATTTTCGACACTTTGATGAAGCCGCGCGAGAAAAGCACCAAGGCGACGCGCATCGTCTGCGCTCATCGCTTTCGTCAGCGGCGTGCCATCGAGCCACTTCATGACCGCGATCTGACGTCGTCCTTCCGGCGCATCGACGGAAAAAAACCCTTTGCCGTCACGTCCGATCATCGGTGCCGGCACAGTGAAGCCGGCGTCGGCAAGATGCTGAGCATAGGCCTGTTCGTAATCAAACGCCGCGTCGTCTGCTTTGCCCGCGCGGGCGACTTTGACGGCATGGCGTCCGTGCGCGGAGCGCACCTCATAGATGTCGTTCATCCCGCGGCTGATCAGCCGGCACTTGACGGGCGGCGCGATGTCGAAACGTCGAGCCAGTTCCGCGGCCAAGGCCGCGCCGTCGAGCACCGACTGGATGACCGGAAACGTCATGCAAGCCCGGTCATCGCCAGGTGTCGGCGCGCCAAGACGGTGAAGTCGGCAAAATTGCCGTCGAACCCGGCGACGGGCCCGACGCGATTGATCAGAATTGCATAGGTCGTGCACATCACGAGATCGCGCGCCACCCGCAGCACTGGCAAGGCCCGCCGCTCGGCTTCGGACAGTGGCCGCACTCTTTGATATCCGGCGATGAAGGCCTCGTTCACGGCCTCGTCACGGATCTCCATGTCGCTGCGCCAGATAAACGTGAAAATGTCCTCGGCGAGAAACCCTTCGCCACACGTATCGAAATCGAGGGCGGCAATGGCCCCATCGGCATCGCGCATGACATTGGCGAACTGGAAGTCGCCGTGGACCTGCCCCTTCGGCAGGTCGTCGCGCGCAATCTTCACGTAGGCGTCATGCACCAGAGCTTCAGCCTTGAGATAGAAGGCCCGATCCTCAGGGCTGTTCGCCAGCATGTCAGACAACGCCGGCATATGCTGTTTGACGTAGGCCGAATTATTGACGGCGCGGTGATAATTGGTCCGGAAGGTGCGCCCCGCGATGTGAATGCGCGCCAAAGCGGCACCCATGTCGGCCGCATCCGCGGCCGTGAGCTTGTTGGTGAAAGGTCTGGCCGAGAGCCAGCCAAAGATCGCGATCGCTCGAACGCCTTCGGGGGCCTCGACCGTGAAGAAGAGCGCGCCGTCGCGCGCGCGGAGCGGAACCGGCACGCGACATCCCGACTGATGCAAGTGTGTTAGGAGTTCGAGTTCGTAAGCATATGCCTCGTCGGGGCGAAAATTCGCCTTGGCGACGCGAAGCGCGAAACGCTCGCGACCGGCGCGGATTTCATAAAAGTCGTTATTGGCGCGATTGATCAGCCGGCAATCAAGCGGCTCGGCAAGAACGTAGCGGCGCGCGATCTCGGCCTTGAGCGCTTTGGGATCGAGGGTCGAGTGAATAACCGGAAACGCCAACGTGAACTCTCGCGTGCTCTCTTGACTCGCGGTCCCCGTGAGGCAAGGTCCGCGATGGAGAGGGTAACTCATGGCTCCGGTCCGCAAAACATTGATTGGCGGCGTCTACGACATCGGCGTCGGCACCACAGATGTGGAGGAAGCGATTGCCTTCTGGCAGTCCTGCGGCTACCGCGTCGGCCATCGCGGGTCGTTGTCTCGCCACGAGGCTGAGGCGCTCTACGGCGTCGATTCGGCCGTGAGCAGCGTGCGCCTGCTTCATCAAAATGCGACGGCCGGTTTGATTCGCCTGATGAAATGGAACACACCAACCGGCTCCGGCCTGCGCATGGCGCCGCTGAGGACCCACGGCAATCGCTGGTCGGTGCATCGCACCGACAACATCTCGAATGCCTATGTGCATGGCGAAATCCTCCGCCAACAGGGCAAACCGATTCACCTGGTTGGACCGCATTACAATCTCGACCTCGCCAAGAAAGCGGCCGAGAAAAAGCCGTTTCGGGAAACCATCGCGGCGTCGGGTGATGTGCTCTTATTCCAACCCGAAGCGCAGCTCGTGGCCATGACGCGCATGAATTATGCCGTGCCGAAATACGGCACCATCAACCCGGATTGCCCGCTCCGCCTTAGTGAGGGCTGCCATATGGCGATCGTCCTGCAGGGGACCGATCTCGGCGTGTTTGATTTCTACGACCAGGTCATCGGCTTCAAACGCTATCATCGCGTCGATATCGGCCATAAGCCGGGCTACATGCCGAGCGACATGTTCGAGTTGGCGCCGGACGAGAATTTCACGGAAGTTGACTTCGATGATCCGGAAGCAGGCGATGCCCCGGCCGAGCATTTGCCGGGACGCTTGCGGTGCTTTCTGCTCCGCTCGCCGCGCCCGCCCGATGATCGGCTGGCGCGCGCCCAGCCAGGCCAGCTTGGCTATTCACTGTTCACGGCTCGCGTTGGCGACATCGACCACATGCACGCGCGGGTTTCAACGAGTCGCGCAACACGGATAACGGCCGTCATGCCGGATGAATTCGGCGAGAAGGCGTTCTCTTTCGTCGCCCCCGACGGTTTCGCCTGGACCCTGATTCAGGCATAGTTCGCGTCTCATTTCGGAGCATGTCATGAAAGTCCTGGCCGCCTTGTGCCTTGCGCTTGTTTCGGCATCCGCCCTTGCCGCCATCGAAGTCACGGCTGGCGGCACCGGCACGCGCAATACGCGGGGCGAAGAAAAATGGCTGACGTACGAGAAGAACGTCGAGGCGCGCTCGGCCGGCGCCATCAACATGACGATGCTGGTTTATGGCGAACTCGGCGTCGAGGAAAATTTGGTGTCCGGCATCCGCCGCGGCCGTATTCACGTCGCCAATTGGTCCGGCGCGGTAGCAACCACCGTCGTCCCGGAGACTGCGGTGCTCTATGTACCGTTCTTGTTTGACGACGTCGCCGAGTCCGATTTCGTCATGGACAATTACCTGTTCGACGCCTACTCGAAGCTCTACGCCGACAAAGACGTTCACCTCCTGATGTGGGACGAGATTGGCTTCGGCAAGATCTGGTCGAAGACACCGATCCTCGTTCCGGCAGACGCCAAAGGAAAGCGATTTCGCGTTTCGGCCAATGAAGCGTCGAAGCTGTTCGCCGAGTCGGTCGGCGCCGACGTGATCCCGCTTGGTTTCGCCGACATCATCTCGTCGCTACAGACCGGCCTGATCGAGGCCGGCGAAACCGGCGCTGTGCTTTATGCGCGCACCGGCATCTCCGAGGCCGCCCCTCACATCACCAACACCGATCATAATTTCGCGACATCTTTGATCGTGCTGCGCAAGAGCTGGCTTGATCGGCTGCCGCCGGAGCAGAAAAAAGTCATGCTCGAATCCTGGGTCTCGCTCGAGCAGTCGCGCCAATGGGTGCGCGAAGAAGTTGCCGGCGACCTCGCGACGGCCGGACAGCGCGGGTTCACGGTGCACGAGATCACGAAAGAGCAGCGCGACCAGTGGCGTCAGGCAACTTCTGCGATTACTCGCCGCCTGCTCGATCAAGCGGGCCCGGATGGCCAGCGCATCTGGGATCTCGCCCAACAGGGCAAGAAAGAGTACGCCGCACGGAAAACAAAGTGAGGATTGTCGTCATGGTGCGAACACTTCTCGGCTTGATCGTCGGGTTTCTCATCTTTGATGCCGAAGCCGCAACCTCGGTTGTGCGACGAACCACGCTGCTGGTCAGCGATGTCGAGAAGTCCGTCGCCTTCTGCGAGAAGATCGGTTTCCATATCTGGCTGAAAACCGGCGGGGCGCGCGACCCAAATCAGCCGATTTCATTGCCGCTGAACGGCAAGCCTGGGCTTTCCAAATTCACGATCATGGCCGGCAAAGACGAGTGGGTCGCGATGGTCGGCTTGTTGCAATACGACCAACCTGCGCTGGCGCGAACACGCGACGTGATGGATCAGATCGGCGTCGGCGATGCGGTGCTGATGATCGAGACGGACAGCGTCGATGAGGTCTATGCCAATCTGCAAGCAATGAACACGCCGATGTTGCAATTGCCGAAAGAAGCCAAGACCCGAAGCGCCGATTCGATCAAGACCGTTCGGAACATGTTTTTTCGCGATCCGGACGGCTACGTCATCGAGATGAGTCAGGTCGTGAAAACCGAGCCGCTGCCCGCGACCGGAAAGTGACCGCTAGCGCCGCCGCGGCCTGGGCCCGGCGTGCGACATGCGCCGTGGCTTCGGTTGTTTTCCGGAATCTTTCCGCGCCTTGAGCGCCACGTCGTAGGCTTTTATCGCCCAGGCCCGGGCCTCGTCGACGTCTTCGAGCACCTCGACCGGCACTTTCCAATACGACATGGTAATCGGCTTGCGGCCGGCGCTTTCGTAGATGAATGGCCCTGATTTGCGCGCGACATAGTCGGCCTGATTTTCGTCGCTGACCTTGAAATACAGTCCATCATCGGCGATCAGGCCGAACATGACACCGCCTTTGTAGATTCCGAACCCGCCGAACATCGCGCGCGCCGCGACGCCGCCCACGGATTTGAGCTGATCCAGCACATAGTCCTTGAAAGAGGCGTCGGCCATGACGAGTTTGCGCTTTCAGGCAGTGAAGTTCGGCTTGCGTTTGGCGCGGAACGCCGCGAAGCCTTCCTTGAAGTCGGCACCGGCGAAGGCATCGACGAAAAGCTTACGAGTTACCGCGGTGTCGTCGTCGACGCCATCGAGAATCATCTGTGCGATCTGCTTCGTACCGCGTGCCGAAAATTGTGACGCGGCGCAGATGTCGGCGGCATAGCTTGCGACCGTATCGTCGAGTTTGTCGGGCTCGATCAGGCGATCGAGCAAGCGCACCCGATGTGCCTCGGCGCCATCGAGAATGCGGCCGGTGTAGAGGATATCCTTCGCGGTGGCGGGACCGACAAGATCGATCAACCGCTTGGTGTCCGCGAGGCTGTAGATCAAACCGAGTTTGCCCGGCGTGATCGCCAATTTGGCGGTTGTGTCGGCAAAGCGGAGATCACAGCAGAGTGCGATGCCGCAGCCGCCACCGACACACGCGCCGCGAATCTTGGCGATGGTCGGCTTACGATTGCGGTGCAGTTTCTTCTGAGCCTGATAAGTGATCGCGGCCGTCGCCTCGGCGGCGCGGCGATCGGCAAACACGGCTTCGAACTCGTCGATATCGGCCCCGGCGGCAAATGCCTGCCCAGCACCGGTCACGACGATCACCTTGATCGCCGGATCGGCATCGGCTTCATCGACGAGCGAACCCAGGCGCTGCCACATCGCGGAATTGAGCGCGTTCCGTTTGTCGGGGCGATTCAACAGGATCGTCCCGACGGCCCCGTCGCGACTGAGAGTTACCGTGTCATCTACCGGCATCGCCCCACCAAGCCTCACATACGTCACTTAACCCAAACCAGAAACCCTCGCTATGTCCAATAGCCATAGGCGCAAATTTGCCTGGAATAGATTTATGCTTGGATGTTTATAAAGGTTTGGCGCTCAGCATCAAACATCCCGAGGCGGACGATGCAGAGCGACCTCGGCGAGCCCCTGCTTTTCAAGGGGACTGACTTCTCCGCGCCGGATATCGACATTGTCGCACCGCAACCGTCGCACGGCTTTCGCGACGCTCAATAGCGCTCGAACCGGTACACGTCGGCGAATTTCTGCAGGTGTGCCGGCAGCCGCGGCCGATGCAGCGGGGTCAGCGTCACGCGCTCTGCCTTGTCGTTGAAATTATT
>Ga0194132_10011476_pt1 | contig 11393 bp, 12 predicted proteins | sample TA2KigOf80mmetaG_FD_148612 | JGI IMG/M metagenome (GOLD analysis project Ga0194132, IMG submission 148612) | Freshwater microbial communities from Lake Tanganyika, Tanzania - TA2015054 Kigoma Offshore 80m | ecosystem: Environmental > Aquatic > Freshwater > Lake | place: Tanzania: Lake... | reverse complement strand
TCCCCTTCTTCCCCTTCTTCCCCTTCTTCCCCTTCTTCCCCTTCTTCCCTACGTACTCGCCGCACTCGTAGGGGACGGGATCGGAAACCTGACCCACGCCCGCCGCCGCGACCAAGAGGTGACGGCCTGTGGCGCCCTTGGTAAAAGTGAGCGTCGTCAGAGGGCTGCCGCCACCGCCGAGATCGCCCTGAATGAACGTCTCTTCGAGGAAGCCGGAGCCGGGGGCGGTGAGGTTGGCAAAGGAGAGCGTCGAGAAATCAATATCACCGGTACCGCCGATGAAGGTGCGGACGTCCTGATCGCTGTCGAAGGGGGCGATGACGATGCTGATCGGGGTGTAGTCGTCCTCGCCAAACTTGATCACGACCAGGTCGTCGCGGTTAACGTTGTCGACCTCGTGGTTCTCGTCGTCGCCCTTGGCGATCCGCTCGGCCTCCAGGCGACGGTGACGGCCGGCGTGGTAAGCGCCTTGCGCCGCACGCTGCGCGCGCGATCGGGCCGTTTGATCGAGGACGTCGTCCAGACCGACGCGGCGCTGAACCCGGGCAACAGCGGCGGCGCGCTCGTCGATTTTCGGGGCCGGTTGGTGGGCATCAACACCCCGATCATCCTCGGGGCGCAAGGCATCTGCTTTGCCATCCCGAGCAACACCGCACGCTGGGTCGTGCCCGAACTCATGCGCCAAGGCGGGGTCACGCGCGGCCAGATCGGTATCGCCGGTCAGACGGTGACCATCGCTCGCGCCCTCGTCCGCCGCCACGCCCTCGCCGCCCCCACCGGCATCCAGGTCGTGCGCGTGGTCGCCGGCAGCCCGGCGGCACAGGCCGGACTGCATGCAGGCGACGTGGTGGCGAGTTGCGCCGGACACCCGGTGCCGACCGTGGACGCGATTCACGGCCGGCTCGCCCGGCTACCGATCGGGCAGCCCGTCGAGCTGACGTATCTGCGAGACGGCGAGCTGCGGCGGGGCGCCGTCAGTCCCACCGCGCGCTGAGCCAAGGGCCTAGAGGTCTCGGGCGAGCAGAGCGACGCCGCCGAGCACGAGCGCGGCGCCGATCAGGCTCACTGCCCGTACCGAGGATGGCTCGATGACGGCATCGAGCGCGAAGGCGGCAACGAGGCTGGCTCCGGTCACGAGCGGCTGCACAACGGCGACGGCGCGGCGCGCAAGCAGCACCAGCGAGGCGGCGAACGCCGCGAGATAGAGTGCGAAGCCGAGCCCGAGTCGGGAGAGCGCCGGCGCGTCCGCCGGACCCTCGACTATGCCGCTCCTCACAAGCGTCAGGCCGAGCGCCGTGCCCGCGGCGGCGAGCGTGACCAGGGCGGCATCCGCGAGGCGGGCCCTCATGCCAGGACGAGCATCAGCACTCCCGCGATGACCAGCGTCGAGCCGAGCGCGGTCCGCGCGGTCAGCCGCTCGCCGAGGAACACGATCGCGGCGCCCGCGGTGAGCACAATGACCAGGCCGGTCGTCGTCGCCACGACGATGCCTGAGGGCAGCTGAGCCAGCAGTACCAGCACGAGCGCGAGCGTCGTCGCATAGAGCCCCGCGGCGGCGAGCGCAAATGGCAGCGCGGCGCGCGCGCCGGCCCGGCGATAGACGAGCCAGCCGCGCTTGAACAAGGTGACTGCGGCGACACCCATCACCGAATAGGCCAGCAGCAGCGCCAGAGCCGTCATGATCGCCAGAGGAAAGCGTGCGCGGTGACCGGATCAGAGACGGGAGAGGCGCAGCTCGCGCAGGTGATCGCACACGAACTCGATGCGATCGTTGCCCCAGAAGATCTCGCTGCCGATGACGAACGTCGGCACGCCGATGACGCCGAGCCGCTCCGCTTCGGCACGGTTGAGGGCCAGCCGTTCGCGATTGCGTGGATCATCGACCGCGGCACGCAGCCGCTCGCGATCGAGGCCGACGCGCTCGGCGATCGCCAGAAGCACCTCCATGTCGCCGATGTCGGTGCCCTCGGCCCACTCGGCGCGCAGCACCTCGACGAGGTAGGGGCGCAGGAGGCCCATCTCCTCGGCCAGCAGCGAGCCGGCGCCGGCGCGCGTGCCATCGGTGGTGATCGGCGGGGGGGTAAAGGGAATGCCGAACTTGCGGCACCAACGGCCGACGTCCTGGCGCGAGAGCGGCACCTTCACCTTGGCGCGCTCGGGCGGCGAGCGGCCATCCCAACCGCCGAGCGGGCGCCACACCAACCGCGCGTCGAACTGCTCGAAGATCGCGAACATGCGCTTGGAGGCGAGATAGCAGTAGGGGCTCCGCATGTTGAAGAACACCAGGACCTCCGCCGTCGCCATGGTATCGCGCTGCTTCAGAGCTTGATGCAGACGTTGCGGAGCTCGGTGTAGAAGGCGAGCGAGTGCATGCCGCCCTCGCGCCCGATGCCCGACCGCTTGGCGCCACCGAACGGCGTGCGCAGGTCGCGCAGGAACCAGCTATTCACCCAACACAGCCCGACGTCCATGCGTGCGGCGACACGGTGGGCGCGCGCCAGATTCTGCGTCCACACGGAGCAGCACAGGCCGTAGAGCGTGTCGTTGGCCAATGCGATGGCCTCGTCCTCGTCGTCGAACGGGCGAACGTGACAGCACGGGCCGAAGATCTCGTCGCGCACGATGGCCGAGTCCTCGGGCAGCCCCGTCCAGATCGTCGGCTGGATCCAGCTGCCCCCGGCGAGCGCCGCTGGCATGTCGGGGATGCCGCCGCCGGTGATCACCTCGGCACCTTCGGCACGGGCGCGCTGGTAGTAGCCCAGCACCTTGTCGCGGTGTTGCTGCGAGATCAGGGGTCCGAGTGTCGTCTCGGCCGCTTCGGGCCGGCCGGGCCGGAGCCGCTCGGCGGCCGTCTTTAGCCGGGCGACGAACTCGGCGAATACCGCTCGCTCGACGTAGACGCGCTCGGTGCCGAGGCATACCTGGCCGCAGTTCGCGAACGTCGAGCGGGTGGTGCCCTCGAGCGCGTGGTCGAGATTGGCGTCGGCAAACACGATCGCCGGGTTCTTGCCGCCGAGCTCCATCGAGACATCGCGCACGCCCACTGCCGCCGCCTTCATGATCGCCTCGCCGGTGCGCGTCTCCCCGGTGAAGGTGATGGCGTCGATGCCGGCGTGACGGGTCAACAGCTCGCCCGCCGAATCCGGGCCGAAACCGTGAATCACGTTGTAGACCCCGGGCGGAACGCCGGCCGCGTTCATCACCTCGCCGAGCAGCGTCGCGGTGGTCGGCGTCTCCTCCGAGGGCTTGACGACCACGGCGTTGCCGCACGCCAGTGCCGGAGCGACCTTCCACGTCATCAACAGGAGCGGCAGGTTCCACGGACAGATGACCGCGATCACGCCCTTCGGCACCCGAACGCCATAGTTGATCGCGCCGGTACCGTCCGGCGTGGCCATCGCGAACACCTCATCGCCTGCATTCTTGATGAGGTCGGCGAAGACACGGAAGTTTGCGGCGCCGCGCGGGATATCGATGAGCGCGGCGAGGCTGTTGGGCTTGCCCGTGTCGCGGACCTCGGCGGCGAGGAAGGCATCGAAGCGGGCTTCGATGCCATCGGCAACGCGGTGCAGGACGCGCGCCCGGTCGGCCGCGGCAAGACGCCTCCAGGGCCCGCCGAGGGCGGCGCGGGCGGCTGCCACCGCGGCGTCGACCTCGGCCCCGCCGGCCTCGGTGACATGGCCGACCAGCGAGCCATCGACCGGATTGCGATTCTCGAAGGTGCGGTTGCCGCCGCTCAAGTACGCGCCGCCGACGAAGTGCCCGAGCGCGCCATCACCGGCCGCAGTCCGTTGCGTCGTCACCGTCTCCATTCCACCACCGCGAGCGAGCGGCCGCTCTTCACAGGCTCAGGTGACCACGCCGAGGAAGCGCTCGTTGAGTTCCTTCTCGTAGTAGAAAATGCCCTTGCCGAGTTGGTCGGCGGTCCAAGTGCGGACCGGGCTGTCGGGGTAGTAGACATAGCCGCCCGCGAACACCTCGTTGCGGTTCCCCGAGGGGTCGAAGAAGTAGATCGTCTGCCCCCGCGTAATGCCGTGCCGGGTCGGGCCGATATCACGCGATATGTTGTAGCGGGCGATCAGATCGGCCGCGTGCCCGACGTCGTGCCATGAGTCGAGAAGGAAGGACGCGTGGTGGAACTTGGCGGGATCCTTGTGCATCACGAAGGCGACGTCGTGGGCCTTGTTGTTGCAGGTCAGGAACGCCGCGATCTGGCCGTCCGGCGTCTCGACGGTCTCGGCCAGTGCGAAGTCCAGCACCTTGGTGAAGAACTTGCTCACCTCGGGGATGTTCGGGCCATAGAGCAGGCAGTGATCGAAGCGCAACGCGCGCATGCCGCGCGGATCCTCGCGCCACATGTCGGGATTCTCGATCAGCGGCCCGTTCTTCGCCCGCTCCATCTCGGCGTAGAGCTCGATGCGGTGGCCACTGGGGATCACGAAGCAGATCCGCTTGCCAACGCCGGGCTGCTCGCCCGCGGCCACCTTCCCGACCTTGAGGCCGTAGTCCTTGATCCGCGCCGCGTACGTCTTGAGGTCGTCCTTCCGGGCGACCTTGAAGCCCATGGCGTCCATGCCTGGCGCGTCGGCTTCGCGCAGGATCACGCTGTGGCGGTCGAACTCGTCGTAGCCGCGGAGGTAGACGCGACCGTCGCGGCCCTGGTCGACGAGCTCGAGGCCGATGCGATCGACGTAGTGAGTCAACGCCTCCTTCATGTCGAGCACGCGGAGCTGAACGAAGCCTGCGCGCAGCACTCCTGTAAGAGCCATCGTTTCCTCCCGCGGGTCAGTGAGCCTGTCGGCGGGCCGGCCGCAGCTCGAGGTCGCTTTCGGGAACCAGCCGGCAGGCAAGCGCGAAGCCTCTCCGCTGCTCTTCGACGCTGACGTGCAAACGGCTCATCTTCAGGGTCCGATATCGCCCGCGCAGCACCTCGACGCGGCATATTCCGCAACCGCCGCCCCGGCAGCCCACTGGCAGGAACTTCTTTCCCTGGCGCTCCATCTCGAGCAGTACGCGCCCTTCCGCCGGGCAGCGCAAGCCGTGGCCTGCGATCACGATCTCGAACATGGGCGGCCCTGGGAATCCGTCGCGCTGGTCGGCACTCATGTTGCCTATTCCCGTCAGAATGTCGAGAATATTCCCGATTGTCGAGAAAAGCGGCGGGAGCCGCGCGGTGGGAGGACGTCATGGCCATCCGCTTCGGTACCTACACCGAGTTCCAGTGCCCGCCGGGACGCGACCACGCCGACCTGATCAACGACATGCTCCGCGTCGCCGAGCACACCGACCGCACCGGCTTCGACGTCTTCACCACCTTGGAGCATCCCTTCCACTCCAAGTTCGCGCTCAACGTGGCGCCGCTTGTCTTGTTCGCCATCCTCGCCGAGCGCACCAGCAACCTCCGCTTCCGTACCCTGTGCCATGTTCTGCCGCTGCACAACCCGATGGTGCTGGCGGGCGAGATCGCCGAGGCCGACATCCTGCTCAAAGGGCGGCTCGAGGTCGGCATCGGGCGCGGCCATGCGTGGCTGCAGGAGAAGGCGAACATCCCCTACGAGGAGAGCCTCGGCCGCTTCCACGAGTGCATCGACATCATGATCAAGGCGTGGACCGAGGAGCGTTTCAGCTATCGCGGCAAATACTACACATGCGAGGATCTCTCGGTCGTACCCCGGCCGCTGCAAAGGCCGCATCCGGCGATCTTTCAGGTCGGCACCAGCAGCAAGACCTTCGTTCAGGCCGGGCAGCGCGGCTGGCGGGTCGTGATCGGCGGCCCGGTTGACGATGCGATCTTCGTCGAGCCGCACCGCACCTACCTCAACGCCTGCGCCGCCGCTGGAACCACGCCGTACGTCGGCTTCGGCAAGGCCATCTTTCTCGCCGAGGACGACCAGACGGCGGTGCGCGAGGCCGAGACCTACGCCTCGAAGTTCATCGAATACAACGTATCTCCGCTCAAGGAGATGGACCGCAGCGAGGCGGTCAAGGAGCGGATGCGCAAGGGCGGCTTCGACTTCTACGCCGGCGATGACTTCTTCAAGATGGCGAGCGTCAGCTACCGCGACATCGTCGAGCGCGGCATCATGTACATCGGCTCGCCCGAAAGGATCGCGCGCCAGCTTCTGACGCTGCACGACCTGATCCCGTACGATGAGTTCATCATCATCAGCCACTACGGTGGCATCCCGGCCGAAAAGGCGATGCGCACCCAGGAGCTGTTCCATCGCCACGTCATGCCGGCGGTGCGCCGCGGCATCGCAGACAAGCGGGCACGGCAGGGAATGGCGGCGCGCCCCTGATGCGTGTCGCGGTCATGGCCGCCGGCGCGGTCGGCGGTATCATCGGCGCACGGCTGGCGCAGAGCGGGCATGACGTGCACTTCCTGGCGCGCGGCGCGCACCTCGAGGCGATTCGTGCCGCTGGGCTGCGCATCGAGAGCCCGAGCGGGAACTTCACGCTGTCCCCCGCACAGGCGACGGATCGGCCGGCCGAGATCGGCCCGGTCGATCTCGTCGTGTTCGCGGTCAAGTTCTGGGACGCCGCGGCCGCCGCCCGCGCCTGTCGCCCCCTGCTCGCACCAGGCACCGCCGTGCTGCCATTGATGAACGGGGTCGAAGCGCTGCACCTCCTGCAGACGCAAGCGGCGCCGGCACACGCCCTCGGCGGCGTCGCCTACGTCGCCGCGGTCATCGCCGCGCCAGGCGTGATCCGGCAGACCGGGCGTTTCTGCTGTGTCGTATTCGGCAAGGCCGACGGCCGCTCAAGCCCGCGCTGCGAAGCCATCCGCGCGGCACTGACCGGCGCCGGGATCGAGGCGACCATCGCACCGGACATCGCGCGCGCGGTGTGGGAGAAGTTCGTTCTGCTCGCGCCGCTGGCGGCGGTGACGGCGGCGGCGCGCAGCACCGTGGGCGCGGTGGTTGCCTCGTCACTCCTGCGCACCACGCTGAGCCAGGCGATCGCGGAGGCCGTCGCGGTCGGGCGCGCCGGCGGCGTCGCGCTAGCCGACGACGCAGCGGCGCGGGCCCTGGCGATCGCGGACGGCATGCCCAAGGACATGAAGACCTCGCTGCTCCAGGATCTCGAGCGCGGCGGCCGGCTCGAGGTGCCGTGGCTGTCGGGCGCGGTATCGCGGCTCGGCGCGGAGCGGCGCGTGGCGACGCCCGTGTGCGACACGCTCAACGCCGTGCTGGCCCCCCTTGTGCGCCAGGACGGGTGAGGCACGGTACCCCGTACGATGAGGAGATTCGACGCATGAAACCTGGATCCGCGCGCGCGACCGGCACGATCGCCGCACGTATGCCGTGGACCTCGCGCTATCCCGAACTCGGCACCGGGCCGCTGCCCGTCGAACCCATAATCTCGCCGGCGCTGTTCGAGCAGGAGCGCACAAAGATCTTCAAGCGGGTTTGGCTCAATGTCGGCCGCGTCGAGGAGATCGCCAACCCGGGCGACTACAAGGTCAAGCGCCTCGATGTGGCGCGGACCTCAGCGATCCTTGTGCGCCGCCCCGGGGGCGAAATCTGCGCGTTTCACAACATCTGCCCGCATCGTGGCAACAAGGTGATACCGGAAAGCGGCAACGAGACCTTCGGCCGGGCTCGCGCCAACCTTCTGACGTGTCGCTTTCACGGCTGGGTGTTCGAGACCGCTGGCGCCGTGCGCTCGATCCCGCGAGAGGAAGCCTTCGCCGATCTCCACAAGGCATGCTTCGGGCTTAGGCCCATCGCCTGCGAGGTCTGGGAGGGCTTCATCTTCGTCAACCTGGCGGCCGAGCCGGAGCAGTCGCTGACGGACTACCTCGGCGGCTTCGGCGAGCACTTCTCGGGCTACCCCTATGGCGAGTCGACGGCACGCTACAAGTACTCGGCGGTGCTCAACTGCAACTGGAAGGTCTCGCTCCACGCGTTCTCGGAGGGCTACCACGTTTCGACGATCCACTCCGGCACCTCGCCAAACCTGATGCGTTTCGAGCACAAGGACTTCCGGCTGTTCGGCCCGCATTCGACGTCGGCGTTCTTCGTGCTCCCCATCGCGGGCCTCGAGCCCTCCCCGGCGAGCGCGCTGTTTCGCGAGGTGCTGCACCGCAGCGAGCGTCACCGCCCGCGCCTCCACGAGATCCCACCGACGATGAATCACGAGCGCCGCACCGACTTCCTGTTCGAGTTCCCGGTGATCTTCCCGAACATGCTGCTCCATCTCTCGGCCGGCAACGGCTACCCGGGCATGACCTACTTCACGCACCACTTCTGGCCGCTCTCGGTCGGCCAGACGCTCTGGGAGGGCACCAACTACTTCCGCCCGCCGGAGAGCGCGAGCGAGCGGATCGCGATCGCCCACACCACCGCCTATCACCGCAACGGCTGGCTCGAGGACACCTCGACCATGGAGGACACGCATGCCGCGCTGAGCTCCGGCGTGCTTGAGGAGATCGTGCTGATGGACGAGGAGATCATGATCCGCAACACCCATCACCACTGGGACCGCTACATGCGGGCGGCGTGAGGATGCCGGCGGTGGCGGCGCTTCCGGTGCAGTTCGCGGCCCTCGAGCCGTTCGTCACGGCATGGGCGCTGCCGAGCGAGAATGCGCGCTCGGCCAAGCGCTGGGCGAGCCACGCGGAGGACTTCCGGCGTTTCTACGACGCCATGCTGCCGCGGATGCCCGAGGTGCTCGCCTACCTCGACGAGTTTCCATTGCATGGGCTTCCGGCCGAGGCCAGGCCGCTCTACCACCTCGCGCTCGCCTTCGCCGAGAGCGCCGCCCACGTCGAGCTCTATGGCGGCGCCAACAAGGTGCCCAACAGCTTCGATCAGGCGCGGTTCATGGCCGCGCATGGCGAGCGCACCGACTGAGCGGCGCTTAGGCGCGGGCGGTCGGCATCGAGCGTCCGCCCGACCGCGCCCGACCTCGCCGTAACTCCTCGAAGACGTTGGTGGGCGCACCAGGACTCGAACCTGGGACCCGCCGATGAAGAGTCGTTGGAGCAAGATTTCTCCGAACTTCGTCCGGGCACGCGCTATCCTTAGGCGCGGTTGATGGCGAAATCGAAGCGGCCGAGCTTCTTGATGTCGATATGGAACAACTCGCCCGGACGAAGACTCGCGATGACCACCGCTGTGGGTAAGTAGCCCGCCGCCGCCAACGGCCTTGGTCGCGACATCGCACCGATTCCACGCTATAGACGTGGCCCACGCAAGTGGGCGGATACCGACGCCCCGTCAAGCGCCATGCCCGATCAACCGCCATGCTTACCGCGGAAAACGAGCCCTTCGCCCTTTTCGACGATGCCACCTACGGCGATCGTGGGGCGCTTCTGTTCGAGGGCGCCGAAGAATTGATCGAAGCGCACGGGATCGAGGATTTTGCCGCTGCCCTGACGGCGATCGATGCGGCGGCGGCCCGCGGACGTGCCGCCGCAGGCGTGTGCAGTTACGAACTCGGTTATGCGTTCGAGCCGCGCCTGCGGCCGCTCATGCCCCGGACGGGGCGGCCGTTGCTGAGGTTTCACCTGTTCGGCAAGCGGCGCCGCTTGTCCGCCGGGGAACGAGCGGCTTGGCTTGCCTCGCGCTCGCGCGGGGCACCGCTGGCGGGCGAGGTGCGGCCCGCGCTCGACGAAGCCGCGCACGCTGCAAAGGTCGCACGAGTGCGCCACCTGATCGGTGCTGGCGACGTCTACCAGGTGAACTTCACGTTCAAACTGAAGACGGCAGGTGCGGGCGACGCGTTCGCGACGTACGCCGCGTTGCGCGAGACGTCGCGCGCGGGCGCGTGCGCGTTCCTGCGTTTTGCGGATGAAGACATTCTGTCGTTCTCGCCCGAACTGTTCTTCCGCGTCACCGGAACACAGATTGCGGCACGGCCGATGAAGGGCACCGTCGCGCGCGCGCCCGACATCGCGGGCGATGCCTTGCGGCGTCAAGCGCTGGTCGCGGACGAGAAGCAGCGCGCCGAGAATTTGATGATCGTCGATCTGTTGCGCAACGATCTCGCGCGGGTGTCGCGGCCGGGCAGCGTGCAGGTGAGCGACCTCTTCACGGTCGAAACCTATCCGCGGTTCCACACACTGACGTCCGGCATCGACGCGGAGCTTGCAGGACCGCCGTCGCTCGCGCGTGTGCTGCCGGCATTGTTCCCGTGCGGGTCCGTGACGGGCGCGCCGAAGATTCGGGCGATGGAAGTCATCCGCGAGATCGAAGACGAGCCGCGCGGCGTGTACTGCGGTGCGGTCGGATTCGTCACGCGCCGACGCATGGCATTCAACGTAGCGATTCGCACGCTCGTCATGCGGCCGGACGCGGCCGAAATGGGCGTGGGCGGCGGGATCGTTTGGGACTCCGAGCCCAGCGCCGAATACGCCGAGTGCTTGGTGAAGGCGCGGTTCTTCACCGAGCGGGCGGTGCCGTTTCGGCTGATCGAGACTCTGCGATGGACTGCGGGCGACGGCTTTCACTTGCTTGCGCATCACCTCGCGCGTCTGAAGGGTTCGTGCGTGTATTTCGGCTTCCCGTTCGATGACGCCGCCGTGGCGCGTTCGCTTGCAGGCGCCGTCGCCGGTGGCGACGGAGTGCTGCGTGTACGGCTCACGCTCGGACCCAACGGCGATGTGGAGGTGACGACGGAGCCGTTCGCTCTACCGGGACCCGACGCCGTTTGGAGGTATGCCTTCGCGCGCGAGCCGGTCGTCAGCGGAGATTGGCGGCTCTACCACAAGACGACCGATCGCGGCTTCTACGACGAGGCGCTCGCCGTGGAGAAAGCCGTGACGGGATGCGACGAGGTGGTGTTCGTGAACGAGCGCGGCGAGGTCACAGAGGGAAGCCGGACGAACCTGTTCCTCGAGCGCGACGGGGTTTGGTTGACGCCGCCGCTCTCGTGCGGCTTGCTCGACGGGTGTTTGCGACGCGAGTTGATCTTGAGCGGCCGGGCGGCTGAGCGGATGTTGCGGCCCCGCGATTTGGCGTCGGGACGCGTTTGGTTCGGCAATGCGCTGCGGGGCATGATCGCGGGCGCGGCCGCGGACCGGATGCCGCTTGGTCGTTCCGGCGCTTTCGGCGCGTGACAGATCGGCCGATTGCGCGGTCACCGCCGTCGACACAAGGCTGATTCCGTGGGTCACAAGCGCCGCGGCAAGCAACAACACGTAGGTTGACGAATGCGGGCTCGCCCATAACCCGTTGATTTTGGTGGTGGGCGCACCAGGACTCGAACCTGGGACCCGCTGATTAAGAGTCGTGGTAACGCGATTTCTCCGAACTTCGTCTGGGCACGCGCTATCCTTATAACAGTATGATATAACGGACATATCTGATCGAACCCCTTACCGGTGTGATACGATCCAGCTCTTGCGATTGCGCTTACCCATGCTTACCCCAAGCTTACCCGAGCCGTCG
>Ga0194132_10011473_pt1 | contig 11395 bp, 12 predicted proteins | sample TA2KigOf80mmetaG_FD_148612 | JGI IMG/M metagenome (GOLD analysis project Ga0194132, IMG submission 148612) | Freshwater microbial communities from Lake Tanganyika, Tanzania - TA2015054 Kigoma Offshore 80m | ecosystem: Environmental > Aquatic > Freshwater > Lake | place: Tanzania: Lake... | reverse complement strand
TCATGGCGAACACCAAGAGCGAGCCGATGATACCCAGCATCAATGCCTGCTCGCCGACGTCTAGCCCAGTCGTTGTCGACTCCGTGCGCGAAAACGTAACGCTTAACTGCCAATGCTGGCCGCCTCTGGCAAACGCGACGGTTTGCGGTTGGGTGAGGGCATCGTTGATGGATCGGTGTGTGAACACACGTTCACGAATGTCCTTCGCCTGGACTTCGAGCGCGACATGCAACCCGTCCATCCCGGCAACGAGTGACTGCATGAGTCCCGCCACTCGTAGGCCGCTGACGATGAAACGCGTGGCTTGCGTCCCCGCGGGACTATTGGCTGACTCAACCGGCAAATAGAGCAGAAGTGCGGCTTCGGATTCTTCGGCACCGCCGGTCTGCGTGGCGAATTTCAAATGCACGAGGTCGCTGTACACCAGAGACCGGCTGTTACTGGCCCGCCGCAAGGCGTCCAGGCGCGTGCTGTCGGAGGCGGCATCGAAGCCGATGGGCGGGCGCTTCCCTGTGTCGAACCGTTGGTGCAACATTACGAGGGGATAGCGAACCGGATGGGCCCCGGATGGCCACACAGTGTAGTCGGGATACCAGCGACGCAGCGCGCCTTCGTGGGCTGACAACCTGGTTTGTTCCACTTGCCAGACTACGCCCAGGCCCGTGGCACCCTGGGCGATTTCGGCCAGTCCCAGTTTCTCGACATACCGACCCCACTGCGCGGGCGTGGTCTCAGGGTGCAGTCCGAGGAAAGCAGCTGCGCCGTGAAGCACCTGCTCGTAGACCGTCAGCCTTTCTTGCAGCCGTGTGGCAAGTTCCTGTGCGCGGGCGGTGACCTCCTGGCGGGCGCTGATGTGCGCTTCGAAATGGGCATACCACCACCAGGAAAAGGTCCCGCCGAGGGTCATCACCAGTACGATCCATGGTAGCCACCGCGCCAAGCGCTGGCCGCCATGACGTTGGCCCCACATCAAGGAGGCATGAGAGTCAGGTGTAAGTCTAGAGGGCAGGGCGGGGGCGCTCACGCAGCCCTTATCGGTCCGAAACCGGCTGGCTTAATCGCCGGGTGGCGCCGCTGTGCGACTGGCTACACCGCCAGATAGCGATTCTTGATGGCGTCGTTGGCGCGCAGGCCTTCGATGGTGTCGGTGTAAACGATTTTGCCCTTGTCGATCACGGTGGCGTGGCTGGCGATACTCAGGCAGAAGTGCATGTTCTGCTCCGCCACCAGCACAGTCAGACCCATCTGGCGCAGCTTCTTCAGCAGGGCACCGATCTGCTGCACGATGATGGGCGCCAGGCCCTCACTGGGCTCATCCAGCAGTAGCACGCTCGGGTTGCCCATGAGGGTGCGGGCAATGGTCAACATCTGTTGTTCGCCGCCCGACAGGCGTCCGGCCATACGCTGGCGCAGGGGCAGCAGCAGGGGAAAGGTCTCGAATACCCGATCCACCGTCCAGTAATCCTGGCCCTGGGCGCCTTTCTTTGCGCCGATTAGCAGATTGTCCTCAACACTATGCTCGGGAAAAACCTGACGGTCTTCTGGGACGTAGCCCATGCCGGCGCGGGCGATGGTGTGGGGCTTGCGGCCTTGAACGTCGCTGCCGGTCAGTTGGATCTTGCCGCGTCGTGGCGGCGCCAGGCCGGCCAGGGCCTTGAAGGTTGTGGACTTGCCGGCGCCGTTACGGCCCAGCAGCGCCATGGTCTGGCCTTCGCGCACTTCCAGGCCGACGCCGAAGAGAATCTGGCTGGCGCCGTAGAACACGTCGAGGTCCTGGGCGGCGAGCATGATGCGTTCAAGGGTCATGAGCTGAGGTCTCGTCGCATGGGTTAGTGTTGCAGACCGTGGTCGCTGCCCAGGTAGGCCTTGATGACCTCGGGATGCGAGCGGATCTCGTCCGGCGTGCCTTCGGCCAGCACGGCGCCGTAACTCAGCACACAGATACGCTGGGCGACCTTGAAGACGATGTCCATGTCGTGTTCGATGAATATCACCGTGATTTTCTCTCGCTCCCACATACCGCGCACGGTGTCCATCATCTGCCAGCGTTCTTCCGGGCCCATGCCGGCCGTGGGTTCATCCAGCAGTAGCACTTGGGGTTTGAGCGCCAGGGCGAGGGCAATGTCGAGCAGCTTCTGATCGCCGTGGGACAGGTTGCGCGACAAGGTCTGCGCCCTGGCCTGCATGCCGACCAGTTCCAGGACCTCCTGGGCGCGGTCGTGAGCGCTGGCGAGCGGAAAGCGCGGCGCCATGGCACTGTGCTGATGGCGGTGTGCCATCACCGTGGCGACGATGGCCTCGTAAACCGTCAGCGTAGGGAAGATTTGGGCGATCTGGAAGGCGCGGCCGATGCCCTTGCGGGCGATCTCCGGCGCCTTGAGGCCAGCGATGTTCTCGCCCTTGAGCAAGATGGCACCGCTGTCCGGAGAAAAAGCGCCGGTGATCAGATTGAAGAAGGTGGTCTTGCCGGCGCCGTTGGGGCCGATTATGGCGCTTAGCGAGCCTTCGGGAAAATCCAGGGTCACGTCATTGGTGGCGACGACGCCGCCAAAGGACTTTTTCAGGTTTTGAATTTTCAGCATGGGTTACGGCCAGTTCCCCCGGATGCCGGGGTAGGTTTTCCAGCCGTTGGCGCACAACCAGCCGGCGTCGACGGGGATATTAATGCCGGTGATGGCGGCGGCTTCATCGGACAGCAGAAAGGCACAGGCGTTGGCGATGTCCACTGGCCGGATTAGGCGGTCCAGTGCGCTGTGCGCGATCATGGCGTCGGGCGAACGTTCGCCGGTGTCGAACTTGGCCTGCAACGCCGGCGTGACGGTAAAGCCCGGCGAGACGGTGTTCACGCGCACACCCTTGCGGCCCCACTCGGCAGCCAGGCACTCGGAAATGGCAATCACCGCCGCCTTGGCGGGTGCATAGGCGTGCAAGGGAAAGGACCGCATGCCCGCCACGCTGGCGATGTTGACGATGGCACCGAGCCCGCGCTGCGTCATGGCTTGACCGAAGGCGAGGTTGGCGACATAAGTGCCACGTTGATCGATATGGGTGACGCGATCCCAGTCGGCCATCGACAGATCTTCCGGCGCCTTGGGCACGGCGATGATGCCGGCAGAGTTCACCAGACCTTCGACCGGCCCCGCTTCGCGTTCGATGCGAGCGGCCTCTTGGCGGGTGCCTGCTTCGTCGCCGACATCCAGCCGGCTGGAGACACCGCCCACCTCAGCCGCCACCCGCTTCGCGCCGGCTTCATCGATGTCGGCCACCACCACGCGCCAGCCCTTCGAAGCCAGCACCTGGCAACAGGCTTGGCCGATGCCGCTGGCACCGCCAGTGACCACCGCGATACGAGCCGTCATGCGTGCGCCCCATCCTGCCTCTGGGCGGTGCGCGCTTCGCGCCGCTCGCGCAGATATTCGAACGCAACGCCCAGCAGCCCTTTACGCAAGCCCAAGGCGAACATCAGGATGATGATGCCCAGGACCAGTTCGTAGTGTTCGGTGAACTTGGTGACGAAGTCATTCAGCAGCAGGAACAGGATCGCCCCAACCAGCGGCCCGAAGAACACACTGATGCCTCCCATCATGATCATGAACACCGCTTCGCCCGACTTGGACCAGTAGGCAAAGTCCGGGTAGGCGCTGGACACGAACAGGCTCATGATGAGGCCGCCGATGGCGCCGAAGATGCCGGCGACGATGAACGACATCAGCCGCATGCGCCATACCGTGATGCCAAGAAAGCTCACCCGGTGCGGGTTGTCGCGGATCATTCGCAGGGTGTAACCGAACGGTGATTGCACCAGATGCCACATGATGTACAGCGATACCACCAGCAGTGTGCAGCAGAACAGGTACAGGTGTAGCGGCTGCGCCAGATCGATGCCGAGAAATACTGGGCGCGGTACGCCGCCGGTGAGGCCCTGATCGCCGCCGGTGACGGGTATCCAGGCAATGATGATGCTGTGCAGCAGCATCTGAAACGCGAGTGTCAGAAAGGAGAAGTAGATCTCCTTGAGCCGAATACAGATGGCGCCCACCACGGCCGCCACCGCCGCGCTCAATAGCACGGTGAGTCCAAAGGCGACCGGAATGGAGGTGCCCAGAAACTGCATCATCAGGGCGAAACTGTAGGCCCCCAGACCGAAGAACAGGCCGTGGCCAAAGGACACCAGTCCTGTGTATCCGACCAGCAAATTGAGCGAGGTGGCAAACAGCGCAAAGGCGGACAGGCGGACGATGAAATCCATCACCGTTTGATTGGGGTAGAGTACCGGCGCCAGGGCCAGCAGCACCAGCGCACCGGCGGCGATGCCCAGGTCGCGTGCGATCGAAGGCTTGCGCATCATGCCTCCTTGCCGAACAAGCCGCTGGGTTTGGCGATCAGGATCGCCGTCATCAGCAGGAACATGAGTCCCTCGGTGAAGAGCGGAAGGCCGATGGAACCAAAGCTGCGCACCAGGCCGATCATCAGGGCACCCACCAGCGCGCCGGCCATGGACCCCATGCCGCCGATGACCGTGACGATGAAAGATTCGATCACAATGGAAAATCCCATTCCAGGCACCAGTGAGCGCACCGGCGCCGCCAATCCGCCGGCCAGTCCGGCCAGCACGCCGCCCAATGCGAACACGCCGCCGTAAACCAGTGTGGTGTTGATGCCCAGTGCCGATACCATGTTCGGATTGATGGCGGCGGCGCGCACGATCTTGCCGATGCGAGTGCGCGCCGTGGCCAGGCCCAGGAACAGCGCGATCGTCAGCGTCACCGCGATGAGGAACATGTAGAACACCGGCACCACACCACCACCCAAGATGATGGGCGGGTGGGCAAACGCCGGCGGCATGCCCAGGGCCATGAACTCCGGACCCCAGATGAGCTTCACCGAATCGTCCAGGATCAGGATGAAGGCGTAGCACACCAGCAACTGCATCAGCACATCCTCACCGTAGACCCGGCTCATGAATACGCGCTCGAAAATCACGCCAAACAGTCCCACGCCCAGCGCCGCACCCAGCACCGCCACGGTGTAGCTGTCGCTCACCTGGTAGAGCGTGTAGCAGAAGTAGGCGCCCAGCATGTAGAGCGAGCCGTGCATGAAATTGACTACTTTCAGCACGCCGAAGATGAGGGAGAGGCCGGCGGCCACCAGAAACAGCAGCATGCCAATGATGAGTCCGCCGGTGACCTGCGTGACTACACAGGAGGCGGAACTGACACAGTCGAGAAGAGCCTGGGGATCCAAAGGAAGACTCGCAGGTGATGATGCAGATTGAAGGGAGGCCGCGCCAGTAGGGCAGCGCGGGTAAGGCGGCGTCAGGCGGAGCAAACGGAAATCTTTTGCTTCGATCCCGGCTACAAAGGGGGCCGGTCAGGCGTCCGGAGTGTGCTTCGGCTTTGCGCGCGGCACAGCCTGACCGGTGTTGCCCTAGGCGTACTTCATTTTCTTTTTCCACTCCGCTTCGTGCTGGAGAATGGTCTTCCAATCCACCGTGACGATCTTTTCCACGAACGGGTCCTTCGGAATGGTCACGCCCCAGCCGATGGCGTAGCCGATGGTGGTCTGATCCTCGGCCCGCATGGTGATGGTGCCGTCAGAGCCGAAGGGCGACTTGAGTTTCATGCCGCGCATGGCGGCGGCAATTTTGTCCGGATCGGTGGCATTGGCCTTCTTCATGGACTCCATGATGAACTGGATGCCGACCCTGTTTTCCCACGACCAATTCGTCGGGTAGTCCTTGTACTTGGTGCGATAGGCCTCGGCCCAGCCGTTGTTTTCCGGGGTCTCGGGAAAGTGTTTCAGGTACCGCGTGGACGAGTGGATTCCAGGTGGCAGACGTTTGACCGCGGTCAGCGTGGTGTAGTCTGCCATGTTGGGGGTGAATAGTGTGGTCTGGGTGAACAGACTATAGATACTGGCCTGATCGACGAACGACACCAGATCGCCCGCCCACAGCGCCGAGTACAAGGCCTGCGGCTTCAATTGCAGAATCTTGGTGATGGATTCGGTGTAGTCCGGCTGGAAAAGTTTGGGCCAGGCTTCGCCCACCACCTGGGTGCCGGGTGAGAACAGCTTCATGTACTCGACGAACAGCGCCGTGTTGTCACGGCCGTAGGCGTAGTCCGGCGAACAGCTCATCCAGGTCTTGATGCCGCGCGCCTTGGCCACGCCAGAGGCATAGGTGGCGCTGACGATGGCGTCGTGGATGCCTTGGCGCGCCACCCGGAACGCCGTCGGCACGCGTATCTTCGGATCGGCCGATAGGGAAGAGGTCTCCGAATTGGTATGGACGCACAGCGCCTTCAACTCGCGCACCACTTCCTGCACCGCAAAGGCGCCGCTGGATGCTTCGGCACTCAGGATGATTTCGCAGCCCTCGCCATTGATGAGCTGGCGGGTGACGTTGGCGGCTTCTTCGGGTTTGCCCTTGGAATCGCGCACCACCATTTCGATCTTGCGGCCACCCAGACCGCCGGCGGCGTTGAATTTAGCCACTTCCATTTCGACGGCATTGCGCGACGAAATACCCAACTGTGCCACCCGGCCGGAGAGAATGGTTGGCATGCCGATGCGAATGGGTTTGTTTTGGGCCCGTGAGATATAAGGGAAACCCAGGACGGAAGCGGCGGTAAGTGCGCCGGCGGCCTTAATGGCTTGGCGGCGGCGCGGGAAATGGGGATCAGACATGATTTCCTCCGGACAACGGATTGCGGGCAGGGAACTGGGGAACGACGCATTGGCGGGACAACCTCTGGGTCACGACAAGGCGCACTTGAAGGATCGCTTCAAGAGGCCCCGTGCCCCGGTCATCTGCAGGCCGCCAAGTTGACAAAGGCGCGGAGATTACCTCAACCTGACCCTCAATTTCCAGTGGAAAACGAGTTCGATGGGGGCGGAAGACAGGCGGGGACCATGCAGCCGGTGTCGCGGCCGATGTCTTGGTGCATAGAGTCACCTGGTTTGGAATGTCATCTCTCCCCTCTCCCCTCGGCAGAGGAGCTCGTCTGCGGTGCTGCAAGGGCATTCAGCCCCAGCTTGGAATTCGATGGCAGCACCTCGCCACATGGGGCAAACCCTGGAGTCGTCTGTCGCGCACACAAGGCAAGGACCCTGGTCGCACCTGCAAAGGGCGCGTTGGACAGGGCTTTGCAGTAGCCTTTCGCCGTCACATTGCTTTGCACGGGCTCGGAAAAACTGCGGTAAGGATTACATTTCGTCCTCGCGCTATTCCGAGTCGCATGCGACTCTTGCCGACATTACAAGATAGACACGGAGACCTCATGAGTGCCAGCAAACAAGCCACCCCGGCAACCAAAAGGAAGGCACACTTGTGGGCAGGCCGTGCGCCCTTCAATCTAGCGGTGCTGCTGCTGAGTTTGGCCGGTACGGGCGCCGCGCGGGCCGACACCGTCCTGGACTGGAACGAGGTCTTGAACGAAGCCATCACCGCCCAGCCGGTTGGCCCCACCGAAGCGCCCCGGATCATGGCGATGGTCAATACCGCGATGTACGACGCCGTCAACGCCATCGACATGCGCCACCGGTCCTTTGTCTATACGGCGGCCGGGGTTTCGGTCACCGCATCCAAGGACGCCGCCGCGGCGCAGGCAGCGCGCGACGTTCTGGCGGCGCTGTACCCTGCCAGAACGGCGGTGTTCGATGGCGCCTTGGCGGCCACCTTGGCTCAGATCGCCGACTCCCCTGACCGTAACAGCGGACTGCAGATTGGTGCCCAGGCCGCCAACGCCATGCTGGCGGCTCGGTCTGGTGATGGCTCATCGGCGATGATGACGCATACCGTGGTGAACCAGCCCGGCCACTGGCAGCCGAGCGCGCCGGACTTCTCCAGCGCGTTGACGCCGGACTGGGGCGCAGTCACGCCCTTCTCCATCGCCTCAGGCGACCAGTCCCGCCCCGCCGCCCAGTCTGACCTCGGCCGAGTACACCGCCGCCTTTGAGGAAGTGAAGGTATACGGCGCCAAGGACAGCGCGTTGCGCACCGCCGACCAGACCCAAATGGGAATCTTCTGGGCTTACGACGTCGGCACCATCGGACCGCCGCCCGTGCTTTACAACCAGATCACCGCTGTCATCGCCCACAATCAGCAAAACACGCTGGAACAGAACGCTCGGTTGTTTGCCCTCACCAATATTGCGCAGGCTGATGCCGGTATTGCCACCTGGGAAGCCAAGTACCACCACGATTTCTGGCGCCCCATCGCTGCCATCCGCCTGGCCGACACCGATGGCAACGACGCTACCCTTGCCGATCCCAACTGGGAGCCCCTGGGTGCGCCAGGCGACGGCATCATCGCGGACTTCACGCCGCCGTTCCCCGCCTATACCTCGGGCCATGCGGCGTTTGGCGCCGCCGTCATGGCCATGATCCGGGAGTTCTATGGCACCGACGAAATCGCCTACCATCGGCTCTGACGAATACGATGGCGTGTTGCGGCCAGAGGTCTTCCGCTCATTCAACCGTCTTAGCGATGCAATTTTCGAGAACGCCATCGGCCGCATGTACCTGGGCATCCGCTGGCGCTTTGATGCCGACATGGGTATCGAGCTGGGCGAGCGCGTCGCCGAATGGGTCTATGCTCACTCTCTGACGCCGGTGTCCGAACCCGCGCCCATCACCCTGGCTCTAGCCTTCCTGGGCCTGCCGCTGCTCCGTCGCCCAGCAACCGAACGCGCGGGATCGCCCGCGCCAGTGGCGCCATGACCGACAATGTTGTAGTCAGGCTACGACGCGGGTTCAGGCCGGCAGAAAGCCTTCGATCGAGAGATAGCGTTCGCCGGTGTCGTAGTTGAATCCGAGCACGGTGGCGCCAGCGGCAATCTCCGGCAGCTTCTGCGCGATGGCCGCCAGGGTGGCACCGGAAGAGATGCCCACCAGGAGTCCTTCCTCGCGCGCCGAGCGCCGTGCCATTTCGCGAGCGGCTTCGGCTTCGACCTGGATCACGCCGTCGAGCAATGCGGTGTCCAGGTTGACGGGAATGAAACCCGCACCGATGCCCTGAATCGGGTGGGGTGCCGGCGCGCCGCCTGAGATCACCGGCGAGGCCGGGGGCTCGACCGCGAACACCTTCAGTTTCGGCCAGCGCGCCTTGAGCACGCGCGCGCAACCGGTGAGGTGGCCGCCGGTCCCCACGCCGGTGATGAGCACGTCGATGCCGTTGGGAAAATCTGTGACGATCTCGGCCGCGGTGGTACGGCGTGGACCTCGATGTTGGCGGGGCTGTCGAATTGCTGCGGCATCCAGGCGCCCGGCGTGGCGGCGAGAAGTTCCTGAGCGCGGGCCAGGGCGCCCTTCATGCCTTTTTCCCGCGGCGTCAGGTCGAAGCTGGCGCCGTAGGCCAGCATCAGCCGGCGGCGTTCGATGGACATGCTTTCCGGCATCACCAGCAACAGCTTTTAGCCCTTCACCGCTGCCACCATCGCCAGACCGATGCCGGTGTTGCCGGAGGTGGGTTCGATAATGGTACCGCCGGGCTTGAGTGCGCCGGACTTTTCCGCCGCCTCGATCATGGACAGGGCGATGCGGTCTTTGATGGAGCCGCCAGGATTGCTGCGTTCAGACTTGATCCAGACCTGATGCGCGCCACCAAACAAGCGGTTTATGCGGATGTGGGGGGTGCCGCCGATGGTGGCCAGGATGGTGTCGGCTTTCATGGTTTTCCCTTGGGTTGTGTACCATGCGGCGCCAGCGCCGCGTGGCAATGAATGGAGGGCGGTCGAAGTCGCGCGGATCGCGAGCGGCTAGTGTCATTTACTTCTAACTAGAAATTTAATCGTCATGGCCCTTTGTGCTCGGATGGGAGTCACGACACCTTGCGAGGTATGGTGCCGATGCAAGGTCCCGGATAACGTCATCGTTGTTGTCGCGCCGGGGTTGTGCTGCGCGTAGGCGCACGGAACTATTCGCCCCCATCCCCATGTCATAGCGACGCAGTCAGATCAACGAATTCATTCAAAAGGAGAGGAGACGATGGCTACCCTGAAGGTCAATGGCCGCGTCCACGAAGTGGATGTCGAGCCCGAAATGCCCCTGCTGTGGGCGCTGAGAGACGAACTCGGACTCACCGGCACCAAGTACGGCTGCGGCATTTCGGTCTGCGGCGCCTGCACCGTACTGATCGACGGCGAAGCCACCAGAACTTGTGTGCTGCCGGTGGCGGCGGTGGCTGGCCGCAACATAACCACCATTGAGGGCCTCTCCAAGGACGGCAGTCATCCTGTGCAGAAAGCCTGGGTCAAGCTACAGGCGCCGCAATGTGGCTACTGCCAGAGCGGGCAGATCATGGCCGCGGCGTCGTTGCTGCGCGCCAACAAGAAGCCTTCCGATGACGTCATCGAGGCCACCATGACCAATATTTGCCGGTGTGGCACCTATGGCCGGATCCGCGACGCCATCAAGCTGGCGGCAAAGGGATAAGGAGACTCTCATGAGCGAAATCACCAATCCCAACCGTCGCGATTTCATCCTCCGTACCACCGCCCTGGGCGGCGTCGTGGTAGTGGGCGTACCATTTTGGAGTCAGGCCCTGGCCCAAGAGCACGAGGGCGTGGAGGTCACCCACTGGGTGGTCATCCGGCCGGACGACAGTATCGCCATTCGCATCGCCCGCTCGGAACTGGGGCAGGGCAGCTTCACCGGTCTGGCCATGCTGGTGGCCGAAGAGTTGCAATGCGACTGGAGCAAGGTGCAACCGGAGTACGCCGACGTCAATGAGCACGTCCGCCGCAATCGGATTTTTGGCGCCATGGGGACCGGCGGCAGCCGCGCCATCCGTGACTCGCAGGAGTATCTTCGCAAAGCCGGTGCGTCGGCGCGCGAAATGCTCGTCAGCGTGGCCGCGACGCAGTGGGGTGTGCCCGCCAGCGAAATCACTGTGGCCAATAGCGTGATCACCCACACGCCTAGTGGCCGCACCACCACCTTTGGCAAGGTGGCGGGCGCCGCTTCCAAACTGGAAGTGCCAAAGGAACCCAAACTAAAGGACCCGAAGGACTGGAAACTTATTGGCACCTCGCCCGCCCGGTTCGATATTCCCGAGAAGGTCACCGGCGAGCAGGTATTCGCCGCCGACGTGCAGCTGACTGGCCTGGTGCATGCCTCCATCCGCCAGTCCCCGGTGTTTGGGGGCAAGCTCAAGAGTTACGACGAATCCAAGATCCTCGGACGCCGCGGCATCAAGCGCGTCGTGGCCGGTGACGACTGGGTGGCGGTGGTGGCGGACAACTGGTGGCGCGCCAACGAGGCACTCAAGGCGCTGCCGATCGAGTGGGACGATGGCGGCAATGGCAAAGTCTCGAGCGAGTCCATCATGGCCTTCCTGCGCACCGGGATCGATGCTGACAGTGCGCCCGTGGCACGCAAGGATGGCGATGCCAA
>Ga0194132_10011470_pt1 | contig 11397 bp, 14 predicted proteins | sample TA2KigOf80mmetaG_FD_148612 | JGI IMG/M metagenome (GOLD analysis project Ga0194132, IMG submission 148612) | Freshwater microbial communities from Lake Tanganyika, Tanzania - TA2015054 Kigoma Offshore 80m | ecosystem: Environmental > Aquatic > Freshwater > Lake | place: Tanzania: Lake... | reverse complement strand
ATACAGATTTTGATGATGAAGACAAAGATGATGAAGATAAAGATGATGAAGACAAAGATGGTGAAGACAAAGATGACGAAGACAAGAAGGCAATGAAAGAAGATCTTGATGCTCTTTTTAACGGCGAAGATCTATCAGAAGATTTCATGAAAAAAGCCACAACAATTTTTGAAGCTGCTGTCACTGCACGAGTAAGTGCTATTGAAGACAAAATTCAAGAACAGTACGCCGAAATTCTTGAGCAAGTATCAGAAGAACTCAAGGAAGAGCTAACAACTAAAGTTGATGATTATCTAAATTATGTTGTTGAAGAATGGGTTAAAGAAAATGAATTGGCAATAGAATCTGGTCTTCGTTCAGAATTGACAGAAGATTTTATTGCTGGTCTTCGCAATCTATTTGTTGAACACTACATTGATATTCCAGAAGAGAAAGTTAGTGTAGTTGAAGAGATGACATCAAAGGTTGTTGAGCTTGAGGGCAAGTTAAATGAACAAATTTCTACCGCGGTAGAAATGAGAAAACTTATTATTGAATATGCAAAGAGAGAAGCATTTCATGAAGTATGTGATGGTCTAACATCAACTCAAATAGAAAAGATGAGATCATTGTCTGAAGGTGTTGAATTCTCAACAGTTGAAGACTATACACAAAGCCTCTTGACTCTACGCGAAAATTATTTCCCAACAAAATCTAGTGGAAAATCAGTCAATCAAAGACTTGATGAAGAAACAGACGTTGTGGAAGAGCAGAGTCTTGTAGAAGAAACACAAAAGAAAAAGACAAATGTTGATCCAGTTATGGACGCATATGTCAAGTCAATTAGTCGCACAATTATAAAGTAATTTTAAAGGAGTTAACTTACATGCAACTATCTGAACAACTAGTACAAAAGTGGGGTCCGGTTCTGGAACATCCAGATCTCCCAAAGATTTCGGATCCTTATAAGAAAGCTGTTACAGCTATGATTCTTGAAAACCAACAGATTGCTTCTGCACAACAGGCAGCATTCATGGGCGGTGATCGTAGTTTCCTAGCAGAATCAGCACCAACAAACGCAACAGGTGCTTCAATCGGCAACTATGATCCTATCTTGATCTCGCTGGTTCGTCGTGCCCTTCCAAACTTGATCGCATATGATATCTGCGGCGTTCAGCCAATGACAGGCCCAACAGGCTTGATCTTCGCAATGCGTTCTAAGTTTGATTCACAGACAGGAACAGAAGCTCTGTTTAACGAAGCAAATACTGCATTTTCTTCTTCAAACAAGCTTGGTGCAAATGGTTCTCCAAATGCACACCAGACATCACAAGGTCTTGGCCCACAAGATTATACTATTGCTAATACAGCAAATGGTATGTCAACAGCACAGGGTGAAGCACTTGGCGATTCTGGTACAAACCTATTTGCTGAAATGGCATTCTCAATTGAGAAAGTTACAGTAACTGCTCGTGAGCGTGCATTGAAGGCAGAATACACTCTAGAACTTGCACAGGACCTGAAGGCAATTCATGGTCTTGATGCTGAGACAGAACTAGCAAATATTCTGTCAACAGAAATTCTAGCAGAAATCAATCGTGAAGTTATTCGTACAATCTACGCAACAGCTGTTCTAGGCTGCAACGCAGGTACAACAACTGCCGGAACATTCGATTTGGACACCGACTCAAATGGTCGTTGGTCAGTTGAAAAGTTCAAGGGTCTTATCTTCCAGATTGAGCGCGAAGCAAACGCAATCGCTCGTGCAACCCGTCGTGGTAAGGGTAATATCGTAGTATGCTCATCTGACGTTGCTTCTGCAATGGCAATGGCTGGCGTTCTACAGTATACCCCAGCACTTCAGGCCGATCTACAAGTAGATGACACAGGCAACACATTTGCTGGTCTTCTACATAATCGTGTAAAGGTCTACGTCGACCCATACTACGGTTCACCAACTTCAGTAGGAACAAATACATCAGAACTAGTAACAGTTGGTTATAAGGGCACATCTCCTTATGACGCTGGCTTGTTCTATTGCCCATATGTTCCTCTACAGATGGTTCGTGCAATTGGACAAGACACATTCCAGCCACGTATCGGATTCAAGACACGTTACGGAATGGTTGCAAATCCATTTGCAGAAGGTACAACAGCAGGTCTTGGTCGTTTGGCAAATCGTTCAAACGTCTATTATCGTATCTTCAAAGTATCAAATCTTCTCTAATCGTAAGAATAAGAAGAAAGTAATACTGCAACTTGAGGGGGAACTTCGGTTCCCCCTCTTTTTGTTTATAAATATTGTAGAGGTACAATATGTCAAAAATAAATAATCAACCTACAAATACAAGTTTCTTACAACCAACCAAATATCAATTGTCATTTACAAGAATGCCAAATTTGACATATTTTTGTCAAACATTTAATCTTCCCGGATTATCAATGACCGAAATTATTCGTAATACGCCATTTGTAGATTTATACGTTCCAGGAGATAAAGCACAATACGAACCTCTAGATGCTTCGTTTATTGTAGATGAGGATCTACGCACATGGCTTGAAATGCACAATTGGATAACAGGTCTTACTTTTCCTAAAAACTTTGAGCAGTATCGTCGTTTACTAAAAGAAAATAAAGATTATGGCGGCACAGTATCTGATGCTATCATGACAATAATATCAAATAAAAATACTCCAAATATTCGTATTACTTTTAGAGATTGTTTTCCAACATCTGTATCATCTATCGTCTTTGACTATACATCAGATGCAAGCATGACTCTTACAGCATCAGCCACATTCCGATATAATTATTTTGATGTTGACATTCTTTGAGATTTAGTGTATAACATACTAAATCCCAGGGAAATTATATAATGATCAAGAACATAGATGATTTGATGGAATCTTGGAAGAAAGATTCACAGATAGATAGCACCGAATTGGGTACCGAATCCATTCGTCTATCTTCTCTACACGCCAAATACATAGAAGTATACAAGCATCAGAAGATGCGTGAACAAAAACTTAAATTTGATCTTAGTAAATTGACTAAGTTAAAATGGAGATATTATGATGGCAAACTTAATGGCACAGAAGAATTGAATCAGCTCGGATGGGAGCCGATGCGTGAAAAATATCTTCGTGCAGACATTAGTACCATGATTGATGGTGATAATGATGTTTTGGAAGTCAAGAACAAGCTATCGTATACAGAACTTTTTGTTGATTGTTGCGAAAAGATCATCAAAGAAATTCATCAGCGTTCATTTAACTTGAAAAATGCCATAGAATTTATGAAGTTTACTCAAGGTGTCTGAAAAAATAATTGTTGCAAAAAAGAACGAAGCATATATTATGCTCTCTTGTGAGCGAGGTGTCGCTCGTGAAATTTCGGAATATTTTACGTTCTATGTTCCTGGATATCAATTTACACCTGCATTTCGTAACAAAATTTGGGATGGTAAAATAAGACTTTTTGATACAAGAGATTCAACAATATATCATGGTTTATTATCTCATCTTCAAATATTTGCTGAAGAAAGAGAATATAATCTTGTATATGATGAAAAAGTTTTACAAAAAACATCTTTTTCTTTAATTGAAGCAAGAGAATATGTTGATTCTTTGCAGGTACAAAGTCGTAATAAAGATATTGAAGCAAGAGATTATCAAATAGAAGCATTTGCACATTGTATTCGCAATCGTCGTCAAATGTTAATATCTCCTACGGCATCAGGTAAATCACTTATTGCATATTTTATCACACGATATATGACCGATCAAAATAAAAAAGGTTTAATTGTTGTACCTACAACTTCTCTTGTTGAACAATTATATACAGATTTTCAAGATTACTCATCCAAGAATGAATGGTGTGTTGAAGACAATGTTCATAGAATATATTCTGGTCGTGAAAAATCTTCAAATAAGCTTGTAGCAATATCAACTTGGCAATCTTTATATACTTTACCAAAAAATTATTTTAACTATGAATGGGTTATAGGTGATGAAGCACACAATTTTAAAGCTAAGTCTCTTGCAACCATTATGACTAATTTAGATAATGCATCTCTTCGTATTGGTATGACTGGAACACTTGATGGAACAAAAACTCATAAACTTGTGCTTGAGGGTCTTTTTGGTCCTGTACGCAAGACAGTAACAACAAAAGAACTCATAGACAAGAAACAACTATCAGATTTTGAAATTAAATGTCTTGTCTTAAAATATCCAGAAGAAATATCTCGATTACTTAAAAATGCAAAATATATTGATGAGATGAAATATCTTGTTACAAGTGATGCAAGAAATAAATTTATTCGCAATCTTGTACTATCATTAGAAGGAAATACCCTTATTCTTTTTCAATATGTAGATAATCATGGAAAAGGTTTACATAAGTTAATTGAAGAAAAAGCAGGCGATAGAAAAGTCTTTTTTGTTCATGGTGGAACTGAAACGGAAACCAGAGAAAATATTTGAAACGGAAACCAGAGAAAATATTCGTGCAATTGTTGAGAAAGAAAATAATGCCATTATTGTTGCATCATATGGAACATTTTCTACAGGTATAAATGTAAAAAATTTACATAATATTATTTTTGCATCTCCATCAAAGAGTCGTATTCGTAATCTTCAATCTATTGGTCGTGGATTACGTATTGGAGATAATAAAAAGAAAGCTGTTCTTTTTGATATTGCCGATGATTTAAGATATAAAAAACATGAAAATTTTACATTGAGGCATTTCCGTGATCGTGTTAAAATATACAATGAAGAGCGTTTTGAATATAAACTATATAATATAGAACTAAAGGTATAACCATGGAAATACTATACATCAAATTAAAAAATGGTACCGATATTATTTCAAATACCTCAATCAAGGGTAATAATGTTACACTTGAACACCCTATGGCTATACGTCAATTTGCAGATCCACGTAATGGTCGTGTATCTCTTTCATTTAATGAATGGGTACCATCTGACTTTGTAGACACATCTAAGTTTCTTATAACAAAGGATGAAACACTTATCATATGCAACACATCTTCTAAAATTCAAAAATTCTATAAAGAGTGCATAAAACCAAATGAAGAAAGTGATGAGGTATCAGAAGAAAAAGTAACAGATCTTCATTCAAATCTTATAAAATTAATAAACAATAATAGAAAACTACTGCATTGAACGGAGACATTACAAATGTACCGTTTTGTCAAGTGAAAGTCAAGAGAAATCATCATGAAAAAAATTCCGTCTAATCATTACATAGATAATAATGAATTTCTAGCCATCTTGATAAAATACCAAAAAGATGTGCGAAGAGCAAAAAGAAACAAGGAACAGAAGCCACCAATACCAAATTATATTGGTGAATGTTTCATGAAAATTGCGGAACATTTATCATATCGTCCAAATTTTGCAAACTATTCCTATCGTGATGAAATGATAGCTGATGCAATTGAAAATTGTCTCATGTATTTTGAAAATTTTGATCCAAAAAAATCTAAAAATCCCTTTGCTTATTTTACACAAATAGTATACTATGCATTTATTCGTAGAATCTCTAAAGAAAAAAAACAACAATATGTAAAATACAAGTCTTTGGAAAATTCGAGAATATTTGATGAAATTACTGGTGAAGATCTTGAATTATTGGGATCTGAAATCAAATCCAATATTGTTAAAGGTCAGGAAATTTATGATAACATGGCAGAGTTCATAGAAAACTTTGAACAAACACGAAAAATAAAGAAAGAAAAAATAGGCAAAAAAGTGGGAATAGAAAAGTTTTACGAAGGAGATACCAATGGCTGAACATGAGCCACTACCAGCTTCAATTGAATATCTTATCAATAATATGATGGATTCCAATCAAGATGTATGGCGTCGTCAACCATTTCGTCAACGCCTGGCAAGAATGCGCGATTTGATCGATGAAAAGATCGGCAAATACGATTCAGAGTATTTGAAAGCAAATAGAAACGTTGCGCCCTTTAAAAGAGCTTCCAAGTGAAAATTACACATTCATCTGATCCCACCTTGGGTCAACTAGTACACGAACACTTAATCAAGTGCGGAGTGGAAACTCCAATACATCAAACAAACATGGATCGCAAAGAAAAGATTGCAGAAATTGAGAGTTCATTTAGCCACATCATGCATGTTCTAGGATTAGATCTCTCGGATGATAGTCTCACGGAAACACCTAAACGTGTGGCAAAGATGTATGTAAATGAAATCTTTTGGGGCCTTGACTATAATGCATTTCCAAAATGCACAACAGTTGACAACAAGATGAAATACGATGAGATGGTAGTTGAGCGTAATATTAATGTTCAATCAAACTGTGAGCACCATTTTGTGGTGATTGATGGCGTGGCAACAGTTGCTTATATTCCTAAGCAAAAAGTCTTGGGACTTAGTAAGATCAATCGTGTAGTTCAATACTTTAGCAAGCGACCACAGATTCAAGAGCGACTTACCGAGCAGGTATATCATTCCTTGCAATACATCTTAGAAACTGATGACATCGCAGTGGTCATTGATGCTCAACATTATTGTGTCAAGAGTCGCGGTGTTGAAGATGTTGGTTGCTCGACTGTAACTAGCAAACTTGGTGGCGTGTTTAAGATTGATCCTAGTGCTAGACTAGAGTTCATGAACATTGTCAATAATTGCACAAGATAGTTTATTACACATGAAAATTGCACTTATCAATGATACACATGCTGGAGCTAGAAATGACTCTCTTGCGTTTGATGATTATTTTTTTCGTTTTTGGAATAATATATTTTTTCCGTATCTAAAAGAAAATAATATTACAACCGTATTTCATCTTGGTGATATTGTTGATCGCCGCAAGTTTATAAACTATATAATTTTGAATCGATGGAGAAATAAATTTTTTCATCGTATGAAAGATATGGGCATCAAGATGCATGTCTTGGTTGGAAATCATGATGTGCCATACAAGAATACAAATGACATCAATGCGATTGAAGAGCTATTTGAACAAAATGAATTCATTCAAGTCTACAAAGAACCCAAAGATATAACAATTGATGGATTTGATATATGTCTATTACCTTGGATTAATTTGGAAAATCATCAAAGAACAGTTGAACATATAAAATCAAGTAAGGCTCATGTTGCATTTGGTCATCTTGAAATTGCAGGATTTGAAATGGATCGTGGCAATATATGTCATGATGGTATGAACCGATCCATATTTGACAAGTTTGAAATTGTATTGTCCGGACATTTTCATCATAAATCTTCAGATGGGCATATTACATATCTTGGTAATCAATATCAGATGACGTGGGCTGATTATGGTGATAAACGAGGATTTCATATTTTTGATACAGAAACTCGTGAACTTACATTTGTAGAAAATCCGTACCAGATGTTCTATAAAATATCATATGATGATAAGAATGATTTAGATTTTGAAAAACTCAAGACAATAGACTTTTCTCAATATACAGGAACATATGTAAAGATTCTTGCTATAAACAAGACTAATCCATTTCTTTTTGAGAGATTTATACAAAAATTGATTGATGCTTCACCTCTTGATATAAGCATTGTGGAAGATTTTTCCGAGTTGACAAACGGAGAAGATGACGATATAATAAATGAAGGTGAAGATACAATGACCATTCTAGACAAATATGTTGATGGTCTTCAAATGGAATCGGCTGATAGATTAAAGTCAATTCTTAGAGAACTATATCTTGAAGCTATAAATTTGGAAAAAGTATGATATTTTTTGAAAAGATTCGGTGGAAAAATTTTCTTAGTACAGGAAATGATTTTGCCGAGATCAACTTAAATAAGTCGTCCACAACATTAGTTGTGGGCAACAACGGTAGCGGAAAGTCAACTCGTCCACAACATTAGTTGTAGGCAACAACGGTAGCGGAAAGTCAACACTCTTAGATGCGTTGACTTTTGCTTTATTTGGTAAGCCATTTCGCGGTATCAATAAACCGGGGTTATTGAATAGTGTCAATGAGAAAGATTGTGTTGTCGAAATAGAATTCAAGGTTGGTAAAAAATCATACAAAATACTTCGTGGAATAAAGCCAAGTAGATTTGAAATCTATTGTGACGATCAGCTAGTTAATCAAGATGCATCTTCTAGGGACTATCAAGAATACTTGGAAAAGTTCATTCTCAAAATGAACTATAAATCGTTTACTCAAATTGTTGTTCTTGGTTCCTCCACATTTATTCCGTTTATGCAATTATCAGCATCAGATCGTCGTGCAATCATTGAAGACTTGTTGGATATTCAAATTTTTTCCTCTATGAATGTGGCTCTCAAGCAAAAGCTTGTAGCAATCAAAGACGCAATGAATGATGTGTCACATCGTCGTGATCTTACAAAAATTAAAATTGAAGCAACCAATAAATTAATTGCGGAAATAGATAATACAAATATTCTGCAGATCGAAAAAATTGACCGCGATATAGCAAATTCAAATAATCAATTGATTAATCTTATCAATGAATGCACAGACCTTCAAAAAAAGCTTGAACAATTAAACGAAAGTATTCTTGATGAAAAGAAAACAAATAACAAACTGACCAAACTTAACAATCTTACTATTAAGATTGAAGACAATGTATCCAAGGCTCAAACTGCAATAGACTTCTATCGCAAAAATGATAATTGTCCAACATGTCGTCAATCGATTGAAGAAGAATTCAAGAGTCAACAAATCGAGTTATATAATAAGAAAATAGAAGAATACAATGTTGGTCTAAGTGATCTTGAAATTGAAATAGAAAAGATTAATACCAGAATATTAGAGATACAAGTCATTGCAAAAAATATGGCTAATGTGAATATTGAATATCAAAAAAAGAATGCCACAATTAATGCTATTCGTGAATATGTTATTCGCTTGACAAAGGACAAACATAGTATTGAGACAAATAGAACAATTGATACTGCTCATACAGACGATCTAAAAAATCTTGAAAAACAACTATTAGATCTTGAAGAAGAGGAAAAAAAGGTTGTCAACGACAAACATCATCATGAGCAAGTTGCCTTTCTTTTAAAAGATACTGGAATTAAAACTAAGATCATTAAACAGTATTTGCCAATCATGAATAAATTAATCAACAAATACTTGACAAGCATGGAATTTTATGTTAATTTTAATATAAATGAAAACTTTGAAGAGGTGATAAAAAGTCGTCATCGGGATGAATTTTCATATGAAAATTTTTCCGAAGGTGAAAAACAAAAGATTGACTTGTCTCTATTATTCACATGGCGTGCGATAGCAAAAATGAAGAATAGTGTTAGTACAAATCTTCTTGTTTTGGATGAAATTTTTGATAGTTCTCTTGATTCCAATGGAACCGAAGAGCTATTAAAGATTCTTAATTCCATTAGCATGGACACAAATGTTTTTGTTATCTCTCATAAAGGTGACATCTTGTTTGACAAGTTTAGATCTGTAATTAAATTTGAAAAGGTAAATAATTTTTCAAGGATAATGAAATGATAGAAAATGGCATGTTAAAAATTAATACGGCCACACAAACAATTCGGCCGTATGAAATTTATGATCTTGTAAAATCTACGGATCCTATTCTTAAACAAGTATGCAAACCATTTGATTTTTCTAATCCACCTATTGATCCAGTACATCTTGCATCATCATTGTTTGAAACCATGTTTGCAAATAGCGGACTTGGATTAGCAGCACCTCAAGTTGGTATACTATATCGTGTGTTTGTTGTGGGTTATGAAAATACAAATAAACAAGTATTCTTTAATCCTGAAATTACTGAACGCTCTACGAAAGAAGACGAATATCTTGAGGGCTGCTTATCATTCAAGAGACTTTTCTTTAAGATTTTTCGTTCACAAGAAATCAAAATTAAGTATCAACATGTCAATGGTGAATGGAAAGAGGACAAGTTTACGGGATTGACTGCACGATGCATTCAACATGAGAATGATCATCTTGACGGAATTTGCTTTACCGAAAAAGTTGGTAAGACTACTTTGATGCTGGCTAGAGAAAAAGAACGTAAGATGCGAATCAAAATGACAAGAAATGCTGTATAGTGATTGGAGCTATTGGGAAAAACATGATATGAAAGATAGTGAGTTTCTTTTTTGGTTAAGAGATAGACTTATCAATTTTTACGGCGAAGATCCACATGTTGACTACGTTCAAAGATTATATTCTTTAGCCAGAAAAGTTGAAGATGATGAGACTTATTGGAATAGAATGATGGACAGTTCGAAACAAACGGACTAAATTTATAGGATATTGTAATGTATCAAAAATATACCATTGATGATGTGAAGAAGTCTTCAGCTCGCAAATTGTTCTCGGTCATTTCTACTTTTGCTGGTGGTGGCGGTTCATCAACAGGATATCGTCTCGCCGGTGGTAACATCATTGCGATCAATGAATTCGTTGAAGAAGCAATCAAGACATACTCAACAAACTTTCCCGATACTAAGATTATTTCTGGCGATATCAAGAAATTGACTGCAAAAGATTTTCTTGATACTGCTGGACTCAAGTCTGGTGAACTTGACATACTTGATGGATCACCTCCATGTTCTGCATTTTCCGTTGCAGGTAAGAGAGAAAAAGGCTGGGCTGGTCATGTGACTGATACAAGAAAGTCATATTTTGACGATAATGGGAATATTGTTGAGGAAGGTGATCTTGAAGTTCAAGAAGGCATCAAGAAGTATTCTGATGGAAAGACAGTTGAAGCAATTGAAGATCTATTTTTAGAATTCATTCGTATTGCAAAAGAAATTAAACCAAAGGTAATCGTTGCAGAGAATGTGAAGGGTATTACTTTTGGTGAAGCCAAAGGTAAGCTTTATGAATTTGTTAACTCATTTGAAAAGATTGGATATCAAGTCACATATCAGGTATTGAATGCTGCCGACTTTGGTGTACCACAGGCTAGAGAACGCACACTATTTGTATGCATACGAGAAGATGTATGTGACGCAGTAGACTTGAATTTTCTGAACATACATTCTACCGTGTTCCCAAATGCAACGCAATGCAAACATATCACGCTTAGAGAAGCGATTGAAGACATAGAAAATGATCCAAATGAATTGAAGGAACTCTATGACTATGTTCAAAATGGGTTTCAAAAAGATTGGATCACAAAACTTCCATTCAATCCGACGCGACACACTAAGCCATCAGACAAGGAATTTCGCGAATGGAATCCTAAGGCATCATGCTTCAACATGATTAGACCTTGTCCCGATCTACCATGCCCAACGTTGACTCAACGAGGTCAACAGAAATCTGTATCGGGTGTATTTCATTTTGCCGAGAATAGAAAATTTACCATCAAGGAACTCAAGCGAATCATGAGTTTACCAGAAGATTTTATTCTAAC
>Ga0194132_10011468_pt1 | contig 11399 bp, 10 predicted proteins | sample TA2KigOf80mmetaG_FD_148612 | JGI IMG/M metagenome (GOLD analysis project Ga0194132, IMG submission 148612) | Freshwater microbial communities from Lake Tanganyika, Tanzania - TA2015054 Kigoma Offshore 80m | ecosystem: Environmental > Aquatic > Freshwater > Lake | place: Tanzania: Lake... | reverse complement strand
CTCTCGCCAGGGCATCCCCCAGCTTAACCGCTGTCCCCCGGTTACCCTTCGTTTGTGTCAACCGCCCACCGGCACACTTGTCAAGGATGTCTCCGGTTCGCACAGGACCGGAACCGCTGCATTGGATCCTTGGCGAGTGCCCGTAGCACCGCGTCGCTCAGCGCCGGAGTGATGTCCTTGTTCCAATGGCTGGGAGGCGTCGGGATCTTCTCGACATGGGCCTTCATGATGCCGAAGCTGTCGTTTCCGTCGAACACCTTTTGCTTGGTGATCAACTCGTACAGGACCGCGCCCACCGAGTAAAGGTCGCTGCGGCTGTCGAGCTCCTGCTGTCCCCGGACCTGCTCTGGTGACATGTAGTGGACCGAACCGACCGCGACGCCCTCGCGCGTGATCTGCACGTCCTTCTGCGTCTTTGCGAGTCCGAAGTCCGTCAATTTCGCCGTGCCGTCCGGCGTGACGATGATGTTAGCGGGTGTGATATCGCGGTGGATCACTCCCCGGCGGTGCGCGTAGTCCAGCGCGTTGAGCACCTGGCAAACGTAGTCCACGCACTTGGCCAGCGGCGGTGGATCCTTGTCGATCAGCCGCTTGAGGGGCTGGCCCCGGACCAGTTCCATGATCATCACCAGGGCGTCCTGCTCCACGAACGCGTTATGGACCGCCGCAATGTTGGGGTGCGTCAGGCTTGCCTGCACCTGGATCTCGCGGATGAAGCGCGAAACGTGCTCCTCGCGGCTCTCCAGATCGGTGGCGTCTCCCCCCGGAAGGAGGAGCTTCATCGCCTCCGGGCGTTTTGTTACAGTGTGCTCGACCTCGTAGACCCGGCCCATCCCCCCGGTGCCGATCAACGAGAGTACCCTGTAGTCACCGATCGTGTCGCCTAATTCGATCATGGTCCAGCGAACTGAGCCGCCAGAATTCTTATCGGACGGAGGGAGATCAGGCTTTACTCTGACAACTGCAAGAACAGGTCTTACGCGGCGAAATTCTCGCCCTTGGCCAGTTGCTCCCAGGTCACTTCCTTGGCCTTCACGCAGGATTCCAGGCACATCACCGCCGTGAGCGTGCTCGACGCGGCATGGAATCCCGCGTTCTCGATCTTGCCCGTCCGCGCCCCGTCTATAAACTCCCGCACCGCGTCCTGGGTGATGTCGTGCGTGGTCCGGACACTCTCTGGCTCCCCCTTCTCGCGCCAGATCGTGTACCCCCGGCGCGACACATTGACCGCCCCTTTTTCGCACATGAATGTCTCGGAGACATCGGAAAATCCAGGCGCCTTGAACTGGTTGGCGCTGTAGCTGAACACCATTCCGTCATCAAATTGAAACGTGCAGGAAATATTGTCGAAGATATCGCCATACTGCCGGACCTGCCGGGAGCCGTATCCGCTGGCGCGAACCGGCTGCTTGCCGGTGTACCAGTTGACGACGTCGATGTTGTGGCAGTCCTGCTCGATCACGATGTCGCCGCTCAGCTCCCTGTAGAAGAACCAGTTGCGGATCTTTTCCTCCTCGGCCGCGTGCCCCGACTTGATCGCCGGGCCGCCGCCAAGCCACGCCGCCCGGATCATCCGCAGCGCACCCAATTCGCCGGACTTCATCACCTCGAGGGCCTTCCGGTAGTCCGCTCCGTAGCGCTGTTGGAAATCGACCGTAATCCGCTTGGACTTATCCGCCTTCCGCGCCGCCCGCAGGACCCGGTGGCACCCCTCAGCGTTGACGGCGGCCGGCTTTTCCATGAAGATGTGCTTCCGCGCGTCAACCGCGGCTTCGAAATGCTCCGGATGCAGGAAAGCGGGCGTGGCAATGTAAACCGCGTCCACGTCACTCGCCAGGACGTCCTTGTAGTTCCGGTAGGTCTTGGCGTCGGACCACTTCCCGGCCGCAGCCTTGATCTTGTCTTCGTAGATGTCGCACAGCCCGGTGACACGCAGGTATTCGTGCTTCGAGAACAGCCCGGTCACGTAGGTCCCGCGGTTCCCGCAACCGATCAGCCCGAGGGTGAGCGCTGAGTTCGCCTGGGATCCGCGGACGGACTCTGGCTTGACAATCATGAACGCCGCCGCCGCGGCGGCCGATTTCCCCGCAAACTGCCGTCTGCCGATCGTGTCCTGCATATAACCTCTACTCCTGGAAGTGCCGATGGAAGAACCACATGGCTCTCTGCCATTATACTGAGTCTTGCCGATGAGATTGTCGATCCTGGTGCCCGTTTATAACGAACGGACCCTCGTCGAACGTAGTCTTGAAGCCGTCATCAACGCCCCCCTTCCGGAGGAGATGGACCGGGAAATCGTAGTCGTCGACGACTGTTCGACAGACGGCACCAGCGCGATCCTGGATGGTCTGGCCCGGCGGTGGCCCCAGATGCGGTTGCACCGCCACGCCGTCAACCAGGGCAAGGGAGCCGCGGTCCGGACCGCGATCCAGAAGGCCACCGGGGACTTCTGCCTGATCCAGGACGCCGACCTCGAATACGACCCCGCCGATTACCCGCAACTGATGCGTCCGCTGCTCGACGGCCGGGCAGACGCCGTTTTCGGTTCGCGCTACTTGGCGGGCGAGCAGAAGCGCGTCCTGCCTTTCTGGCATTCCAGGATCAATTCGACGCTCACCTGGTTCAGCAACATGTTCTGCAACCTGGACCTCACCGACATGGAGACCTGTTACAAGGCTTTCCGCACCGACCTGCTGAAGAGCATTCCGATCCGGTCCAACCGGTTCGGGATCGAACCCGAGATCACGATGAAGTGCGCCAAGCGGAAGCTGCGCATCTACGAGGTCCCGATCAGCTACCACGGCCGGACCTATGAGGAAGGCAAGAAGATCGGCTGGAAGGACGGCGTCAAGGCGCTCGGCTGCATCCTCTACTTCTGGCTGGTCGACGATCTCTACGTTGAGCCGTGGGGCAAGGCGTACCTGAACAACCTCAACGGGACCCCCGCCTACGTCCAGTGGATCACGTCTCTGGTGCGGCCCTACCTGGGCGACCGGGTGCTCGAAATTGGCGCCGGGATCGGCACCGTGTCCGGGCGGTTGATGGGACGGCGGCTGGAATACGTTGCGGGTGAATCGGACGAGTTGTATCTGCACACGCTGCGGAACCGCTTCCTGCGCACACCGCACGTCCAAGTCCGCCACCTGGACCCTGGAAATCCGAAGGACTACGAGGGGCTGACCGGCTTTGACACGGTCTTCTGTCTCAACGTGATCGAGTACGCCCGGGATCCGGGATCCGTCATCCGGTCCGCCGCCGCCGCGCTCAAACCCGGCGGCCGTTTGCTCGTGCTCGCGCCCCTAGGCCCGGGCCTCGTTGGAACGCTGGATGAGGCGATGGGACACCGGGTCCGCTTCACCAGCCGCGGGATCCGGGAGATGATGGAATCCGCCGGTCTCGGAATCGAAAAGGTCCACCAGTTGAACAAGGCGGCGAAGCCCGTCTGGTACCTGCACTCGAAGCTGATGAGCCGCGAGAAGATCTCCAAGCCGATGTTGAAACTGTTCGACAAGACCGTATGGCTGTGGCGCCGCCTCGACGCAGTGCTTCCCGGGGAAGGGCTCTCGGCGGTGTTCGTCGGCCGGAAGCCGGGCGGCTAAACGGCCCCGAGGGTCCGGCCCAGCCGGACCGCCCCCAGGATCATCGCGACCAGATTCCACGCCACCACAACGGCGAACAGGACATTGATCCGGGCCAGGAGCTGGAACTTGCCCATCCGCACGCAATAGATCCCTAACGCCATCGCCGCGGTCTTCACAACCGCCAGCCCGAAAATGGGATTCGGCGAGCTTTCGAGGATCAGCCGCACGAACGGATTGCCCTCCCGGACCCCCATCAGCAGGAAGGCCAGCGTCGTCAAAAGGTCCAACAGTTGAAGGTAGGAATACTGGAGAAAAAGCGTGGGAAACATCTTAGCTTGCCGGATGCTCTCACTCTACCGGGCCGGGCCTTCGCCGTAAATAGTACCCCAGCCCGATTGTGTCTACCAGCGGTTCCTAGGACTACTTCAACATGCTGTCCCGCTTGGCTTTGAACTCGGTGCCCGCACTCCATTCCGGCCACTTGGGATCCTGCGCCACCCGGTAGCCCACCTCGAAGAACAGGCGCAGATCCTCCACCGCCCCGGACAGATCCCAGTCCGCCTTCACCTCATCGGTGACCTTGTGGTAGTCCTTCGCCGTGTACTCGCTACGCTTGGTCTTGGCGTAGCCTTCCGGTTTGCCGATGTACTGCTCCCCGGAGTTCGTGTACAGCGCCGGGACGCCTTGCTTGGCGAACTCGAAGTGGTCGGACCGGTAGTAGTAGCCCTTTTCTGATTCCGGATCGTCCATCAGAACCCGGTCTTGCGCCTTGGCCGCCTCCGCCAGCACGTTGTCGAGCGTCGAGTTCCCACGTCCGATCACAACGATGTCCTTCGTCCGGCCCCACTGGTTGATGCCGTCGAAATTGATGTTGGCCAGCGTCTTCGTCAACGGATAGAGCGGGTTCTCGGCATAGTACTTGGCCCCGAGCAGCCCCTTCTCCTCCGCGGTCACCGCCAGGAACAGGACGCTGCGCGTGGGCTTGGGATCGAGCTTGGCGAACGCCTTCGCCAGCTCGAGCAGGGTCGCCGTGCCAGATGCGTTGTCGAGGGCGCCGTTGAAGATCTGGTCCCCTTGCAGCTTCTCGTTCCGCCCCAGGTGGTCCCAGTGCGCGGTGTAGATGACGTACTCGTCCTTGCTCTGACTCCCCGAAACCTTGCCCAACACGTTGCGCGACTTCACCTTGCGGATCGTGTTCTTCACCCGCAGGTTGACCTTGGCCCCTAGCGGGACAGGCCGGAAGCCGCGGCTAGCCGCCTCCTTCTTGACCGTGGCGAAGTCCTTGCCGCAGGCCGTTAGCAGTTCTTTGGCCTTGTCCAGGCTCACCCAGCCCTGCATCGCGAGCGGCTGGCTCGCCTGCGGATCGAGGTCGAAATTCTCCTGGCCCCAGCTTCCGATCACCACCTCGAACGGATAGGCTGCCGCCTCGGTCTCATGGATGATGATCGCCGCTGCCGCTCCCTTGGCCGCCGCGATCTCGTACTTGTAGGTCCACCGGCCATAGTAGGTCATCGCTTTGTCGCGGAACAGGCCGGGAACCGGCGGGTCGTTGATGAGCATGAGCAGGGTCTTGCCTTTGACGTCCAGTCCTTTGAAGTCGTCCCACTGGTACTCCGGCGCCTGGACCCCGTATCCCACGAAGACGATTTCGGAATCCTGAACCGTGTTCGACTCTTCGACCCGCTCGGAAACCCCCACGAAATCCTTGAGGGGATTCAGCGCGACAGTCTTTGCGCCCGCCCGGATCGATCCCGTGACATCGGACCGGATCCCCACCAGCGGCACGTTCTGGATGTATGTCCCGTCCGGGTTGCCCGGCTCCAAGCCGAGTGAACGGAACTGGTCCTCCAGGTACTTCACGGTCTTGTCCTCGCCCGGCGTACCAGGACCACGTCCCTCGAACTCATCGCTCGCCAGCCTCTTCGTGTGGGCAAGCAGCCCCTCGGCGGACATCGAATCGCGCGCGGCACCGGTGTCGGGCGTCCGCGTCCCGCAGGCAGCCAGGACCAGGGCAAAGGTGGACAGCGTGAATCTCATCCTTACGAGTCTGGACAAAAACCGGGCCCGATGTCCAGCCGCCGATGGTATGCTGGCAAGGACTTCCATGATCAACCGGCGCGCATTCCTCGGATCGGGCGCCGCCGCCGCGGCCCTGGCGGCTTCAGCCCGCCCCAACATTCTCTTCGTGATGGTGGACGAAATGCGGTGGGACGCGATGGGATGCGAGAAGCATCCCGTGGTCCGGACCCCGAATCTCGACCAATTGGCCAGGGAGGGCGTGCGATTCGCAAGCAGCTATACGGTGTCACCGGTTTGTTCGCCCGCCCGCGCGTGCGTGTTCACGGGCCGTTACGCCCATGTCAACGGCGTGACGATGAACGGCGTTCCGGCACACAACCACGAGATCTTTCTGCCCTCGGTGTTGCGGCACCACGGATACCACACCGCGATCGCGGGCAAGCTTCACTACACACCCACCCGGTTCGCGTACGGCTTCGATCAGTTCTGGAGCTTTTCCTCCGAAGGACCCACGCCGGAAATCGGATACAACGCGTACTTGCGCAACAAGCATGGATCTCCGGCGAAATGGCCGATCGTCCCCGGCACGTGCCCGTGGCCCCATGATGCACTGGGCCGCGACGTGGGGCTGTTCAAGTATCCCAAGGAAGACTTCGAGACCGAGTGGCTCACCGATCGCTCGATCGACTACCTGCGCAGCCGGAAGGGATCCTCGCAGCCGTGGTTCCTGTTCACGAGCTACTTGAAGCCACACTCGCCTTCGGTCGAGCCCGAGCCCTACTTCAACATGTACGATCCGGACGGCATGCCCATCCCCAAGCTTCCGCCGGACGCGAAACAAGCGCGCGCGGCACAGACGGGCCGGTCCCGGCGTCATTGGGTGGACGACGAGCGGATGATGCGGGTCATGTCGGCGAAGTATTATGGCGCCATCACGCACATCGACGACCAGGTGGGGCGGCTGTCCGGCGAGCTGAAGCGGTTGGGGATGGCCGAGAACACCCTTGTTCTGTTCACCGCCGACCACGGGAACATGCTCGGCGACCGGGGACGCTGGTTCAAAGGCTTGCAGTACGAGGGATCCGCGCGCGTTCCCCTGCTGTGGCGCGGACCCAAGGGATCGAAGGAAAACGGCGGCCGCACCGTGAACCAGGTGATCGAGAACACCGACCTGATGCCGAGCATTCTCGAAGCTGCCGGACTTCCCGTGCCTGAAGGCGTCCAGGGACGCAGCTTCCTCAAGCTCGCGCGCGGCGGGGATCCGCGGTGGAAGAACCGCTGCTTCTCGCAACTGCGCAGCGGAATGCTGCTCGACGGCCCGTTCAAGTACATCGACAATAGCTTGGACGGCACCGGATCCCGCGAACTCTATGATTTGGCGAACGATCCGAAGGAAGGGCGGAATCTCGGCGCGGACGCCAAACACCGCGAACGCGTCACGGAGATGGCCACGCAGGTCGCCGCCTGGCGCGCGGACCACCCGGCGCCCGCGAAGGTCAAAGGACTGGCAGCGCCCGACTACTCCCTGATCTCCTCAGCCGAGCGCCAGGAGGCCGTCGCCAACGCGCCCGACACGATCGAAACCGCCGGACGGGCCAGGACCGCGAAGAAGAAACGGTGAGGCTCACCGTCATTGCCGCGTGGCTCGCGCTGTGTCACGCGCAAGAACCTGACCCAACCGCAATTGAAGTCGCACGCGCCCGGACCTTCACCGAGGGTCCGGTTTTCGATGCGGCGGGCAACCTGTTCTTCACGCACAACGAGGGCATCAAGAAACTGTCGCCAACGGGCGGGTTGACCGATTGGCAGACGGATGCCTCCGCAGGCTTCAATGGCCATAAGATCCTGCCGGATGGCACGCACTTGATTTGCGCAGCGAAAAAGTCCGCGGTGTGGCGCATGGATGCTTCCGGGCGATTCCTCGGTGTTGCCGCGTCCGCGTGCGACGGCAAGCCCCTGCGTGCACCCAACGACTTGACGCTCGACACCCACCGTGGTTTCTATTTCACCGACCCGGGCGGATCCCGCGAGGCACCCATCGGAACCGTGCATTACGTGGACCGCACGGGCAAGGTATCGTTGAGCGCTGGATCCATGCGTGTTCCCAACGGACTGGTGCTCGCTCCTGGAGGCGGCCATCTATACGTCGCCGAGACCGTACCCAACCGGATCCTGCGGTTTCGCGTGATCACTCCGGGACGGCTCGGTCCCATGGAGATCTTCGCGGCTCTCCCGTCGCGCGAGGGTCACGAAGCGGCCCCTGACGGACTGGCGGTCGACACCAAGGGCAACTTGTACGTGGCCCATCTCGGAACCGGCCGCGTCCGCGTGCTGGACCGCAACGGCCGAGCCATCCGGGATCTCCCCGGCGGCGTCTACGACGTAAGCAATCTGGTGATCGGCGGGCCAAACCGCAATCAGCTCTTCATCACCGGAAGCGTTGGACACCGCAGCCGGACCGAGGGCCGGGTGTTCCGCGTGGACCTGGAATGACCGCTTACTTCTTCTTCCCAGCCGGACGCAGCGAGTCCCACGGAACCGCACCCACACGGTCCGCCCACGACTGATACATCGCGGTCATCCGCTCCACCCGTTTCCGGTCCCGCGCGGCGAGGTTGTTCATCTCCGTCCGGTCCGATTCGAGATCGTACAGCTCCCAGCCACCCGGATGTCGCGAGACCAGCTTCCACTTGCCCTCGCGGACGGCGCGGTTTCCCTCGTGCTCCCAATACAATGCCGGATGTGGCGCGCGCCTGCCCTTCTCGAACACGGGAACGAGGCTCCGTCCCTCCATGGGCTGGATCGCCGCGCCATTCCGCTCTTTCGGATACGTGGCTCCGCCCGCGTCCACCGCGGTCGCCATCAAGTCGACCAGATGCGAGGGCTCATGCGAGAGCTTGCCCGGCGCCTTAATCCGCGCGGGCCAGTGTGCGATCAACGGCGAAGCAATCCCGCCTTCGTGCACCCAGTGCTTGTACAGCCGGAACGGAGTGTTCGAGGCGTTCGCCCACGGCGTCCGGTAGCTGGTGAACGACTCCACCGGCCCCGGCGCGCCCGGCTGTTCCCCGCCAATGTTCTCCTCCGCGCAGCCGCCGTTGTCGCAAAGGAACAGGATGAGCGTGTTGTTGAGCGCGCCGCGCTCTTCGAGCTTCTTGACCAGCCGTCCGATGCCCTGATCCATGCGGTAGATCTGCGCCGCATAGACGGCCATGCGCAGATCCCATTCGTCCTTTTCCTTGTCCGGGAGGCTGTCCCACTCCGGAACCTTCGCGTCACGCGGCGTGAGCGGCCACTTCTTGTCCACCAGACCCAGCTCAACTTCGCGCTTGTGGCGCGAGGCGCGCATGCGGTCCCAGCCCTGCTTGAACTTGCCGCGGAACCGTGCGATGTCCGCGGGCCAGGCGTGCAACGGCCAATGCGGTGACGTGTAGGCAAGATAAAGGAGGAACGGATCCGCCTTGCCAGCCGCCTCATCCACGAACTTGACGGCATGCTCGGTGAAGGCATCCGTCATGTAGAACTTGCCGTCTGAGGGTGGGGTGTAGGGGTCGTTGCCGTAGGCCATCTTGCGTCCGGCATCGAGCTTCCAGTAGTTTGACGCGCCGCTGATCAGCCCGAAGTAGCGGTCGAATCCGCGGTCGCAAGGCCAGTGCGGGCGATTCTCGCCCACGTGCCACTTGCCCACCATCAGGGTCGTGTAGCCGGCTGGCTTCAGCGCTTCGGCGATGGTGACGCACCGCTTGTTCAAGTAGCCCTGGTAGGACGGCAGTCCGCGGTCGTTGACCATGTGGCCCATCCCCGCCTGGTGCGGATAGAGACCCGTGAGGAGAGAGGCCCGCGTGGGACAGCACCGTGCCGTGTTGTAGAACTGCGTGAATCGCAGGCCGCCCGCGGCGAGCTTGTCGAGATTGGGTGTCTCCAGTTCGGATCCGTAGCAGCCGAGGTCGGAGAATCCCATGTCATCGGCCATGATGATGACGATGTTCGGCTTGGCGGATGCGCCCAGCGCCGGCACGGAGGCGGCGGTTGAGGCGAGGAACTGGCGGCGGGTCATCGGTCCATAATACGCGAACCGGCGAGCGAAGAATCATTTGTGCGGCCAGCGGAACTGAAGCTATAATCTTCGGGTTAGACTCCCTACCACTCTTCCTGAGGTTTCATGAGAAAAAAAGTCACCGTCGTTGGCGCTGGAAATGTTGGCGCCAACGTCGCATTGCGGATCGCGGATAAGGAACTGGCCGACGTCGTCCTGGTGGACGTGGTCGAAGGCGTTCCGCAGGGTAAAGGGCTGGACCTGCTCCAGTCCGGGCCCGTCGAAGGATACGACGTCAATGTCACCGGCTCCAATGACTACGAGCCGACCGCCGGATCCGACATCGTGGTGATCACCGCCGGACTGGCGCGCAAGCCCGGCATGAGCCGCGACGACCTGCTCCACGCCAATTCCGCCATCGTAAAGTCGGCCACCGAGCAAGCCGTCAAGTACTCGCCGGATTGCATCCTGATCCTGGTGACCAATCCGCTGGACGCGATGTGCTGGGTCGCCCAGCAGGTTTCCGGATTCCCGCGCAGCCGCGTGATCGGCATGGCCGGCGTGCTCGACACGGCGCGCTACCGGACGTTCCTCGCCATGGAGCTGGGCGTGTCGGTCGAAAACATCACGGCCCTGGTGCTCGGTGGACACGGCGACACGATGGTTCCGCTGGTCCGCCACACCAACGTAAGCGGAATCCCGGTGACCGAGCTGATCCCCGAGGACAGGCTGAACGCCATCGTCGACCGCACACGCAACGGCGGTGCCGAAATCGTCAAATTCCTCAAGACCGGCTCCGCGTACTACGCGCCTTCGGCGGCCACTGTCGAGATGGTCGAGTCGATCCTCAAGGACAAGAAGAAGGTGCTTCCGTGCGCTGCCCTGCTCGAAGGCGAGTACGGCGTGAACGGGCTGTTCGTGGGCGTTCCGGTGAAGCTCGGAGCCAGCGGCATCGAGAAGGTGTACGAGGTCCAGTTGAACGACGCCGAGAAAGCGATGCTTGCCCACAGCACCGCCGCGGTGAAGGAGCTGGTGGACGTATTGAAGGAAAAAATGGGCGCCTAAGGCCCAGATTTCAAATGGGGGTTCCTCTTGACTGAAGAAACAGTAAGGATCGTAGCCGGCGTGCTCGCGGTTCTATGCGTCGTGGTGATCATTATGCGGCGCAAGGGCAAGAAGCCATCTGGCGGCGGAGACGACTTTTAGAACGGTTGAGCACCAACGGAACCAAACCTAAACTGAATCCGGACTCCTGCGCCTTCCGCTTGCGGTTGGGCAAGTCTAAGATCCACCGGTGGGGTGTGTTTGCGGTTGAGCCCATCCCGGCCAACCGCAAGATCATCGAGTACACCGGAGAGCTGATCAGCCGACGCGAGACCAAGCGCCGCTCCGAGAGCTCGGATCTCATCTACCTGTTCACCGTGAACAACTACTGGTGCAAGGATGGCGCCGTCGGTGGGTCGGGCGCCGAGTACATCAACCACTCCTGCGCACCAAACGTGTACGCGAAGGTGATTCACGGGCACATCCTGTACATCAGCATCCGGGAAATCCGTCCGGGTGAGGAACTCACCGTCGACTACAATTTCGACAGCAAAACCGAACGGCACGAATGCCGCTGTGGCGCGGACAACTGCCGGGGGACGATCAACGTAAGGAATTGTTAGGAAATAACATTTCCACACTGGAATGTTTTGCGCTATCCTGGACGGGATGAAAGACGCCGCTGGAGTGCGCCAGAGATTCAAGGTATTGGCCTCCCTGCT
>Ga0194132_10011465_pt1 | contig 11401 bp, 12 predicted proteins | sample TA2KigOf80mmetaG_FD_148612 | JGI IMG/M metagenome (GOLD analysis project Ga0194132, IMG submission 148612) | Freshwater microbial communities from Lake Tanganyika, Tanzania - TA2015054 Kigoma Offshore 80m | ecosystem: Environmental > Aquatic > Freshwater > Lake | place: Tanzania: Lake... | reverse complement strand
CGGGCGAGGAGAAAGCCCGGCCGGTCGCGTGCGTTAAGCGCCTCGACCACGACGCGGACGCCGATCTCGCCGAGCGTCTCGGCGGCGTAGCGGAGATTGTTGGCAAGCGTCGCGAAGGCGCGCGCGGCCGACCGAGGCGGGCGGTGCGCCGGCGAGCACGTTGACGCAGGGCGGCCGGAGGAGGGCGGCGTAGCGGCGCGTCTCGGCGATCGCGGCGCGGAACTCCGCCTCGCGTCCGGGCATCGCCGCGATCCCCGGTCCGCCGTCGCGGAAATCGCCGAGCGGCACGTTGAACAGCGCCCACTCGACGCCGGCCGCCTCGCTCGCGCGGCGCCATTCGTCGAGCGGATGGCCCCAGATGTCCTGGACCTCGACCGCCGGGAATCCGGCCGCCTTCGCGGCGGCGAGCCGGTCGAGCACCGGCTGGTCGGCGAACATGAGCGTGATGTTGGCGCAGAACCGCGGCATCGCGTTCTACCGTATCGCCCGCGGGACGCGGGTGCTAGAACGGTGATCCTATCCCCGACGCCCCCACCGTTGAACGGCGATGCAGCGGCCCGCGCCCGACCACGACCGGAGCCCCGTCCACCGCGTGCTCGCCTCCGGCCACGGCATGGCCGCCGTCGGCATGCTGTTCTGGGCCGGCACCATCGTCGTCGTGCGCTGGTCGCACGACGAAGTGCCGCCGATCGGGCTGTCGTTCTGGCGGACGCTGGTCGGCGCGCTCGTGCTCTGGCCCTTCGTCCACGCAGCGGTGCGCCGCGATCTGCCGACGCTGATCGCCCACTGGCGCATGCTCGCCTGGCTCGCCTTTCTGCTCTTCATCGCCGGCAACACGCTTCTCTTCATGGGCCTCCAGCACACCACCGCGATCAACGCCGGGCTGATCAACGCGATCGAGCCGATCACGATCCTCCTGATCGCGGTGTTCCTCTACGGCGACCCGGCGACGCGACGGCAGTGGGCGGGGATCGCGGTCTCGCTGGTCGGCATCGCGATCCTGGTCGCGCGCGGCGATCCCGCGACCTTCGCCACGTTCGGATTCAACGTGGGCGACGTCCTGGTGCTGATCGCGATCGTGAGCTGGTCGGTCTACGCCAACTGGCTGCGCAAGGTGCCGCGCGCGATCTCGGCCTCTGGCCTCCTGATCGGCACGCTCGTGTTCGGCACGCTCCTGACGCTGCCGTTCTATATCTGGGAGACGATCGCGATTGCGCCGGTGCGGCTCACCGAGAAGACCCTGGTCGCGATCGGGGTCCTCGGCGTCCTGTCGAGCGCGGTCGGGCTGATCCTGTGGAACCGCGCGGTGGCGACGCTCGGCCCCGGCATGGCCGGGCTCTATCTCAACTTGATCCCGGTCTACTCGGTCGCGCTCGCAGTGATCTTCCTCGGCGAGACGCTCGCCCCCTACCACCTCGTCGGCATCGCCATCATCGCCGCCGGGCTGTGGCTCGCGCTCGCTCGCCGTCGCCCTACGACCTAGGCGACCACTGGCCCTTCTCCTGCAGGAACTTGATCGCGCCGGGATGGAACATGACCCCGCCGAGATCCTTCGCCATCTTGCCGGGCACGAAGCCGCGGAGCGGCGCGAAGGCGGCGGCGAGCCCGTCCGGGTTGTCGTGCATCGCCTTCACCACGCGATAGACGATCTCGTCGCCGAGCTTGGCCGAGGCGAGCGCGAGATAGTCATAGGCCATCACATCGGTCGGCTCGGTGACGCCGATCTGGGTCGGGCTCGGCGCGATCCGCATCGCATAGGCGACCGGCACGTGACGACGCATGCGCTCCATCGCCGCCGGCGCGGTGTCGATGCCGAGGAGGCGCGTCGGCACCTTGGCGTGTGTCTCCTGCACCTTCGCCGCGCCGAGCGCGAAGAAGAACGCGTCGCTGTTGCCGGCGGCGAACTCGTCGGCGCCGCGGACGATGTTGGGCACCGGCACCGGCCGCACGTCCTCGTAGCCGAGGCCGGCATTGGCGAACACGGCGGCGGCGGTGACGTGGATGATGCGCTGCGCCGTGTACTCGGTCGGGAAGCGCTTGCCCTTGAGATCGGCGACCGTGCGGAGCGGCGAATCGGCCCGCACATAGATCGCGACCGTGAGCGGCGCGAGCACGCTGATCGCGCGGATGTCGGGGTTCTTGCGCCCGTCATAGATCACCTCGCCGGCGATGGCGAGGGTCGCCTCGAGATGGTTGGTCAGGCCGAAATCGAGCTCGCCCGTGTTGAGGAGCGGCACGAAGGTGCTGGTGCCGGCATAAGGCTGGACCCGCATCTGCACGCCCGCCTCGCCGGCGATCTTGGCGATCGCGGCGGATGCGGAATAGGTCCAGGTGCCCTGGCTGCCCGAGCCGATGGCGACGACCTGTGCCAACGCGGGGGCGGTCGCAGCGGCGGTGGCGAGGCTCGCGGCGGCGGTGGCGGCGGCGAGCGCGACGGCGGCGAGGCGCGGTATGCCCATCGTTGAAGTCTCCCGTCCGACATGATGTTGTAGTTGGGCAAATCCTGCGCCAAGCCGCGCCCGGTGCCAAGCACCTTGGCGGCCGGCGGAGCTCGATCCGGGATCACGCCGATGAAGGAAGAGCGTTCGCCCGCGCTGCCGCTCGTCCGCCGCACGGGCGCCGTCGCGCCGGCCGACGAGGCCCTCCGTAGGATCACCGAGGCGGTGAGCCGCGGCGTCTGCCGCATGTTCGAAGACAACGGCCACGGCACGCTGGTCGAGTTCCGCCTGCCGAACGGACGGCGCGTCGATGTGATGACGCTCGGCCCCGCGAGCGAGTTCGCGATCGTCGAGGTCAAGGCGAGCGTCGAGGACTTCCGCGGCGATCTCAAATGGCCGGACTATCTGCCCTGGTGCGATGCGTTCTATTTCGCGGTGCCGGAGGGATTCCCGCTCGCGCTTCTGCCGGCCGAGCATGGCGTGATCGTCGCCGATGCCTACGAGGCCGCGATCATCCGCCCCTCGGCCGCGTTCGCGCTCCACGCCGCGCGGCGGCGGAGCCAGCTCCTCCGCTTCGCGCTCACCGCGAGCGCGCGGCTCGCCCGTCTCGCCGATCCGCGTCCGTGACCGCGCGCGCCGCCTCGTAGGCGAGGAGCGCCTTCTTGCGCGCGACACCCCAGCGATAGCCCATCGCGCCATAGCCGGCGGCGTGCAGCACGCGGTGGCACGGGATCAGGACGGCGATCGGGTTGTCGCCGACCGCCGTACCGATCGCGCGCGCGGCCTCGGTGCCGCGCCCGATCGCACGCGCGATCGCGCCATAGGTGGTCGGCGCGCCGGGCGGGATCGCGAGCAGCGCGCGCCAGACCTGAATCTGGAAATTGGTGCCGAGCGCGTGGAGGCGAGGGCCCGCGCCGGGGGCGCCGAGCCGGACGGTGAAGAGAGCGCCCGCGACGCGCCCGGTCGCGTCCGCGTCGCGCACCAGAGTCGCGGCCGGAAACCGCCGGGCGAGTGCTTCGACCGCGCCCGCCTCGCCGTCGGCGTTGAGAAAGGAGAGCGCCACGATGCCGCGGTCCGAGATCGCGACGAGATAGCGGCCGAACAGCCCGTCATGGACGCCGTGGCGCAGCACGAGACCGGCGCCGCGGCGCTTGTGGTCGCCGGGCGTCAGCGCCTCGAACGCGACGAAGAGATCATGGAGCCGTCCCGGCCCCGACAGCCCGGCGTCGAGCGCGGCCTCGAGCACGCTCGCGCCCTGGTCGAGCTGGTCCTTGGCGACCTCGAGCGCGAGCGCGCGCACGAACTGCTTCGGGCTCAGTCCGGCGTGGCGGGTGAACAGGCGCTGGAAATGATGCGGGCTCATGCCGAGGGCCGCCGCCGTCGCGGCGAGGGGCGGGTGGTCCTCCCAATGATCGCCGAGGTGATCGATCGCCGCCGCGACCCGCGCCAGGTCCGTCGCCCGCCCCGCCGCCGTCCGCATCCGCGTCATCGCCGCGCTCCCGTGCATCTCCGATCGTCGAAGGATAGGGATCGCGCCGGCGCGGAACCACCCGGTTCTTGCGCGCCTCGCGGATCCATGAAAGGGGCGCCGCCGATCGTGACGCGGCCTTTCTCGGCCCCGAACGCTTGTTGCGGAAAGTGGCGCCGCGGCCTTATCGGCCGCGGACGCGGGCCAGCGCGTCGCGCAGGGCCCGCGCCACTTCGAGCCGCTCCTCGGGCGTCAGGAACGCGCCGATCACCAAGGACCGCCCATGCGAGGACAGCGTCAGCGCCGAATCGTGGCGCGGCGGATCGTCCATCGTCACGCGGAGCCAGTAGGGCTGGAACCGCCAGGTCTCGCGCGCGCCGCGATGGCTCACCCGTTCGACCGCGAGATCGCCCGCGGTCAACCGCAGCCGCTCCACGAGCCGCGCGCGGCGGTAGTTGATGCGGAACGCGACATAGAGGAGGAGGACGTCGAGGCCGAAGAAACCGAAGATCGGCCAGGCGCCCACGAGCAGAAACGCGACGCCGAGGATCACCGCGACCGCACCCGTCACACCCATCAGGACCGCGAAGGCGGGCCCCGAGAGACTCCGGTGCGGCTGCAGCTCGGCGCCGAACAGGACCGGCCCATCGCGGTCGGAAAGGATCGATTCCCCAGTCTGGCTCATGGCCGCGAAGGATAGTGCCGCCGCGCGCGGCCAACAAGGGGAGCCGCCGCTTCCTTGCGCGCGAAATATGGTTACCATGCCGGCCATGCCGCGCGCCCGCTTCGATGCCGAGACGTTCTACCAGCGGCTCGCCGCGGCCAATCCGTCGCCGCGCGGCGAGCTCCACTTCATCAACCCGTTCACGCTCCTCGTCGCGGTCGTCCTGTCGGCGCAGGCGACGGATGCCGGCGTCAACAAGGCGACCGCGCCGCTGTTCGCGATCGCCGACACGCCGGCGCGGATGGCGGCGCTCGGCGAGGAGCGCGTGCGCGCGTTCATCAAGTCGATCGGGCTCTACCGCACCAAGGCGAAGAACGTCGTCGCGCTGTCGCAGAAGCTCCTCGCGGAGCATGGCGGCGAGGTGCCGCGCGACCGGGCGTTGCTCGAGACGCTCCCCGGCGTCGGGCGCAAGACCGCCAACGTCGTCCTCAACATCGCGTTCGGCGAGCCGACGATCGCGGTCGACACGCACATCTTCCGCGTCGGCAACCGCACCGGGATCGCGCCCGGCAAGACGCCGCGCGACGTCGAGCGCGGGCTCGAGGCGCGCACGCCCGACGCCTACCGGCTCAACGCCCATCACTGGCTGATCCTGCACGGGCGCTATGTCTGCAAGGCACGCAAGCCCGACTGCCCGCGTTGCGTCGTCGCCGATCTCTGCCGGTTCAAGAAGAAGACGGCCGCCTGAACGCGGCGGGCTTCGCCCGCTCTAACAAAAAACTATGCCGCCTCACGGCGGCGGGGCAGGGTGGCTCAGCTCGTCGCCGCGACCGGTGGCGGCGGCGCGGCGGCGGGCCGGCCGATACAGTCCTCCGCCTTGACCGACGGCGAGGCGAGGCCGCGCACCTCGATAAAGCGGACCGTCGGCGGCTTCCGCGCTGCGCCGTTGTCGGCATAGAGGAAGAGATAGGCGATGCAGGCGCCGTAGGCGTAGCGCCACACCTCCGCCGCCTTCTCCTGGCGCACGAACTCGGGCGCGCCGAGCCGCGCGCGGAGCGCGGCCGCATCGAGCCCGATCAGGCTCGCCGGATCGATCGCGGGTTCTGCGGCGACGGGCGGGGCGCGTTCGTCCCGGCCGGCGCAACCGCCGGCGAGAAGAGCGACGACCACCGCCGCCGCGACCCCACCCCGCGACACCGGCCGGCCCACGCCTCTACTTCGCCGCGACCGGCGTCTCGGTGCGGATCAGCGTCGCCTCGCGGCCGCGGCCCTCGAGGTGGCCGATCTCGCCCACGATCTCGCCGCCGCGCTCGACCTCGAGCTGGGCGAAGATGACGCGGCCGATGACGCGCCCGGTCGCGCGCACGGTGAGAAGCTCGCGCACCGTCAGCTCGCCCTCGAAGGTGCCGCTGATGTCGGCGACGTCGATCTCGGCCTTGCCCTTGAAGGTGCCGGTCTCGGCGACCTCCATCTCGCGGCAGTCGGCGAGATTGGCCTCGACGCGACCCTCGACGACGAGGCGGTCGCAGGCGCTGATGGCGCCCGACAGCGCGATCTCGCGCCCGACGATCAGCATCTTGCCGTCGGCGGCGGTGCCGGGACGGCGCGGCGTCGGGTTGGGCATGTCGGGACCGCGGCGCGGCTGGGTCTGGGGATGGCTCAACGCGGGGCGGCCGACCGGCGTCGCCGCGGTCGGCGCCGACTTCGGTTTGGCGGCGGCGAGCTGGCCGGAATCGACCGCCTGCTCGGGTGCCGGGGCCTGCGCTTCATCCTTCTTGCGACCGAACATTGGATAGCTTCCCTCCCAGGATGTCGGGCCGGCGCCGGCCGGCCCTTGGGCCTTCCACGATGACGGGCCGGCAAGCCCGGCCCTCAGGATGCGAGACCTTTCTGCCGCATCGATTCGAAGACATGCGCCATGAAGGCGGCCGAAGGGACAGGCATCAGCCAGTTGACCAGCGGAATACTCATCAGGACCGCGATGACCACCCCCGCGAGATAGAGCCGGGCGCGCCGAGCCCGCCATGTCGTCCGCACCGCGGCCGGCTCCATGCGTCGCCCGGCCACCAGCTCGAAATACTCGCGACCGAGAAGATAGCCGTTGAGTCCGTAGAAAACAAAGAGATTTATTACCGGGATCAAGTAGAGCGGCAAGACCAGCAAGTTCAGGACCGCCGACAGCGTCACGAGGCGGAGCGCCGACGCGGCGAGCTCGCCGGGCGGCTGGACGCGCGGCGCGGCGAGGCCGGGGTAATGGCGCGCCTCGACCGCGCGGACGATGTCTTCGAGGAAGAACGAGACGACGAGCAGCGCCGCCGCCGGGAACAGGACCAGCGCGAGGACGACCGCCGCCGCCTTGCCGAGAACGGCGACGAAGGTGTCGACCCAGGGCATGCCGGCGACGACCAGGCCGTCGAGCGCCCACCAGGCGAGGATGACGAGAACCGCGAGGAGAACGACGCTCCAGCCGGCGGCGCGCCAGATGACGCGCTTGAAGCGCGGATCGGGCATCTGGGCGAAGGCGAGCGCGAGGGCGGTCGGCATGACCCGGAATTAATGTCTTCCGCTGCGTCGCACAAGCGATCGCTTGGTCGATGACGCGCCGAGGCTGTATGGTGCGCCGCCTCCACCGAACGGGGAAGAAAGCCGGCGCCATGACGCAAGCGATGTTCGATGTCTGCGGGGTCGGGAACGCCATCGTCGATGTTCTCGGCAAGGCCGACGAGGGCTTCCTCGCCCGGCACGCGCTCGCCAAGGGAACGATGACGCTGGTCGATGCGGCGCGGATCGAGACGCTCTATGCCGCGATGGGCCCCGGGGTCGAGATGTCGGGCGGCTCGGCCGCCAACACGCTCGCCGGCCTCGCCTCGCTCGGCGGCCGCGGCGCCTATATCGGCAAGGTCGCCGACGACCAGTTCGGCCGCGTGTTCGCCCACGACCTCCGCGCGATCGGCGTCGACTACCGCAGCCGCCCCGTCGCCGGCGCCGAAGCGCCGACCGCGCGCTGCCTCGTCCTCGTCACCGCGGATGCGCAGCGCACCATGCAGACCTTCCTCGGCGTCTCGGTCACCCTCGGCCCCGACGATATCGATCCCGAGGCGATCGGCGGCGCCCGCATCACCTATCTCGAGGGCTATCTGTTCGATCGCGAGCCGGCCAAGGCCGCCTTCGTCAAGGCGGCCGAGATCGCGCACGCGGCCGGGCGCAAGGTCGCGCTCACGCTCTCCGATCCGTTCTGCGTCGACCGCCACCGCGCCGCCTTCCAGCATCTCGTCCACGGCCATGTCGACATCGTGTTCGCCAACGAGGCCGAGATCGTCTCGCTCTACGAGGCGCGCGATTTCGACGGCGCGATCGCCCGGCTCCGCGGCCAATGCGAGATCGCGGCCGTGACGCGGAGCGGGGAGGGCTCGGTCGTCGTCGCCGGCGCGACCACGCACACGGTTTCGGCCGAGCCTGTGGCGCGGGTCGTCGACACCACGGGCGCCGGCGATCTCTACGCGGCGGGATTCCTCTACGGCTTGACGCAGGGGCGCGATCTTCCCACCTGTGGACGCATCGGCTCGATCGCCGCGGCCGAGGTCATCGGCCATTACGGCGCCCGGCCGGAAACCGCCCTCGCCCGGCTCGTCGCCGCAAGATTGCGGTAATCCGCAAGCGTTAACCTCTTCCCACACCGAGACAGAGGCGAGGGCGCGCGGGCGCCGTCGCAGGCATTGGATGGACCTCCGCAACATCGCGATCATCGCCCACGTCGACCACGGCAAGACCACGCTCGTCGACGTGATGCTGCGCCAGTCCGGCACGATCCGCGCCAACCAGCGCGTCGCCGAGCTGGTCATGGATTCGAACGAGCTCGAGCGCGAGCGCGGCATCACCATCCTCGCCAAGTGCACCTCGGTGCCGTGGGGCCGAGCGCGCATCAACATCGTCGACACGCCCGGCCACGCCGATTTCGGCGGCGAGGTGGAGCGCATCCTGTCGATGGTCGACGGCGTCGTCCTCCTGGTCGATGCCGCCGAGGGCCCGCTGCCGCAGACCAAGTTCGTGCTGTCGAAGGCGCTCGGCCTCGGGCTCGGGCCGATCGTCATCATCAACAAGATCGACCGCTCGGACGCACGCCCCGACGAGGTCTTGACCGAGGTGTTCGATCTGTTCGCGGCGCTCGGCGCCTCGGACGCGCAGCTCGACTTCCCGGCGCTCTACGCCTCGGGGCGCGAGGGCTGGGCGGCGCCGACGCTCGATGCGCCGCGCACCGATCTCGCGCCGCTCTTCGATCTCATCCTCGCCCACGTGCCGGCACCGCGCTGCGAGCCGGAGGCGCCGTTCGCGATGCTCGCGACGACGCTCGAATACGACAACTTCCTCGGCCGCGTGCTGACCGGGCGGATCGAGACCGGCGTCGCGCGCATCAACATGGCGCTCCAGGCGCTCGCGCCCGACGGGCAGGTGATCGAGACCGCGCGGCTCACCAAGCTCCTCGCCTTTCGCGGCATCGAGCGCGTGCCGGTAGAGACCGCGATCGCGGGCGACATCATCGCGATCGCCGGGCTCAAGGCGGCCTCCGTCGCCGACACGATCGCCGCGCCCGAGGTGACGGCGGCGCTGACGGCGATCCCGGTCGATCCGCCGACGCTCGCGATGACGTTCTCGATCAACGATTCGCCCTATGCCGGCCAGGACGGCGACAAGGTGACTTCGCGCGTGGTCGGCGCGCGGCTGATGCGCGAGGCCGAGGGCAATGTAGCGATCTCGGTCAGCCAGAGCGACGACCTCGATGCGTTCGAGGTGCGCGGACGGGGCGAGCTGCAGCTCGGCGTCCTGATCGAGACCATGCGGCGTGAGGGCTACGAGCTCTCGGTGTCGCGCCCGCGGGTCCTCTTCCGCGCCGATCCGGCGAGCGGCGAGCGGCTCGAGCCCTACGAGGAGGTGCTGATCGACGTCGACGAGGCCCATGTCGGCGCGGTGGTCGAGAAGATGGGGCTGCGCAAGGCCGAGCTCGTCGACATGCGCCCGTCGGGCGCGGGCAAGGCGCGGCTCTCCTTCCACGCACCGACGCGCGGGCTGATCGGCTATCACGGCGAGTTCCTCAACGACACCCGCGGCACCGGCGTGATGAGCCGGCTGTTCCTGCGCTACGGGCCGTATAAGGGGCCGATCGAGGGCCGGCGCACCGGCGTCCTGATCGCCAACGCGCTCGGCGAGGCGGTTGCCTATGCGCTGTGGAACCTCGAGGACCGCGGCGCGTTCTTCATCGAGCCCGGCGCGCGCGTCTATGCCGGCATGGTGATCGGCGAGCACAACCGCGACAACGACCTCGAGGTGAACCCGCTCAAGGGCAAGCAGCTCACCAATATCCGCGCCGCCGGCAAGGACGACGCGGTGCGCCTGACGCCGCCGCGCCGGCTCACGCTCGAGCAGGCGATCAGCTATATCGCCGACGACGAGCTCGTCGAGGTCACGCCGAAGTCGATCCGGCTCCGCAAGCGCCACCTCGACCCGCATGTCCGCAAGCGCGAGGCGCGGAAGGAAGAGGCCGCCGGCTAGCGGCCGACGCGCCGCGGGCGAGGCGCCGCGGGCCGCCCGACGCGCTCAGTCGAGGAGCCCTGCTCCGCGCAGCCCCTCGGCGAAAACCGCCTGCTCGGCCGGTGTCCCGAGCAGCCGGACCAGCCCCGCCGAATCGAGGAACGGCGCGGCGCGGCGCACCTGCGCCGCGATCTCGCGCGCCGCCGCCGTGTCGCCGAGCCTCGCGTGGGCGGCGGCGACAACCGTCAGACGGGTCGGCACGCCGCCGATTTCGCGCGGGTAGCGCCGGTAGGTCTCGAGCACGTCGGCGTAGCGGCCCTGGAGGAACTGGCCGGCCAGGAGCGACATCAGCCACTCGGCGCGCGGGTAGGGATCGAGCCGGAGCGCCGTCTGCATGGCCGCGAGGGCCTCGGCGGAGCGCGCCGTGAACAGCATGACGCTGGCCCGGCTGGCATGGGCGAGCGCGCTGTTGGAATTGAGCTCCAGCGCCTTGTCGATGGCGCGCTCGGCACCGGCCATGTCACCGAGAAACTTCAGCGCGTCCGCCAGCAACGCATGGCCCGAAGCGTTCTGCGGGTCGAGGGCGATCGCGCGCTCCGCGACCGCCCGTGCCGCGTCGAGGGCGCGTTGCGGCCACTGCGTCCAGCCGCTTTTCAGGTCGGAGAGATGCGTCCAGCCGAGCTCGACATGGGCGTCGGCGTAGCGGGGATCGAGCTCCAGCGCGCGCTCGAACAGCGCCCGGGCCTCGATATTGCGGCTGCGCTCGACGCTGCGGAACGCCTCGCGGCCGCGCAGCACGCTGTCATAGGCGCCGAGGCTCGCGGTCGGCGCGGCCATCACGCGGGCCTGCTCGACCTGCGTCACGCGCACCGTCAGCGCCGAGACGACCTGCTGGGTGATGCGATCCTGCACGGCGAAGATGTCGGCGAGGTCCTCGTCATAGCGGTTCGACCAGATCAGCGCGCCGTCCGCCGCGGCGCTGAGCTGAACGTTGACGCGAATGCGCCCGCCCGCGCGCTGGATCGAGCCGCCGACGACAAATCCCGCGCCGAGCTTCGCGCCCAGCTCGGCGAGGGTCTGTGTCTGGCCGCGATACGGCGCGACCGCGCTCCACGACAGGACGACGAGCCCGGAGAAGCGGCCGAGCGCGCCGATCACATCCTCCGTCACGCCATCGGCGAAGTAGCCCTCGCCCGCCGCGCCGCCGCGCTCGGCAAACGGCAGGACGGCGATCACCGGGCGCGTGGATTCGCTCGCGGCGCGCGGCCGGGAGGCCGGCGCCGGGGTCGCGGGCGCCGAGGGAGC
>Ga0194132_10011464_pt1 | contig 11402 bp, 11 predicted proteins | sample TA2KigOf80mmetaG_FD_148612 | JGI IMG/M metagenome (GOLD analysis project Ga0194132, IMG submission 148612) | Freshwater microbial communities from Lake Tanganyika, Tanzania - TA2015054 Kigoma Offshore 80m | ecosystem: Environmental > Aquatic > Freshwater > Lake | place: Tanzania: Lake... | reverse complement strand
CAATCCATCGCGCAAATCCTCATCAAGGAGAAGGTTCCCAACATTGCCAAAAGCAAAGGCGGAAAAAAGCTGTGGCACCCGACCTACATTCAGCGAATTCTAAAGTCGAAGGAGATCATCGGTTTTTACACCGGCACCACCCCCGAAGTGCCGGGATTCTTTCCGGCGATTGTCCCCGAAACCGACTTCTACGCCGTTCAGGCGATCATCAAAACCCGATACACCTACAAGGGGCAAAAGAACAACAATCCGCATCCACTGAGCCATCTTCTGAAGTGCGATCTTTGCGGTCAAAGCGTCGTGCGGTGCCTGGGAAACGGCTACCACTACTTCCAGTGCCACGGAGCTCACCTGAAGATCTGCAACCCGAAAACGATGTCAATTTACGGGACCGAACAGGCACTGCTTCGGATAATCGCATCGGCTGGGCCAACGACCGCGAGGCTCGATGACCAGTCGGCTCGGCAAGCACACCAAGAAATCCAAGCCCTGAATGGCAAAGTCGGCGAGCTGGAGGAAAAACTTGCCACGGCGGCCAAACTGTTCATGGCGACTCCCTCTGAGGCGGGCACGAAGATTTTGCAGCAGATGGAAGCGGAGAAAGCAGATTTGGTTCGGCAGTTGGAGGCCGCCAAGGACAGCAGATTGTTGATTGATCACCGGGCTGACTGGAAGGAGGTCAAAGCACGGTTGGAAGCCTCCATCAAGTGCGCGGGGCAGCTTCCATTCGAAGTGATTCCGGTGTCGGTCAAAATGGTGAACGGCAAGATGGAATTCCTGAAGCATATCGCGGCTCAAAGCGAAAATGACGTGATCGCCTTACGCGAAGCCCTGCGGAGCCACATCGACAAAATCGGAATCGACATTCCGAAGATGAAGGCGACGATTCATTTCATGTCAGGCGACAAACTTCCCGTCGAGTTCAGGAAGAGCAACAGTTACCCAAGGACTTACGCTTACAGAGTGCGCGATGGCGAGTGGGTTGACCTCGGGAAGGATCCAGGCAGGTAGTTCTGTATCTCTGATTTTTCATCGTGCCCGACCTCTTCGCCACCGCTGAAGACAGCTTCAAAGCGAGATTGCATTCATCGGTTGAACGGTGTGACCGGTGACAGGAACGGCAGGGAATGCAACGGTGTCGGTTCGATGGAATGAATGCGGAGCATACCTCATGGAAGGTCGTGCTCTCCTGCGATTATCTGTTCACCCAAAATAGGTACGCCATGAACAATAGGAAAACAACGACCCAGACTGTTCTCTCGATGGCATTCGCAGCGGCTCGTGCCTCAGCTTCTTTTGCCATCCGCTCTTTTTCCTCTTTTGCAATTCGCCTTTTTTCCTTTTTTCCAATCGATGCCTTTCAGCTTCTTTCTCCTTGGCTTGAACGCAGCGGAATGTTTGCAAGCTCTGAACAGCTGCTTCAAGTTCTCCAAGGTGATTCTGTGGGCGGTCTTCGCAAGATTGAATTGTCATCTCCGGGTCTTCAATGCGCGAGAGTTCGATGATCGAGCTGGGCCACAAGTGTCCCAATCCGACGCAGTCCAGATTATGCCGGGCTACGCCCTCAAAAATCGCACCTGAGTCTCCGCCGCTTCACTCTCCTCCGTTAGCGTGCAATACCGCTTGTTCACAGTGGTCAATTCATGCTCATTCTGCTGGCGCACGGATATTTCGTCAGCAGGCATCGAGGCGCTAAGTTCAAAGATGGTTAAGACCGCAGATTTCTGGCGTTCAGGCAAGGAACCATCCACGGGTGCCGGTGGCGATGACGAAGCCGTTTTCTCTCTCTTCATGCTGGACGTTGCAAAAGTCAGTTCGCTGCTGAGCTCTCATTTCCTGTTCGGTCGGACTGTGGCTTTGGTGGCTGCAGTATGCCCCAATACACTGCCGCCCCAATTGCTAAGCCCAGGAAAACCTTGAACCCTACGGGGGGGGAATTCATGTTCATTAAGAGGATCATTCCCAAGTGACCGATCGCTAGAGCGATCCAAAACTTTGAATTATGCGGCACGCCGGCTGATGCCTTGATCTGCTTGGTAGCATCAAAAAACAACAGGAAACTGAGGCCTTTGCCTTCCCATTGGCATATTGCCTCAGGCCGCCATGCGAGCACCATGCCAACGCGCCTGATTCGACCGCTCTGTTGTGCGAGAAATGCTTCATAAGCTTCGGCAACTATACGCTGTTCGCGGATGTCCAAATATGGCGGCATTTCACCGAGCTGTGGTTGAAACTGCGCTTCTGAGCCGCTTTCCATTTCTGCTCTCTGTAGCAAACAGATCTCTCCGCTTTGCAATGGCAGCTTTAAGGACGGGGCAAAGCACTCTCCCGACGCTGGCTTGGTCCAGTTGCAGGGTGCCGCCTCAATCATTTCCCTCACAGCCTTGTCATGAAGCTGCTTTCCTCGCTTAAGAGTCACCAAATGTTCGCTCGCCAGAAAGCGAATGGTGACAACAGGATAGCGTAATAGCGCACCCAACCCTTCACAAGAAGCGCACTCTACGCGCCTCTGGCCGCCACATACGCTACAAATCTCCTTACGCTTTCCCTTGCCGTCGCAGAATATGCATCGGGATCCATCTACGCCCTTCCCGCGTGAGCACATTGAGCAGGCATTCATCACCTCTCCTGTCCCACGGCATCTCCAACAGTCAGTCCGACCGGAGCCACCACATCGCGGGCACGTTCTGATAGAATCCGGCTGAGGCGCTTGCCAGCACAAGGTCTTTTGCGAGTAATCCTTGGGAACATCAAAGCGCACACCCCACATTGCCTCGTTCGAGAAATCTTGCGATTTAGCTCGATCATGAATAAGGCCAGGCACTTCTTTGTAGTCAAGTTTACGCTCTTCCGTCAGGCAAAAGAAACGCGCATGCAATTGGCCCATGTTGTCAACACGCTTAATCACCGCATGCTGCGACAAGGGCCATAAATGCCAGCGACGCCAAAAGCTCCATTTGTCAGCCAAAGCGGTGGCATCCTCGTTCGTTAGCGCAAATGGCCTCTTAATCTCTTCCAAGTTGATCTCCTTTGGTTCGAGATATTGAACCAATTCATTCTTGCGTTTGATGCGCCAACTCTTCAATTCGCGGACACAATTTTCGAGTTCACCAAGGCGTTGTTGCACTCGCTTCACGCAGCTGGGAAGCCCCGCTTCCACGTCTTTGGCGGGAGAGATTTCTAAGGAGGGCGCGGGCCACAATTCCCCCAGACCGGCGTGCTGCAAGCTCTGCTGGGTGTTCGATTCTAATTGTTGAAGCTCGTTCCAAAGCTCTTCCATACTCCTATGGGCGAACTCGAAAGACCGACGAGTCGTCTCGATTTCACAATCGGCCGAAGTTGTGATTCGTCGTTCATCAGCTTCGTGAAGGACACGACACTCCGCAAATCCTTCAAGGACTTTCCGCTGTCGCTCGAAAACGTTTGCGATGCTTTTCGTTGACTCTTGATGTGTTGCTACGTGGGTCATGGCAAGTAGCAAAAGTATGGACTATTTCTGACTCAAATTTCTCCAGTGAGAAATGGCGCTTCTGTATTCGCATTGCTGAATACTTCTAGTCTTAATAGCCGCTTCAAAATACTCCTTCGCCATGAACGGGTCGCCGTCAATGAGCCGCTTCGCACCTGCGTAAAAAAAGGATTCGCAAATCGTATTGATTGGCTGCAATTCGCGCTTTAGTGATTCTGCTTCAGAGAAAAATGCGCCCTCCGAGATCTGTCCCGCCAAGAACTTTCCGATACTGCCAGCCCAATCAGGGCCCTTTACGGACGTTCGATTGGAGAGATACATACGTAGTTCGTGAGTGGCGCCGAAATCTTCGCCCTTGCGAGAGCGAAGCAGCCATATCCTAAAACGACTATAGTCCTGATATTTGTAACGCAGTTCACAAGCCATTTGGAAATCACGCAGGGCGTCATTCCAAGCTGCAATATCATAGAAAACACAGCCGCGCGAGTGGTAAGCTGCCGCATGTGTTGGCTTGAGTCGAATTAGTTGGTTAAGGTCTTCAAGTGCGTGGTTGTTATCACCTCGACGCCTGTATGCTTCGGCGCGAAAGGCGTAAGTTTGCACATCATCGGATCTAAACCAAAGTGCTTTCGTGAACCTGGAGACAGCGAGTTCAACCTCGCCCTTAGCAAGAGCATCACGGCCTGACGCCGCGAAGTGCCCGTGTGCATATCTAGTTATTGATTTCCACGCCACAACAGTCAAGCCGAGCGCGATGCAGGCAAAAGTGATTCTCAATTTGCGCGCTCTAATGTTTGCAACTCGCTCTTCCTCGCGCGCTCGCTCCCTGGAAGCAACTTGCGCAAATAGCTCTGCTGCCTCTTTGGCTTCCCTCTCCGCATTAAGGCGTGCCGAACGTAATGCTTCGACGCGCCAAGTCTCCAGCCGTAACAAGCACTTCTTCAGTTCTGCATAGGATTGCTCGACACGATCTGAATATATGTGCAAGCCAAACTCTGAGCAATGAGCGTTAGAAAGCTGAAAGCCTCTGGTAGGCCAAGTAGCTGCCAAACCAAAGTGGTGCAAGTCTTCACGTGCGTTTTGTTCTAACCAAAGAAAGGCATCTCTGAGTGCGGTGAGCTGTGTGTTCTCGGCTTCGAACTGCTGTTGAGCCGATTCAAGTTCACGGTTGACCAAGCAAACACATTCGCACTCCTCAATCGGGTGAGAAGCGCCGCATTTCACCAGTTCCACGAAGACCTCCTGTTGTCGTTCGAGCAGGCAGCTCTTGCCACCCCTGGCTGAGGAGTGCGCGCTCACGGCGAGAGCCTGGCGTTGAGCTTGCGGCCGATTTGCTGAAGCCACTCCGGCGGCGGGGTCTGGTAGGGGCGGAATCTCCTCAGTTCCGCCGGCCGTTCCTCATCGAACAGCAGGGCTTGGGAACCGCTTAAGTTCTTGGCCTCCGAGCAGTTGATGAGACCATGGGAATCGTCCTCGCTCATGGTCATCGCGACGCGCATTTCAAACAACCCGATGTTGCCGCGGGGGACAACCTGCGAAAGGGCCTTTCCGGAATCCGACCATGCCGCGACATGAACTCCGACTTCGGCTCCATCCTTGAGAATCATCCGAAACAACTCATTGACGCTCGCCAGGCTGCCGTCGCGACCGCCGCGCAGGCCAGAACCCTGCTCCTGCCTCAACTCGCGCGCGCGTTGAAGGCCAAGCATGATCAGGTAACATGATGCATGGACGACATCGTTGTTCTTATGGCGCTCCTGAACCATGGCCGCCAATTCCCTCAACTTTTCTTCCAGCGTCCGTCGTGAAATCGAGTGGACTTGGTGGGGCACCAAGCTGCGGAAATGCTCTGCGAAATCGGCCTTGTCAGGAACCGCCGGTGTAAAGTCTGCTATGAAAAACTGCGCCCTGTCAGGGCGATGACGGGTAACTACGCTTAACAGGACTGAGAGCACTATTCCAGTCGCCAGCTGTTCATTCTGACCCACGATCAGCAAGTGGCGACAGGGATTGTTGGAGAACGACACGGTTGTCGGTGAGTCGATGGCTATCGGCTCCCCCACCCACGCCTCTGAAGTCGAGGACGGCAGCGGCCAGTCCGGCAAGGCGAGAAGTTCCTGTAGCGGATGGTTTGCCTGATCCTCCAGCCGCGCGGGTGAGTTGCCGTCAAAAACTGTTTGCAGCCTCGCGGTGAATTCGCACTCTCCAGCTTTTACCTGAACCTGTTGCAGCAGACGGCGGCGTTCGTCCTGTGCCAGCCATGCCACTTGGAACGGCGAGTTGGCCTCTTTCTGCCCCGACTCGGCGTTGTAGAGCGACTCGCCTGGTCGTTTCAGGAGGCGGGCGGCCGGATTGTCCTCGCTGAGGATCACACGTGAGTCTTCCTCGCTACATTGCAGCGCGATGCGGACTCCCATCTGGCCCATGGTGCTGTGATGAAGCGTGTAAGCACCCTTCAATGTCTGAGAACCCAGCAGGACGTGCATGCCGAAGCTCCGCCCCTGCCGAACCAGTTGGTCGAGCAATTGGCCGGCACGAGTCGCAATCGCGTCGTTCGAGGGCACAAAAAACTGCTGGAACTCGTCCACGAGCAACAAAATGCGCGGCAGTTTGGCGGCAGGCGGATTCTGAGGATCCGCCACCATCTCCCGATACTGCTCCAGGCTCGCGCAACCCACCGCACGAAACAGGTCTCCACGCCGGTTCATCTCGGCCGCGAGCTTCTCGAGGACACTGCGCCCGAACTCGCGTTCACTGGCGATCGCAATCACCCGGGCATGGGGAAGTTTGTAAGTCGCGTAGTCCTTGAACTCCACGCCGCTCTTGAAGTCCACCAAATACAACTCGAGTTCATCGGGTGCGTAACGGATGGCCAGGCTGGTGATGAGCACATGCAACAGGGTGCTCTTGCCAGAACCAGTGCGCCCTGCGATTAAGGCGTGATGGGCCGTGCCCTGGCCCAACTCGAAGTGCTGGAACTTACGCGCGCCCGCCCGGCCAATAGGCGCACGCAATCCCTCAGTGGCATATTCACCCCACCATTTCTCCGGAGCAGGAGCAATCTTATGAAACGGCAACTGGGTCTTGCTTGCTTCGGTGGCTGCGCGGCCGATGCTGTTGACCAACGACTCAAACAGCTTTGGCGGTGGCGGCGCATCGAGTTCATACTGTGCGGCAGAAAACGCCTTGTCCCACCATTGGAACCCCTTGTTTGTTTGGGACAGGACATGCGATGCGCGCTTGATGTCCAGCAGGTTGAATCCGCGGGGCAGCTCCTGCTCCGTGTCTCGAATGATGACCGAAAAAACGCCGCATTTGGGGCCGTTGGTCACAATGCTCACCAGCCTCCGCGCAGAATCCTCCGTGAAGTTCACAGGGAAATTCACCGCCACAATCACGCGGTAAGGCTCGCGCACCTCCTCCGCAGCCTGGTTGTATTCTTCCAGCGTCCGGTATGCTCCGCGCAGGTAGCTCTGGATCACCATCTCAACGTGGTCGGATAAATCCTTTAGCCGGTCCTCAATGTCCTTACGGTCTGACCAGGCTTTGTGGGTGACCAACTCCGGGATATGGTCGCACAGGTGCATGAACTGAGCGACGTTTTCGCCTAAGCCTACTGGATCCAACAGCAGCAATTTCAACTTGCTCGGTGGCGTCAGCGCCAACAGCCGGATCACGAAAGCCTGTGCCGCTTCGATCGCCTGTTGTTTGGCGGAACCAGCCGCCTCGATCAACAAGCTGCGACCGCCGCGGAACGGGATGAAGGCAGGCGTTTCTAGGATTTCCCCTCCCCCCAATACCAAGCGATGTGTTCCAACGCGCACGACTTCCGGTGCTTGTGTTGCTGGCACGTAACGGCTCCAGCAGGCATCATTCCACGGTCGTGTGCCCCCGGCCTGCTCCTCGACCTGCTGCAACTCAGACTTCAAACGTCCTAGTTGATCCCGATGAGCCTGACGGAGTTTCTCAAGCCGCTGATCGCCCTCGCGCCGGACAGCATCCAGTTTCTGCGCGAGGACCAATTCGATTTTCTCGCTCTCCCTCTTGTGTAAGAATCTTGCTGCCGCAAGGTCCTCAACGAGTGGCGCGAGGCAAGATTCAATCGCCTGAATCAGCTCTTTTTCAGGTGGCATGGCTGCTACTTTCCTGTGTTTCTCAGTATTCGTTCAAGCCCACCGCGTGCCGGGCGTTTGTGATCTCTCGCTCCAATTCCTCGAGTTTCCGGATTGTGTTTGGAACGACGCTTTCATAGTCCTGCCAGAACTGACGCTCAAAGTCCAAGCGAACCGAGTCACGCCATTGTTCTGTGGTGGCGCACCAACGGTCCTGCAAAGAGCGCCATTGATTTTCGACTGCTTCGGTGGGATGCTTCATCGTGTTCATGTTGATTCCGCCGGGCCCTTTGCACTGCCGGGCGACTCCAGTCTCGGAGAGGGTTTCAATTCAACACGATCATGGCCACGCGCCAGTGCCGCTTTCGCGCTGACAGGCTCTTTGATCAGCCAATCCAAGGTCAGGAAGGCAGCGATCGGATTAAACTGGTGCTCCCGCATCAATCGTTGCACGTCGTAGCCTTCGACTTCCACCGATTCGATTTGGCCCGTATTCCACCATTTCAAAAACCCCGATTGAATCCTTGCGTCGCTCGCCTCAAGGCGATCTGTCACCAGGGAGGCACCGCGATCGGAATATCCTAACTCTGACACCAACCGGTGCATAATTGCATGACGGTCCAACGGTTCCGAGGGCAGCCTGTCGCTTGATGTAGTCACGGCGCGTGTGGGTTCTTGCGGCATTGGCTTATCACTTCGCTAGCGTAGCGTCGCGCATCAGCTTCCACCGGCTGACTTTCATACACTTGCTGACCATACAGCTCTGGTAGCAGGTAGTTGTCAAAATTGTCCCGCCACCGCTCCACTTCTGCCGGGTCCGGATGTGTGCCCGGGTGTTGGATTGCGTAGTGCTGATAGGCGTGGCGGCCTTCGTGGAGAATGGTATCAAGCACTTCTCGCACGTCGTTGCTCTGAACGTGTGCAGAGTTGATCGTAATTGCATGATTGCGCTCGCTATAACCACCGTAAACGGAGGCAGGCATTGGCGCGGATTGAAGCGGCACCACTGTTCGGCCTTGCGCCTCGGCATTGATCGCTTCGACCTCTCGGAGTGTTGCCATACGTTCATCCAAGCCCAGCGCAGCCCAGCGCTCCGGCTGCAATTGGCCGATGCGCCGGATACGATCCGCTGCCAATTGCGCCTGCTGGGCGAGCGATCCGGTCGCGCCGGCCCAGCCGCCCGAGGGCTCGCTCGTAACCCCCATCGGCGCGAAGGTCGCGCCGGGCGATGCAAATCCCTCCGCATACCTTTCAAGTTCCTCCATACGACGCTGCAAGAAAGCGCATGACTTCGGAGTGTGCTCCGTGAGCAAGAGTGCGAACCGCCGGGCTTCGAGCTCGTATTCCTGCGCGATCTGCTGAACTCGGTCAAACCAGCGCCTAGCTTCAGCAAGCTGCTCTTCCGCTTCCTGCAATTCCACTTGTGCCCGCCTATGCTCGGCCCTTTCCGAAGCACAACTCAAGTCGTCCGACTCTTCACACTCGGTCAGCGCATGCCGGGCTGACTCGACATCATCCGCCACAGCTTCTCGATTGCGTGTGCAATCAGCGACGTGCTGCTGAAGTTGATTGAGCGTTCGGCGAACATCCTCCTCAACCCGCAGCATCGTCCCGCCGGCGTCGTTCGCAAAGAGGCGCAAGTCCTTGGCAAAAGTCCCTAATGCCTCGATGGCAAGCACATGGGCACCTGTGCTCATATCAGGTTACCGACTGCCCAAGTATCGCTCCACCTCCTCGGCCTTCCTGTGCAGAAAGGCAATGTGTTCGTCCGAAGATTCGTGGAACCGTTCCAGCGCCTGAAGCGTTTCCTCAAAGCACTGGCCGAAACTTTCGCGCTGCTGATCGCGCCAAGACTCGCCCAAGTCTTGCAACGACGCCTTCAAACCAGCCATCTGGTCTCTGATGTTCCCGTCAACTGTCTTGAGGGTTGAAGCGAATTGGCGCAATTTTTCAGGATCAACGATTGCTTGGGCCATGGTGTTCTGATGGGGTTGGTTGTGCTGGGCGATTAGGGCGGAAAATCAGATGCGCGGGTTCATGCTGCCGAGACTACGCCCCGGGATAGGGCTGTCAATCAGGCTTCGCAAGTAGCGGAGCGGGACGAGGTATCCGCCTTATCCGTGCCATGCGCTAAAATGCGACCGCACCTTGGAGCTTGGCGGTTCCGTTGGTTCGGCAAACCGCTTCGGTTATCGTAAGCATGAGCCGGCCTTCATTCGACACGTATCGCCCACGCACCTGCACCACGCTCGACGGGTCAAGGCCCCGTGCCCGCAATTCCTTCACTACCTCCGCCTGCACGTGCTGGTCAACGCGGTTGGGTAGCAGCAGGATGATGGAGTAGAAACCGGGGCCAAGTAGCCGTTTCGCCTCTACCAAGCACGGAAGCAAAGCCGGCTCAGTAACTTCGCGCGAGCGCGGACTGAGACCAGCGAGCCGACTTGGTGCGATCGGCAGCACCTTGCGGTTGAGAACATCGGCTTCTCCCCGAATTTTTTCACCATCGAAGATCAGGAAAACCGCGCCCAGACGCCCCATGGCCTCAGCATACGCTGGAAAGCCCATGCCAGACCGGTAGTCAGCGTAAATGGGAAGCACGACCCCATCATCAGCGCTCGATAATTCTCCCCCACCTTGGCTGGAAGCAACCTTCGCCGTCTGGGTAGGCGGCGTTTCCACCGGAATCGGATGAGGCGCAGGGGCTGACAGCGGCTCCGCCACGACAACTGTGGGTGGCTCGGGAACTTGCTCAACAGGTTCGGACTCCCGCACGCTGACAACCATCCGGTCCATTGGCGGCTCGTTCGACCGAGCCTTGGTGGTGACTGGGGATGGCAAGCTTTTGGTCTCCTGAGTGAACCGGAACAGCACCGCAGTAATTAGCGCGAGCGCAGAAATGCCCATCACAATTGTTCTCCCATTCGCATTCATAACACAGTCACTGCTCGGCTGCCAATGTCCTCAGGGCTTGGTTCAATTTCGCCACGATTGCCTCATGCACTTCAGGAGGCGACAGGAGGGTTTCCTGTGTGGTGCCAGCAGCCTGAGCCTCCGTTGCTGCCGGCACTTGGAGTTGCACGTGGCTGGGGAGTTGTCCTCCGTGCGGCCCTGATTCACCATCTCCATCGAGCAAAGCCAAATGAGTCTCAGCGCAGGCCCAAATCCAGGCGAAGGGCAGAATGAACAGCACGACCAGTCGCCACGGTGGCAATGCACGGGGGCGAGTGCTTTCCTTTCGCGGATCTGGCTTCATTGCTTCAGATCGTTGGCGGCCTGAACAGTCTTGTTGAAAATCCGGCGCAACCGGGTGCCCTCGTCTTCCACCTTGGCGACTTGCGCACTCGCCGTTGCGGCTGGAGCAGCGGGCGCAGAGGGGACTGCGGCAGGGGCAGGAGCGCGTGGCGGAGATGTTTGAATCACCTTCTGTGTGACCTGTCCCTTTTCCGTCGTGAGCGCCGGAGGTTCAGCCACCGAAGCCTTGGGCGACGGGGGAGGCACGGCAGGCGCGGGAGTTTGGCGTGGGTCGGCTGCCTGAGGATTCTGAACCGCGACACTCTGCTTGGAGGGCGGGGGGAGTTCAGCTTCGCGCCGACTGGGCGTCCGAGTGAACACCGCGACGGCGAACCAACCCAGCAGGAAGCACAACACACTCCCCATCCATGTTGTCAGAGGTCGGACGCCGCTTTCGCCGTTTGCCTGATGGTTAGACGTGGCTGGTGGTGCGGATTCAGCCGGTGAGTCAGATGTCGGTTGTGTGACAGGCTGGCTGAACGGGTTGTCTGCGTGAAACGCACTTGGGTCAGGAACCGGCGTGGCCAAAG